>Ga0182792_1000465_pt1 | contig 38140 bp, 37 predicted proteins | sample Passage237B_FD_130497 | JGI IMG/M metagenome (GOLD analysis project Ga0182792, IMG submission 130497) | Cellulose adapted compost microbial communities from Newby Island Compost Facility, Milpitas, CA, USA - Passage2 37B (version 2) (version 2) ...
CAGCGTGTTGATCTCGCCGTTATGCGCCACCATGCGGTAGGGGTGGGCCAGCGACCAGGTCGGGAAGGTGTTGGTCGAGAAGCGCTGATGCACCAGCGCCAGCGCGCTCTCGAAGTCGCCCTCGTGCAGATCGGGATAGTACTTGCCGAGCTGGTCGGCGAGGAACATGCCCTTGTAGATCACGGTGCGGCACGACAGCGATACCGGGTAGTAGCCGGCAAGCCCGCGCTCGCGGCGCTGGTAGATCGCGTTCGAGATCGACTTGCGCAACAGATAGAGCGTGCGCTCGAAATCGTCCTCGGTCGGCTCGCTGCCGCGGCCGATGAACACCTGCATGTGGTGCGGTTCGGTCGGCTTCACCGTCTCGCCGAGGGAGGCATTGTCGGTCGGCACCTCGCGCCAGCCGAGCAGCGTCAGCCCCTCGGCCTTGATCTGGTCGGTAATGATGCCCTGGATGACGCCGCGCCAGGCGTCGTCGCGCGGCATGAACAGGCTGCCCACCGCGTAGTGGCCGGGCTTTGGCAGGCGGAAGCCGAGTTCCTTGGCCTTGCGGGCGAAGAAGGCGTGCGGAATCTGCACCAGAATGCCGGCGCCGTCGCCGGCGCGCGGGTCGGCACCGACCGCGCCGCGATGCTCCAGGTTGCACAGGATCGACAGCGCGTCGGCCACGATCCGGTGCGACTTCACGCCCTTGATATTGGCGATGAAGCCGACGCCGCAGGAATCCTTCTCGAGCGAGGGATCATAGAGACCCTCGGCCGGCGGACGGAAACTGTGTTCGCGGGACGCGGCGCAAGAGGCGGTTTCGGCGATCGGTTCGGTGTGAGAGTGCTCGGGAAGGTGTGCCTGTGCTTTCGGGTCCGGGGCCGCCGGTCCCGCGTGGTCCATTTGTGGCGCGTGCACAAATCCGTCCCGATGCATGTTCACATTCGTATCCTCGAATCGCTGCTCTCTTCCGTAAGCTCCGATGGTGGGCCGTGGCCGACGTCGGGGTCACGAAACCTCGCGGGCACCCGGAAGGCGACCGGCGCGGCCAATCCATCAAACCTCGTTTCGTATAAGTTGCGCCGCCCTCGTCCCGATGACACGAGGAGCGAGCGTCCGTCTCTTCAGCGTGCCGCAGCCGGCACAGATCGCAAAGGGCATTTGCGATCCGGGAAGCCCCCATCCCGAAGGCTGCTGCGAGAGCGCCGCAATTAGGACAGCATTGCTGTCCTAGATTTCAGACTGCCAAACTTTCCCATCGCGCGCAAGAGTTCAGAGGCATTCTAGCGCAATTTTTTTCGCGTGCGCGCCGGTTATCCGACCGATTGTTTCAGTCCGGCCGGTGCAAACGCACCGAATAAAAAAGCCCCCGGCCGGGCCGGGGGCGTCGTCATCGTCGTTCCCAAGTGGGATCTTCAGCGGCTCAGGCCGCGACCTTGCTGCCTGCGTCCACCACCTGCGGGGCGGACGTGCCGGTGCCGATCGGGATCGCGCGGGGCTTCTTGGCCTCGGGGATCTCGCGGACCAGATCGACGTGCAGGAGGCCGTTCTCGAGCGAGGCGTTCTTCACCTGCACATAGTCGGCGAGCTGGAAGACGCGCTCGAAGGCCCGCGCGGCGATGCCGCGGTAAAGCACCTCGGTCGTCTTGTCGGCGCTCTCGGCAGCCTTCTCGCCCTTGATCGTCAGGGTGTTTTCCTTGGCGACGATCGACAGCTCGTTCTGCGCGAAGCCCGATACCGCGACGCTGATGCGGTAGGCATTCTCGCCGGTGCGCTCGATATTGTAGGGCGGATAGCCCGGGGTGGCGTCGCCCGGCACCTGGTCGAGCAGCGAGAACAGGCGGTCGAAGCCGATGGTGGAACGATAGAACGGGGTGAGATCGAAGGTACGCATATCAAAGTCCTCCTTGAGTTGAGCGACCCGCGCGCGTTCGACTGAAAGCGCGCGTGATACAGGCGCAGCCGGCGAGCCGGATGCGCCGCAGATACCCGCCGATGGGCCGGGTTTCGATCTGCATGCAGCCTAGAGCGGCCTGCACGGAAATGATATTGGGAGGGTGCTTGCGGCGTTCAAGGGGGTTTTTGCTTGCGCCTCGGGCGCCTCGCCCTTCGTTTTTGCCCCGGCGCACGCCGGACCCCTCGGTGCCCATCGCTTCGCTTCATGTCGCTCGTTCCGCTGGTCTCGATCCCCGCCAACCCCGTGCCCGACGGCGCCGTCGTCGGCATGCTGACGACGCCGGACGGCGCAAAGCTGCGATTCGCCCGCTGGCTGCCGCCGCCGGGGCCGCGGCTCGGCACGGTGTGCGTGTTCACCGGGCGCGCCGAATCCATCGAAAAGTATTTTGAGACGGTGAACGACTTGCGCGCGCGCGGGTTTGCCGTGGCCGCGCTCGACTGGCGCGGGCAGGGCGGCTCGGCGCGGCGTTTGCGCGAGCCCCTCAAAGGTTATGTGCGGCGCTTTTCCGACTACGAGACCGATGTCGAAACCTTCGTACGCGAGGTGGTGCTGCCGGACTGCCCGCCGCCGCACTATGCGCTGGCGCATTCGATGGGCGGGGCAGTGATGCTGCGTCTCGCCCATGCCGGCAGCCGCTGGTTCGATCGTTTCGTGCTGTCGGCGCCGATGGTCGGCCTGCCGGGCCGGATCACGGCGTGGCCCTCGCGCATGGCGCTGCGGCTCTTACGGCTATTCGGGTCTGGCGGCGCCTATGTGCCGGGCGGCAACGGCACCGTCACCGGGGCTGAGCCGTTCGAGGGCAACCCGCTGACCTCCGATCCGGTGCGCTATGCCCGCAACGCGGCGATTTTGGCCGAGAACCCCGCGCTCGGCCTGGGCGCGCCGACGGTGGCGTGGGCCGATACCGCCTTCCGCGCCATGGCCGAGTTTTCCAACCCGGGCTATCCCTCGCGCATCCGCCAGCCGGTGCTGATCGTCGCCGCCGGTGCCGACACGGTAGTCTCGACGGCCGCGATCGAGGCGTTCGCCATCCACCTGCGGGCCGGCTCGCATCTCGTCATCCCCGGCGCGCGGCACGAACTATTGCAGGAACAGGACCGCATTCGCGCCCAGTTCTGGGCGGCGTTCGACGCCTTCGTGCCTGGCACTCCGCCGTTCGGATAACCCCGGCCGTCGGTCAGGTCGGCTTCCACCACAGCGTGCTGATGAGATAGGCGCCGAGCGCCAGCAGGAAAATAAAGAACCAGCGCCGAAAGGTGTCCGCCGGCATGCGCAGCCGGATCACCTGGCCGACGGCCATGCCGGCGAGCCCCGCCGCCAGCGCCACGGTCGACATCATCGCCACCGAGACGTTGAGCAGGTCGGCGGCGGCGAGGTTGTAGCCGAGCGCCAGCGTCGAGACCGTGAAGAACAGCCCCATCGCCTGCACCAGCTCGTCCTTTTCCATGCCGGTCGCCTGCAGGAACGGCACCGCCGGAATCGCGAACACGCCGGTGCCGGCGGCGCCGATGCCGGTCAGCACCCCGACCACGCCGCCGACCCAGCGCTCGTTGTGGCGCGCGACGTGGAAGCGGATGCGCAACAGCCCGAGGCCCGCGTAGATCATCAGGAGCACGCCCAGTACCGGGGTGTTGAAGCGCGCATACGGCCCGGTCATCAGCCCGGCCGCCGACCAGGTGCCGAGGCAGGTGCCGAGCAGCAGTGGCCACAGCCGCAGCGTGAGGTCGCGCAAATAGGGGCCGCCGAACGTCTGCCAGATGTTGGTGATGAGCGAAGGGACGACGATGATCGCCGCCGCGTGGGCCGGCGTCATCACCGTGGCCATCAGCGCGATGGAGATGGTCGGCAGGCCGAGCCCGACCACGCCCTTGACGAAGCCGGCCAGCACCACGGCGGGCGCGACGACGAACAGTGCCAGATGAATCATGGCCGGACATTGGCCGATCAGCATCGGCGGCACAATCGCCGCCGGCGGCGGAGCCGCCTGTGCGGGCGGCGGGTCAGTCGGCCAGCAGCTTGATCGCCGCCTCGTGAACGCGGCGGTCGCCGGCGGCGACGATGCGGCCGCCGTGATGGGCCGGGGCGCCTTCCCAGGTGGTGACGATCCCTCCGGAGCCGGTGACGATCGGCACCAGGGCCGCGATGTCGTGCGGCTTCAGTTCGGTCTCGATGACCAGATCGATGTGCCCGGCGGCCAGCATGCAGTAGGCGTAGCAGTCGCCGCCGTAGCGCGACAGCCGCACCTCGCGTTCGACACTGGCAAAGCGGGCGCGGTCGGCCTCGTTCATCAGAAGCGGGCTGGTGGTGAACAGGGTCGCCTCGGCAAGGCTCGCGCAGGCGCGCACCGTCAGCGCCCGGCGGCCGGCGGGCGTGGTGAAGAACGCCGCGCCGCCGTCGCCGCTGAAGCGCTCGTGCAGGTAGGGCTGGTGCATGGTGCCGAACGCCGGCGCGCCGCGGTGGACCAGCGCGATCAGCGTGCCCCAGATCGGCAGTCCCGACACGAACGATTTTGTGCCGTCGATCGGATCGAGCACCCAGACGTATTCGGCGTCGGGATTCTCCGCGCCGAACTCCTCGCCGATAATGCCGTGCTGCGGAAAATTCGCCTTGATCAGCCGCCGCATCACCGCTTCGGCGGCACGGTCGGCCTCGGTTACGGGGTCCAGGTCGCGGCCGGCGTTCTTGTTCTCGATGCTGAGCGCGGTGCGGAAGAACGGCAGGATGGTGTCGCCCGAGGCGCTGGCGAGACGGTCGATGAAGGCGCTGAAGTCGATGACCGTCACGGCAGGGGTCCTGGAATCGGCGGCGGGACGGTCATGGTGCCGTGCCAAGCCCCGGCTTGTCCATTGCCGATGGTTTGCGCGGGCCTGCGGTGGCGCCAGCCGGGTTGTGCGCGGGTGGATATGGCGATCGATGAGAGCATTCGACGCGCCGGCAGAGATAAGAATGGATTTAAGTTCATTAAACTGCTTGCCGAACCGCGCAAGATTGTCGCGGGCGATGCCTTACATAATCGGTAACATACTGTTACATCGACGATTATCTGATAAACTGAGATTGCGGTTCAGGAGTGGCTCCATGCGTCTAACGCATATGAAATTTGCTGAATTGAGCTTGCATTTTGTGCGGCGCGCTTGCATATTGTTGCGGTGCGGTAGCGCTTGGCGCTATCGCTGCCCTCCTTGGGCGTTTCCTCCCTAGACTTGGGGCCGCTTGTTTTCACGAGCGGCCCTCTTTCTTTTTCAGGCCGGTTTTCGGGCTGCGGGCCTGCCGGGTTATTCGGCGGCGGCGGAGAGGGCGCCGAGGTCGCGCAGCGGCAGTGCTGCGAGCGCCTCCGCCAGCGCCGCGAAGTCGGCGGTCAGCCGGGCCAGGCCGGGTTTTCGCGTGCGCGTTTCCTCGTCCATGTACATGGCGCGGTTGACCTCGATCTGGATGGCGTGGGCGCCATGCAGCGGGTTGCCGTAATGCTCCGTGATGAAGCCGCCGGCATAGGGCTTGTTGCGGGTCACCGAATGGGCGCGGGCCATGAGCGTGGTTTCCACGAGCCGCGTCACCACGGCCGCGCAACTGATGCCGTAACGGTCGCCGATCACGACGTCGGGCCGTGGCGGCTCGTCGCGTGTCAGCCCGACCGAGGGCATGGAGTGGCAATCGACCAGCAGGGCGGCGCCGAACTGGCTGAGCGCCTTGTCCACGAGGCGGCGTAGCGCCCGGTGGTAGGGCTTGTACAGCGTCTCGATGCGGCCGAGCGCATCCTCGACGTCGAGCCGCTCGCGGTAGATGTCCTGGCCGTCGCCGGCGATGCGCGGGATGGTGCCGAGCCCGCCGGCCACCCGCATCGAGCGGGTGTTGGCGAAACTCGGCAGGCGGCTTGCGAACATCCGCGGGTCGAGTTCGTAAGGCTCGCGGTTGACGTCGATATAGGAGCGCGGAAAGTTGACGCGGACCACCGGGAAGCCGCTCGCGGCAAGCCCTGCGATCATCTCGTCCACGAACGAGTCTTCCGAGCGCCGCAGCGTCGCCAGCGGCAGCCGTGCCGCGGCGAGAAACTCCGGCGGATAGGCGGCGCCGGAATGCGGCGAGTTGAAAATGATCGGCGCGCGCCAGCGCCTGGGCTCCGCGATCTCGAACGGCGGCGGGGCGGGGCGCTGCGGCGTTGTCATGGCTCCATCCTGCTCCCGGCCGGACCGCCGGCAGCGCTCGATCCCGCGGCAGAGGGCGCCGCGCCGCCATTGTCGAAAATTCCGGTGCCGCTGCCAAGGGCGGTGACGGGGGCAACGCCCTGCGCGGCAAGATAAGCCGTGGGAAGCGCGAAAGACCGGGCCGGCGCCTTGACTTTCACCCGAAATTTACCATCCGTCGGGCTAAGTGGGATGGAACCTGTCGCCCGCCAGATGTAGTGACCTGCTGCCATGCCCAAAATTCTCCTCGCTGAAGACGACAACGACATGCGCCGCTTTCTGGTCAAGGCGCTGGAGAATGCCGGCTTTCAGGTCTCCTCCCACGACAACGGCCTCGCAGCCTATCAGAGGCTGCGCGAGGAGCCGTTTGAAATGCTTCTGACCGACATCGTGATGCCGGAGATGGACGGCATCGAACTGGCGCGGCGCGCCTCCGAGCTCGATCCCGACATCAAGATCATGTTCATCACCGGCTTTGCCGCGGTGGCGCTCAATTCCGATTCGGAGGCGCCGAAGAACGCAAAAGTGCTGTCGAAGCCGGTCCACCTGCGCGAACTGGTCAGCGAAGTGAACAAGATGCTGGCGGCCTGAGGGTCGGCCTGCCGCGTGGTGCGCGCCGGCCGGCGCGGCCCTGATCCTTTAAGTATTGCGGCCTGCATCCCGGCTTGCGCCCCTACAGGCGAGCCGATATAGGAGTGGCCTCGCATCCGGCACGGTCCGGCGAGGCGCATGGAGCCGCGCCCGCGCGGCGTGCGGACGGCAGGCTTCTTCGCCGCGCTCATCAACGGGCAGGCGGCTGAAGCGGGCGCGTAGCTCAGCGGGAGAGCACTACGTTGACATCGTAGGGGTCACTGGTTCGATCCCAGTCGCGCCCACCATTCCTGCCCGTAAACCCCGACGACGCGACCGTGTCGACGCGGCCGCGTGGCGTGAGCGCGTGCGGGCCTGCCCCCGGTCGTCCGGAATCGACGCGGGGGGTGGTGGGTCACATCGCGAGCGCCTGCTGCACGATGGCCTGGGCGTCGTGTCCGGCCTTCACCAGCCGCTGGCCCAGGTTGGGGATGTCGGTCTCGACCAGGCGAAACACCGGCATGCACACGGAGATGCCGACGATCGGCAGGCCCTGCGGATCGAGGATGGCGACGCCGATCCCGCCGACGTCCTTGCGGAACGAGCCGCGATTGACGGCATAGCCGCGCTGGCGCACCTGTTCGAGTTCGCGCTTGATCTCGCCGGGATCGGTCATCGAGAGGCGGGTGTAGGCGATCAGCGTGGTATCCAGGACCCAGTCGATCCTCTGTCGCGGCAGGTAGGCGAGCTGAGCCAGGCCCGGCGAGACGCAGTGCGCGGGCGAGCGCGTCCCCAGCGTTGCCAGCGATACCACCGGCTGGGGCGACAGCAGTTGGTGCAGATAGACGATCTGCCGGCCTTCGAGCCGCGTGAGGTGGATGGTTTCCTGCGTTTCCTCATGCAACTCGACCATCAGCGGCAGCAACAGCGCCTTGAAATCCGGCATGTCGGCCGCGCTCGCGGCAAGCGCCCTGACGGCAGGGCCGAGGCTGTAGCGAAGGTCGTCGCCCTTCGTCAGCCAGTCCCGCTCCACCAGCGAGGTAGCGAGCCGGAAAGTGGTGGTCTTGCCGGCCTTCAGCCTCTCGGCGATCTGGGTCAGGCTCAGGCTTTTCTCGCGCGAAAGCAACTCCAACAGAGACAGTGCGCGGTCGACGGTACTGAGGGTCTCGCCGCGCGCCTGCTCATCCCGACGTGGTGTTCTCATGCCTTTTTCCTCTCATTGAAAAAATATATTGCATATATCGGAACAGTCGCCTAGCCTCCAGCCAGTCGCCAGGCCGTTGGAGACCTGGTGTGCTTCGACCTTCAGTTTCCGAGGACGCGCAATGCCATTGGTAAGGATCAGCCACGCCACCCGCTACGACCAAAGCGTCAACGAAGCCGTCATGCGGGAGGTGACGCAAGCCTACGCTGCGGCGACCGGGTGCGACCCGGCCAAGGTCTGGGTTCTGATCGAGGAGGTGGACAAGACCATGTGGGCGTCCGGCGGCAGGTCCCTGGCCGCCAATGCGGTGTCCGCGAAGTAGCCCTGGTGCTGCAATCCCGTCCGTCCTGCCGGAGTAGCCTATGATAAGTGCGCAGAGCGCGGCCAAGACGATCGTCGCCGGTGGTTTCGCCACCCGCTATCTGGAAGCGGGGCGGCCCGGCCGGCCGACCGTCGTTCTGATCCATGACGGCGGCGTCGGCACGACGGCGGATCTGTGCTGGGGCGCCGTCATCGATCTGCTGGCGCCGGACTTCCATATCTTCGCGCCCGAACTGCTGGGGTGGGGCGGTACCGACAAGGTGGTCTATTTCGATCGCTCGCCCTATGCGGCGCGCCTTCCGCATGTTGCGGCGTTCGTCGATGCGGTCGGAATCGAGACGGCGTGTTTCGCCGGGGTCTCTTTCGGCGGCTCGCTGATCATGCGTGCGACGGTCGCGCCCGGCAATCCGTGGCGGATCCGGCGCGCGGTGAGCGTGTCCGGTGCCGGCGGCCCCTACCGGCTCGCCGCCGGCGTTCAGGCGCTCGCGAATTTCAGGCCCGGCATGGACGACGCCCGCAAGCTGGTCGAATTGATCGTCGGCACGGCCGACGGCTTCGATCGCTATGTCCGGCAGCTCTACGAAAACAGCCTGATCCCCGGCCACTGGGAGGCCATGATGGCCCCCGGTCTGAAAAATCCGGCTATCGACAGTCCGCCTCCGAAGGACGACTACCTCGACCTTCTGGCGGGAACGGAGATCCCCACCCTGCTTGTCGCCGGCCGGCGCGACCCGCTCCTCGAGGAGGGATGGGCAGTGAAGCTCGCCGCAGTATCGAAGCGCCTGACGGTCAGGGAACTGGATACCGGGCATGAGCCCAACATCGCCCAGCCGCGGCTGACCGCGGACATCCTCCGTGATTTCTTCAGCGAGGAGGCTGCCCGATGACGATCGCGTTGCAGCAGGTGCGGGAAGCGCCGTCGGAAGGACTGGATTTCGACACGGTGCGGCCGATCCATGCCGAGCGGAGCGAAATCGAGGCCGCCGTTGCCGATGCCGAACTGCCGTCGCTGCTTGCCGCGCTTGCGATGCTGACGGGGGACGAGCGGCTGATCTCCGAGGAGCTGCGTCCGCCGCTGCCGCCGATGGGCGCCACCATCGCCCCGCAGGGCGGGATGTCGCAGGAGATGCAGGTCAAGGCGCGGGCGCTGTCGGTCGCGGCGATCCTGTCCTATCGCAACGCCGGCTGCCCCGCACCGGCCATGCCGGATGCGGCCTTTCTCGACCGGATCATGAAGTTTCTCGCCAAGGGCGCGGGCAGCGAATATCTGCCGCTGCTGCGGCACGAACTGGGGCTTCCCCGCGACATAGGTGCGCCGACATGGCGCAAGAGCGAGCTTGCGCCCGAGCGCGATTTCAGCGTCGCGGTGATCGGCGCCGGACTGTCGGGCGTCGCCGCGGCCTATCGCCTGCGTCAGGCCGGCGTTCCCTTCGTCGTCTTCGACAAGAATCCCGACGTCGGCGGCGTGTGGTGGAGCAACACCTATCCAGGGTGCCGGCTCGATACGCCGAACTTCGCCTACAGCCTCTCGTTCGCGCAGAAGCCGGACTGGCCCCAGCAGTTCTCGCGCCAGCCGGAAATCCGGAAGTACATCGCCGACGTCGCGGATCGGACCAAGATCAGGAGCAATATCCGCTTCAATACCGAGGTCGTCGCCATGACCTGGGACGAGGTGGCGGCAAAATGGAACGTAAAAGTCCGGCGCGCGGACGGCACGTCCGAGGTGCACGCTTTCAACGCCGTCATTGCGGCGCTCGGTCTTCTGACCCGGCCGTTGATCCCCGAGATACCGGGCCTTGAGACCTTCGGCGGCGCCGCGTTTCACTCGGCGGAGTGGCCGGCCGATGTCAGCCTCGAAGGCAAGCGCGTGGCGGTGATCGGCACCGGCGCCAGCGCCTATCAGATCGTTCCGTCGATCGTCGACCGGGTGGCGCGGCTGAGCGTGTTTCAGCGCAATCCGCCCTGGATGCTGGCGACGCCGACCTATCACGACGACCTCAAGGCCGGCATGGCGTGGTTGCTGCGCCATATCCCGTTCTACGGGCGCTGGTATCGGTTCTGGCAGTTCTGGATTGCGGCGGAGGGGCGCTTCCCGCTCGTTCAGGTCGACGAGGATTGGCAGCATCCGGTGTCCGTCGGCCGCGCCAACGAGAGGTTGCGGCAGGAATGCCTTGCGATGCTCGAGGCGCAGTTCGCCGATCGCCCCGACCTGCTGGAAAAGATGACGCCGGCATACCCGCCCGGCGCCAAGCGGATGCTTCGCGACAACGGGGTCTGGGCCGCGGCGCTGAAGCGCGAGCATACCTCGCTGGTGACCGCCGGCATCGCCCGGATCGAGAAGGATGCGGTCGTGGCGTCGGACGGAGAAAGATATCCCGCCGACGTTATCGTGTTCGCGACGGGATTCACCGCGTCCGACTATCTCGCGCCCGTCACCATCGTCGGTCGGCAGGGGAAGAACCTGCATGACTGGTGGGCCGGCGATTGCCGCGCTTACCTCGGCGTGACCGTGCCCGGATTCCCCAACATGTTCATGACCGCCGGGCCCAACACCGGCCTTGTCGTGAACGGCAGCGCGATCTTCTCCGCGGAATGCGCGGTGGAATATTCGTTGTCGGCGATCAAGGCCCTGTTCGAAAAGGGTGCGGCGGCGATGGATTGCCGCATGGATCTTTTCGAGGCGTTCAACGACAAGGTGGACAGGGAAAACCTGACCAAGGCGTGGGGAGTGGCCACGGTTTCGAGTTGGTACAGGAATTCAGCGGGCCGTGCGTCGCAGACGTGGCCGTTTCCGCTGCTCGACTACTGGCGCGTGACGCAGAAGGTCGAAATCGGCGATTACGAGCTGATCGATCCGAACAACGATAAATGAGATCCGGCCAAACCGGCCAAAGAGGGGAGAAATACATGCGTTGTAAGGCTACTGTACTTGCCGCATTGCTCGCGGTCACATCGGTCGGCACCGCCGCCGCACTGGAAAAGGTGGTTGTGCAAAGCGGCTCGCCGGTGCCGGCCGCGGCCTATCTCGATTACTATGTCGCTCAGAAGGCGGGATTCTTCGCCGACGACGGCATCGACGTCGAGTTCCGCTATGCGCAAGGCGCCCCGCAGGCGACGCAGATCGTCGCAAGCGGCGGCGCGCCCATCGGGGCGATTTCATTTGAGCCGTATCTTCACGGCTACGCCAGCGGCATGCGCGGCAAGTTCTATTTCAACTACAACCATTACAACATCTTCTTCATGGCCGTTCCCGAGGAAAGCGATATCAAGACCATCGCCGACCTGAAGGGCAAGAAGATCGGCGTGACCAACATGGGGAGCGGTTCGCTGATTGTCGCCCGCTCGATGTTGCGCGATGCGAAGCTGGACAGCGACAATTCGGTATTCCTGCCGGTGGGGGTCGGCGATTCCGCCGTTCAGGCCCTGAGGTCCGGGAAGGTGCAGGCGCTCTCGCTCTGGGATGGCGGCTACGCGGCGCTTGAGCGCGCCGGGGTCAAGCTGCGCTATCTGCATCATCCTCGCATCGGGTTCGTCGGCAACGTCGGTGTGTTCCTGTCCGACAAGGCCACGAAAGAGACGCGCGAGAATGCCATCCGCGTGCTGCGGGGCCTGGTCAAGGCCCGCGTGTTCATTCGCGAGAACCTGGATGCGGCCTTGAATATCTACTGGCAGACCAACCCCGGCGCCAAGCAGGGGGCAACGGAGGAAGAGGCGCGCGCCAAGGGCCTCATCGAGCTGAAATTCATGTCGCCGTCTTTGGTTGATGTGCCGGTCGATAAAATCGGTCGCTACGACATGGAGGATATCGGCCGCTATCTCGCCGTCATGAAGGAAGAAGGTGTGCTCACCGCCGACCTGCGGCCGGAGGACCTGGTGTCGAACGAACTGATCGACGCGATGGGCAAGATCGACCCGGAGCCGGTGCGGGACCGCGCCCGGAAATGGAAATGAACAGGAACGTGATGCGGGAGGATCGCAGCGGGGCGGTTGAAGTTCCCTCGCCGATCGCGGTCGGCGGCGACTTCCATGCGTCCGGGCGATCCTCGCCGGGCGCCGCCGCCGGCCAGCCGATCATCGAGTTCGACCGGATCGCGAAAGTTTACCGGGCGGCCGACGGCCGCCCGGTCAGGGCCGTCGATTCGGTCACGGCGACCATCGCCGCCGGCGAGTTCGTGTCGATCCTGGGACCGTCGGGATGCGGCAAGAGCACGCTGATGATGATGCTGGCCGGCCTGCTTTCGCCTTCTGAAGGGACCATCCGCTTCAAGGGGGACGTGGTCACCGGACCGCAGGACGATTTCGGCATCGTGTTTCAGGATGCGGTGCTGTTTCCGTGGCGGGATGTGCTTGCCAATGTCAAGTTGCCCGGCGAGGTCGGCGGCCTCTCCGCTGCCGAGCAGGACGAGCGCGCGCGGCGCATGATACGGATGGTCGGCCTCGAAGGTTTCGAGACGAAGTATCCGCACGAGTTGTCGGGAGGGATGCAGCAGCGGGTTTCGATCGCGCGCGCGCTGTCGCTTGCGCCGTCGCTATTGGTGATGGACGAGCCGTTCGGGGCGCTCGATGCGATGACCCGCGAGCAGATGAACCTCGAACTGCAACGCATCAGCCTGGAATCGGGAACGACGACGGTGTTCGTCACGCACTCCATTCCGGAGGCGGCATTTCTGTCCGACCGGGTGTTCGTGATGTCGGGGCGGCCATCGACCGTCAGGGAGATCGTGACGATCGACACACCGAGGCCGCGCCGTATCGAGGAGATGAATACGGATCGGTTCGGCACGTATGTTTCGCGGCTGCGGAGCCTCCTCGATGCCAAGGGCGAGATGTGATGAGCACCGCAGTCGACGAACTCAAATCTTTCAAGCCCGTGTTTACGGTGCCGAGAAGCGCGCCGGCGATCGTCACCTCGCTCGCGCTGATCCTCCTTTGGGAGGTTCTGGTGCGCGTGCTCGATGTGCCGGCGTTCATTCTTCCGACGCCGAGCGCGGTCGTGGCGCGTGTTTACACTGACCTCGTCTCGGGGTTCATTCTGCCCCATTTCTGGCTGACCTTCGTGGAGGTCGTCGCGGGATTCATCGTCGCCATCGCGGTCGGCGTCGGGCTGGGGACCGCCGTCGCGCTGATCCCGATCCTGGACCGGATGATCTATCCCATCCTCCTGGCCTTCCAGACCATTCCGAAAGTGGCCGTCGCGCCGCTCCTGATCATCTGGTTCGGGTATGGCGCGCACTCCAAGGCGATCATGGCGGCGCTCATCGCCTTCTTCCCGATTCTCGTCAATGTCATCGTCGGCCTGAAAACCACCGATGCCCAACGCATTCTGCTGATGCGGGCGCTGCGGGCCGGTCCCGTGCAGACCTATATGAAGGTCCGGTTGCCAAGCATGCTGCCTTACCTGTTCGCCGGCCTGGAGGTGGGGATCGTTTTCTCCCTGATCGGCGCCATTGTCGGCGAGTTTGTCGGTTCTTCGGTCGGGCTTGGCAGCCTGATCATCCAGCGCCAGGCTGTGGTGGATGTGGCCGGAGTGTTTTCCGTTCTCGCCTATCTCTCGATCATGGGACTGGTCATGAGCATGGCGGTCAAGGTCGTCGCCGACCGGATGACGTTCTGGTCCCGCTCGCAGGACATTCGCTCCGCGTGATCGTGTTCCGCGAGCGGGCGCGCAGGTTGGGCTGTGCCGGATGTTGGTTTCGAGGACAGAGTGTCCTCGCCACGATCAATCGGCGCCCGGCAGGAGACTGAATCCAGCCGAAACCCGCCCGCGATCGCCATTGGCATTCAAGTTGCAATGCTCCCCTCAGTGCAAACGAGGGAGGCGCATGTGCGACCATATTTCTTAGGTGCGGTAGTGATCGCGACGGTGCTGGGCGCGGCGGCGACCGCTCAGGCCCAGGTGTCAGACGATGTCGTCAAGATTGGTGTTCTGGGCGATATGTCAGGACCTTACGCCGACATCCAGGGGCCGGGCGACGTCGTCGCGGTGAAGATGGCGGTGGAGGATTTCGGCGGCAAGGTCGATGGCAAGCCGATCGAGGTGGTGTCCGCCGACGTGCAGTTGAAGGTCGATGTCGGCAGCGCCATCGCGCGCCGCTGGTACGACGTCGAGAAGGTCGATGCCATCTTCGGCCTTGGAACATCCGCTGTCGCCCTTGCCGTCCAGGGCATCGCCCAGGAGAAAAACAAGATCTCGATCGCGACCTCGGTCGGATCGACGGCCCTGACCGGAAAAGCGTGTTCGCCCAACGGCATTCATTGGGTCTACGACACCTACGCGCTGGCCAAGGGCACGGCGACGGCCATCATGAAACAGTCCGGTGGCCAGAGCTGGTTCTTCGTCACGGCCGATTACGCTTTCGGTCATTCGCTGGAGCAGGACACGGCGGATATCGTCAAGCGCAACGGTGGAAAGGTGCTCGGGGCCGTTCGGGCCCCCGTCAACAGCGCCGATTTTTCCTCGTTCATGTTGCAGGCGCAGTCGTCCAAGGCCGAGGTCGTGGGGCTCGCGGTGGCGGGCAACGACGTCATCAACTCGATCAAGACTGCGGCGGATTTCGGCCTCGTGGCCGGAGGCCAGAAGCTCGCCGGCCTTTTGGTGCTGATCACCGACATCCATTCCCTTGGCCTGAAGACGGCCCAGGGCCTGATGTTCACCGAAGCCTATTACTGGGACCAGAACGAGGAAACGAGGGCTTTCGCCAAGCGGTTCGCCGAGCGTCACGGCGGCAAGCCGCCGACCATGTTCCAGGCCGGCATCTATAGCGCTGTGACGCACTACCTGAAGGCGATCAAGGCGGCTGGAACGGACGGGGCGAAGACGGTCATGGCCGAGATGAAGAAGATCCCCGTGAACGACTTCATGACAAAGAACGGCAGCATCCGCGACGACGGGCGCATGATGCGGGATATGTATCTGCTTCAGGCCAAGAAACCCTCCGAATCGAAGGGCGAGTGGGATCTCATGAAGGTCGTTGCGACGATCCCGGCAAACGACGCGTTCCGGCCGTTGTCCGAAAGCGAGTGCCCCCTGATCAAGAAGTAGAGCGAAAGGACCGCGGCGGAAGATCGGGAGCTTCCGCCGCGTGCCGGGTCTACTCGGTGGTCTCGATCGCGGACAGCTTCTTGTAAAGAAACGACCGCGAGATGCCGAGGCTGGCGGCGGCCCGCTTCTTGTTGCCGCCGCACGCCGCGATGGCGTCCCTGATCCGCTCGCTCTGAAGGTCGGAAACGACTTTCTTCAACTCCCGCGGCTTCGCCGGAGGGGCGGGCGCTGCGGCAGGGCCGGGCGGCCTGTGCGGCCGGCGCGGAATCTCCGACAAGTCCTGGATGCCGATCGTCACGCCGTCCGAGAAGACGAATGCACGTTCGATCTCGTGCTGAAGTTGCCTGATGTTGCCGGGCCACGGGCGCTCGCAAAGCTCGGCCAGGGCGTCTGCGCTGATGCCGGGCGTCGGGCGGGCGTGACGATAAGAGATGTCCTGAAGGAACTTGTTGATCAGCAGCGGAATGTCGTCGAGGCGATCGCGCAGCGGCGGGACCTCGATCACGATCGGAGAGAGGCGATAGAACAGGTCGAGGCGGAAGCTGCCGCTCTCGACCATCGCCTGGAGGTCCTTGTTGGTCGCCGAGACCAGGCGGAAGTCCACCGGCCGCGCGCGGTCGCCGCCGATCCGTTCGATGATCCTGTCCTGCACCACGCGCAGGAGCTTTGCCTGAACATCGAGCGGCATATCTCCGATCTCGTCGAGAAATATCGTGCCGCCTTCGGCTTGCTCGAACTTGCCCTTGCGCCCCTTTTTGTCGGCGCCGGTGAACGCACCGGCTTCATACCCGAACAGTTCGGACTCGACGAGATTGGGCGGAAGCGCCGCGGCGTTGACGTTGACCATCGAACGGTCGCGCCGGGGGCTGAGCTGATGCAGCGCATGGGCGACCAGTTCCTTGCCCGTGCCGCTCTCGCCTCGAACAAGGACGGGAATTTCAAGGGGCGCGACTTTCACGATCTGCGAGCGCAGCCGCTGCATGGCCGGGCTCCGGCCGATGATCTGCTCAAGTCCGTAATCGCGGGCGCGCAGCGTTGCGGTTTCGCGTTTGTAGAATTCCAGTTCGCCTTCGAGCGCCTTGATCCGCCGGCTCAGCGCCTCGAGTTGCTGCGGGCCCTTGAACATCACCCGTCCAATGGCGCCGAGAACCCGGCCGTCGCGCTTGATCGGCACGCGCGACACGACACGATCGGCACCCCGCATGCGCTGAAAGGCGCCGACTTCGGCTTTCCCCGTTGCGACCACCTCGTGGAGGCGGGTGTTCTCGATGACCTGCTCGACGGGTTTGCCGTTGCCCTCTCCGAGCTTCAGGCCGAAAAAAGCCTCGTGGATCGGGGAAATGTAGACCAGGCGGGCTTCGTCATCGACGATCGTCATGGCGTCGAAGGGATCGGTCAGCAGGTACTGAATGATGTCCCACGCGAAGGATACGCTGCCGATGAAGTGCACCAGCGCGTCGCCGGGCGCGGGGCTGATTGCCACAAGCTCGCCGCCCTCGGTCGGCGCGAGCAGGATCGCGTAGCTCTTGCGATCGAGATTCAAGGTCGCCAGGCGGGATTCGCGCAGCTCCCCGATCCACACCCGGTCGGCGAGGAGCGCCCTGATGCGGGGATCGGAACCAAGGCCGGACGAGAACACGGCTTGCCCTTGCAGGTTGAGGAAGGCCGCGCCGGCGATCTGTGTCTGGTTCGGCATCTGCGTGTCCACCCTGCGGACACTTCAGCATGGCGATGTGTTGAGCGCAAGGACATCCTGTCCTGCGAAACGCATCGCGTCGACGGTCATCTGCCCGAGATCCCTGCTAAACGCGGGTTTCCGGGCAGTTCGATCCCGGCTGGCACACTAGTTGCGTCTCTGTGGTTATCACAGTGAAGTCCGGCGGCCACGGGATCAAAATGCGACCATATCTCACGCTTCATAATCCGGCCGATGCGCGGCGCTACTACCGGCAGGGGTCGTGGAAGGACGAGACCCTTTACGCTCTCTTGAGCCGGCATGCCGGCCAGCGCCCCGGCGATATCGCGCTTCAGGACGGTCGCCGGTCGGTGTCATGGTCGGATCTGCGCGGATGGGTCGATGGCGTGGCGGGAAACCTGCGCGAGTTCGGCCTGGCCGGCGGCGACCGGGTCTCGATCTGGATGTCCAATCGCGTCGAGGCGATCGTCATGTTCCTCGCCTGCGTGCGTGAGGGGATCGCCTGCAATCCCTCGCTTCACAAGACCTATACCTGCGCCGAGATCGTCGAATTGCTGTCGGCGCTTTCGGCGCGCGCGCTTCTCACCGAGGCGGGGTGGGGTGCCGACCGGGCGCAGGTCGATCTCGACGCGATGCTGGTCAAGCTGCCCGATCTGAAGATGGTGTATACGCCGGAGACCCTGCCGGGACCCGCCATCAACGCCGCGCCGCCGTGCGGCGATCCCGACAAGGTCGCCTATCTGGCGTTCACGTCGGGAACGACCGGCTCGCCGAAATGCGTCATGCATTCGGACAATACGCTGCTCGCCAATGCGCGCGATCTGGTGGCCGACTGGGGGCACGGGCCGGACGCCGTGATGCTGTCGCTGTCGCCGCTGTCCCATCATATCGCCTGGGTCGGGATCGCCCAGTGGCTGGTGACCGGAGGACGGTTCGTCACCGACGATCCGCCGCCGGGCATGAGCCGGATCGACTGGATACGATCGACCGGAGCGACTTATGTGCTCGGCGTTCCCACGCACGCGATGGATATTCTTGCCGAGCAGCAGCAAACGGGCCAGCGGCTCGGCAACGTCTCGGTCTTTTACATGGCCGGCGCGCCGATTCCGCCGGTCACTGCGGCAGCTTTTCTCGATCAGGGCATCAAGCCGCAGAATATCTACGGCATGACCGAGAATTCGTCGCATCAGTATACGCATCCCGACGATTCCGCCGAGATCATCGTGACGACGTGCGGGCGCGGCGGACAGGCGTACGAGATACGGTTGTTCGATCCGGCGGACCCCGACAAGGAGGTCAAGCCGGGTGAGGTGGGCCAGATTGCCGGCCGCGGTGCCGCGCTGATGCTCGGATACTTTGGCAACCAGCACGCGACCGAGACCAGTTTCAACAAGGATGGCTGGTTTCTTTCGGGTGATCTCGGCGTGCTGGACCCGTCCGGCAACCTCCGCATCGAGGGCCGGTTGAAGGATTTGATCATCCGCGGCGGTCACAACATCTATCCGTCGCATATCGAGGCAGCGGCCGTCCGCCACAAGGATGTGGCGCGCGTTGCCGCATTTGCCGTGCCTGACGATCGGCTGGGTGAGCGGGTCTGCATCGCCGTCTCCGGGCCGATCGAGCCGGGCGAACTGCTGCGGCACCTGCGGGAGCAGGGCATTTCGAAGTACGACATGCCGGAATATTTCGTCCGGGTCGACGAGTTCCCGCTCACCGCAAGCGGCAAGATTCTCAAGCGGGAGCTGACCTTGCGCGTCCGCCGCGGCGAACTCGTTCCGTCACTGGTTCGTGGCCAAGCCACGATGACGGCGTGACGGCGTAGTACGATGATGCAGCCCTTGAAAGACGTTCTCGTCCTCGATTTCAGCACGCTGCTGCCCGGCCCTTTTGCCGGCCTGATGCTGGCGGAAGCGGGCGCCACGGTGATCAAGGTCGAGCGGCCGGGAAGCGGCGATGACATGCGCGGCTACCAACCCAGGATCGGCGCCGATAGCGTCAACTTCAATCTTCTCAACGCTGGAAAGGACAGCATCGCCATCGATCTGAAGGCTGGCGATGCGTTCGCGCGTCTCGAGCCGCTGGTGGCCCGCGCCGACGTCGTCATCGAGCAGTTCCGGCCCGGCGTGATGGATCGCCTCGGTTTTGGTTACGACGCGCTACGCAGGGTCAATCCGCGGATCATCTACTGCGCGATCACGGGTTGGGGGCAGAGCGGCCCGAAATCGGCGGTCGCCGCACATGATCTCAACTACATGGCGGAGGCGGGCGTGCTGGGGCTCAGCCGGGGCAACGACGGCGCTCCCGTATTGCCGCCCGTGCTCGTCGCCGACCTCGCCGGCGGCGCATACCCGGCGGTTGTCAATATCCTTCTCGCGCTTCTTCACCGTCATCGGACCGGCGAGGGCGCTTATCTCGACATCGCAATGGGCGAGAATCTCCTGCCGCTCGCCTACTGGGGGCTTGGAAACGGATTTGCCGCGGGGCAGTGGCCGCAAGGCGGCGACGCGCTGGTGACCGGCGGCAGCCCGCGCTATCAGATCTATCGTACCTCCGATGGCCGCTATCTGGCCGCAGCACCGATCGAGGACCGCTTCTGGCGCAATTTCTGCGACCTCATCGGGCTTGCGCGCGAGTTGCGCGATCCGGGCGCGGACCCGGACGACGCGAAGCGGGCGGTCGCCACCATCATCGCCCGGCGATCCGCCGACGAATGGCGCGCGATCTTTTCAGGGCATGACGTGTGCTGCTCGATCGTCGCCAGCCTGGAGGAGGCCGTCGCCGACCCGCACGTCGTCGCGCGCGGATTGTTCTCGCGGACGATCGATATCGGAGAGAAGCCGCTGCCGGCCTTGCCGATGCCGGTTGCGGCTTGCTTCCGCAGCAAGGATGTGACGCCCGCGCCGCGTCTCGGTGCCCAGACAGGTGTCTGGCTCGGCGGGGAGCGGTCCTGATGCGTGCCTATCGTGTCGTCGAGTTCGGCCCACCGTCCGCTCTGCAATTGGGCGAGAGCGATGATCTGACGCCGGGTGAAGGTAAGATCGTGGTCGATGTTGCCGCCGCCGGCGTCAATTTCCCCGATACCCTCGTGGTGTCGGGCCGCTATCAGATTTTGCCCGAGCGTCCGTTCACGCCCGGCAAGGAACTGGCCGGCATCGTGCGCGCGGTCGGCACGGGTGTCTCCGGTTTCGCACCGGGCGACCGGGTGCTGAGCCAGGTGGAGCATGGTGCGTTCGCCGAGCAGGCCATCGTCGATCCCGCAGATACGTTTCGTTTACCTGACGGGCTGGGATTCGCCGAGGCGACGGCGCTGGGGCTGGTCTATCAGACGGCCTATTTTGCCTTGCACGATCGCGCCAATCTCTGCGGCGGGGAGACCGTCCTCGTCGGCGGCGCGGCGGGCGGTGTCGGGGTTGCGGCCATCCAACTGGCCAAGGCCGCCGGCGCGCGCGTGCTCGCCGCGGTCCGTAAACCCGATCAGGTTACGTTCGTCCGTGCGCACGGCGCGGATGCGGTCATCGACGTCAGCGGGACAGACCTGCGCGACGATCTGCGCGCGCGGGTGTTCGCAGCCAACGATGGGCGAGGCGCCGACGTCGTGCTCGATCCGGTCGGCGGCCAGTTCTTTCAGGCGGCGCTGCGCGCGCTGGCATGGCGGGGACGGCTGGTGGTGATCGGCTTCGCCAGCGGCGACATTCCTGCGGTGAAGGCGAACTATCTTCTTGTGAAGAATATCAGCGTCGCCGGATTGCAGTGGAGCGATTACCGCGAGCGCACCCCGCGGCTGGTGGCCGAGGCCCAGGCGGACATCTTCCGGCTGTGGCGCAGCGGCGCGGTGCGTTCTCCCATCACCCGGACATTCGCTTTCGAAGACCTTCCCGCGGCCCTCGACCTCATCGAACGGGGAGGTATTCGGGGCAAGGCCGCAATTCTCGTCAGGGATGCCGCGTAACATGACCCCCCGATCCCACACGCCTTCTCCGGATGTCGAGCGATCGACGGACACCCTGCCGTGCGATGCGCTGCCGCTGAGGCAGCCCGGCGCCGGCTTCCAGTTGCTTGCCGGCGTTCGTGTCGTCGATCTGACCACATCGGTGGCAGGTCCCTCCGGCACCATGCTGCTTGCCGACATGGGCGCCGAGATCGTCAAGATCGAAAGGCCGTCGGGTGGAGACGACGCACGCACGTGGGGACCTCCGTTCCTCGAAGGCGAATCCCTGTGGTTTGCCGGCGTCAACCGCAGCAAGAAAAGCGTGGCGCTCGATTTTTCGCAAAGTCGGGGTCTGGAGCTGCTGTACGGGCTGGTCGGTCGGGCCGATATCGTGTTCGTCAACCTGCCGCCGCGCGTGGCGCGCAAGCTGAAAGTCGACGCAGATGCGTTGCGCGCGGTCCGTCCCGATCTGATCTACGTATCGATCACCGGCTTCGGCCTGACCGGCGAGCGCGCCGACTGGACCTGCTACGACCTGATCGCCGAAGGTTATTCGGGCATCATGGACGTGACCGGTGCCGCCGGCGGCGAGCCGCAGAAGATCGGCGCGCCGGCCGCGGACATGCTTGCCGGGCAGGATGCGGCATTCGCCGCCGTCGCCGCGCTGTATGACCGCCGGACCACGGGAAAAGGACGCGTGATCGACGTTGCGCTGGTCGATTCGATGACGCGGCTCCTGTCGTGCCGCATCATGTCCTATCTCGGCTCGGGCGAACTGCCGACGCGCTCCGGCGGCAAGGACAGCGTCATTGCGATCTACCAGACCTTCGACACCGCCGACGAACCGATCGTGCTGGCGCTCGGCAATGACAACATCTGGCAGAGGTTCTGGGCGGCCGTCGGCGATCCGTCCTACGGGCAGTCGCCGGATTTCCGGACCAATGCCGGGCGGCGGCAATTGCGCGAGCAGATCGTCGCCCGCATCGCGCAATTGTTGCGGGGCAAGCCGCGCCGCCACTGGCTGGACCTGTTCCGCAACGCCCGGATCCCGGCCGGGCCGATCAACGCCGTCGATGACGTGGTCGCGGACGAGACGCTGTTGGCGCGGGGGATGTTCTACCGGATCGCGGCCGCGGACGGGCGGGTGATCCCGCAGGTGGGGACGGGAATTCTCCTCGATGGGGAACCGGGGACGGCGCGCGGCGCGCCTCCCGCCCTCGGCGAACATACCGACGAGGTGCTCGCCGGATGGCTCGGGTTGAGCGACAGCGATCGTCGGGATCTTGTCGAACGAAACATCATCGGAAGGAGCACGGCGTGAATTTCAACACGATCATCTACGAGGAAGATGGCCCGATCGGCACCATTACGTTGAACAGGCCGGACGACGGCAACATGTTCACGGTCGAGATGTGCCATGAGATCCGCGACTGCATCAACGCCATCCGGCGCGAAACGCGCACGCGCGTCATCGTGATCACGGGAGCCGGCAATAAGTTCTTCTGCATCGGCGGCCGCAAGGACGGGATGGAGAAAACCACGCTCTATGCCGGCGTTCTTCCCACGCTCGAAATGTACGAATCCATCGACCGGCTGCAAAAGCCGGTGATCGCCAGCGTCAACGGCTTCGCCGTCGGCGGCGGTCACGTTCTTCATGTCGTCTGCGACCTCACCATCGCCAAGGAAAGCGCGGTGTTTCGCCAGGTCGGGCCGATGATGGGCTCGTTCGATGCCGGCTACGGCACCTGGTACCTGGAAGATCTGATCGGCAAGAAGCGCGCCAAGGAGATGTGGTATCGCAACCCCAAGATCAGCGCCCGCGAGGCCCTGGAAATGGGGCTGATCAACAAGGTCGTTCCTGACGACAAGCTCAAGGAGGAAACGCGGACATTCGCGCTTGAGATTGCCGATCGCGGCCCCTTTGCGCTGGCGTCGATCAAGGCCGCGTTCAATGCCCGCCATGGCGGCGTGTCCGGCCTTGCGCGCGTCTCGCACGATCTGCTGCTGCGGCCTTATCTCGACACCGACGAGAGCCATGAGCTGGCCGCGTCGTTTGCCGAAAAGCGCAAGCCGGATTCCTCGAAGTTCGGGACGTAGCCATGCCGGTCGAACTGTCCAGGGCCGATGATTGCGCCATGCTGCGCCTCAACCGGCCCGAGGCGCTGAATGCACTGTCTTTTGCGATCCTGCGCGACATTGCCGCGGCGCTCGACGAGGTCGCGGCGTGGAAAGTGCGCGCGCTTATCGTCACCGGCGCGGGCGAGAAAGCCTTTTGTGCCGGTGCCGACATCAAGGAGCTGCGCGGCCGCACCATGGCCGATTGCAAGCGTGGCGCGGAATTCGGTCAGGCGGTGTTCGCAAAGCTGGAGCGGCTGCCGTTTCCATCGGTTGCCGCGATCAACGGCTTTGCGTTCGGCGGCGGGCTTGAACTGGCGCTGGCCTGCACGTTCAGGGTCGCAACCCCCAACGCCAGGCTCGGCCTGCCCGAGATCAAGCTCGGCCTCATTCCGGGGTATGGCGGCACGCAGCGCCTGCCGCGGCTGATCGGAGAAGCAAGAGCGCTGGACATGATCCTGCTCGGCCGCGCGGTCGACGCCGAGGAGGCGGAGCGGATCGGCCTGGTCCATCGGATCGTCGAGGGCAACGCGGTCGATGGCGCGCTCGGGCTGGTTCGCGAATTGTCCTCCTTCAGCCTGCTTGCGCTCGGTTTTGCCCGGGAGGCCGTGACGCGGGCGCTGGATGTTCCCGTTCACGAAGGGCTGAAGATCGAAGCCGATCTGTCGACGCTCGCCTTCGCCACGGCGGATGCGGAGGAAGGCATGGCGGCCTTCATGGAGAAGCGCAAGGCGGTGTTTCGCGATGAGTAACGCGCAGATCATCGTGACCGGCGGAAGCCGTGGTATCGGCGAAGCCATCGTGGTGGAACTCGGTCGCCGCGGCTTCGATGTCGTGGCGCTGTCGCGAAGCGGCAAGGCGCCGGCCGGCCGCGGCATGGTCTGCGACATGACGGACGAGCGCTCGATTGCCGACGCGGTGGCGGCGGTCGGACAGCGAGGGCCGATCATCGGCCTCGTCAACAACGCCGGTGCCCACGAGGCGAGGCCGAGTGCGGAATTGTCGCTTGCCGAATTCGAGGCTTCGATGCGGCTCAACGCTTCGGCCGTTCTCGTTGCCAGCCGCGAGGCTTATCCCTATCTGCGCAACAGCGCCGACGCGCTGATCGTCAACATCGGCTCCTTCTTCGACCGGCTGGCGGTGCCGGAAAACCTGGCCTACTGCGCCTCCAAGGCGGCCGTGGCCGCAATGACACGCTGCCTTGCGTCCGAATGGGCGAAAGACGGCATTCGCGTCGTCGATATCGCGCCGGGCTACATCGAAACGGACCTCAATCGCGACTTCCTCGCCAGCGAAAAAGTCAAAAGCTGGCTGAGGCGCCGTATCCCGGTGGGCCGCGCCGGCGATGTGCGCGAGATCTCGCGGCTGGTTGGCGCGCTGTTCTCCGAGCGGATCGGATTTCTGACGGGTACGACGATTTATGTCGATGGCGGGCAGGGAGCCAACCTCTGATGAAAATATTCGAGGCTCTGGAGCGCGGCCGGCGCTGGAATGAAGATGAGCGGCTTTTGCTCGACCAGGTCGACCGGATGGTGGCGGAGGTGATCGCGCCCAACGCAGCCGAGGTCGATCGAACGGGTACGTTTCCGTGGGCCAATGTCGAAGCGATCGGCGCACTGGGCCTCAACGCCGTCTTCATCCCCGAGGCATTCGGCGGTGCGCCGATGTCGTTTCGCCTGTACCTTGCCGTGGTCCGCCGCATTGCCGAAGCCTGCGCATCGACCGGAATCATCTACGCTACCAATTTCCATGCGATGAAGCCGCTGATCGAGTTCGGCTCGGCGGAGCAAAAGCAACGCCTCCTGCCGCGTATCGCCGAGGGCGGCCTTGCCGCCCTGGCGATCACCGAGGAAACTGCCGGCTCGGACGCCACCGGGATGAAGACCAGGTTTCGTCCCGACGGCGACGCCATCGTGATCGAGGGCGCAAAGATCTTCATCACCAACGGCGACGTCGCCGACCGCATTCTTCTGTTCGGGAAGTATTCGGAGATTGACGACCCGCGTGGAGCGATCTCCGCGATTGTCGTGGAGAAAGGCGTGCCCGGGTTTGAGGTTGTCGGCCTCGAGACGAAAATGGGGCATCGTGGGTCGTCAACGGCGGCGCTGCGATTCGACAATTGTCGGGTGCCGGCCGCCAACATGCTCGGCCGCCCGGGAGACGGCCTCGGCATTCTGCTCGCCTCCCTGAACAGGTCGCGCCCCAGCGTTGCCGCTCACGCCCTCGGCATCGCCACCGCCGCCTTCAAGGACATGACGGCGTATATGAACGAGCGCCGGCAGTCCGGCCGCCGTATTGTCGATTTTCAGGCCAACCAGTTTCTGCTCGCCGATCTGGCCACCGATCTCGCCATGGCCGAGCTTTGGCTCGATCACCTTGCCGAGCGGATCGATGCCGGCGATCAGGATTTTGGCGTCGAGGCATCGATGGCCAAGATGCGCGCCGCCGACGTCGCCAACCGCGTTGCGACCGAAGCGGTGCAGATGCACGGCGGCTACGGTTATTGCAGCGATTTCCGCGTGGAACGCCTGATGCGCGACGCCAAGATCACCCAGATCTGGGAAGGCACCAATCAGGTTCATCGCCAACTCATCGGACGGAGTTTTGCAACCAAATGACGACATCGATCAGGACGGTTGGCGTCTGCGGCGCCGGCGGGACCATGGGGGCCGGCATCGCGCTGGTCGCCGCGCGCGCAGGGTTCAGGACCATTTCATTCGACACGACGGAAGGGTCGCTCGACAGGGCGGCCAAGCAGTCGGCCGACTTCCTCGACAAATCCGTTGCGCGCGGCAAGCTGGATGCGTCCCGCCGGGATGCCATCCTGGCCGCCATGAGCCGCACGACGTCGATTGAGGACCTCGCCGCATGCGACCTCGTGATCGAGGCGGTGTTCGAGGACCTTGCGGTCAAGCGCGACCTGCTCGCCCGCCTCGATGCCGTGTGCACCGAAGATGCGATCTTTGCGTCCAATACCTCGACGCTGTCGATCACCGAGATCGCATCCGGCTCCAGCCACCCCGAGCGCGTCGTCGGCATGCATTTCTGTCTGCCGGCGCAATTGATGAAGCTGATCGAACTCTCGCCCGGAATTCTCACCTCGGCGGAGACATTCAAGACCGCGTGGCAATGGACGGAAGCCTGCGGCCAGATGCCGGTCAAGACGCAGGACAAGCCCGGTTTCATCCTCAATGCCTTGCTTGTTCCCTTCAACAACGATGCGATCCGCGCCGTCGAGGCCGGCGTTGCCGAGCCTGCCGATATCGACCGGGCGATCAAGGTCGGCCTTGGCTACAAGATGGGCCCGCTCGAATTGATCGACCTGATCGGCCTCGACACCCAGGTGCGGCTGTGCGAGGCGTTTTATCCGATCACGCTCGATCCGCGCGCCGCCGCGCCGCCGCTATTAAGGCGGATGGTTGCGGCCGGATTGCTCGGCCGCAAGTCCGGCCGGGGCTTCTTCCCCTATCAGGGCAACGCGATGTTCGGAGCGTAGACATCATGCGCTATTCGTTTGAAAAGGCCGGGCCGAGCAACTCGTTCCCGGAGACGGACGCCTTCCTGCGCGGTGCCGTCGCTGGCCACGCCGCTGATATCGCGATCTACAGCGGCGTCCGCTTCAGAGCCGATCCGCGAAAGGCCGCGGTTCTGATCGAGCTTGCCGAAGAATGCCTCGGAGAGCATGCCGACGAGCAAAATCCCGATCATGCCAACGTGCTGGGGTTCGCGCGCCATCGCAATGGCGAGGATCCTCCGTCGCGGCTGGTTGAGCTGGTGCGTCACACCAACAGCAGCGAAGCGGCGATTACAGCGGCCCGCAATGTGTTCGAGGCGGCGGGACTCGAGGTGGTGGTGTGCAGCGACCGCGCCGGGCGGATCATTCAGCGCCTTGTCGTGCCGAAGTACAACGCCGCGCTGCGCTTCCTCGACGAGGGGCTGGCGACCCAGGCCGATATGGACCTGACCTGCAAACTGGGACTTGGTTATCCGGATGGGCCGATCGAGCGTGTTCTCCGCGGCGGCCTTGTCTCTCACTACCGGATCAGCAAGGCGCTGTTCGATGCTTACGGGACGCCGGCCTTCGCGCCGCCACGCCGGGCGCGGATCGCCTTCAATCGAACATCGCGCAGCCCTGCCTTGGCCGACGACTGACGACACCAGCGAAATCATTCCTCAAACCGGGTCCCGCCATGCAGTACAGCGATTTCCAGTTTCTCAAATTCGATCTCAAGGCCGATGGCGTTCTGTTGATGACCCTCAATCGGCCGGAGGTGATGAACGCGACCAATCACCGGCTGCATCAGGAGTTGACGAAAGTCTGGGATGTCATGGACCACGACCCAAAGGTCCGGGTCATTGTCGTCACCGGCGCCGGCGATCGCGCGTTCTCGGCGGGCGGCGATCTTGCGTGGATTTCGGACACCGTCGGCCATCCCGACCGCGTCGCCGAAAACCTGAAAGAGGCCGGCGACATCGTTTTCAATATGCTGGCCTGCGAGAAACCGATCATCTCCGCTATCAACGGCGTTGCGGTGGGCGCCGGCCTTGCGGTCGCCCTGATGGCGGATATCAGCATCATGGCCGAGGAAGCCAGGATCACCGACGGACACGTCCGGCTTGGCGTGGCGGCAGGCGATCACGCGGTGATCTCGTGGCCGCTGCTGTGCGGGATGGCCAAGGCCAAGTATTACCTGATGACGGCGGAGTTCGTCGACGGCAAGGAGGCCGAGCGGATCGGGCTGGTCAGCCTGTGCGTGCCGCGCGCGCAGCTTCTCGACAAGGCGATGGCTGTCGCGAACAAGCTGGCGAACGGCAGCCAGCTTGCCATTCGCTATACCAAGAGATCGCTGAACAACTGGATGCGGATGTCGCAGCCGGCGTTCGACGCCTCGCTTGCGCTGGAGATGCTCTGTTTCATGGGCGATGACGTCAAGGAAGGGGTGGCGGCGGTGAAAGAAAAGCGCGAGCCGCGCTTCCCGTCTGCTGCCGGTTAGAGCATTTTCGCTCTGGGACTTGACCCCCCCAGGGGGTGAGAACCGGTTTGCTCGAAAACGCTGCAATCGATTGATCTCGAAAGATTATTCCTCCCGATCGGGTCTGAACGCGCTAGTTTGCGAAAGTCGCGTCATCACGCCGGCTGACGGGCGCGCCGTCGCCGCCTGTCTACATATCTTTGTGGCCTTGCGATTGATTTGTCTCAAGGAACTTTTCGACGCGTCGTGGCGTTTTCCGACGCACAGCATTTTTCAAGGAGTTTTGGATGGCCTCCCCCGACGACGACGATGTCGTGAAGAAAGCGGAAGACATGGTGAAGAAGGCAACCGACAGGACCACCTACGAGGCTCTTGAAAAGGATTTGACCGCCGTGAAGAACGATGTTTCAGCCCTTGCCGAACAGTTGACCGAGGCTCTCAATTCGCTGGCGGGCAGCGCCCGCAAGCAGGCCCGCCGCGGCTACCGACAGGCCCGCGCCAACGTCGACGAGGTCCTCTCGGAGGCGTCCGAACGCGGCCATGCCGTGGCCGATGCCGCGCAGGAGGCAGCCACCACGATCGGCGAAACCATCGAGGACACGGTGCGCGAGCGGCCGCTGGCCACGGTGGCGATTGCGCTCGGCCTCGGCTTCCTGATCGGCGTGACCTGGAGGCGGTAAGCTGGCAGCGCTGAATTGGTCGCGCTGAGCGGCGCAGCAAAAAGGCTGCATCGCGCTTTCCGGGGGCAAGCCATGTTCGAGAAAATGATCGACGACTTCAAGGCGCGCGCCGGCACGCAGTTGCGCGTGACGTCGCTCGCTGCCGTCGCCGCGGCAACGGCGCTCATCACGTTCGCCTTTCTGTGCGCGGCGGGTTTCGTCTATGTCTACCGGACGTATGGCCTGATCGAAGCCTGCTTCGCCGGCGCCGGCGTGTTCTTCTTCCTGACCATCCTGATCGGCGGCTACGTCATGTCCCTGCGCGCCGAAGCGGCGCGCCAAGCCGAGGCCGCCCGCCTTGCTGCCAAGGGCAAGGAAAAGACGCTGCTACAGGTTGCGCTGAGCGATCCGCTGGTGGTGGCGAGCGGGTTGCAGGTCGTGCGTGCGGTCGGTATCCGCCGGCTCGTCCCGCTATTGGCGATCGGTGGTGTCGCGCTCGGGCTGTGGGCCAGTGCGGGCACCAGGCGCGGTCGTGCCGACGACAAGCCGTCCGACGAGTCGTAGGACGGCATTCCGCGCACTGTTTTTTCGCTTCAGCTCAGTTCACTGCAAGCGTTGCTGCTCAGGTGACGCAGCGTCCTGTCATGCCGCTGCGGCCGGCTTCGGTGAGGATGCTCGCAATCGGCTCGCAGGCGACAAGCGGCTTGGGGACCGCGCCTTCCGGCTGCGGGCGAGCAGCCGGCGGCCGGGACTTTGCGGCATCGTTCGCGGCAACGGGCAGCCGCACCAGCACCACGGTATCGGGCAGGCTCGTCGCCGTCATGGCCACGGTGCGATAAGTGGACACGGCTTGCGGCATCGCCAGGCGGTTGCCCTTGGCGGTGCGGTTGACGCCATGATCGAGCGCTTGTCCATGTCGCGCGAAGTCCAGTCCGGTCTCATGATCCTGCAACATCGCACTGTGAATGCGGGTTTCGCTTCGCGGTGCGCTCTCGAAATGAACCGCGGCGCCGAGCGTCGCCGCCACGGCCACAATACCGACGCCTGCCGAGGATAAGCTCAACATCATCGCCTCGCCCGTCGCCGCCTGGTTACGCGGCTTCTCTGCGAAACAAACGCGCGAGCGGCGCCTCGGGTTCAACGCTGCGCCATCACGTCACCGTGTCGGTGCCATGCGGGCGAAGGGGGAACGATTGCCCCAGCCGGGAGTCGTCATGATGCGGCCGGCTCTCCTCCCCCTGCCCCGAACGAGCCGGTTGCGTGAAGCGTGGCCGCGAAAGTGGCCGCGCTTCTTTTCTTTCCTTCTTTTCTGCAGAAAAAACCCGGTACAGAAAAACCCGCCGAACCAGGTCCGGCGGGTGGCGTTATTTTACAGGATGGCGCGGTCAGTGGGCTGCGGCACGCGGTGTCCGGCCACGCGAGTTGCGCTGGAAGAACAAGGCCTGGCTCGCCACCGCCGAGACCATGGCCGGCTGGAACGGTTTTGAGATCAGGAACGCCGGCTCCGGCCGTTCGCCGGTGAGGAAGCGTTCCGGGTAGGCGGTGATGAACACCACCGGCACCTCGAACTCGCCGAGCAGTTCGTTCACGGCGTCGAGACCGGAGGAGCCGTCGGCCAACTGGATGTCGGCGAGGATCAACCCCGGCTGCCGCGTGCGGGCGATGGTCACGGCGTCGCTGTGGGTGCGGGCGACCCCGAGCACGTTGTGGCCGAGGCTCCGGACCAGGCTTTCGAGGTCCATGGCGATGAAGGTTTCATCCTCGATGATCAGCACGTCGGTGGCGATATCGGCGGCCATCTCGCGCCCGGCTTCGTCGGCAAGCGCGCGGACGCTGGCGACATCGACGTCGAGGATGTAGGCGACCTCCTCCTCGGAAAAACCCTCCAGCGACAGCAGCAGGAACACCTGCCGCGGCAGCGGCGTGATCTGTGCGAGCCGGTGTTCGGGTGCGACCGGCGCGCTGCCCGCCGCCAACTCGTCGCCGTTCACCGCCACCGAGTTCCAGATTTTGGTGAACAGGCGAAACAGCCCGGCGCGCGGGCCGAAGCGTTCGTCAAGCAGGGCCGGGTCCTGCAGCAGCGCCTCCAGCATGGCGCCGACATAGGCGTCGCCTGACGCCTGGCTGCCGCTCAAGGCGCGGGCATAGCGCCGCAACAGCGGCAGATGTTCGGCAACGACCTGTGATCGGGACATCGGATCTCCCCTGTCGGAATGCGTGGCGGCGGACGGCCGCCGATGGCTGGCTGGTGCGGTTGCGGGGACGGACGGCGGACATGATGGCGCGTGCCGGCGCGGAGGCAGGCACTCCCCCGGGCAGCAGAGCCGGTGTCCTCGTCGTCGGCGGCATGTCGGATCCTGTTCGGCCCCGCTGAACCTTATCCACCGCCGTCTACGCACGAAACGAGGGAAAGTTCCGAAAGTCTGGAACCTTTGCCCCACCGACCGCATTAAGGCTCAATCGGCCAGCCCTGCAACAGTTCTGTGGCGGAGGGCAAAAAGAGCTGTCAATCGAGTTGCTTAGCTCCGGTCATCAAGTGACGGAACACCCCATGAAAGATTCAAAGCCCCAGGCCGCACGGGCGCCCAAAGGCGGCCTGAACGCAGAAATCCAGGCGCGCATCGGACACCAGTTACGGGCGATGTACGACGACGTGGTGCGGCAAGGCGTGCCGGAGCGGTTCGCCGAACTGATCCGCCGGCTTGATGCGCCCGGCGTCCAGACCGGCGCCGACGGCGGCGCTCCCGCCGGCGGCGACATGTCTGCGAACGACAAGCACGGGAGGGATTGACATGCCTCTCACGGATTCCCTGCGCGACGATCTGCTCGCCACCGTGCCCAGTCTGCGCGCCTTTGCCATATCGCTGTCCGGCAATGCCGATCGCGCCGACGACCTGGTGCAGGAAACGCTGTTGCGCGCGCTCGCCAACATCGATTCCTTCCAGCCCGGCTCCAACCTGCCGGCCTGGCTGTTTACGATCCTGCGCAATCTGTTTCGCTCCGATTACCGCAAGCGGCGGCGCGAGGTCGAGGATGCCGACGGCGTCTATGCCAGCACGCTGAAATCGCAGCCGGCCCAGAACGCGCATCTCGAGTTCGAGGAGTTTCGCGCGGCGCTGGACAAACTGCCGCAGGACCAGCGCGAGGCGCTGATCCTGGTTGGCGCCTCGGGCTTCTCCTACGAGGACGCCGCGGCGATCTGCGGCTGTGCCGTCGGCACCATCAAGAGCCGCGTCAACCGCGCGCGCACAAAACTCAGCGCGCTGTTGTATGTCGAGGGCGCCGGCGACTTCGGCCCCGACGATACCGTGCGTGCGGTGATCGGCAGCGGCAAGGGCTAGCGCTGCCGCCACGCGCCGGGCGCCGCTCTATCCCGCGGCAGCTTGCGCCAGCGCAAGATCGCGGGGAAACGCAGTTTCACCTTTCGCGAGCCTTGGTCTATAGCATCGGAACACCTCGGGGCTGCGGCCCGAACAGGGAAGACCGATGCTCAACCTTGAAGCGACGGAAAGCCGCAAGATCGCCGCACGAAACTGGTTCGAGCGGCTGCGCGACGATATCTGCGCCGCCTTCGAGCGCCTGGAGGATGAGGCGCCGGCCGCGCTCTATCCCGGTGCGGCGGGCCGTTTCGTGCGCACGCCGTGGAGCCGCACCGACCATAGCGGCGCGCCCGGCGGCGGCGGCACGATGGCCCTGATGCACGGGCGGTTGTTCGAGAAAGTCGGAGTCCACACCTCGACCGTGCACGGCGAGTTCGCGCCGGAGTTTCGCGCGCAGATCCCGGGCGCGGCTGATGATCCGCGGTTCTGGGCCTCGGGCATCTCGCTGATCGCCCATATGCGCAACCCGCAGGTGCCCGCCGTCCATATGAACACCCGTTTCGTGGTGACGACGAAAGCGTGGTTCGGCGGCGGCGCCGACCTGACCCCGGTGCTGGCGCGCCGGCGCACGCAGGACGATCGCGATACGGTCGCCTTTCACGCCGCGATGCGCGGGGCGTGCGACGCGCACCCGAAGGTGGCGCCCTACGACAAGTTCAAGACATGGTGTGACGAATATTTCTATCTGCCGCACCGCAAGGAGCCGCGCGGCATCGGCGGCATTTTCTATGACTGGCTGGATTCGGCCGACTGGGACGCCGACTTTGCCTTCACCCAGGATGTCGGGCGCGCCTTCCTCGACATCTATCCGAAACTGGTGCGGCGCAATGTCGCCACGCCGTGGACGGCTGAGGATCGCGAGGAGCAGTTGATCCGGCGCGGACGCTACGTCGAGTTCAACCTGCTGTACGACCGTGGCACGATTTTCGGGCTCAAGACCGGCGGCAACGTCGAATCGATCCTGTCGTCGATGCCGCCGGAAGTGAAATGGCCGTGACAAAACCGCCACGGCCGGCCGCTACAACCGACACATTACCGTAACCGAGGAGTGGACCATGGACGTGAAACCCGGCGACGTCGTCATCCTGAAGTCCGGCGGCCAGCCGATGACCGTGGCAGAGGTCAAGGGAGACGCCGCGACCTGCCTGTGGATCGGCGAGGAAGGCGACCTGTTTCGCGAGACACTGCCGCTCGTCGTGCTCGACCTGTTCGAGGAGTGGCAGCTCGATGCCGGCAAGGACGGCGACGACGAGGAGAATGGCGACGAGGACGAAGACGAGGATGAGGACGACGAGGACGAAGACGACGAGGAGGATGAAGAGGACGAGGAGGAGGTCAAGGGCAGGAAGCGCCGCTAGCGTCTTGTCCGGTCATACTGAAATTTCGTCATGGCCGGGCTTGTCCCGGCCATCCACGTCTTCATGTTTGGAGCACCCGCCAAGACGTGGATGCCCGCGACATAGGCGTTCGACAGAACGCCGTTCTTTGAACGGCTATGCGCGGGCATGACCTCGGAGAGAGCGGCTGTCTCCTTTCAGAATATTCAATCCGATCGAAACGTGCTCCAGCGCCGCTAGCGTCTTGTCCGGGCGTCAATAGCCGGTCATCTCCAGATAGCCTTGTCCCTCGTGCGTGCCGCGAAAGCGGATCGGCCCTTCCCAGTAGGGAAAGCGCGTCGCCATATAGCTTTGGGCATTGAGCGGCGCGGTTTCGATCGACAGGCCGCGCGCGGGCACGGCCCCCTGCCACGCCGTCGGGATGTCGCGGCCGGCGACGCGGCTGGTCGCGACAGGCGTCAGCGCGATGCCGTCCGGCGGCAGCGGGTGCGAGCCGTCGCGGTCGATCCAGTTGCCGGAATGGAAATGCCGGCCGTCGGCATGGCGCAGGCGGAACAGCATCAGCTTCACATCGTCGGAAAGGTGCAGCGAGAACCAGTCCCAGCCGTTCTGGTCGGCGGCGAGCGGCTGGCTCGACCATTCGCGGTCAAGCCATGCCTGCCCGCGCACCGCGACGCGGTGGCCGTCGAGCGAGAGGCTCCCCTCGGCGGTGAAATAGGGCTGGCTGTAGTAATACGACGCCTGGCCGCGGTCCGACTTGCGGCTGTAGCCGGCCTCGCCTTGCAGCACCAGCGGCCGCGCGGCGGCAAGGTTCAGCGTATAGGCAAAATCCTTCGCCGCCGCGCGCACTGTCAGCGGCGCCAGCGTGTTGGCCTCAGTGTTCACGCCGGCCCGCATCTCCCAGGCATCGATGAAAGCATGAAACGGTGTGGCCTCGACGCCCACCTGCCCCACGCCGCCGCGTGCGAAGCGTTCAGTGAAACGGTGCGCGGTGGCGCTGGTCGCGGCGGCGTGCGCCATCCACACCTGCTGGCTGTCAAAACCGTCGCGCTGCGGTCCCGGCAGCGCCGCTTGCCGGAACAGCGTCCATTGCACGCCGTAAGCAGCATTGTCGTCGCCGTCGAGATTGGCGGTGAGGTACCACCATTCGATGCGGAAGTCGGGATGCGGGCCGTGGTCGCTCGGAAACGCCAGCGCGACGCCGGGCACGACGCGGGCAAAACCGGCCGCGTCCTGGCCGAGGCCGGCATAGCCCTGCGCGCGCACGGGCGACGATGCGCCGCCAGCCAGCGCCAGCGCGCCGAGGCGCAGCAGGGCACGGCGCGACATCTCAGCGCTCATTGGCAAAGACCCGGATCAGGTCGGCCGGCTTCATGCGCGACAGCCGGAGCGTCGGCAGGGCCGCCGCCAGCAGCGCCGCCGCCAGTGCCACCGCGATCAGTTGCACAAGCTGGCCGGGGAAGATGTGAAACGGTAGCCGCCAGCCGAACGCCTTGACGTTGACGACGGCGAGCAGGCACCACGCCACCAAAAGGCCGAGCGGGATCGCGGCGAGCGCGGTGGCGAGCGCCAGCGCCATGGTCTTGGCGAGGTCGAGCGCGGCGAGGCGGCGGCGCGTCACCCCCATCGCCCATAATGGCGCCAACTGCGGCAGCCGGCTGGCGCCGAGCGTCAGCAGGCTGGTCAAGAGCGCCACGGCAGCGACGCCGAGCGTGAAGGCATTGAGGCTCGCGGTTACCGCAAACGTGCGGTTGAAGATGGTCATCGAGTCGCGCTTGAGCGCCGCCTGGTCGATCAGGTGCGCTGGATCGAGCGCAAAGCGGCTGCGCAATGCCGCGACCAGCGCCGGCACGGCGTCGGGCGCGACCCGCAGGCTGAAGCGGGTGTCGGGCGCATCGCGCCAGTGCGCGAACAGGATGGCGTTGCCGAGGCCGATCTGGCCTTTCGGGTTGCCGTAGTCGGGATAGATGCCGCCGACCTGAAGCGTCAGCGCGCCGGCGGGCGTGACAAGGCGCAGGCTGTCGCCGGCCGAAAGATCGAGGCGGCGCGCAAGCTGCTCGCTCATCAACAGCGCGCGGCCGTCGCGCAGGTCGTCCCACAGTGTCGGCGTCGCGGCGATCAGCGGCCAGTGGTCGCGATAGGTCGGATGGTCGGCGAAGCCCAGCAGCTCGACCGGCCCGCCATCAATGCGGGTCTCGGCGCGCGGCGTCGGCAGCACCGCGGTCACCTCGGCACGCGTGGCGACGAACGCCTTGATGGCGCGGGCCTGCGCGTCGTCGGCGGCGCGGATGTAGATTTCCGAGGCGAGCCGCTGGTCGAGCCAGCCGGCAAAGCTGGTCTCGAAACTCTTGACCATGGTGCCGACGCCGATACTGACGGCGAGCGCCAGCAACAGCGCCATCAAGGCCAGCGACAGCCCGGACAGTTGCTGGCGGCTGTCGGCAAAGGCCCAGCGCGTCAGCATCGTGTTCGCGCCGCGCGCGCCGAGGTGCAGCGCGAGCGCAAGCAATAGCGGCAGCGCCAGCGCCGCCGCCAGCATGATTGCGGCGAGCAGCGCGAAGCCGGCGATCAGCCCGTCGCCGAACACGAGGATGCCGAGCGCCGCGCCGGCAAGGGCGAGCGCCGCCGCGCCCTGCCATATCAGCCAGCGCTGCTGCGCCGTACGCCACGCGTAAGGGTGGGCGGTTGCGATCAGCGGCAGGCTTTTGGCCTTGATCAGGCTGTGGGCGGCCGCCGCCAGCGCGCCCGCCACGCTCATGCCGATGCCGGCGAACCACCATGCGGGACGAAGCGCCAGTTCGCCCGGTACCTCGGCGCCGTACAGTCCGCGCAGGCTGAGCGCGACGTCGGGCAGCAACAGCGCGGCGATGAGGTAGCCAGCGATGCAGCCGACGCCGCCGGCCACGAGCGCGGCGCCGACCAGTTCGGCGAGCAGCGCCGCGGTCAGCCCGCGCGCCGACACGCCGCAGGCGCGCATCGCCCGCATCGTCGGCAGCCGCTGCTCGAAGGCGAGCCCGATCGCCGAATAGACGATGAACAGCCCGACCACGAACGACAACAGCCCGAACGCGGTAAGGTTGACATGAAAGCTGTCGGTCAGCCGTTCGAGGTCGCTCTCGCTGCCGGGCGGAATGAGCCGCAGCGTGTCGCCGGCGACCTCGGCGAGCGGCGCGCGCGGGCCGTCGTCGTCCTCGCCGACGAGCAGCCGCGAGATCTGCCCCGGCCGGTCGAGCAAGCGCTGTGCCACGCCGATATCGACCACCGCCGTGCCCGGCACCAGATCGGCCTCAACCGCAAGCGGCGGAAGTGTAAGGCCGTCGCCGAGGGCCGGCGTGTCGCCTTCACGCGCGCCGAGATCGCGCAATGTGGCGGGCGCAACCAGCGTGCGCCCCGGCGGCAGCAGAAAGGCCGCCAGGTCTGCGGCGCCGAGGCCAAGTTCGAGAGTTGGCGCCGGCCCGGCTTCGCGTGGCAGCGTCAGCGGCTCGATACCGATCAGCCGCAGGCTGACGCCGCCCGCCGCGACGCGCCCTTCCAGCACCGGCGACACCGGCCAGCCGGCGCGGCGCAGCTTGGCGAACAGCGCCTGTGGCAGCGTCTCGTCGCGCGCCGGCACCAACATGGCGAGGCGGCCGCCACCGAACGCGGCTGCCGCGCGGTCGTAGCTCTGCCGCGCCTGCGCATTGATCGCCTGCACGCCGCTCCACAGCGCGGTCGCCGCGATCAGCCCGATCATCAGGGTCGCGACCTGCATCGGGTGGCGCCGCCAGTGGCTCAAAAGGGTGGCGAGCGTCCAGCCGAGCCGCCTCATGCGATCCGCCCCGCACTGAGATGCACGCGGCGGTCGAAGCGCGCCGCCAGCCGCTCGCTGTGCGTCACCATCAGGAAGGCGCAGCCGGTGGCGCGGATCAGGTCGCGCGCCAATGCCACCACCTCGTCGGCGGTCGCCTCGTCGAGGTTGCCGGTCGGCTCGTCGGCCAGCACCAGCGCCGGCTTGACCGCGAGCGCGCGGCCGATGGCGACGCGCTGCTGCTGCCCGCCGGACAGTTGCTCGGGGTAGCGCGACTTTAGCTCGGCGAGCCCGAGCCGGTTCGCCAGTTCATCCAGCCATGCGGCGTCGGCGCGGCCGGCGATGCGGGCCTGAAAGGCGAGGTTGTCGGCGACGCTCAGGCTCGGGATCAGGTTGAACTGCTGGAACACCAGCCCGATGCGCTGGCGCCGCAGCGCCGCGCGCGCCGCATCGGCCAACCGCGCCATGTTGTCCGTGCCGATCAGGATGTTGCCGGCGTCGGCGTCGTCGAGGCCGGCGACGAGATGCAACAGCGTACTCTTGCCGCTGCCGGATTCGCCGGTCAGCGCTACGCTCTCGCCGGCCGCGACGGCGAGATCGACGCCGCGCAGCACCGGCAGTTCGCCTTGCGGCGTGCGGTAGGATTTCGTCAGGCCCGCGACGGTGAGCATCGCCGCCGCCGTCACGTCGGCGCGCGCGCGCCCTCGCGCGTCCCGCGCGCCGCATCGCGTGCTTCGCCGGCAAGCAGGTGCACCAGCGCCCGCTTGATCGCCGCCTGCCGCGTCGGCGCGGTGATGCGCGCGCCGAGCAGATCGGTGACGTAGAACACGTCGCGGGCGCGCTCGCCGAAGGTCGAGACGTGAGCGGAGGCGATGTTGAGGCTGAGTTTCGAGATCGCGGTCGTCAGTTCGTACAGCAGGCCCGGGCGGTCGAGACCGGACACCTCGATCACGGTGTGGCGGTCCGACCAGTTGTTGTTGATCGTCACCTCCGGCGTCACCACGA
>Ga0182792_1000467_pt1 | contig 37992 bp, 30 predicted proteins | sample Passage237B_FD_130497 | JGI IMG/M metagenome (GOLD analysis project Ga0182792, IMG submission 130497) | Cellulose adapted compost microbial communities from Newby Island Compost Facility, Milpitas, CA, USA - Passage2 37B (version 2) (version 2) ...
AAAAATCAAGGCTTTCCGATCCTCTTTTAGAGGAGTGAGAAATGTAACGTTTTTTCTTTACAGACTCGCTAATATCTATGCTTGAAATAATTATAGCTCCCCCCAGATTTTCCGATTGATCCGATTTTTTTTGAATGTAATAATAAATAACATCCAATCAGAAATCCGTTTTGGACAGGCATTTGAAAAATACAATGTACAGATTTTCCAATGCTCAACAGAAAAGAGATGTTCCCATCACCATCCCCGTTGCAGACCTTTGTACAAAATAAAGATTTTTAACTTTCCCCCCAGATTTTCCGATTGATCCAATTTTGGAAATAGAAAAAAAGTCAAGGATGCCCGAGGGAAGCACCAGGCTAACTAAATTATAATCTTCACTTTGCATAACTTTGTACAAAATAAAGTTTTTTTAACTTTCCCCCCAGATTTTCCGATTGATCCTAACTTTCCCCCCAGATTTTCCGATTGTCCACTATACCCAGATGCAATTGTGCCTCAAAAAAATTGTTTTAGATTTTAAACAAAAAAGGCATCCACAAGTTTTGTAGATGCCTTTTCAGAGCCCCCAGTCGGAATCGAACCAACGACCTACTGATTACAAGTCAGTTGCTCTACCAGCTGAGCTATGGAGGCTTTATTTTATTTTTACTTTCTCGTTTGCCTTAAAAGCGAGTGCAAAATTATAGGTCTTTTCGAAATATCCAAAACTTTTTTTAAAAATTATTTTTCATTTTCTGCATCTTTTATCATTCTCAGCTGCTCACCTAACTCATCTATCTCATTTTGAGCAGTTTCAATTTTAGAATAAAATTCTTGTTTTAACTTGTCAGCAGCTGCAGATTTGGCAAAAAATTCAAGGTTTGTTTTCAATCGATCAATTTCCTGTTTCAAAACAGATATTTTACGATGAATTTCTTTCTCCTTTTGATAAAGTTTTTTACCTCCATCCGGATTCGTTTTTAAGGCATTTATCTGTAGACTTAGCTTTAATTTGTCTACTTCAGACTTGTCGCCCTCAAGGTGTCCTAGGAAATTATCCACTGCTCTCTGATATCTTGCATTAACGTCTTTCATTTCAGATTTGGGAACAAATCCGATTTTTTTCCATTCCTCCTGAATCACCTTTAATTCATCCGGATTAGCATTTTTACCAGAATTAAGTTCTTCCAGTTTTTGAATTAGAGCATTTTTCTTTTCCAGATTTTCTTTAAACTCCTTTTCATGCTCTGCCTGTATTTCCCTTTTCTTATTAAAGAAATGATCACAGGCCGCTTTAAAACGCTTAAAAATCGGTTCTTTTTCTTTAATAGGAACCGGTCCGATAGCTTCCCATTCTTTCTGAAGACTTTTCAGTTCCGCGGCAGTTCCACTTAAATCTGTCTGATCTTTTAACGCTTCGGCCCTTTCACATAAAGCGATTTTCTTCTTAAGATTTTCTTCTTTTTCTACTTCAAGTTGTTTGAAAAAGACTTCTTTGTTATGGAAAAACGCTTTACATGCACTCCAGAACTTTTTGGAAACTTCTTTTCCTTTTTCCTGAGGCACACCACCAGCCTGCTTCCATTTTTCCTGCAATTCCAGAAGCTCAGCTGTCTTTTGCTTCCATTCTTCAATTCTGTTGGTCTGGAACTGGGCAAATTCAGCAATTGCTTCCGCCAGCTTAGCTTTTGCTTCCAGGTTCTGTTCCTGACGGTCTCTTAATTCTTTATAATATTCGCTGCGTTTTTCGTAAATCTTATCGGATGCAGCTTTGAACCTGTTCCAGAGTACTTCCTGATCTTCCTTAGGGACCGGACCAATATTTCTGAACTCTTCGTGTAAAACTTTAAGTTCCCGGATAAGAACATTCACCGGCTGACCAGAGTCGGCAAGGCTTTCAGCTTTTTCACATATTTCAACTTTAGCCTCAAGATTTTTCTTGCGATCCAGTTCTTTCAGTTCAAAGTAGATGCTTCTGTTATTGTAAAAGCGTTCTACAAGGGCATTGTAATTGGCCCAAATTTCCTGGGTATAGGCTGCTGGTACAGGACCTACTTTTCTCCATTCTTCCTGAATATCTTTCAGCGAAGTAATGCTTGTCTGTGTTTCCTCCGCAGAAATTAAAGCTCTGAGCTTATCCAGCAGCTCATTTTTCTTAATAAGATTTTTCTCTTTATCCTTTTCAAGGTTCAGGAAATGCTCGGAAAGCTTATGACGAAGCTGATCGTACTGCTTTTCAAACTTGAGGCTCAGGTTGTCTCTTCTGTAATCAAAATCAGCCTCTTCGCCACCATTTGCAAGGAATTTGCTTAATGCTTCACTTTTTTCAGCTTCCAGCAGATGATCATAATGATACTTAATCTGCTTCAGCATTGCCGAAGCTTTATTAAGATTTTCATCCAGCTTTACGCTTTCAAGCAACTTCAACAGCTCTTCTTTGGAAAGTTGTGACAAATCACTAATAGGTTCATGGGCATGATCTTCATCATGAACATCCATTTCGTCTATCAACGTTTTTGCAGGAGTATTCACCTCTCCGACCTTTCCCTCTTCCTTAATCTTGTCATTTCCCAAAAGTTCTTTTTCCTTGCTCATGGTATTACCTTTTAAAAATTATTAATTCAATCTTGGATCAATAGGATAGTTGGCCAGCATTTTGTATTTGCCCCCCATATTTCTCAACATTTCCCGCCAGAGATGAGCAGGGTCTGTATCAAAAATATCCTTTGTGTCGACATGGCTTACTATCCATGAATTTGCCTTAAACTCGTCTTCCAGCTGTCCGCTTGCCCACCCGGAATACCCCAGAAAAAACCTGAAGTCTTCGGAATTGGCGAGGTTATTATTAAACAACTCCAATACCTGTTCAAAATTTCCACCCCAATATAAATTTTCTCCCAACTGCACTGCTCCTTCAATATTATAATTGTTTCTGAAAATAAAATGGAGTGAATCCTGAGCAACTGGTCCTCCAATATACAAAAGCTCTTCCGAATTTACACTTTCTAAAACCGAATTGAGTGTAATTATTGTAGGCCTGTTGAGCACAAGTCCTAGCGCTCCTGATTCTCCATATTCACACATGATGATCACTGTACGTTCAAAGTTATCATCACCCAGGTATGGCTCCGCTATTAAAACATTGCCTGTCTTCAACATTCGTTAATCAAAATTCTTTTTATCCGAAAATGTTTGGTATCAGCTGTTTAATAAATTCCTTCAATTTATCATACTATAACAATTATACAAGTACTAAGGGTACATTGCAAGTTTTTCATATTTAGTTGAAAGATATTATTAGTAAATTCATATTTAATAATTAACTTCAATTCCTAAAGGGGAAAACGAGCGTCCCCTGCATTTGTTTGACAACCAACTTTGTATGAGTAACCAAGAGCGTAATTTATCCGACATCAGAAACGACTATAAACTTAAAATACTCTCAGAATCTGATGTTAAAGCCAACCCTATGGAACAGTTCAGAGAATGGCTGGATAGTGCTGTAAACAGCAAGCTGTATGAGCCTACTGCCATGACTTTATCAACCTGCAATGCGCAGGGAAGACCTTCTTCCAGAATTGTTTTGCTTAAAGGGCTGGACGAAGGGTTGGTATTCTTTACCAATTATGAAAGTAAAAAAGGTTTATGTCTAAGTGAAAATCCTGTAGTGGCTGTACTGTTCTTCTGGCCTGAACTGGAACGTCAGGTAAGAATTGAAGGAAAAGTAGAGAAAATCAGCACTGAAGAATCCGACAGCTATTTTTGTTCCAGACCTGTTGCATCTCAAATCGGCGCAATCGTCTCGCCTCAAAGTAAAATAATTGCATCCAGAAGCGAACTGGACCAGCTGTTTGAAAATGCCCTGAAAGAATATAAAACCAAAGAGATAAAGAGACCAGATAACTGGGGTGGCTACAGAATCATTCCGGATTATTTTGAATTCTGGCAGGGAAGGACAGGAAGATTGCACGACCGACTGTTTTATCAGAAAGTATCTGAAGGCTGGACTTTGGGAAGGCTAGCTCCCTGATCAGGAGCCCTTACTGCTTTTATATTAATTATAACAGGTCAAATAAACTGGTTATTCCAACGTTTCGCTCCGAAGTAAATCCTTCACCATATTTCACTCCAATAGAATGGCCAAATTCAATAGCCCTGGCCTCAATAAACAACAAAAATTCCGGAGATGAAATATAGGTTCCAGGCTCATCGCTTTCTGGGTTATAGAACTGACTCTGAAATGCTTTTATGGCATTTATCTTTTGCTCCCAGTAAGGTGTTACATCTACAATTACATCCGGCTTAATATACCTGTCCTGAATATAATGATACACATTTCTGGGCCTCCAGGCTTTCTGACCAGTTTCGATTTTTACAAGTCCGGAAAGAAAACAGGCTCTGGATACCAGATCAGAAGCTCTGCCATGATCCGGATGCCTGTCATGCAAAGCATTCGTTATGATGATCTCCGGCTGATACTTTCTAATTACTTTGATTATCTCAAGTATATGCTCTTTATCTTCAACGAAAAAGCCGTCTTCAAAACCAAGATTTTCCCTCGCCGCAAGCCCCATTACTTCAGCCGCGGCTTCAGCTTCTTTATCCCTTATTTCAGGAGTGCCTCTGGTCCCCAGTTGTCCGCGGGTAAGATCAACCAGACCCACTTTTTTTCCCATATCAATATGCCTTAGAATTGTCCCTGAACAGGCTAATTCAGCATCATCAGGGTGTGCAGAAAGCACAAGCATATCTAACTTCATAACCCTTCCAATTAAAAATTTATCTTATCCTCAGTTTACGACCAACTTTGAGCGTTGTACGTGGGGTAATGCCATTCAGTTTGCAAATGGTATTTACAGGAACCCTGTATTTTCGACTAATGGAACTTAACGTCTCTCCGGCTCTGACTCTATGATAAAATACTTTCCGGGCTTCTTTTAAATACTCAAAATGAGCAGGCTTTAACTCGAATATTTTCGATTTCAGGGTATTCAACTGAAAATCATAAAGCTCTTCAGGGTTAATGGCATTTCCTTCATAGCGCACTTCAAAGTGCAAATGCGGACCAGTACTTCTCCCCGTATTTCCTCCGTCTCCAATAAGTTCGCCGGCTTTTACCAGCTGTCCAACCTTAACATGAGATTTGGAAAGATGGCCATATAAGGTTTCCAGCCCATTGTAATGCCTTACCATAACGTAATTTCCATAGCCCCCAGCGTTATATTGATTGATTCGTACGATACCATCGAAACAGGAAAGTACAGGATCTCCAATATTGAGCTTTAAATCTGTTCCATAATGCCATCTTGAATGGCGCATACCAAATTCAGATGTAATATGGCATCCGGTAAGTGGCATGGACCAGTTGAATCCGGCAATTGAATCGTATAGTTGTAGTTGTAAAGTATCAGAGAATTTGGTTCCATCGCGTTTGTATGGATTTACACTTCTGGAGTCCCAGATAGCATAATATTCTGCTATGGTAATCCAGATAGAGTCCATTTTCAACTGCTCAGCAACCTCTACGATGCTTGTTTCTCCTTCATCAATATCCGTAGTATCTTCGCTGACAATTTCGGGTTCCCTGAGAGGATTGAAGAAGATTCCACTGTCGATATTAATAGAATCTGCAAATTCTTCTTCGAAAAGTATTTTGCCAGCCTCCGGTACTGAATACTCAATAGATGGTGTTTTGACATTTAAGAAATCCTTATTCTTTTTTTCCTGAGCCAATCCGGCCAGGGAAAAAAAGAATAGGATTATCAAAAGTGAATAGCACTTTTTACTCTGCATTATTTAACGGTTTCCTCTTCTGCTTCTTTGGCAGCAAGATATCTTTCTGCATCCAGCGCCGCCATACAGCCTGAACCGGCTGCAGTAACTGCTTGTCTGTATATTCTGTCCTGTGCATCACCACAGGCAAACACTCCTTCTATATTTGTTTTGCTGCTTCCTGGCACAGTTTGGATGTAACCATGATCATCCAGATCCAGCCAGCCTTTGAAAATATCTGTGTTAGGCTTATGCCCAATAGCCACAAAAAAGCCCTGGATGCTGATATCAGTCAACGCTCCGCTCTGAACATTTTTTACTCTCATACCTTCTACTTCTTCATCTCCAAGTATTTCATCGGTTTCAGAGTTCCATAGCACTTCAATATTCGGAGTATTCAATACCCTCTTCTGCATGATTTGAGAAGCTCTCATCGCATCTCTTCTAACCAGCATATATACTTTTCTGCATAGCTTTGAAAGATAAACAGCCTCTTCGCAAGCGGTATCACCAGCTCCTACTACTGCTACATCTTTACCTCTGAAGAAGAAGCCATCACACACAGCACAGGCAGAAACACCTCTTCCATTCAACCTTGCTTCCGATTCCAGGCCAAGCCATTTTGCTGAAGCTCCGGTGGAAACGATAACGACATCCGCATGAATTAAATGTGATTCATCGATGATCACTTTATGTACAGGACCAGTAAAGTCTACCGAAGTAGCCATACCAAACCTTATATCCGTACCAAATCTTGCGGCTTGTTTCTGGAAATCTTCCATCATTTTAGGACCAAGTACTCCTTCAGGATATCCAGGATAATTTTCCACCTCATTGGTAATCATTAATTGCCCACCAGGTTGAGCTCCCTGATATAACACAGGTTTTAAGCCTGCTCTGGCTGCATAGATTGCGGCAGTATATCCTGCCGGACCGGAGCCAATGATAAGACACCCTACTTTTTCTTCTGCCATAACAAAAAACGTAAAATTTTTAAGGCTGTGAATTTCGTGAAAAATCCCTATTAATCCAAAACAGCATCTTCCGGCATAAAGTTCCCCCAATATCTCCCAATTACCTCCAAACTCACATCCCAACAACTATATATCAAAGACTTATAGAACTATTTAACAACTTTACAAAGAAGCTGGTTGATTGGATAGCGAGTACATTGTTTTTGCTTATTAAAATAAAGGTAAGCGCTGAATACCAAAATAATAGAAAATGAAATCGACCAGGACTATTTTACTACACCTTCTATTACTATTTTTTATTTCCTTTTTTTCAATGGCGTGTCAAAAAAGGACTGTTGTAAACACCAGGGAACGCTATGAAAACGGGAACATCAAAATTGTAAAGAAAGAGATCACTACCAGAAGGCCCACGGCCAATAATGACGTTATCGGAATTCGTATCAAATACAAGGAGTACCATGAAAACGGGAAAAGAAAATCTTATGAAAAATCCAGAGATTACTCCAAGGTATGGCCTATAAAGGAAGAAAGGCCTGATAAAAAAGTAATGATAAAAAAATACAATGAGCGTGGAAAACTGGTTTATAAATTTGTCAAGACTAAAAAGGGCGAAGAAGTACACCGTTATGACGACAGAGGGCGACTTACTCATATCCAACTGATTAATAAAGGCAGAGTGCGAAAGGTAATAGATGTAAATAAGCAAAAAGTTGTAAAAAGGAATTAAAAAAAGCCCTTTAAAGGGCTTTTCTAATTTTTATTAACCTAAATAAGGTTTAAGTGCTTTACTTCTGGAGGTATGTCTTAACCTTCTGATCGCTTTTTCTTTAATCTGGCGCACCCTTTCCCTTGTAAGATTGAATTTTTCTCCAATTTCTTCCAGGGTCATTGAATGCTCCCCATTAAGACCAAAGTAAAGGGTTATTACATCCGCTTCACGTTGTGTTAATGTGGATAGAGCTCTTTGAACTTCTTTTCTGAGAGAATCATTCATCAGTTCAGAATCAGGAGTAACCTCGCTGTCGTTTTCAAGCACATCCAGAAGGCTGTTTTCTTCGCCCTGTACAAAAGGTGCATCCATAGATACATGGCGTCCTGAAATTTTCAGTGTATCCACAACTTCTGACGTACTCACTTCCAACACTTCTGCAAGCTCATCAGGAGAAGGCTCTCTTTCATATTTTTGCTCAAGATCGGAAAAGGTTTTAGAGATTTTATTCAAAGAACCAACCCGGTTAAGTGGTAGCCTGACAATTCTTGATTGTTCTGCCAATGCCTGCAGAATGGATTGACGAATCCACCAAACAGCGTAGGAAATAAATTTAAAACCTCTTGTTTCATCAAACCTCTGAGCAGCTTTAATGAGTCCTAAATTTCCTTCATTTATTAAATCTCCCAGTGAAAGTCCCTGATTTTGATATTGTTTAGCAACAGAAACAACGAACCTAAGGTTTGCTTTTGTAAGCTTTTCCAAAGCTAACTGATCACCCTCTCTGATTCTCTTCGCCAGTTCTACTTCTTCATCAGGGGTGAGTAGATCCACCTTTCCAATCTCCTGAAGATACTTGTCAAGTGACTGGCTTTCCCTGTTGGTAATCTGTTTGCTTATCTTAAGCTGTCTCATTAAATTGGGTATTTATGCTTGTATAGATGACAAAATTAAGCGAAAATAAAGTGCAAAATTTAATCTGTGAAACGATTTTTTTTTTGCTTTAGTTATATAATTCTGTACTTTATCAATTATCTTTATCGATTTTATTCTGATTCTTTTTTCTCTGGCTTCGGTATCAACACTTTGCGTGACAGTCTAAATTTACCTGTTTTTTTATCAATTTCCACCAGTTTAACCTTAACTTCCTCTCCTACTTCCAAAACGCCTTCCATATTTTCCAGTCTTTCCCACTTAATTTCAGAAATGTGAAGTAAGCCGTCTTTACCTGGCATAAACTCAACAAACGCTCCGAAAGGCATTATGGATTTTACTTTACCGTGGTATACTTCTCCTACTTCCGGAATAGCCACGATACCTTTAACCCACTTCACAGCTTTATCCATTACCTCTTTATCCCTGGCAAATACATTTACCAGACCGCCATCCTCAACTTCTTCAATAATCAACGTGGCGCCGGTAACTTTCTGTATTTCCTGAACAACCTTTCCGCCAGGACCTATTACCGCTCCGATCATATCTTTAGGTATTTTGATCGAAATAGATCTTGGAGTATGTGGTTTCAGATCTGGTTTTGGAGCTGCAAGGGTTTTCTTAATTTCATTCAGAATATGAAGACGCCCTTTTCTTGCCTGTTCAAGAGCCTGCTCAAGTATTTCATAAGATAGCCCTTCTACTTTCATGTCCATCTGACAGGCAGTAATTCCCTGCTCTGTTCCGGTAACTTTAAAATCCATATCTCCCAGGTGGTCTTCATCACCCAAAATATCGGAAAGAACTGCCCATCTGCCTGTTTTATGGTCAGAGATCAAGCCCATTGCGATACCTGAAACAGGTGCTTTGATCTGCACTCCGGCATCCATTAGAGCCAGGGTACCGGCACAAACTGTTGCCATTGAAGAGGAACCATTGGATTCCAGAATATCGGAAACGATACGGATGGTATAAGGATTTTCTGATTCAGGAGGCAATACTTTTTTCAATGCTCTGAGCGCCAGGTTTCCATGTCCTACTTCCCTTCTTCCAGGACCTCTGTTAGGCTTAACTTCACCTGTTGAAAAACCCGGGAAATTATAATGAAGCATAAACCTGTTGGTTCCAGACATCATTGCACTGTCGATCATCTGCTCGTCCAGTTTAGTGCCTAACGTAGCTGTTGTAAGCGACTGTGTTTCCCCTCTTGTAAAGATAGCTGAACCATGTGCGGAAGGGAGGTAATCCACTTCACACCAGATCGGCCTGATTTCATCCAGCTTTCTGTTGTCAAGTCTCACCCTTTCATCCAAAACCATGTTTCTTACAGCCTCTTTCTCAATATCATGATAATATTTGTTAATCAGCTTCAGATCTTCGGTATGATCTTCAGGAAGAGCATCTATAAATTCCTGTTTAACAGCGTTGAACGCTTCTGCTCTTTTCGCTTTATTGGCATTACCCTGTTTAGCCACAGCATATACCTTATCATAAAGCTCTTTGTGCATTCTTTCTTTAAGCTCAGGATTATTTACCTCATGGCAATACTCCCTCTTTTGAGTTTTTCCAGCCTCAGCTTCCAGCTCTTTAAGAATGGTACAATGTACTTTTATTGCTTCATGAGCTACTTTTAATGCTTCCAGCATAACGGCTTCAGGCACCTCGTTCATTTCTCCTTCCACCATTACAATATTATCATAGGAAGCACCTACAATAAGATCCAGATCCGCTCCAATCATTTGGGCAGGAGTTGGATTGATTAAAAACCTACCTTCGTTTCTTACTACTCTTACCTCTGATATCGGACCGTTGAACGGAATATCAGAAACAGCCACAGCTGCAGAAGCAGCCAACGCCGCAAGGCAATCCGGCAATGCATCTTTATCAGCCGATATAAGACTTATATTTATCTGAGTTTCAGCATGATAATCATCCGGAAACAATGGTCTCATTGCCCTATCCACCAATCTGGAGACCAAAATTTCCATATCACTTAGTTTTCCTTCCCGCTTTAAAAATCCTCCCGGAATTTTTCCTGCAGAAGCAAATTTCTCCTGATAATCAACCGACAACGGCATAAAATCTACACCTTCCTTAACCTCAACAGCAGAAACTACTGTAGCAAGAAGCATCGTATTTCCTAATCTCACTACCACAGAACCATCTGCCTGTTTTGCCAATTTCCCTGTTTCTATGGAAATAACTCTTCCGTCTTCTAAAGGAATATTTTTCCTAATTATGTTTAACGACATCTTTTATTATATAAAACTCTTGTGACTTAAAAATCAGATTTGCGGACATCAAAAATAGCGAAGTAAATAATAAAAAGAGGGAATTCGACCGAATCCCCTCAATTTTTTATTTTCTCAAATTGTGTTCAGCGATTACTGCCCTGTAACGGTCGATATCCACATTATGCAGATAATCCAAAATTCTCCTTCTCTTACCAACAAGCTTTAAAAGTCCTAATCTTGTAGAGAAGTCTTTCGGATGTGTTTTTAAATGCTCTGTCAAGTGGTTAATTCTATGTGTGAAAAGAGCAATTTGAGATTCAGATGAACCAGTATCCTTAGCAGATTTCTCTCTACTATTTGCTTTAAAGATTTCCTGTTTTTTTTCTGTGCTTAAATACATGCCTTTTTTATTGTCTACTTATATTCCGATTTAATAAACCGCAAAGTTATTAAACATTAAGTTAATATACAAATCTAAATATAAAATAAATCAATCCCTTACTTCTTAAAAACCTTAAGAACTTTTGAAAATATAGGAGTAAAAATATCTGTTTCAAGTAATCTGGAATCTTTTCTTGCTTTATACCAAAAGAATACACCAACCGGGAAAAGCATACAATTGGCCCACCACATCCCGATGGGTACATCGATCAGACTTTCTTTGGCCCATTTTTCCCCCATAATGGAAAACACATAAAACAGGATAAAGAAAATAATTGAAATCAGTACTGGAATCCCGAATCCTCCCTTTTTAATAATAGCACCAAGAGGAGCACCTATAAGAAACATTATAATACAGGCCAGTGACTGGGTATATTTCCGGTATTTTTCAATTTCAAATATATTGGAATCTTTGGTCAGATGGTACAAGCGCTCAACGTGAGCGGAAGTAAATGCTTTAATACTTCTGGCCTGATTTACAGCCCGATTAAGAATATGCTGTTTATTAGCAATGGCCACTGAATCATCCACATCAAGGGTACGTGCAGCCACTACCTTTCGCGTAACAGAATCTTCCCTGTTATGATAACTATAATAAGGCTTTACATTCCCCTCCAGACTTTTTTTAATGTTCTGCTTTTCGTTTCGAAGGGAATCGGACGTTTTTTGCAGTTCCGCAACATTCAGCATAAGCTTATTGGTTGCAAATAATTCTTCTTTAGTCCTGTTCAGTTCAAACGACTCAAGGCTGAATATCATTTTACTTTTCTTGAAGTCGTTCCTTATAAAGGTATACCCCTGCGGGCGTTCGTTATCCTGCGTTTCTGAATAGTTTTTCCCATTAAACAATTCAAGGATCAGGTACTTGTCATTATAAGCCATGTACATTTTACCTGAATCTGCGACAATCAGATCGGTATTACCTCTACCGGTACTATGATCATAGATCATAAGGTGCTTGAGTGTCCTGCCATCAGGAAATTTTTTCCCTACTTTAATACTGTAGCCTGGTAACCCATTATAAAAAGCTCCTTCTTTAAAATCTAATGCCGGCTTTTTTTGTCGTATATCATAGAGGAGGCTATAGGCTTTCAAATTGGCCTTGGGAACGACATTATTATTAAAGAAGAATGCCACTACCGACAAAACCGCTACAATAAAACCAATTGGTACTAAAATACGGGTAAGGGAAATTCCGGCACTTTTAATAGCTGTAAGCTCAAAATGTTCTCCAAGATTACCAAAGGTCATCAAAGAAGAAAGTAATACCGCCAGAGGTAAGGCTACCGGCACCATATTAAGACTGAAATAAAAGATCAGTTCTGCAAATACGCTAAAGCCCAGATCCTTACCTACAAAATCTTCCAGATACTTAAGAAGATACTGTGTGAGCAATATAAAAACAACTACTACAAATGTTAAAAAAAAGGGGCCTAAAAAAGCCGTAAGTATCAATTTATCCAGCTTCTTCATTAAGAAACTTTATTTATTGCCATGAAAATTACTAACCAATCGTAAAACTAATATTTATAAAACTTTCTGACGACTTTTTTTCCATTATTATTTATTACAGTGAAAAAATACAAGCCACGTGGAAGATTTTGAGTAAAACCTTCTTCTTTCATTTTCAGTTCCCTTCCATAGCAATAGCTTTCGGCAATTTTTCGTCCGTCTCCGGAGCACAAACTAAGTAATCCTAGCTCATCGGGCAAGAGCACCTGTCCATCTCCCCCTGAAACAACAATGGTCTTTAATAATCTGTCATCAAGGAATAAGCGATAGTAGGTAGCACTCAAATCCTTATCCTCCGCAAAAAAATCGATATAAGGACCATATTCTGCTGCTTCACTATAGACAACCTGGTATTGGATGCCATCTTCCGAACGTTCAATTATAATCTTTGAATGTTTCCCGGAAGACCAAATCCTACCTGCCAGCACTACACCGTATTCTTTGACAGTAGCTTCCAACTCCACCCAAAACACTGGTAAAATGGAATAACTACACAGCGATGCCTGTATAATCTGCGAGGAAGAATAATTCCAATTTAACGGATCGGCTATATTGCTCAGCATCTGATCTTTGTCTTTCACAATTTTTGAACAATCAAACGATGCATTGGCCCCTCCGCTGAGTGTTACCGCCGTTTTTCCGATTTCAAGTCCCGGAGGTATGGATGAAGAATTCGTCGAGGTGGCATCGTCCTGCCAGGTTCCCTCCATATTGTTCAAGCCAAAAAGGAAAACAGGGGCGTCAAAGTTTCCCTGAAATACTAACAACTGATCCCCGCCCTGAGAAAGTCCGAAAAATCCATCTATTCCGGTTGTGGTAAAGCCGTTAGCATTTCTCTGATCTGCAGTGAATGTAACAACTGTTCCTGCCGAAAGCCCTCCTGGTGGAACTGTATACGTTATCAGACCTTCGTTCCTGCGAAAATACCCTTCTCTGGACCAGCCACAGTCCGTAAAATACACCACTTCATTTTCAGGCACATCCACCAGAAAGAGAAACGAAAACTGATCAGGATCTGAAGAATTGTACTCAATAATAACAATATCTCCCGGGTTTAAGGATGCCAATACTCCGATTGGCATTGTAAAAACCCTAAAAAACAATAGGATTGACACAAAGCTGATTTTCATATTTTTAGCTGGTTGAACTCCAAAAATAGGAGCAATACTCTAATTATCAAATACTTTTACAGGTATCCAGCTCAAAAAAATAATTTTAAAAGGAGAATCCCCACTTCCTTGTATCAAAAGGAGTTTGAATTATACATTTCAAACAATTATTTTTACTTTAACCTAAAAAAATAAAAAATTAAAGTTACCTTAAACAACATTTCAGCATTCAGAAGGTAACAGATGAATATTTTCTCTATGATGTAAGACTAAAACAAATTATGATGCAAGTAATTAATACCAAAGAACAGCATACAAATTTACTCAGGCGTTATTTTATTTTTATTGTACTTTTGACATTAAGTACCTTTTCTCAAAACTTATTTGGGCAGATTACCGTTGCCGGAACCAAATTTGATCCTTCTCCGGGAAATGGAGGCAGGACCTATATTGGTCTTGACGACATCGTTCAATACGGAATCCAGACAGGAAGCTTAACAAGCACCCCACCTCTTGCTCCGAATGTTGACAAAAACGTATTCAATGCTGATTATTATTACGCAATTACGGATAGTCCATTTAAATTAGACACTATAAGATATAAAGAAAATACCATTCCCGATTACATGTTCGTACATTCTCCAAAACCAGCAGGCCCAAATGCGAATGTGCTTGAATATGTTGTAAAAGGAATGCTTCCAGGATCCAATGTTTCTGTTATTGTTGACTATTGCAGCGTGGATAATGGAACAAATCCATCCAATAATTGCAATCAGGAAAATCAATTCAAAGCAGGAATCAACTTAGATCAGTACAACCAGTTAAATGGAACAGATGCTCAGCCACAAGTAAAAAAAGGAAATTGCGGATCAGCAACCTTTACTGGCAAAGTTGCAGATAACGGTGACATGATATTCAGAATCAATGCTACCAAAGACGGAGATTGTATGGCGATGGGATTTTCCAGAATCGAAGTGAAGGGGTATATAAAACCAATAATTATATCTGCTCAGGGTACGGAAGTATGTGCTGGTGAACAAATATCTCTTCAGGCAAAAACAGATTATAATGCGGATTACCAATGGCAGGTGAACGATGGATCTGGTTGGACTAACATAGGAAACAATAAATCTCAATTATACGAAGTAAGTACTGTTAAAGCCTATAAATTCCGGTTACAATTAACCCCTACTGATCCAGGTAGCACTCCTATATACTCCGATGAAATTACCGTTAATGCTATTACCTGCTGTGAGGAAAATGGTGTTGCTGCATCACGACAAACTGTATATTATGATGATTTCGGAAGATTAGACCTGTCTGATAAAACAGGTAAAACTTATGTGGTGTGGGATTATTCAGATCCATTGAATCCTGTTGAAGTTACAAAAACTACCACAACGCCATTTAGATGGACCATCTCTCCGGCACCATTAAATGCAACGTTCAAACCAACCAGTACTCCACTGGATGGCGAATATACTGTAGCGGCCTATTTAACGGGTTACAATCCTCATAATGGGTACGACGGTGCAAAACTGGAATGGGCAAACAGGGTTACAGGTCCTACAACCCCACCGGATTTAAATTACGATCATTCAGGCACAGTAGAAGGAGCTGCGCTATTCCTCAATTGTCCTCCAAACACAGGTGGCCAAACATTATACGAAAGAACTATTCCGAACCTTTGTATGGGTAAGCAACTTTTCTTTGAATGCTGGATTGCAGTATTCACAAACAGTGCCGCTGGTCCCTACAACCCGGTTGATGTTAAAGTTAAATTAACAGACGAGCAGTACCCCAACAATTTCGTGGAAACCTCTGCTACTGCTACCCGTCAGGCAGACGGAGGAGGTGTATGGGTCAGAATAGGTGCTTACATCAACCTTATCGGAGAATCTTTGAAAATGGAAATTATTAACAACCAGAACGTATCTGAAAATGGAAACGACCTTGTATTGGATGACATCAAAATCATGGCCTGTTCTCCTCCTGCCATTGACCTATTCTTCGATCTTACCACTTTATCAAAGAGCACTACTATTTGCGGTAACGACGATTTAGATTTGTTTACAAAGGCCACCTCTCTGCTAAATGCCTACTATAATAACAATGCCTATTTCTTATATCAGTGGACCAGAACTCCTAACGATGTAACCACATGGAAAAATCTAGGCGCTCCAGTTCCAGCTCAATCTTTTAATATACCTAATGCATTAGCTCATGAAGCATTTGCTAATTTACCTGATGGAGAAAAAGTTTACTTCAGAGTAATTGCAGCCAGAAAAGAAACCTATACAGAAAAAAACAACTTCCAGGGAGCTGGGAATTATGCCAACATCAACGATCCGTGTAAAAACTACTCTGTTTCTCCTGCTATTGAGGCCTATGAACTATGCCCACTTCCTGTGGAGCTGTTAAGCTTTGTAGCTGTAAGCGACGGAGACAGAAATAAACTTACCTGGACCACTTCATGGGAAAAAGACAATGCATATTTCATTGTAGAAAGAAGTGACGATGGCAAAACCTTTACCCAAATCGGAAGAGTAGCAGGTAATGGAACTGTTAGCAGCGTTAAATCTTATACGTTCTTTGATCCGTCACCACTTGCTGGTGTTAATTACTACCGTTTGAGACAGGTAGATTACAATGGGGACTATAGTTATAGCAAAGTTGTTAGCCTAAACCACTTCACTCACGAAGTAGCTGTTTATCCGAATCCAAACAATGGAGCTTGTACAATCAGAATTTTAACACCTGCAAATGAATACGCTCTTGAAGTTGCAGACATTCAGGGTAAAATAGTATACAATGCAGCAGGTAGTGAAGTTCCTGAGAAAATTGAGTTATCCAACCTCACTCCAGGCTTTTACCTGGTACGTGTGAACCTGGATGGTCAGACGCTTACTAAAAAACTAGTTGTATATTAATTCCTGTAAAATAAACATCAAAGAAAAAGGCTAATTCAAAAGATTAGCCTTTTTCTTTTAATCCGATTTATAAAACTTGACTATCCAACCGGCTTTACTTCCCTCCCCTGTTTTTTTTAGTTACCAAATCAGTATATTCTTCACTTACGGCAAAATACAATCCGCGCTCAACACCTTCTCTCGATACACCTGTATCTGCCTAACAGTCATACAACTGCCCATCATTTAACCAATAGTATCCAGCAAAGCCAGCTCTTCATCCGAAAGCTTTACAAACACCGATTTAAAATTTTCTTCAAGGTGTTTCACTTTAGAGGTTCCAGGTATCAACACGATATTAGGAGAATGATGAAGCAGCCAGGAAAGAGCTATCTGATGTGCGCTTGTTTCATATCTGGCTCCTATATTGGTTAATACTTCCAATGTGTTGACATTGCCTGCACTTAAAGGATACCAGGGTATAAAAGCCAGGTTGGTTTGTTCACAATAGTTTAATACATCCTCCCACTTACGATTATCCACACTATACTTATTCTGAACAGATACAACCTTTACATACTGTTGTGCATTTTTTAATTCTTCCACACTTACTTCAGACAAACCAATGTATCTGATCACCCCTTCTTCCTGAGCTTTCTTTAAAAAATTCAAACTATCTTCCAAAGGGACAGAAGGATCGATACGGTGAAGCTGATACAGATCTATACTATCGAGCTTTAGGCGCTTTAAACTACCTTCAAGAGCTTTCCTTAAATGATCAGGATGCGCATTTACCGGCCATTGGTTGGGACCTGTTCTGGTCAACCCTCCCTTGGTTGCAATCACCAGCCCCTTAGGATAAGGGTACAGTGCTTCTGCTATCAGCTCTTCAGAAACATGAGGACCATAACTGTCTGCAGTATCTATAAAATTGATACCTAACTCAACTGCTTTTTTTAAAACCCGTATTGCTTCCTCCTTATCAGCCGGAGGGCCCCAGATGCCTTCTCCCGTAATCCTCATTGCCCCAAACCCCATTCTGTTAATGGACAATTCTCCACCCAGGGTAAATGTAGCACTTAACTTAGCTGTCATATTTTTTTTATTTAATGTTTCCCTTTGCCAATAAAAATAATTAATCAAATGTATTGTATTCCTTCTGACCAACAAAAAAACACTTGCCAGGTTTGGAAATAGTATAAAAGCAACTGTGTGAAATACCTTGTCTTAATATTGCAGGTACTTGTCGGTAATTTCGTTTTGTTTTCCGGGAGTTTATCTGCACAACAGGTATCCAGGGATTCGCTTAATAAACTAATTGAACAGGCTCCTTCTTTCACGATCTTCAGAGAAAACTATTTAATCACCGGAATACCATTCAATGAAAAACCTTCCGGAAATAATTCTGACATTAAGTTCCAGATCAGTTTTAAACAACGTCTAACCAAGAGGGCTCTTCCATACAACACTTATTTATACCTGGCATATACGCAAAAGTCGTTCTGGGATGTGTTTAAGGAGTCAAGTCCTTTCAGAGATTCTAATTACAATCCGGCGATAGGACTGGGAAAGTTTCTTTTTAAAGACTCTATTCAATATGGGCTGGTATCACTTACAGCCGAACACGAATCGAACGGGAAAGACAGTATTGATTCCAGAAGCTGGAATTTTATTTCATTAAGTTATCTGATGTTTTTTAAAAAAGACAAGAGGCTACTGATCAGAGTCTGGTATCCCTTTGGATACAAAGACAACTCCAGTCTTTTGGATTATATAGGTTATGGTGAGTTAAGTTTTTTCTGGGATCTTAAAGACCAGCGCATGAAGTTCAATATTACAGCAAGAAAAGGTGCTTCGCTGGATTTAAAAGGGAGTATCCAACTGGGTCTGTTTTACAGACCTTTTAACTTATCCAATCAATATATTTACCTTCAGATTTATGAAGGATATGGAGAAAATCTCCTTTACTATAACATGTTGACCAGTAAGATAAGAATAGGATGGGCCATTCTTCCGGCAAAACTGATCATAGACTAAGCAGCCTGCTCAACATCTGTCCAACCTGCCTTAAGAATGGCCCTTCTCAGAAGAACTTTTATTTCAGTGTTCCGCCTCTGCCTAACACAAACCACTTGCTGCCTTTACGGAACTTAGATTGTCCGTTTTCCATTTTGTATTCTTCGTACTCAGGTTTAACAAGTACCTTACCTGCATTATCCAGCACCCCCCATTTGTTTCCCTTTCTCGCTGCTACCTGGTTATGGCCTGTTAAAATTAACTCGTCGTATTTATACTCAGGTTCATTTTTTACAGCTGGATTAAATAATCCAAATGCTTTTCCTGAATTTACAGCATACAGCATACCTCCCAGGGGTACTATCTGAGTTGCTTTAGCCGGCAGAAGTTCCTCGCCCTTTTCATTTATAAGTCCCAGCTTTTGTTTCTGCCCGAAAAGTGCCGGCCAGTCCTGAAATGAAGGTTGTTCCGTTTTATTGCTCAGATACTCCATGGAGGGTTCAGCCACCACCTCTCCATTGGTTTTGTACAGGCCATATTTTCCATCTTTTTTAACTTTAAATAATGGCGCAGCATAAACAACAAAATCATATACCGGAGCCAGTAATTCTTTGCCATTCTGGTCGTACACTCCGGTTAAACCGTTTTGTGTGACTTTAAAAATCAGTTTTACCGAGCAATAATCAAACTCAACCTCATCAAATTTAGGAGGCACGATGCTTTTTCCTTTAGTATCGATTATTCCCCACTTACCGTTTTGCTTAACAGGTAAATACCCGCGATAATGTTCCCCTGCCTCCTCGAATTCACCAGGGAAAGCCTGTGTTTTGGAAAGAACATTAAAGAATGACACCTTGCCATCTTTATAAACCCTGGTAAAGGATACACTATCGGCAACCTTTACCGAATCAAAACCTGCCTCCAGCATCTTTTCCAGCTGGGTAGAATACATATAGAACTGATCTTTGGGAGCTATGGCAAAATAGTCATGAGCATAATTTCTTTGGACTTTAGCAAACTGCGGTTTTTGAATAAACTTACCTGTAACATCAATTATTCCATATAAACCGCCCTGTTTTACCACCGCTTTTCGATTTTTAAACGGATAAGCTTCTTCATAGGCCGGAGCAATATAGACCTTGCCCAACCGGTTAGAGTATCCCCACTTTCCATTGGCTTTAACAGGAATATATCCTTCACTCACCTCTCCAATTGCTTCGTAACTAAGCGGTAATATTTCCTTTCCGGTAAGGGAAGCAAGTCCATACTTTTGGTCTTTTTTTACCACAAGCAGATTTTCATCCAGAGTAAAAATCGTATCGTATTCCGCCTGAAGCAATATTTTTCCCAGTTCACTGAATAAGCCCCAGTGATCGTTTTGTTTAAACAAAATTGTATGTCGGGCTACTTTTTTAACTTTGGAAATCTGAGCAGGAATAAGGTAGCCGCAATTCACGTGATTGATCACTCCGAACGACTCTGTAGGCTGTACCAGAGTAGCATTTTCGGAAAGTACCTGAGCTATTTTAAACTGAGGTTTACAAATGATATTACCTCTTTCTTCCCCTACAAGTCCCCAAAGGTTGTCTTTTTTCACCCAGCTCAGATCTGTATCAACAATAGGATTGATTTCCGAATACTGAAAATCAATCAGCACTCTGCCTCTCTCATCTACGAGTCCCCACAATCCGTTTTTCTTTGCCCAGGCTTTCCCACTTCTGAAGTTGGTCATGTTTTCATATTGAGGAGGAATCAGAACATTGCCATCACAATCAATCACTCCGTAAACAAGGCCTTTCATTACAATTGCCTTATTGTCTCTGAAGGGTGAAACCTTGGTGTAAATCGGTGTAATTCTCCATTCTCCAAAGATGGTAACATAACCGTACTGCTTGTTTTCACTTTTCTTTGGAAACAGGTCTTCAGGACAATTGCTTCCTTTTTGGGCAATGGCACTATTCAATGCAACTGCAACCAGAAAGATACTCATTAATCTATTCAGCATATTCATATATATAATCATTTACCTGGCTTTGCTTGTGTAAGGATTATCCTTTACTCGAAAGCGCCATGGTTTAAGAGCGTATTCTTTTGCATAAGCCACCCCCACTCTGGGACTGGCAATAATTTCATTTTCGTTAACTACTACCCCTCTGTCTTCCACCCAGATTTCGTTTTCCAACAAATCCGTTTCATTGTGTCGGGCAGAGATGCCTAAAGCCACTGACAAAGCACCAGGTCCAGCCGTGAGTTCCGGGGTCAATTTAGCTTTTTTCCGCCTTTCCAGCATGATATCAATACCATCAGAAGGTTCTACTGCCCGAATGAGCACAGCATGAGGTATCTCCGCTTTATTGGTAATAATATTAAACAGATAATGAATGCCATAACATAAATAAACATAGGCAATGCCTCCTTCTTTGTAAAACGGCTCGGTTCGTTTGGTTCTCCTGTTGCCGTATGCATGAGAAGCTTTGTCTTCGGCACCGAGGTAAGCTTCTGTTTCTACAATCATACCAGAGGTTAATCTCCCGTCTATACAGGTTACCAAAAATTTTCCAAGCAACTCTTTACTGATAGTAATTGCATCTTCTCTGGTATAAAATGCTTTACCCAGCTTCATACTTTTAACGTATTACTTTACAGGGAAAAATAAGTATGCGACAGCAATAGCTGCAATCACCCCAAACAGGTCTGCAATCAATCCGGCTGGTATGGCATACCTTGTTTTCTTTATCCCCACAGACCCAAAATATACTGCAACAATAAAAAAGGTTGTATCGGCAGCGCCCTGGAAGATACAGGCCAGTCTTCCGGCAAAAGAGTCAGCTTTACCATTGGCCATTGCATCCAGCATCATTGCTCTTGCTCCACTACCACTTAGAGGTTTCATTAAGGCTGTAGGTAAAGCCGGCACCCAGCTCGTATCCAGTCCTGTTAACCCGACAAGATAAGTTAAGCCTTCTTCCAGATACCCCATAGCTCCACTCGCTCTGAACACTGCAATTCCCACAAGTATTCCTACCAGATAGGGTATAATTCTAACCACCACATCGAACCCTTCTTTTGCCCCTTCTATGAACGCATCAAATACATTGATCTTTCTTTTAAATCCATGAAAAATAAATACAGCAATAATGGAGAACAAAATAAAGTTACTTAACAGTGAAGATACAGGCCCTATCCTGTCCTGAGGCAAAGAAGTAAAATACCATATGACACCTGCAATAATGGCAAACAATCCTCCCAGGTAGGCCATTATGACCTTATCAAACAGATTAATTTTCTGATAGATCGCAACGGTAATAAGGCCAGCCAGGGTGCTGCAAAAGGTAGCGATCAGGATTGGGATAAAGACATCGGAAGGATCTGCGGCTCCAGCTTGAAAACGAAAGGCCATAATGGACACCGGTATAAGCGTAAGTCCGGAAGTATTGAGCACCAGAAACATTATCTGAGGATTGAATGCAGTATCCTTCTCCGGATTGAGCTCCTGCATGGAAGCCATTGCTTTCAGCCCTATGGGGGTAGCAGCGTTATCAAGTCCCAGCATGTTGGCACTGAAGTTCATCATGATAAGTCCTACAGAAGGATGGTCTTTCGGAAGATCAGGAAACAGCTTGTGAAAAAACGGGCCAATCAACTTTGCCAGTATGTTAATCATTCCGGATTTTTCTGCAATTTTCATCAACCCCATCCATAACGTCAGCACTCCGATTAACGCAAAAGAGATATCCACTACGGAACTTTTAGCCATATCAAAGGCTGCTTTCATTATTTCCGGAAAAATCTCCAGTCCCCCGTATTGAGGATAGCCCAGATAATACAAGCCCAGCCTTACAACCGCTATAATAAAGGATATTAGAAAAAATGCTATCCAGATGTAGTTTAGAACCATTAATTAAGTCGTAAGTAGTACGTTTTAAGTTTTAAGAATAAGAAGATTCCAAGGAAATAAAAATATAAAAATTATCCTAAATGTTCTGAATCTACTTAATCTTTCCTGTTAAAATTTATACGTAAAGCATTTAAAAATTTCAGACAGCCCCTAATCTATATCAACCCGGGATTAACCAAAATTAAAAATTCCAGTGTCAACTATGATAGAAAACAAAAGCCGAAAGAATACAAACTTTCGGCTTACACTTAGCACTTAAAAACGTACTACTTAAAACGTTTACGCTATTCTGATACTTCTCATACTTTCCCAAACTTCAAACTTATCCAGCTCATCTTTAAACCCATCCAACAGCCAGAGTATTACTGCTATATCGTCTACTGCGCCCAATACAGGAATCTTATCTGAAATAAAATCAAGATTAAAGTAGAAATAAGAGAAAACCAATCCTATCTGAACAAGTAGAAAAGGAGAAATGTTCCTGTACTCTCCCTTAAGAATTGCTTTAAGCATTCTTTTTGCGAGACTGGCCTCCCGACCAATCACTTCAAATTTAAATCGTTTAGCTTCGGGATCGTAGAACTTGTCCACTACATCTTTTAAGGCATCGGCATGTGCTCCTTTTGTAAAGGTTGTTCCCAATGCCAGTAGTTTTTTTAGCCACTCTGTCTTGATTTCATCAAGATCTATAGTTCCCTTATCTCCTCCGTAGTTTCTATAATCTTTCATATCCTGTCCTGACTTTTAATCAGAACATATCTTCAATAGGACAAGTTCTGATTAATACATATACTCCCAGGCCGTTTTATAGGCCCCTATGGACTCGGTATACTCCAGAAACGCTCTGTAAAACGAATGCCCTGCAAGGGTACCACTTTCCCCTACTACCACCAGCTTTTTTTTAGCCCGGGTCATCGCCACATTCATTCTGCGGATATCACTTAAAAACCCTATTTCACCTTTGGAATTGGATCGCACAAGACTTATATAGACGATCTCTCTCTCCTGTCCCTGAAAGCCATCTACTGTATTGATGGAAACTTGTTTTTTAAAACATTCATCCAGTTCAGCTGCTACCAGTAGTTCTTTTAAGAAGTTCACCTGAGCCTTATAGGGGGAAATCAGGGCAATTTTTATCTTGTCATCGATCATTACCTGCTGCCCGATAGTTTCCACCAGGGTTGTAAAATGCTTGAACAACAGTTGAGCTTCTTCAGGATTTAATGTACTGGATGTTTCCTCTTCTACCTTTTCCTCAAATCCGCACCCTGCTGTATCTACAAACTCGACAGGAGCTGTAAACGCTGCATCACCTGTAAGCAACTGGTCTTTTACAGAAGCATGCGCCATGAGTTTATCCTGATAAAACTGTGTTGAGGAAAACTTCATTATCTGTTCGTTCATTCTGTACTGGGTATCCAGCATTACATCTGCTTTCTGACGCTGAATGCATTTTTCAAACAGAGTTACCGAAAGACCACCTTTAGCAGCTTCCTGGGATTTAACTGTCGGAGGTAACTGACAATGGTCGCCGGCGAAAATAACCCTTTTACCTTTGGTAATAGGAATCCAGGATGCGGGTTCCAACGCCTGCGCTGCCTCATCGATGAACACGGTATCAAACTCTCTGTCTTTTAACAAATACGATGCTGCCCCCACAAGCGTACAGGTAAACACACGGGCTCTGCTTAAAATATCCTGAGTGATATAATTTTCTATAGCTTCTGCTTCCTGTTGCAGCTTTCTGGACTCATCCAGAATGATCCGTCGCTGATTCCTTTCTTCCCTGCCAAAATTTCGCTTATACTTTAATGCCATATTGCGGTACTCTATGGCACGTTTTTTTAATTCCTTTATTTGCTTAAAGTCTTTGTGACTGGAAATTTGTACATCCAGGGTATGCGCCAGAAGCGTTTCACTCACCCTGGAAGGATGCCCCAACCGGACTACCTTCACGCCTTTTTCATGCAGTTTCTCCGTAAGCAAATCCACAGCAGTGTTGCTGGGCGCACAAACCAGTACCTGTTCCTCCTCAGCAAGCACCTGCCTGATGGCTTCTACCAGTGTGGTGGTCTTACCCGTACCAGGAGGGCCGTGAATGATTGCAACATCTTTGGCAAATACCACATTTTCGATGGCTTTTTTCTGAGATGCATTTAAGGCGGGATCCAGACTTAGCGTTTTTTTCTCCCGAAAATCAGCTTCTTCCTTCCCCAACAATACCTCCCGGAGCTGAGCCAGTCTGTTATGTCTGGCTTTTATAACCCTTTGCAGGGTATTTTCCATTTCTTTGTAGCTGGTTTCATCAAATAATAAATCCAGTCCGAGTTTTCCGCGGTCAAACCAGTCCGGCAGCTCATCCACAAAAAGGGTGAGTTTAATATTGTCGGGGCGGACAGCAGTGACTACACCAGCTAGTTTTGTATCAGGTTCTTCCTCCTGGTTATTTGAAAAAACGGCAGCGACCCTGCCAGACTGAAACTGATGTGGAATTTCTTTAAAAGAAGGTCGTTCAATTTCCAGAATAAGTCTGTCGCCAACACCGTAATAAGATTCCTTTACAACAATCGGATACCAGGTTAACCCCTGTGCCCTTCTTTCCGGGATAGATGCATTCAGCATCTTTGACTCATAAAGTTTCCGATCTTCTTCCTGTTCTACCTTCAATAACTCCAGAAGTTCCTGCAGCTCTTCTCTGGTATCTTTTTCTGACATCAATGTATAGTGCAAAAGGTTAAATGTGAATACAATATCCAACAGCCAGACTGGAATTAGAATTCCAGTTATACTGTTTTCCGTTAATAATTCTGATATCTTTTGGTGAATTTGGGGCAAGGTATAGTTCTTCCTCTTTTTTTCACCTTCCTTTTATCATAAGGAATTTCCCATTCATAGATCAGTGAAATTTCATGCGCCCCATAACTATTTCCAAGGGAAAGTCTGGAAACCGGAAGGTCAAAGCTGTAAGCGAAACTCAGGCCGTTAAAGTGTATGCCTGCCATAAGGATGAAGGATTCGTTGTTCAACAACCCGGAAGAATAATTTTTTACCGGAATTCCTCTGTACCAAAGGCCAAACATTACGGGATCGTAAGTCAGATAGGCTCCCAGGTCGAGCTGGTCAAATGCACCCTGAGCTTTGTAGTTGAATGTAGGTGTAAAGCTTCTTTCCGGATATCCGGATCCGTTCCAGTTGTTCAGGAAAAATTTATAACCGGAATGTATTGAAAACTTTACTGGTAAAGGTGCTTCGGACAATCCTTCTACAGACTGGCTGGGCCTGTTGAGATGAAATGCGGAAAGTCCTATCCAGAAATGGTCGTCGTACACCAGGCCACCTGCAGACACATCCAGAAAATGAAGTCTGGAACCTGAAAAAGCATCGGCAGAAGCCCCACCTGTCAATCCGCTATTGTCCAACTGATCCCCAAAAACAAAATTTGCATAATCGAAGGTGCGGTTGGTATATCCCAGGGCGATTCCAGGTCTGAATGTCCAGCGATTGCTTAGCCAGACCTCATAGGTGTAGAACAGATTAATATCTGTGGAAACTAGGGCGCCACTCTGCCCCTGTATATCTCTTTTAACCAGTAAGCCCACTCCGCTGCGATAAGATTCTATTGAATGATCCAAAGAGGCTGCATAGGTAACAAAAGACGCTCCGGTACCTGGCCACTGGTTTCTATAATTTAAAATAGCCCTGGTATTTTGAGCTGTTCCGGCAAAAGCAGGATTCAGATACAAAGGTGCATTATAGTATTGGGAAAGCTGAGGATCCTGAGCAAATAAGGAATTTGCCATGAACAAACTCCCCAATAGCAGAAAAAAGTAAAAGCTTTTAAACATAGAAGTACTGCAAAAGTAAAAAAATTAACGAAACCAGAGCAGTAACTAATATTAGAAATCTATATTTAAAAGCTTTTTTAATCCGAATGGACCACATTATTATCGATTAATGATGATGTCCACCTGGGCCATGCACGTGTCCATGATCAAGTTCCTCGGCAGTGGCATCTCTAACATCCACTACTTTTCCCTGAAATTCCAGTGTCAGACCGGCAAGAGGGTGATTAAAATCTATGGTCAGCTCATTTGGTCCGATTGCCAACACTTTACCTCTAAGGAAGTTACCATCCGCATCAGACATTGGCACGAATGTTCCAACCTGGAATTTGGATTCGTCAAAATCACCGTCGATTTTAAATATTTCCTTAGAAAGATTTACCACTGCTTCTTCTTCAAAATCTCCATAGGCTTCTTCTGAAGAAATTACGAATTTAAATTCAGAACCCGGTGTAAGGCCATTGAGCTCCTCTTCGAATTTTTCAGGTAAGCCGCTGCTACCGAAAAGGAATACCATTGGTTCCTGGGCATTTACCTTTTCTGAGATTTCGACATTACCATCCTGGTCTTTTGCCTGAAGATCGTAGGCAACTGCCACTACTTTGTTTTTTTCAATTTTCATTATTTTGATAATCTGATAAATAATCTGAGCAATAAATACAAATTCTGAAACACCGATTTAATTTATTATGTATATAAAGAGGAAAATGCGGTGTAAGGTTTAAGAATCGCAGAGAATAATTTTCAATTATTTCACATGCAGATTACTTAAAATTCCTGACAAAAAAGAGTGAAGTTCAATATATTTTAACAGAACACCACGTGGTCACCTGGACAATCGAAGATAAAGTACTGAAGCTCAGATACAACTGGAAAATATCAAGAAATGAATCGGTTACGAAGCACAATCTGTTTCTGACAGTTTCAGACGGTATCCGATCAGGTTCAGGAGAAGTGGCGCCCAACATTCGCTATGGAGAAACCCCTCAACTGGTTAAAGATCAATTTGATTTTTTCTTAAAAAGTGGCGCAACAGCGATTAAAAGTTTGGATGATTTGCAAAATTTACTAAATTTCACACGAATTTGTAATTCTTTGAGATTTGGAATTGAATCAGCTTACATCCACTATCTCAGCAAAATACAAAATTTACCAGTTTATGCATTTCTTGGGTTAGACGAACCCAGGGATACTTCTACAGCCTACACGCTTCCGATAATGCAAATTGGTGAAATTCAGGCATTTTACAAACACCACCAATTAGAGAGATTTAAATATTTAAAATTAAAGATCAACTCAGAAAACGGATTCGACCTTTTAAAAGAGGTACGTAAGCTTTCCGGTCAATCTATCATGATTGATGCCAATGAAAGCTGGGAGGATGTTGAAGAACTTATAAAATTTCTTGAAAAAATAAAAAAAGACAATATTGTTTTTGTCGAACAACCTCTTCCTTTTAACTTTGAAGAAGAATATAAATATCTAAAGCTCAAGAGCTCTTTTGATATTTTTGCAGACGAATCAATAACGGATAAAGCTGATTTCCCAAAATTGAAGGAGCAATTTCATGGTATTAACATGAAATTGATGAAATCCGGTGGTTATTTGAATGGTATTAGACTTTTGAGAGATGCAAAAAGGCATGGGTTAAAAACCATGATTGGCTGTATGGTGGAAACTAGTCTGGGTATTTCTTCGGCCATAAACCTTTGCAGCCTGACAGATTATATAGATCTCGACGGTTTTTTTGTAATTGATAATGAACCATTTAATTTAATAACAGAAAAAAAAGGACAGCTTTTTTATAGTATAACTTAAATTTTTAGGTAGGTATGGCTAAGACCAAATCAAAAGAAACAAAAAAAAGCAGCAAACCTGCAGCTAAAAAATCCAAAGGAACAACTCAAAAAGCCGCTAAAAAATCGGCAGTAAAAAAAGTTGTTGCAAAAAAAGCCGCAGCGAAAAAGACTGCTGCCCCCAAAACTGCAACTAAAAAAACTTCAGCTAAAAAAGCTACTGTAAAAACCAAAGCAGTGGCGAAAAAAACAGTGGCCAAAAAAGCCGCAGTGAAAAAGGCCACTGCGAAAAAAGCTCCTGTGAAGAAGGTAGTTGTAAAAAAAGCTGTAAAAGCGAAAAAAGCCTCTGATAAAAAGATAGTTCCTTCCAAAGCTGCGGTAAAGAAAACTGCCAATAAAAAGGCTGCGGTAAAGAAAACTGCAAATAAAAAGGCTGCTGTCAAAAAAACGGCAAGCAAACCAGTACCCAAAACCACTGTTGTTTCAAAGAGCAAAACGCCAAAACCTAAAGAAGTAAAAGAAACCAAGGTTAAAAAAAATATAGGGAAAGAAGTAAAGAAAACTACTTCCCCGGTTAAAAAAGCTGAGAAAGCTCCTAAAACTACGGTCAGGCCCGAAGTTAAAACTTCGGTTCCGGAAGAACCGGTAAAAGTTGCTCCTAAACCGGAAGAAAAGAAGGAACCTACGGTTCCGAAGAAACCGGATATTTACGTTCCTCACCTGGAAGACAATTTTGATACAACCAACAGGGCAACTCCCGAAGTAGATTTATCTAACGAGAAAAAGATAGAGCTGAAAAAAGATCTGCTTAATAAATGTATTGAAATGCAGAACAACATCGTTCAGACCGCCAAAAAGGCCATGGACGATGCCCAGGAAAGTGCCAACGAAGAGGAAGGTGCTTCCGGAGAAGAACGATTTGAAGGATTTAGAGAAACAATGCAGATTACAAGAGACATGTATGCCAGACAACTTCAGGAAGGCATCAACAGTCTTTCCCTGCTGAAAAGAATTTTCCTCAATCCTCAGGAAAGCATTGGTCTCGGATCGGTTGTTTATACAGACCTTCAGAATTACTTCATTAGTGTTAGTCTGGGAGAAATTAAACTTGCAGAAAAAAACAGCTTTATTGCCATCTCCACTATGACTCCCCTGTACCACGCAATGGCAGGCAAAAAGAAGGGAGATAAATTCGTATTCAGGGATAAGGAATATACCATACTGGAAACGTTTTAAGTTGAAAGTTCAAAGTGAAAAGTTTTAATAAAAAGCCTCTTTAAGTATAAGGAGGCTTTTTATTTACATACTATAAACTTTAAACGTTGAACTTTTAAAACTTATTAAACCTTTGAGCCTATTTCGTTGAAGAAGTAGTTTGCTCAAATGCATTTTTTATTACTTCAAACTCTACCTGTGCCTCAAACTTGGCGATCATCTCCAGTTTTTCATCGAACAGATACAACGAGGGATATCCAATAGCATCAAACTGACGATAAAAATCATCTTTGGCATCATGAAGTACGGTTATCTGAGGAAACTGAGCGAGCTTATACAAATTACTAAACTGCTTTACCTGTTCCAGACTATTAGGACTTATCATTAATATTTCGACATTCTGAAAATAATTAATGTTGTTTAAAATTTCAGTCGTTTCCTCCAGACATAAATCACACAAAGGATTAAAATAAACAATTAGTAATTTCTTGTTCTGCGGGATATCTTTATTGGTATACTTTTTTCCATCCAGCCTCACATAGTTAAACTCCGGCAACTTATCTCCTCCGGTGTTTTCCTTTACGTTAAGCAACGATTCTGCTTTCACCACATAGCCATTCTCCTTCCCCATGCTTACACCTGTCAGTCCTACTACTACCCAAAAGCAGATTATATATTTAAATTTCACTCCCATATCTCTTCTTTTATCAAGTTACCCAAAAATATAACAGAGCCATTTCAGCGGTTGTTATCGTGCACCTCAGACGTCAACAATGACAAGGGATTGGAGGTTGAATAGATAAAACCAGAAATGAAGAGACGAACCATTATTATACTTTTGCTTATTGTCATTTCACTAATGACCTCTGCCAGCTATCTGGTTGGTTGCAGTGAAATCAAAAACCCTGTCTACCCGGGAAGAAAACTCCCAGATAAAGCGCCCTTGTCTCTTGACACAACCGTTATTACAACACCAGGTATAGGTTACTCCAAAGGTGATATCTACAAAATTTTCTTTGGAGAACATTACAGAAAAGTCTGGACCACCCCCGTAGAAGTTCCTATAATTGATTTAGAACATACACACGGAGGTCTAGCTTTTGCCAAAGCAGGTGGAAACATGCAGACCATAAGTGTTCGTCTGAAAAATGCAGAAGGCAAACGCTTTGTATTAAGAGGAGTCGACAAAGACCCTACTAAAATATTACCCCGGTTATTAAAAATTTATCCTATAAAAGATTTATTGCAGGATCAGATATCGGCCATGAACCCATATGGCCCCCTGGCGATTCCTCCTCTGGCCAGAGCAGCAGGAATTTTTTATACCAACCCTGTTCTGGTATACGTGCCAGATGAAAAGGATACGGAAGAATTCCTTGACGGACTAAGAGGAAAAATAGCCATGCTTGAAGAATTTCCTGATAAAGAATGGGCCAATACAGAGCTGTATGGTTATGCCAAAGACATTATATCTACCGAAGATATGCTTAAGAAACGATTTAAGCACCAGAATGCCCGAATCGATCCAATAGCCTATGCACGATGCCGCCTGTTTGACCTTCTGGTTGGCGACTGGGACAGACATTCGAATCAGTGGAGATGGGCCGTATTTGAAAATGAGGAAGGGAAGACCTTTGTACCAGTACCCAGAGACAGAGATATGGTGTTCTTCCAGTTTAACGATGGTCTAATATTAAAGATGGCTGCTGCTGTTAATTCTAAACTTCAGTCGTTTGGCTATGATATTCAAAGCGTTAATGGTATGGGAAAAAACAGCAGGTATATCGACAGAATGGTACTTCCTGAGCTCAATGAAGAAGACTGGATTCAGCTCATAAAGGATCTTCAGGGAAGGATGACCGACTCTGTAATAGAAAACGCCATCCAAAACACCTGGCCTGAACCCATATATAATCTGATCGGACCTATGACGATTGACAAAATTAAATACAGAAGAGACCAGCTTTCCAAAACAGGATTGGAGTTTTACCGGATGATTCAGGAAGAACCCAATGTTGTTGGCACAGACAAAGACGATATCTTTAAAATAGTGCGAAAAAAGAATACCACGGAGGTTACCGTGTATGACAATAATGAAAAAACGATTCTGTATAAAAAGGAGTTTGACAACCGTCTTACGGATCAAATAACCTTATATGGCCTGAAAGGGGAAGATGAATTTGTAATAGAAGGAAAAGCCAAAAGGGGAATTTTAATAAACATTTACGGCGGGGAGTCTTTTGACAAAATTGCAGATTACTCGGAATTAAAAGGCATCATAAAGAAAACACGGGTGTATGAATATGGGCTCAACCGGTACGAAGGACGTATCGCACAGATCGACTTCGATGAGACAACCCCTTTGCATCATTATTTTGAACGAACAGGACGACGGGAGAAATAAACAGAGGAGTCGCAGATACCTACGACTTCTCTGTCATTTTGAATAACTAAGGAATAGCCTCTTATCTGTAATCGGCAAGATCCGGCAGCAGCAGCAGTTTTTCCAACCGTTTTTTCATGACAGCTTCCGGAGTAAGCTTCATTGCATAATTTCTAACTATAGCTGCCAATGGATTACTTAAATGCGCAATTTTACCCAGTTGCCAGCTTGTGGAAACAACATCCAATGCTTTTCCTTGCCTAAGTTTAGGGTATCTGTTAAAAGATTCTTCAATTGAAAATTTTTGAAGAAGATGACTTAGTACATAGGCGTCTTCGATGGCCTGACACGCCCCCTGTCCCAGGTTGGGAGTAGTAGCATGTGCTGCGTCTCCAATAAGGCAAACCGTCCCTTTGCTCCAGGTTTTAAAAGGCTTTATATCGATCATTCTTCCAAAAATAATGTTTTCTTTGGCTGTGGCTTTTACCAGATCCACCGCCAATGGGAAAAAACCATCTACCAGAGGCACAAGGGGCGATGTTTCTGATGCCATTGTATCATTCACCAGGAAATACCAATATACCTGAGAAGCGTTAATTTTTGCAAAACCAAACCGTCTCCCTTTACCCCAGGCCTCAAACCCCTGATGGTGTATGGTTTCCGGTAAATCATAATTTACTACTCCCCTCCAGCAAATCTGATGCGCATCTCTGTATTCAGTGGGAGGAAACAGGTCGGTTCTTACCTTCGATTTAATACCATCTGCTCCTATTACATACTTAACATTCGTTGAACTGCCGTCCTCAAATTGCAGGCTATACCCTGCCTGGGTTTCTGAAATCGTTTTCAATCTTTTACCCAGCTCAATGTGTTCTTTCCCTACCTTATCCACTAATACCTTGTGCAGATCTGCCCTGTGAATGGCAATCCCCTCTACTGAACCTGCTGCCAGCACATCCGCATTAATGGTCTATAAAATGTTAAGTTGCGCATCCGTAATGTGGAGTTGTTTGAAAGTAATTCCCAATGCCCTTAACTGATCTGCAATTCCAAAATAGTTGTAAACAGTCATGGCATTCGACGCCAACATAATTCCGGCTCCAACCGGCTTAAGTTCAGTGGCAGCTTCATAAACCCTGAAAGGTATAGAGGCTTTTTTTAACGCAAGGGCTGTTGTTAACCCTCCTATTCCTGCACCTATAATTGCTATTTCCATTGATAGTATAGTATTTAGTACTAATAAAAGTTGTCACTTAATGCTTTAAAAATTCCTTATCATTCATTATCCTTTCTGAATTTTGATGCACTGTGGTAGTACCTTTAACTACTGACCCTGCACTCCCAATAATCCGGGCTGTGTAACAATCAGGCATTAAAATTCTTTACCTTCAATTATAAAAATATAAGAAACAGTGCCGCTTATAGAGCATCACCTGTCAACTTTTTCTTTACTTCCGATGGTTTGTATCCGAAATACCGTTTAAAAGCTGTACTAAAATGATTGGCATTCTTATATCCGACCAGGTCTGCAATTTGATTGATAGAATGGGAATTTCCCAACAACAGGCGCTGTGCTTCTTCCATACGTATCTGGTTCAGATACCCAAACACTGTGTCACCAAAGCATTCTTTAAAATTTTTCTTTAATGTATACATATTCGTCCCTACCATGTGGGCTAAATCTATCAGTGTAAAATTCGCATGCATGTTTTTATGTAGAATTTCCTTTACCTCACACATTTTGTTCACTTCAAACGGACTTAAAGAAGATGCAGAAAGAACGGAGCTGTGATCGTCTTTTTTCAGTTCTTCATACACCTCCAGTTGAAGCTTGAGCAATTCCAGTACTTTAGCCCTTAACCAGAGATACCTGTAAGTACTCTGTTGCTCTACATGAAGTTCTTTGATTAAAATATACATTGCCGGAGTAATCGGCATTGGCACAGGATTTAGAACACTAAAAGTTGCGCTGTCTATATGTTTTAAGAATATTTCAAACAGATGATTTTGGGGCACGAGGCGTTTAAAGTAATCGGGAGCAATGTAAATGCGCAGCACTTCATTTTTTTCAGAAGCCTGATACTCCTGTTCCATTTTAGACGGAGGAATAAATGCAATGAAATGCTGACCGGGTTTATAAGCTAAATGATTCTGCCCACTCTCTTTATACTGGACATCCCTGCCGGAAAGTATGAATTCCAAAACCACAGCAGGATTATTATAGATAAAACTAACAGGAAGAGTCGATTTACTGTTGATCCTGGAATGCACCACGACTAGGTCCCCGATGAACTGAATAGTATGTATCCCCTGAGCTGTTCGGGAATCAGAAATAAAATTCTGGACCTCTATCGGATTCGCCGTCTCATTGCCCAACTCTGGGATGTTAATCTGACTATTCAATTCTTCGGAGTTCTGAAACTCCATTACACACAGCATCTTACCCATTAAATTGGATTATTCCTTTTATAAATTTACTTTTTATCATATCACTTCAACCTATATAAATCACCAATTGATTTATTCCTTTCCGCGTAGTTATAATTCTTTTTAACGTACCTCTAAAATTCTCCTGTAAAATATATTTGCGCCATATTTATTTAGACTAATTCTTAACAAAGGATTTTAACATCCCAAACGCCCAAAGCGACAAACGGATATAAAATTAATTAAGACTGAATAAAAATACGCTAGAAAACGAAAAATAATTACGCTCTTTACAGACAAACAGATTAAGTCATTCAAAAAGAGCCTATTACTATAAAAATATTAATTAGATTGTTCCGGGAATGAGAATTTGGATTTGCTTATTAGTTCTTCTTATGTTGCCTGACTTGGTAAAAGGACAACAAGTCGAAACCGGGGTCCTGTCAGGAGTTGTCCTGGATGATGAGGGAGCACCGGCTAACTTTGCACTGGTTAGAATTGCTGAGCTAAACCTGGTTACCCCCTGCGACTCTCTGGGAAAATACCAATTTGAAAATATCCCCTACAATACCTACACACTCATCATTCAACTGTTTGAAGGTCCTGAGAAAAAAATCGAAGTAAAAGTGGACAGGCCGCATACCTCAGTAGATGTGCTTCTGGATACAGGTTCCGAGAAAAAAGCACTTGACGAGGTCGTTATTGAAGGTAAATCGCAAAAAAGAGTTTTAGAAGAACAAGGCTATGCGGTTAACGTGATCGAAACCAAAACGGTTGAGATGCAATCGATTCAGACCAATGAACTTTTGGATAGAAGTGCAGGAGTACGAATAAGACAACAAGGTGGGCTTGGCTCCTCTATTCAATACAATATCAATGGATTATCTGGCAACTCAGTTAAAATTTTTATTGATGGTATCCCTATTTCAAGTTACGGACCGTCCTTTTCTCTAAACAGTATTCCAACCTCCATGATTGAACGCATAGAGGTATTTAAAGGAGTGGTACCATCCCATCTGTCTGATGATGCACTGGGTGGAGCTGTTAATGTTGTTTTGAAAAGCTCCATGAAAAATATGCTTACCGCATCCTATTCCTACGGATCATTCAATACACATCAGTTCAATCTAAACGGAGGCTATCTTAATCCTAAAAATGGCTTTACGGCAAGAGCATCCGGTTTTTACAACTACTCAGACAATGATTATAAAGTATGGGGAGAAAAAGTTTATATCACCAACAGTAAAACCGGTAAAATAGAAAAAATTACTGCAAGACGCTTTCATGATGCTTATAAGTCTTATGGAGCTAAATTTGATATCGGTTTTACCAATGTTAAATGGGCTGATCAGTTTTTGCTGGGGGTAGTACTTTCTGATATGGCAAAAGAAATTCAGCATGGAGCTACCATGGAAACCGTATATGGGAACAGAAACACCAAACAAAATACACAGCTATTCAGCCTCACCTATGCAAAACAGGACTTTTTAACCAAAGGACTAAAAGTTAATCTGTTCACTTCTTACAGCAACCTTACCCGCCAAGTAATAGACACTGTTCCATATATCTACAACTGGCTGGGCCAGCTTATTGACGCCAATAATGACGGAAAATGGGATCGCTGGAGCAGCGGAGCTGAAGGAAGCTCTCCTACCTTACAAAAAAGTCTGGAACATAATATTTCAGGTCGCTTAAATATAGCATACGATCTCAGTAAACAGCACCGACTGAACTTCAACTACCTAATGACACATTTCGGTCGTGACATTGATGATCCGATGCTTACAGAGGTTGTCAGAGAACTCATGGACACCCGCTATATGACTAAGCATATCATAAGTGGAGCTTATGAAACAAACCTTTTCAATGAACGCTTAAAAACATCTTTGTTTGCGAAACAATACAGTCAGACCGTACGCCTGAAAGATGCAGTTCGTGAATCAAGAACAGGTATCTATACTCAATATGAACTGTCCAAAACCACACCTGTATTAGGTTATGGTCTGGCAGCTTCTTTCACCATATTTCCAAGAGTAATGCTTACCGGTTCTGTGGAACAGGCAGTACGTTTGCCGGAAAGTTCTGAGGTATTTGGTAACAATGCTGAAAACATTGACCCTTCCTATGAATTAAAACCGGAAAGAAGTCAGAATGTAAACATTGGGTTGAACCTTGGGAATTTCAGAATCAAAAAGAACCATAACCTGACATTTATATCCAACTTCTTTTACAGGAATACAACAGATATGATCAGACAGGCTGTGCCGACTCAGGTTTCCGAAACTTATCGTTTTGAAAACCTTCTGAGTGTAGTAAGTAAAGGAGCCGATGTTGAACTGGTATACAGCTACAAACAGCGGTTATATTTTACAGGAAATCTTTCCTTCTTTAATGCACGATTCAATACCGAGTTTGATGAGAACGGCCAGCGTTATTACTACTATGGAAATCGCCTGAGAAACGCGCCATATTTCACGGCTAATAATAATATTCGTGTTAACCTGCCTAATTTAATACAAAAGGACGCACTTGTATCAGTGTATTATAATTTTGGATATGTACATGAATTCCTGAGAGACTGGGAAGGAATAGGAAGTAATAACCGTCCTTTAATACCTACTCAGCTTATTCACGATCTGGGCGTCGCTTATACCCTGCCCAATAAAAAAATCACTCTTAGCTTAGACGCTAAAAACCTTTTGAATAGGCAGGTTTTTGACAACTGGGCACTACAAAAACCAGGAAGAGCATTTTATGCAAAAGTCACTTACAAATTAATCTAATAAATCAATAATAAACTTTAACAACTATTAATTAATCTATGAGGAAGAAAGTATTGCCAGTACTAAAAGCCGTAATCTTGTCCGGAGTTTTAGTCATCGGAGCATCTTGCAAAAAAAACAGTGATCCAAGCCCAAGTTCATATGATGAAGGAACCAGAATTTACCATGTTGCACTTGCGGTAGATCCAGATAACCAATCCTCTACATTTTTTCAGCAGATCTCTGACTTTACCAGTGCCGGACCAGATATCGACTTTTCAAACGCTGGTTTCCAATTAGCGTCTACAAGAACAGCCAGACCTTATGCATCTCCCAACGGTCAATATATCTTCTCCTATGATTATAGCGGAGGACAGGTATACAGCTATAAAGCAAATACCGGAGGATCAAGCAACTATACACTTATTGATCAGGTAAACCCAACTCCTGCCATAGGTACAACTACTGCCAGATTTACAAAAGTATCTAACAATGCCTGCCTTCTTCATAATGTAAGCACCAGTCCTGGTACCGAAGAAGGAGTGGTAAGAGATGAAAAAGGAACATTTTTAAGAATAAAAAATAGTGTCAGCTTTATAACCATTAATACAGATCCGACTACTGGAGGTTTAACCATGGGAACACCTGTAGTACACGAAGACCTGCAACTAGCCCCAGAAGAAGCACAATCAGGTGTATTTATTTCAAGAATCGATGCTCCGGTTGTAGCAAATGGCAAAGTGTATTATGGTTTTGCAAGATCCCAAAGAGATACTGCTGATCTTGGCGGAGCAAATATTTCCACCTATAAGCCAAGCAATGCAGCTGTTATTGTAATGGATTACCCTTCTTTTGCAAATCCTGTTATAGTATACACTGACAAAGCAGAAGGCAATACAAACGGTTATAGAACCCCAACTGCCCATGTTAATGAAGATGGTGATGTTTATCAGTTAGTTTCTGTAAACGGAAAAGATACTAAAATCTTAAAATTAAGAAATGGAAGCTTTGATTCAGGTTATGAATTCAACCTATCTTCTTTAATTAACAAAAACACCTATGCGGATGGCTGGTTCTA
>Ga0182792_1000468_pt1 | contig 37931 bp, 31 predicted proteins | sample Passage237B_FD_130497 | JGI IMG/M metagenome (GOLD analysis project Ga0182792, IMG submission 130497) | Cellulose adapted compost microbial communities from Newby Island Compost Facility, Milpitas, CA, USA - Passage2 37B (version 2) (version 2) ...
ATCTTGCCTTCGCCCAGATCGGAAGCGGACAGCTCGGCCGAGATTTTGCCATCCTTGCTGCGGCTCTTAAGGCTCTTGAAGCTCTGGCCATCGGTGCTGACCTGCAGGCCCCTGGCGTTCCCTGCTGTCAGGGCCAGGGTGAAGGGCGTGTTGGCTTCGACGATGTAATCGCCGTTGTCCTGACGGGTGAGGTGGACGTATGTATCCAGCTCGAAGCGGTCGTCCGGGCCGTAGAGGTAAGCGGCGAGCTTCGTCAGGCCATCACCATCGGCATCGGTGAAGTCAGAGGGCTTCATGCCTTCGAGAACCCAGCGATAGCTGGAACCGGGGTAGAGGGCCCGGTAGATGTCCACCCCGGCTTCGTTGACCATCTGGCGGAAGTTGTAAGGCCAGCCGCCTTGCTGATAGTTCGGATCGTCAGGCAGCTTGAAGTAGAACGTCTGGCCATCGGGATCGATGCGCAGCACTTCGATGGTCAGAGGCTGGCTGGCGTCTTCGGTTTCCTTGGGCTTGGCGCCAGGCTTGGGAAGGATGGTCAGCGTGCGCTTGCCATCGTTGTTGGTGTCGGGGATGTCATCGAGCGTGATCTTAGTGGGGTGAGAGCCACGATAGCCAGGCCAGCCGATGTGCATCCAGCGTTCGGTTTCCTCAATCTTCACGCGGGCCAGCTTGTCACCTTTCTCATTGCTGACAGTGGTCCCGTTAATGAACTGGGTATCCGAGCCAAACATCGGGGGCTCGATTTCACAGGTCACGGCGTTGGTCTTGTCATCGGTGCTGATGATGGCCGACTGATAGTAGCGGGCTGACTTCTCATGCGTGATGACCGACTGTGAGCCCTTGTTCTTAACGGCTTCGATGCGGAAGGTCTGAAGCACGCCGTTGCCTCCGCCAATCTGAGCCCACTGATTCTTGAGCAGCGATTCAGGCAGCTTGCCATCAATCGTCAGTGATCGGCCGACGTAGTCCACGTCTTTGATCTGACCCTTGTACGCCGCCTGCGGCGTGGTGATGGTCACCGCAGCGGTCTGAAGCTGCGTGCCACCCACCAGTTTGGCTGTGCGCAGGCCTTTTTCGTCGGTCGAAACGAAGGCCGACTTACCCGTCACCGCGACAACCTTATCCGATGCAGCAGGCTGGTCTGCCAGCAGGCTGGAGTAGAGCAGGTCCGTCGTCCCGGCGCGGGTGGTTACTTCCAGCAGCACCGGAGCCGCGACATCCGTTCGCTGACCCTGCGTGAAGGGAAGCTGGCGAATGCGGCTGATCTTCGACTCACCGGCGAAAGGTTCGATGATGGCCGGGTAGACGCTGACTCGATTATCCTGGCTGGCGTCGGAACGCACATGCAGGAAGGGGAAGTTGTACTTGTAGTATTCCGAGTAGGCGTTGGCCACCAGCACCTTCTGGCCCTGCACGCCAAAGAGCGACAGACGCGTGGTGATCGGCTTGCTGGGGTTGTGTTCCTGACGCTGGTAATGCTTCTGCATATCCTCGGTCATCGGCCAGTCGATCTGCAGCATGGCAGGGGCCAGACCCTGACGCCTGGAGCCTTCAAAGTAATCTTTCAGATAGGCTCTGGCGTCTTCATCGAGTTCTTCGCTCAGTTCGATGTTGGCTTTGACGGCTTCGCTCACGCCGCCATGGAAGTTGTAGGTGTGAAGCTTGCCACCCTCGACGCGGAAGACGTCGAAGATGTACTGGCTGGTTTCATCCTGCCCGCCGTACTCAGGGATATCGATCAGCGAAGTCTGCCTGCTGTAGACCTTCACATCAGGGTGCGAAGCGGCGCGGGCGTAGTGTTCCATGAACTGCACGCCGTTGGTGGGGACGAAGGAGGTGTTCCAGCCTGTCCCTGCGGTGGTCGAGCCGCCATAGGGGTTCATGAAGTTTTTGTTATCGATTTCCACCACGTTATGCAGGCGGGTGCTGCGCATGTTGGGATTGCCCTTACGCTGGGCTTCGTGTCGGCCACCCAGATCGGGGGACACACGGGCGCGGTGGGCGACGATTTCGATATTCAGGGTATCCTGATGAGCGTGACCTCGGCCGATGCCAAAGGTCAGCGCCACGCCTGTCTTGCGGGTCAGCTTCTCTTCGTTCTGACCAGTTTCGAGAATGCTCAGCCCCGCACCGCCGAGCACGCGCGAGGGGTACGTGTGATTCATCTTGTCCATCACGGCCTGGCGTAGATCGCCCGCATCGCCCTGAAGGATGCGGAAGCCGCCTGCCATATGGGACTGCTCAATAGTGGTTCTGGCATAGCCCACGTTGGGGTAAAGCGTGGGATCATTGATATCGAAACGCGCTGCGCCGCCTGCCTGGCGATACTGGCCAAGAATGTCGGCCGACTCAAGCAGGTCGACACTGTAATAGCCCACCGAACCTACGAAGTGCACGCCGTCACGGTTGTAGGAGCTGATGGCGTGGTCACCAATGCCACCACGGTGGGTCATGTTCATGCTGATGGTGCGGAAGATACCATTGCTCAGCAGCCAGTCGGCATCGGGGCCCGGGCCAAGGATCAGCGCGGCCAGAGCCTTGTGACGGTCACCGCCTGAAATGAAGCAGCGATTGGAACCATCCACCGTGGCATGCAGCAGATTGCGATCCAGGAAGCGGATGAGGTCCTCGGAGCTCTGAATGGTAGGGATCTTCTTCGAGACGTACTGGACCAGCTCCTGATTGCCCTTGATGAATTCAAAGAGCGTGTCGTAGTTTTCCATCAGGTTGATGCAGTCTTTACCCGCCCAGCCACGATAGACGTTCTTGCCTGCAGGCGTGGAGATGCCAAAGCCGCCCGCGCCTGAGCTGAGGTTGGTGTACTGACCTGTCCCGTGGGCGAAGTAGTCGAGCGAGGGGTATTTCTCAGCCATGGCCACCAGCAGCACTGCGGCGTCCATGCCTACTTCCTTGTTGTCGGTCACCTTGTAGACGGTGGTCACGCGCGACAGGAGGGCACCCGGGGAGATCAGCGAGTTCCATTTGTTGGTGTCGTGTCCGACGTGGGCATTGAAATCTGGAACGAGTTTCCAGATGGCTTCATTCTGCTCGGCGCGTTCTTCAGGCGATCGGCCATCGGTGTACCACGCTGGAGGCTTGGCCAGGTTCACATTCTGGCCAGGCAGAGCCAGAGTAATGCTGCGCGATTTCTTCTCGTTAAACTTCTGACGCTCTGCAGCGATTTCTTCGTCCGTGGTCAGCATACGCCGGGTCTTGAGCTGCTGCCCCTGTTTGATGTTGCCAAACACATCGCGCAGTTCCAGGCGGTCGACCAGCAGGGCATTACGAGGGCTTGCCTCAACCAGTTTCTTCAGCCCCTCAAGATTGCGGTCCGGCTTCTTGGGATCGTAAGAGTTGGATGCAGGATCGAGGGTGTACTCGGTTTCCAGCTTGAGCGAGAGGGTGTATTTCCCACCCGCGTAAGCCGGGAAGTAGAACATGGCCGAGGCGTTGTAGGACTGCAGCACGTTGATGGGCAGCGTCCAGCTCATGCTCTGGCCTGTATTGTGTTCCAGGCAGGTGAGTGTGGCGAAGCCGTAGCTCTGTTTTGCGTTTTCATCGCGCAGGATGGCGAAGAGGGCGTACTGGCCAGGCTTTTCGATGGTGACATCAAGCGTGACAGGCTTGCCACCAGGCTGCAGGACCAGGGCTTTGCCACCTCGGCCGCCGTTGGCCTGCGTGTCGTCCTTGACGGCGCTGGCATCCACGCCGGGCAGATCCTCCACTTCGTACTCGGCCACGAGGGGGACCGGACGCCAGACCGTGATGACGGTATCCCACCAGGCATGCGCGGGTATCGCACAGGATGTAATGGCCAGAACCGCCAGGGCAGCAGCGCGTTTAAGCATGAATAGTTCCCTCAGAAGGCAGACAGGTGATTGGATGTTTTACGAAAATATCAGCAGGCCTAGGCTATGTCCATCCTTTCAGGGGATGCCTGGATCAAATCATCCTGAAACCAATGGGGCCCACGGAAAGACATAGCAGGGTTTATGAGACTGCGCAAAGCAGAGCAGCTCAGAGGGGTCAACGATCCACGGGGTTTGTTATTGCCCGCCATCCACAAAAATTTGGATGCGTTGCTCTTTATCCCATGATTCAAAATTACGCGAAAGGGATGCAGGAGAATCGGACACCAGGAAGATTTTCAGCGGGTAAATCGCCACGGGCATAGATGGTGATGAGGTCGGCGTTCCGGTAGGCCTGCGACTTTCGATGCTCCAGGTCCAGAAGTCGCATCACCGGCGTTGACCGACTGCGCAGCGATGGCGATCAGAGAGTTTGTATGGCAGTAAAACACGCCGGGCTTGAGGGCCTCCAGCGGGCTTAAGGCCTGCTTGAATCTCGCCTGATCTGCCAGCAGTGCCAACAGGGCGAGAAAACGCGAGGTCATCGAGTATCCCGGAACCGGAGGAAAAGGATAAGAAAGGCCAGCGGAAGCGATGGGCCTGCTATATCTGACGGCCCGTTGAGGTAAAGGGCTCGATACAGCGTGATGCCAGGCAAAGGAAACGCACAGTCTAGAAATGACAACGCCCTGCGTGGAGCAGGGCGTTTTTCATGAATGGGCGATGAGGGACTCGAACCCACGACCTCACCCGTGTGAAGGGTGCGCTCTAGCCAGCTGAGCTAATCGCCCGGTTAACCCGGTTGCCTGAGGGTGTCAGGCAGGTCGGCCATCATATCAGGATGAATCAATCGTGCAAACCCCTGACCCACGTCGAGCTTTTCAACACTTCCACTGCAGCGACAGTGGGTGTCAGGCCGCTCAGTGGGGGTGAGAAGGAGACTGCTCGCTGCTGGCCTGCTTGGGGGCTTCCACCGAAGCCGAGGCCGAGTTATCGATCTGCTTGGGGGCTGCGGCGTTGGCGTTGGCTTTGGCCTTGTTGACCTGCAGATCGGCTTCTTCTTCGATGCCGGCGAGACCCTTCTTGAACTCGACGATGCTGCGGCCGACACTACGGCCAACTTCGGGCAGGCGACGGCCGAAAATCAGCAGTGCGACGACGAAAATGATCAGGCCTTCAACGAAGCCGATGTTGGGGAGGAAGCCAAGGGTGGGCAACATGGTTGTCACCTTCTGCAAAAAGAACAGGCCGACGTGCAGGGCAGGTCGTTCACATCAAGAACGGCCGAGTCGGTGGGATATGAACCCATTATACGACACACAGCACAATCTGTCCGCTGAAAGTGCAATTTCCTCTTGACAAAAAAACACCCGGCCTTTGCAGGACCGGGTGTCTTTGATTCAGAGGGTACTGGCAGGATCTCAGATCTTGCCCATAACCAGCGACACGTTGTGGCCGCCGAACCCGAAGGAGTTGCTCATGGCGACCTTGATGTCGACATGGCGGGCGACGTTGGGCACATAGTCCAGGTCGCACTTGGGGTCGGGGTTTTCGTAGTTGATGGTGGGGGGCAGGTTGCCCGTCTGCAGGGCCTTGGCGGTGATAACCGCTTCGATGCCACCCGACGCACCCAGGGCGTGACCGGTCATGCTCTTGGTGGAACTGACGGGGATCTTGTAGGCCTGTTCGCCGAACAGACGCTTGATGGCAGTGGTTTCCGCAGCGTCACCCAGCGGGGTGCTCGTGCCATGGGCGTTGATGTAGTGCACCTGGTCGGTGTTCAGGCTGGCGCTCTTCAGAGCCGCCTGCATGGCGAAGGCGGCGCCGCGGCCTTCTTCGTCAGGGGCGGTGATGTGCGAGCCGTCAGCGGACTGACCATAGCCCAGCAGTTCGCAGTAGATCTTGGCGCCACGCTTCTTAGCGTGTTCGTATTCCTCGAGGATAAGGATGCCAGCGCCTTCCGCCAGGATGAAGCCATCGCGGTCCCGATCGAACGGACGCGAAGCCTTTTCCGGGGCATCGTTGCGTTCCGAGAGAGCACGCAGCGCGATGAAGCAGGCCATACCCAGCGGCGTGCAGGCTGCTTCCGAGCCGCCAGCGATCATGATGTCGGCGTCGTTGTAGCGGATCACGCGGGCTGCTTCGCCGATGGCGTGGGCTGCGGAAGCGCAGGCCGTGGCGATGGCGGAGTTGGGGCCCTTGAGGTGGTAGAGGATGGAGATGTTCCCGGCCGCAGCGTTACACATGAGCTTGGGAACCATGAAGGGGCTGACGCGGGTCGGGCCCTTTTCCATCAGCTTGCGGTGACCTTCGGCGAATTCTTCAATGCCACCGACGCCCGAGCCAACGATCGTACCGCAGCGCCAGGGGTCTTCCTTGGAGAAGTCCAGGCCGGCGTCATTGACGGCGTCCACGGCGGCGTTCATGGCGAACTGGGCGAAGCGGTCCAGACGCTTGGCTTCACGTTTATCAACGTTGGGGGCGGTCCAGTTGGTGATCTCGCCGCCGAACTTGGTGGAATATTCCGCCGTGTCGAACGACGTGATGGTGCGGATACCGCTCTTGCCTGCCAGCAGGTCATTCCAGACAGATTCAACCGACAACCCGAGACTGGTGACCCAGCCCAGACCGGTAACGACAACTCGACGATTGCTCATGTTTGAAAGCTTTAATACAAGCCGCCGATCTGTCAACCGGCCGACCGTATGTTGGCGGGTCGGATGGCAGAGAGATCGGCGGGCCTGGGTTTAATCGAAGTGAGGGTTCAGATCAAACACGATCAGTTCTGAGCAGACTTGCTGGCCTGCTCCTTGATGAAGTCGATCGCCTGACCCACAGTCTGAATCTTTTCAGCCTGTTCGTCGGGGATGGAGGTTTCGAATTCGTCTTCGAATTCCATGACCAGCTCGACAGTGTCGAGGCTGTCAGCGTTCAGGTCGTTGACAAAGTTGGTGTCACGGTTGATCTCACCCTTGTCGACGCCCATCTGCTCCGCCACGATCGAGATTACTTTCTCTGTGATTTCCTTTTCGTCCATCGTCGTCTCCTTCCATGCCGACCTCGTAGGCGGCCTTTGTTTTCAAGCAGGGGCGGGAACATCCCGAAGCCCGAGAATATAACGTTTCTTACTGCAACTGCCAAGCCCGGAGGTCAAGGATTCACATCCTGCCCTTCCGGACATTTTAAGCCATTTACGCCATTGTCATACCACCATCAACCGCCAGAACCTGGCCGTTGACGTAACCCGCTTCATCCGACGTCAGATACGCCACCGCAGCGGCGATTTCTTCGGGCTGACCGAAGCGGCCGGCGGGGGTGATCTTCTGGACCGAATCCTTGATCGCCTGAGGCAGAACGTCGGTCATGTCCGTCTGAATGAAGCCCGGGGCCACCACGTTGGCAGTGATGCCCTTGGGGGCCATTTCCTTGGCGATGGTACGCGTCAGACCGATCACGCCAGCCTTGGCGGCGGCGTAGTTGGCCTGACCGGCGTTACCCACCAGACCCGCGACCGAGCCGATGTTCACGATGCGGCCGAACTTGCCACGCATCATCGGACGCAGGGCGGTACGGCAGGCGATGAACACGCTACGCAGGTTGGTCGAAATTACTTCATCGAACTGCTCGTCGCTCATGCGAAGCAGCAGGCCGTCACGGGTGATGCCCGCATTGTTGACCAGAATGTCCAGGCGACCCTGCTCTTCAGCCACGCGTTCAACCGCAGCAGCCAGGGCAGCGCCGTCAGCAATGTCGCAGGTCAGCGTGGAAGCTTCGCCACCGATGTCGGTGATGGCCTTGGCCACTTCGTTGAGCTTTTCCTGGTTACGGGCCAGCAGAACGACCTTGCGGCCTTGCTTAGCCAGAGCCAGGGCGACCGACGCGCCAATGCCTCGGCTGGCGCCGGTGACAAGGGCAACACGTTTGACTGCAGCATCCGTCATGTTGAGAAATCCGTTTTCCAGAGTCTATAAGGTCCGTCACTGACGTAAAGCATGGCTTATCAGCCAGCGGGAAGCAAATCAGGCCGGCTCGGCGAAGTTTTCGACCTTGATGTTACGGTCGATGCGACGCATCAGGCCCGAAAGCACCTTGCCCGGAGCCAGTTCAACATAGCGGCCGGGCAGGTTGGCAGCAGCCCACTGCATCGACTGCGACCAGCGCACCGGGCTGGTGAGCTGGTCCACCAGGCGCTTCTTGATCACGCTGATGTCCGACAGATCGTGAGGCAAAGCCGTCACGTTCGAGAGCACCGCCGCGTTGGGCGTCTGCCACTGAACCTGATCCAGCGCCTGAGCCAGGCGATCCGCCGCGGGCTGCATGAAGGGGGAGTGGAACGCGCCGGCGACCTTCAGCGGGGTCGGACGCAGGCCCATTTCCGTGGCCACGCCCACCGCACGTTCGCAGGCGGCGACGCTGCCACTGATCACCACCTGGCCGGGGCTGTTGAAGTTGGCGGGAACCAGAATATCGCTGCCACGGGCCTTGTCGCACACTTCGTTGGCCTGGGCTTCGTCGGCGCCGGTCAGGGCGACCATCGAGCTGGGCTGAGCCTCGGCGGCGTCCTGCATGGCCTGGCCACGCAGACGAACCAGCTTCAGACCGGTTTCAAAGTCGAATGCGCCTGCCAGATGCAGGGCGGTGAATTCACCCAGGCTCAGCCCGGCCGTGGCGCTGGGGCTGGCGACGATGCCGGCTTCCTTCAGGGCACGGTAGCAGGCCACCGAAGTGACATAGATCGCCGCCTGGGCGTTGTCTGTACGGTTGAGCTGATCTTCCGGACCATTGAAGCACAGGTCGGCCAGATCGAAGCCCAGAATGCGGTTGGCGTTGGCAAAGGTCTCAGCTGCGACCGGGTGTTTCTCCGCCCAGGCTTTGCCCATACCGACGTGCTGGGCGCCCTGGCCGGGACACAGAAGAATGGTGGCGTCGTTGCTCATGCTTGATTCTTCAACGTAAGGTGCGAGCGTTGCCTGAAGGTTTCACTGCCGATGGCTGACATCGGCGGGACTCTCAAGCGTGAATGTTGGGGTGAGTATGACGGCAGATTCCCAGTCCGACAAGCGGGATAAACCGCCTGCAGATGAAATTGCAGGCGGTAGATCACACGCGACAGAGATGGCAGGACCAGGTCAACCCGCCACCCAGGGCCACAAGCAGCACCAGATCGCCAGACTTCACCTTGCCTGCTTCCACCAGTTCGTGGAGGCAGATCGGCACGCTGGCGGCAGAGGTGTTGCCAAAACGGTCGATGTTGATGATGAACTTGTCTTCCGACAGGCCCAGCTTTTCACGCGCCGATTCGAGAATGCGGGCGTTGGACTGGTGGGGCACGATGGCCGCCAGATCGCTGGCCTGCATACCCGTGGCAGCCAGGGCTTCTTCGATGGTGTTCTGCAGTGTGGTCACTGCGAACTTGAAGACTTCCTTGCCATTCATCTGCAGGGTGTTGAGCGTGCCCGAGAAGGGCGAGCCGGCCGGAATCTGCGATTCATGGCGGGGGATGTACAGTTCCTTGCCACCCAGACCGTTGCTGGCCATGCTCTGATAGAGGCAGCCGCGGGTCAGGTCGTCGGTAGCGCTGAAGATGGCTGCGCCAGCGCCATCACCAAAGAGCACGCAGGTGGAGCGGTCTTTCCAGTCGGTGATGCTGCTGAGCACTTCCGCGCCGATGACGGCGATGTTCTTATAGAAACCGGTGGTGATCAGCGAAGTGGCCATGTTCACGCCATAGACGAACCCGCTGCAGGCGGCGTTGATATCAACCGCAGCAGCAGGGATAGCTCCGACATCCGCCACGACCTGAGCGGCAGTGGTGGGGCAGAGCATGTCAGGCGTCAGCGAGGCGAGGATGACCATGTCCAGATCGCCGGGTTCCATACCCGCGTTGGACAGGGCCTGCCTCAGTGCGTCGGCGGCCAGAGTGCGGCAGGTCGTGCCTTCTTCCACAAGCCTGCGCTGTTTGATGCCGGTGCGCTTGGTGATCCATTCATCGTTGGTGTCAACGATTTTGGCCAGATCGTCATTGGTAACGACGCGCGCAGGAGTAGAGATCCCGGTACCTGCCAGCCGCGTACCTACGGGATGGGCAGGACGACCAGGGCAGGCGGGAGAAGTCATGCGTTTTCCTCGGGCATGGGTTCGAGCTTGGCCAAAGCCTCGATGATGCCATTGTTGATATCCAGCGAAGCGTACTTGATCGCGTTGCGGACCGCCGACACGATGGTACGGGCTTCACTCGAGCCATGGCAGATCAGGCAGATGCCGTTGGCACCCAGCAGGGGAGCGCCGCCATACTCGTGATAGTCATGCTTCTGATAGATGCTCTTGACGACAGGCTCAAACTTCATGGCCAGGTCAGGATCAATCTCGAAGATTTCGTGAGCGATGGTCTTGAACAGACCCGAAGCCAGACCTTCGGCCAGCTTGAGCACCACGTTGCCCGTAAAGCCTTCGCAGATCACCACGTCAGTCTTGCCTGCAAAAAGGTCACGACCTTCGGCGTAGCCGACGTAGTTGAGCGAGGAATCCTTACGCATCAGCTTGTTGGTTTCCTTGACCAGCGCGTTGCCCTTGGCTTCTTCCGAGCCGATGGACAAAAGCGCCACGCGAGGATTCTCAATGCCGATGAGGCGCGAGGCGTAAACCCCGGCCATGTGGCCGTACTGGTAGAGGTGGTGGGGCTTGGGTTCGGGGTTGGCACCCACGTCACAAAGCACCACCGGGCCGAAGAAGGTGGGGACCGTCACCGCAATGCCCGGGCGGTTGACGCCAGGCAGGCGGCGCATGGCCATCTGGGCAGCAGCGACGCATGCGCCGGTGTTGCCCGCAGAGATGATCACGTCGCAGCGACGATCCTTGAACTTCCTGCCACCACCGAGTTCCGCCATGCGGACGATGGAGCTGTCAGGCTTGTTACGGATCGCCGTGACAGGCGGGTCATCCATGGTGATGACCTGCGTCGTGGGTTCGACTTCGATGCGAGGATCATTGGACAGCCGGCGCTCGGCCATGCCGTCACGGATAATCGCCTCGTCTCCGATGAGAACCAGACGGTCGTTCTCGGAAAGCAGGGATACAGCATCCAGGCTTCCAGCCAGGATGGCGTCTGGGGCGTGATCGCCCCCCATCACGTCAATGGCGATGCGCACTTAGGCTTCCTTGGTCAGCGCGAGTTTCAGACCTTTGCGGACATAACCGCAAGAACCGCAGGCGCGGTGGGGCAGCTTCGCGTCGCCACAGTTGGCGCAGCGCGAGGTGTTGATGGGCTTGAGAGCGTTGTGCGAGCGACGCATCTTGCTCTGCGAGCGGGTTTTACGTTGGCAAGGAAGCATGGTGTAACCTCTTGACCGGGCGGGAGTGCGGTTTGTCAGACAACGCTGACAGAATAAACGCACCGCCCGCAGGTGAACTTGAAGTCCAGTAGCGTAACGATTCTTGATTTAGGCGTCAAGAATGCCCGGGGTTACCTGCCCCTCCCATTGAGCCAGGGAAGGGCGGTGGACAATCATTGTATGAATCTGATGAGTCCTGGCCAGTCACAGGGGGTTACACTTTTCAGTTTTTCATGCAACAAAAAAGCCCAGGCGGTGAGGCCTGGGCTTGGGAGAAAGCGGGTTGCGGGAGACGGCTTACATGCCGCTGCGCAGGGCGATCAGGTGCTTGCCGAAGTGCTCGGCGAGGATGGCCTTGTGCGTGTCGGGGTGAGCCTTGAGCACGTCGAGGATCGCCGGGCCAAAGGTTTCGTGGGTCAGCACGCTGCCGAAGGTGCAGTGGAGGATCTGGCGAGGCGGGTTGGTGAAGCCCAGACCGGGCTTCACATCGGCCCAGTTCTCGAGGTAGATCGATTCCAGTTTGCGGTCGTCAGCGACATCCTTGGGGGCCGGGGCACCTTCGACGGTGGCCGACACGTGGTAGGTGGCCTTGTCGGTGTCATAGCGGCCGCGGGAGAAGTCGACAATGGCGCGGAAGAGCTTGGGATCGTGACGCGACACGACGCGCAGAGCTTCGAGGTAGCTCGTGCCAGCGGTCTTGACGTGGATCATGCCGCCGCAGGCCCGGGCGAAGATGCCGTAGATCGACAGCTTGTCCGAACCCGAGTGGAGGCTCAGCTTGTACGGGCCCAGCTCGCGGGCGATGGCGGCGTGGTCCTTGAGGGATGCTTCGAACTCAGCCAGGTTGCCCTTGTAGTCGACACCCTTTTCAAACTCGCCGATGTAGCGGGGGGCCAGCGAGACGAGCTTCACCTTGGCCTGCCTGCACTGATCCGCAATGATGTAATGCTCGGCCAGAGTAGTGGGCTGAGGGGTTTCGTCGACCGACAGTTCAATTTCGTAATCCTGACCACGCTTGGCGGCGGCTTCCTTGATGTAGGCCGCCAGGGAGAGCGTGTGGGCGATGGCCTTGCCATACTTCACCGCCGCGCGCTGGAGGGTGGTCTTGTCGAAGGTGATCGACGGGCCGTTCTTCACGGCCACGGTCTTGCCTTCGTACTGGCTCAGCCAGGCGATGTCGCCCTTGACTGCGTTGAACCTGGCTTCCAGGGTGGCGGCGTCATAGCTGTCGGCCTGGTTGTCGACATGGTCGGAGGGGTCGATGGTGAAGAAGGTGAAGCCGGCGTCAGCGGTGTAATCCACGTCGGCGGGAACCTTGAGGTGGTCGGCGTCCGAGCCCCAGACATCCTTGTAGCCAGCCGCTTCGAGGGTGGTGGCAGCAGCGGTCATCACCTGGGTGGGGTTGCGCTTGGTGCGGGCCATCTCGCGGATGGACTGCTGGGCGAAGATGCCCTTGATCGGGCCGCCCTGCGTGCGGAGGGCTTCGAGGTGGCCGGGGGTGGCCAGGCCCAGACGGTCGCCAAAGCCGAAGCTCGGAGCCAGGCCAAGGGCGACGGGTTTCAGATTCGTGGACATGGATCAATGCTCCAAAATTAGCTGTGAATACGGCTCGCCAGAGCGAGAACGTTTAAGCGTATCGCGCCGGGGCAGTACGGTCAAAAAGTATACAGGCAAGCGAGAAGTTGAATTTAACTTGTATTAGCAAGCGAAGGAAATACTCTTCGGCTCTGCAGGAGGAAAATTCAAAATGAAGAATTTTCTGGCTGTATTCTCGTTGATGCCGATGTTACAATGTATATGTCAGACCAAAGGTTTGCCTTGACAAGTCAAGTTATCGGGATTGCGTGACTGTAGACCCATTTCACGTCTTTCTGTTCGGGAATTCTGGGGATGACACACGCCTCGTAATGAAAAGGGGATCGTGATGAGCATGTCTCGCTCTTTCAGACTGCATGGGAATCGCGGGTTTACACTGATCGAACTGCTGGTGGTCATCAGCATCATCTCGGTGCTTATTGCATTGCTTATGCCTGCGCTGAGTAAGGCCCGCGAAGCAGGGAAGGACACGCAATGCCTGAATAACGTCAGGCAGATTGGCGTAGCTTCGAACAGTTACGCAACCGACAGCAAGGGCTTTCTTCCTGGGAAGGATGCTACGGCGAACCCTGCATCACCCACGCCAAGTATCAGTAACTGGGCGGGAAATCTGATTGGTTATCTGGCCGGGGCCAAGTACGACAACAATATGTCGGCCAACTTCACGCCCATCCCCGCGCTGACCTGTGGGGTCAGCAGAATGCGTCCCGGTGCTTATAACGCGGGGGCGCAGCACGTCCCCACGAATTACGCGATCAATATCAGTCTGGTTGGAAAATCCGATAGCGCAGGACTCATTGATGGCGTGGCGGGTGCCCAGGACGGCTCAGTCAAGTATGGCCAGAACTCAGGTGTAGTGAGTGAATCGCAGGTCACTAAACACTACCCAAGGCTTCAGGATATTACGCTGGAGTCCAATACCATCCTGTTTGCGGATTCCATCACGACGGTGACAAACCAGAACCCGCCGTGGGGTTACAGCCTGCGCTATTTCCTGGATGTGGGCGCTGCAGGTATCAACGGGGAGTACAAGGAAAGCGTGGCCTGGAACACCCATGGCAAAGCCAGTGGCAAAGGGGTTGGGTTCTGGCATGGCAGCAGGCCTGCGCCGAACCCGGGTCCCAATTTCTCGGCGCTCAATGGCTTTAATGGATCAGGCCGTTCAAACGTCGCCTGGGCCGATGGCCATGCGTCGTCGGTCAGCATTGATAATTTCAACAATGCACACGTGATCCGCGGCATGGACGCCAACGGCCGCAAGCGACTGGTCACCATGCCCCGCATGTCAGGCAGCGCTTTCGTGAACTGACACGCGGCTTGGCCGATCTTTGGATATTCATCTGACATCGCAGGCCTGGAGAGATTGCTTCATCTCTCCAGGTTTTTTTCTGCGCGATGTCTGGATGCAGGCAGAAAAAGACAAAACTGCCAGACGTGAGTTCGCCGTTCATCATGGTGCACCGCCTGCCCTTGGGTCATCCCTGTGCAGACGCAGGACACAGATCTTGCGGTGCGTCAATTTATGCGCTGTTCACAGGATCTGTGGATGCCCGCTTTCGCGGGCATGATGGAAGGGAATCAGGCATCCAATGACATGCATTATTCCCTTTGCAATCTGATGCGTTAACCATCACGCACTCACGCAGAAATCACACAGGCGAAACTCTGAACATCGCAGCTCAATCCCTCAGCTGCGCAAGCATCTCCAAGGATTTTTCGCAGAGGATGTCTCCGCCTGTGGGCCCGATGATGTTGCTGGCGGGGAAGGAGCCATAGCCACCGCCGGCGATGGAGCGAGGGGTGGAGACGTAAGTTCCCCGTCCGGTGATCTGAACGATGAAGGTCTGCTCGAACGGGCTGCGAGCCTTGATACGCACGCCGTAGTCCAGGTAGTACTCGAAGGGGTTGCTCACCAGTGCCATGTTGCCCAGGCGCACCGCATGCAGGCGGGCGCTGTAGTTGGGGGTGGTCTTGAGATTCTCATAGCGCACCGCCACGCTGCGATACCACAAAGCCCGGCGATGATGCATGGACACTTCTCTATACCAGCGAGGCTGCTGACGCAGGGTAGGATTGGCCTCAATCTCGGCTTTGAGGGCTTCATACTTCTTCATATGATCCGCAGCGCTGGCCAGGGCGTCATCCACATCCTTCTGGGACAGCTGGTTGTAAGGGACCTCCACGTACTGGATCAAGTGGCGGAGGACCATCTCCCGCTCCGCGACGGGCTTGATGATCGGGAGCACCTCATCCACCGCGTTGGCCAGCCGATGGGCGATTTCCTGTCGCTGGTTCCTGCCCTTGAGCTTGAGCATGCGTTCCTCGGCGGCTTTACCCCAGATGGGACGCGGGGACTGGTCGCCCGCGGCGGAGCACTGGCCCAGGATATGGACATGGGCTCCCAGCCGACGGCGGATTTCCTGGCGGGTGTCATGCCAGAAGTCGGCCGTGATGGACCAGTCGTTTTCGCTGGCCTGCGATGGGCATGCCGCGTTCACCAGCACGCCGGTGAGCTTGCCTGAGGTGTCCCACGCCGCCAGGATGTTGATGGAGGGGTCCTCATAGCCATCAATGTGGTCGAACTCGGGCACTGCCGTGTTACCATACATCTTGCTGACGCCATCTCGATTCACCCATCTTCTATTGCGGCCGATGACCGCATGGGCCAATCCGTACGCCAGCGAACCGGGAGCGCGTTTCTCCCACGCTTCCCTGGCGGCGTTGGCGGCCTGAGTGGTGAAGAACTCGATGTACTCCTGGGCGGACATGACCTCAATGCCCAGATCGATCCCGGGCGGGCCTGCGGTCACACCCGCGGCTGGGTTGTAGATGCGCGTCTCGGGCGCGGCGTGCGTATGCGTGGCGTTGACCACGATCTTACGGCCATCCAGTCCTTCGACATCCGCCAGCTTCTGGCTGATCAGGGAGACGGCGTCATCCTGAAAGCCCACAAGGTCCAGGCTGATGAAGATGACATGGTCCTGCCCGTTGTCGATGGCCATGGCCGTGGCGTAGATGGGGTCGGCCACGCCTTCCGACACACGGGCATGGAACTGGCCCGAGAGAAACACCGGGCGTGAGGGCGTGATGTCCTGCTGACTCCAGCCGATGCGGATGGGTGATGCGGTAGGCTGCGGGGTCATGATATTGTCATCCCTGTTTGTGTGGCGGGTGTCAATGAATCAATGGCGGAGCTCATGGATGAACTCGAGGGTCTTTTCACAAAGCAGGCTGCCTCCCTCGGGGCCGACGACATTGTTGGCCGGGATGCTGCCATAGCCGCCGCCGGTGATGGAGCGATAGGGGGCCAGATACGTCCCTCGGCCGCAGAGCTGTACGAGGAATGTCTGTTCGAATGGGCTGCGTGCCTTGATGCGCAGGCCGAAATCCAGGTAGTACTCAAAGGGATTGCTGGCCAGCACCATGTCATCAAGTCGCACCACGTGAACCGGAACGCTGCATGTAGTGACGCCTGACTGCTGCCTCTGGTAACGTGCGGCTACGGACTGCTTCCATGTCATGGAGCGATGCAGTCGCGTCACCTCCTTGTACCAGCGAGGCTGCTGGCGAATGGAAGGGTCCGCTTCAATGCGGGCCTTTTCTGCTTCATACAACGCCTTGAATTTCTCGGCATCCGCCAGGGCATCATCCACATCTTTCTGCGACAGGTTGTTGAGTGGCAGTTCCACCTCGGCGGCGATGTGGCGGACAATCATCCGACTCCGCGCGACGGGCTTGATTACAGGCAGCACTTCATCAACCGCGCCGGCCAGGCGGTGCGCGATTTCCTGTCGCTTCGTACGCCCCTTGAGTTTGAGCATGCGTTCCTCAGCGGCTTTGCCCCAGATGGTGTGAGGCGACTGATCGCCCGCAGCGGAACACTGGCCCAGAATGTAAACGTGCTGACCATGACGTCTGCGGATTTCCTCGCGCGTGTCATGCCAGTAGTCGGCCGAGATGGTCCAGTCCTGCTCGCTGACCTGCGAGGGACACGCCACGTTCAGCAGCACGCCGGTGAGCTGGCTTTTCTCATCCCACGCCGCCAGGATATTCACAGTGGGGTCTTCATAGCCTTCGATGTGCGAGAACCCGGGAACTGCGGTGTTCCCGTACATGCTGCTGACGCCTTCCATGTTGACCCATCGACGGTTCCTGCCAATGACGGCGTGCGTCATGCCATACGCCAGTGAGCCCGGTGCCCTGCGAGTCCACGCCTCCCGGGCGGCTTGAACGATCTGCGCCACGAAGAAGGTGAAGTATTCTTCGGGCTTCATGAGGTCGGGACCAAGGCCGATGGCTTCAACGCCTGACGTGAAGCCGCGATTGAAATCTGAAGGTCGGCCGTCGGGCGCGGCGTGGGAATGTGTAGCGTTGATGACGACTTTTTCAGGATCAAAACCGGGCAGATCGGCGAGCTGCTTTTTGAGTTCCACGATGGCCTGCTCGGGGATGCCCACGATATCGCAGCTGATGAAGATGACATGATCCTGCCCGTTATCGATGGCCATGGCCGTGACGGTGACGGGGTCTTTCACGCCCTCGGAAATGCGTGCATGAAACTGCCCGGCCAGCAGGACGGGTCGGTCGGGTGTGATGCTCTGCTGACTCCAGCCTATGAGCAGATGGGATGGTTGATTGGTTGCGGTCATAGGTCCCCCATGCAGAAGGTTGGTCTGGACGATGGATTTATCGCAGGCACATCAGAATCGTGGCCAGGACTGCAGCGGTCAGGCCAGTGATACCCCAGCGCCCAAGATGCGTCCGCCAGATGGCGACACTGGCGAGATTCATCAGCAGCATTGAGCCCATGGCTGTCATGGGAAACACCACCACGCCCGACAGATCACGTACTGCATAGGGACGCATCGTCGTGGCCAGCGTAGCCAGCAGGCCCAGCAGGCAGCCAAAGCGAATGTCGATTGAGCGAGGTGAGATCTTCATCACCACCACGGTTCCGATGGAGATCACCATTGCCACGAGGAACACCATAGCCAGATAGACCTGCCTGTCTACTTCGGTGGGGAATCCGCCTGCAGCACGCAGCGAAACTTCCCAGCAGCCCTGACCGAGAAACGCGGCCAGCAGCCAGATAAGCCACTGATGATCGACCGGGCGGTTCTGCCTGCGTTCGCGCAGAATCTGATCGAGACCTGAAAGGAAAATGCCCGCCATCAATAGCACCAGCGTGGCCAGGACGATCCACATGGCTTTGGAATCCCACGCCAGGTGTACATCGTGCCAGACAATCAGCGAGGCCAGTGTGGGAATGATCATCGAACAGCGAAGCACCGTAGAGCTGATACCCACGTGTCCCAGGCCGTAGGCTTTGATCGCACCCAGCCCGGCGAGCCAGTAGAACGTGCCACCGACCGCAGCCCAGATGAGCGTGGCAGGGGGAGCTTCAATGACAGGCAGAAAGCCGATGCTGCTGACGATGGCTGCTATCGCAACGACGCCGCTGAAGATGCGCGCAATCGCATTCATGGCGTAGGCATTCGCGCCTGCCTGCATGGAGTAACGCTGGAAAAGATTGGCGATGCACAGGAAAAGAATGGACAGCAGCAGAAAGATCATGCGTGCAACCACACCTAAGAAAAAAAGCCCGGAAGGGCTCGCAGGCAGAGGGCTTTGCATGGGTCTGATTTACAAAAGCCCCCGATCGAACCTGCAGGTTGCACCGCTGCCTAGGAAATCCATCATTCTTGATTGGACCATTTAGAGCAAGGGGAGTTTTTTGCTCTCTGTGGTCAAAACCATGCGATGCGCGATTGCGCAGTAATTTGCGAAATGATCCTCATACACTCGCGCCCATTGCGGGTGTGGATGAACCAGTGCATCGCTCTTAGTTACTTCAATCTTTGAAGTATTGTGACCCATGCCCTGCCACGCCAGCAGGCCTGCGCCAAGAGCAGAATCGACCTCAGGCATCGGCCGGACTGGCTGGTTCAGTATGCTGGCCAGGATCTGAACCCACAGCGCATTTCGGCTGCCGCCACCGACAACCGCCAGTGGTTCGTGTGAAGCGGGGAGATCATCCATGACGCGCATGGCATCGCGGATGGAGCAGGCCGTTCCTTCGAGCACCGCGCGGATCATGTGGGCCGTGGTGTGCGCCATCGTCAGGCCGCTGAAGCCTGCGGTGAGCTTGGTGTTCCAGTAAGGCGAGCGCTCACCCTGCAGGTAGGGGTGGAAGAACAAACCTTCACATCCCGCCGGAGCCTGCGATGCAAGCTGCTCCAGTTCACGCCAGTTCAGCGAAGGGGCGATCTGCTGTCTGGCCCATGCCAGTGCTGCAGCGCAGGTGCTCGTCCCGGCCTGGACGTACCACCAGGGCTGATTCAGATGCGGGTAGGTGATGCGTTTCTCATGACGCATGAGCCCGGTGGTGACGCGCTGCAGCCCGCCTGCGGTGGCCAGACGGATCATCCCCTGGCCGGGCTCCGTGCAGCCGGCGGCCAGCAGTTCGGTGGCGCTGTCGAGTGAACCCGTGATGACAGGCATGCCCGCAGGCAGATGCATCTGTGCAGCCAGTTCCGGTTGCAGCAGACCGACTACACCTGTCGCGGGAATCACTTCAGGCAGCATGGCGGTGTTGATACCCGCCAGTTCACACAGCTCCGGGCTCCAGCTTTGAGTGGTGGCATCAAACAGCTGTGCTGAGACTGCGGTGGCGAAGTCAGTCGCTTTCACGCCTGTCATCTGCCAGGCCAGATAATCCTTGGAAAGTAACATTGAGCGGATGCGTGCATGCACCGCCGGTTCCTGTTCCTTCATCCATCGCAGATGAGCCAGTGTCCAGCCCGGGGAGGCGACCTGTCCGGACTGATGCAGGATCAAGTCCCCGGCCTGCTGGTTCAGCTGTTGGGCTTGTGAAGCGGAGCGCAGATCATTCCAGAGGATCGCCGGGCGCAGCGGCCGATCGGCTTCATCAAGCAGTACGCCGATGTGGGCCGCGCACGTCAGACCGATGGCCTGTGGCTGACAGTTCTGCGCAGCGGGGCTGCTCATCAGTTCACGCATGGCCTGCGTGGCAGCAGTAAGCCAGTCCTGTGGGCTCTGCTCAGACCAGCCAGGCTGCGGGCAGTGGGTCGGGTAAGCCTGCGTTGCACTGGCGATGGGCTTGCCATGCTCATCAATCAGCGCAGCCTTGCACGAACTGGTTCCCAGATCGAGCCCGACCACGCACCGACAAGGATGAGACGAAGCAGCCATGCGGTTCACTTCCACTGACGGACCTGCTGAGTGACAGCATCGATCAGCAGCTTGCGGTCGCTGGACACGATGAGCGTATCAAACCCCTGGGCGACGCGCTGCTGGGCCTGCGTCATATCGGGCGAAGCGATGCCCATGGATTTCCGCATCTTCTTCCCGACGGCCAGCGCGTGGGCATAGAGCGTCTCGACATCGGTGGTGTCATTGACGGCCTGCATGGACGAGCCCAGGTCAGACGGGCCGATGATGCACCCATCAATGCCTTCAATACCCAGGATAGATTCCAGGGCATGGATGGCGTCGATGTGCTCAATCATCACCCGCAGCGTGAACTGCTGGTTGAAATCCTTGCGATACGATGCGCCGTGGATCAGATGCGCCCTGCAGGTGGACTGCGACCGCTGGCCCAGCGGCGGATAGTAGCAGGCTTCGACCATGCGGCTGGCCTGGGCAGGCGTGTTGACCATGGGGAAGACCAGATCCATGCAGCCGGCGTCGAGCAGGGTTTCGATCATCCAGAAGCCGTCGGCAGGCAGGCGTACCATCGGCCTGATCGCCAGAGCCTGGGCGGCGCGGATGGCGTGTTTGAGTTCATCGGTCGAGTTTCGCCCATGCTGTGCGTCAATCAGCACGCTGTTGAAAGGCGGATGGGCCAGGAGCTCCATCGCGTCGACGCCCAGCGTGCTGAAGATTGCCAGTGTGGGTTGGGAAGAAGGGGGCGTGGTGCTTGTCATGGATCAGCCCTGCAGTGCTTCGATGGGGATGACCGACATCATGCAGTCTTCCTTGCCCACGGTGTAGCTGATGTACAGCTTGCCTTCGTGCTCGAGCGCGTAGGGGTACGACCACTCGGTGTTCTTGCCCACAAAGGTGTGGGCCGGATCGGGCTTGCCATAGCGCCATGTTCCCCCGCCCCAGACGCGTCGGACGGGATTCTGCTGATGGCGGATTTTCAGCACGCGGTTGAAGGTTCTGCCACCGGGCGAGGTCAGCGATATGGTGAGCAGCGACCGGCCTTCGGTCACATGATTCGAGAGCATGAAATGTTCCCCGGTGCTCAGCGTGCCACCGAAAGGCTGAGAATCGGCGATGGGATAGTTGGAAGGTTGCAGCGGCTGCCAGGTTTCGCCCTGATCCAGGCTCTGTGACGCCGGCGCGGGGCCGCGGCCCAGGGGGCGACAGACAGCAATGAGCCTGTCGCCCTGATCGATCACCGCAGTCTCGGGGAACCTGAGCGTCATGCCCTCGCCGCGGGGGATGATGATCAGGCGCCAGCGGGTCCAGTCGTCGCCTTCGCTGATGATGACAGCCGACTCACGCCAGCGCGATTCACCACTGATCAGCCAGTTGCCATTGCGCAGTTTCAGGGGGGAGCCAAAAGGCAGGAACGTGGGAATGTTCACGCCGATGGGCTTCCAGGTGTTGGAGGCCTCGTCGTACTGGAAGATCTCGGTTCCCTGCTCTTCGTTTTTAACGCCAGGCAGCGGAGTATCGCTGCAGATATTCCCGAAGGATTCGAGACTGTTGATGAACTCTTTGGTATAGCCTGCCCATCGGGTAATGAAGCCCCAGAGCTTGCCCTGATGCGTGGCGATGAGTGGGTGATTGAACGAACAGCCGCCTGTCATCGGGGCGTGGATCCAGTTCTGCGCCGGGCCAAACTTCAGATAATCAGGCCCGTGGGCGATGTTGCCACGGATCACTTCATCGAGCTTGTTGATCTCGCCCAGTGGATGGTTGGCGTATACGACGTAAAGCTTGCCGTTGTAGAACGCGAGCGACGATTCGTGCAGGTAGTGATAGCCGCCTTGCTGCGCACGTTCCACACGCGTGTGTGTGAGCGTGGGGGGCTCGTCGATGGTCTTGAAGTCGGGAATAGGCGTGTTGCTGTCCCAGAGTTCGAAGGCAGCGGTAGCAGCAGGGGGAACGGAGGGGGTAGCGGTCATGGCAGATCCTGTGACTGAAATAGGGGCTAGGCCGTGAATCACACCAGAGGCGATTATAGATTTCAGGCCCCAATCCATATTGCATTATCCGGCAGAATGATTGCATGATCAGGCGGACGGATTCAGGGCATTGTACAATTCGGATCATGACTCGATCTCGCTCAGCGAAGAGGAAAAAGCCTGTCCGGGATAGTTTCCCGATGGACTGGGACACCGCAGCCCAGGCGGCGCATCGCATCGGGGCGAGCCTGTCGGAGCTGTCGCTGCCCCTGCATCGCCTGGCGATCGTTCAGGTATTTCATTACACGATGAAGCGAGGCTGGCGCGTCAGTTCGCATCGACATTCCTACCACGAGGTGAGCCTGATTCTAGCGGGGCGCGCCCGTGATGAGTCTGCCGCGGGCAGGCGACAGATTCTCACGCCGGGCAGCGTGTTTGTGAACGGAGCACATCAGAACCACGCATGGTCATCGCCTTATGGCCAGTGTCATCGTCTGGTGGTGTGTTTCAATGCGGATCCACCTGTGCGACTGCAGCGGCCTGACCGCTGGCCCTGCTGGCCGGAGATGGTGGATCACGCCTGGGCGATGCTGCTACTGGCCCATGAGCAGCAGCCCGGCTGGCTCGATCGCGTGGCCGCCCGCATGGCGGTGCTGCTTACGCAGGTGCTCACGCTCAATGAATCCGTTGAGCCTGCTGCACCGCCTATGCGTCCTTCCCGTGAGAAGCTGGCAGATCAGGTCGATGCGTTTCTGGAAGATCATCTGGCCCATACCATCACCCTTGGCGAGATCGCCAGCAGCCTGCGCGTCAGCGTGCGGCTGCTGACGGAGCGATACCAGCAGCAGCGGGGACAGTCGATTGGTCAGAGGCTCGCGACGCTGCGCATCGAACAGGCCGCGCATCTGCTACGGGAGACGGATTACAGCCTGCAGGCCATCGCTGAGCAGGTGGGGCTGAACCAGAGTGCCTATCTCTGCAGGCTCTTCCGTCGACATCTGCGCACCACGCCCGGGCTGTATCGAAAAAAATACCTCAACCCGAAGGCGGGTTGAGGTACGGTTGGTTACAGATTGGGGTGATGATTTACGCCTGATGCAGCTGGTCGATCACCTGTTTGCGATCGGTCGCCCCGAACAGAGCGGAGGCTGTCACCAGCGTATCGGCCCCGGCGGCCACGGCCTGTTTCACCGTCGCCGGGCTGATGCCGCCATCCATCTCCACGCGGGTTTTACTGCCCACACGATCCTTCACCCAGCGGGTTTTCTCCAGCACTTCAGGCATGAACTTCTGGCCTGATTTCCCGGGAACCACGCTCATGATCAGCACCAGATCCAGCTCCTTGAGATAAGGCTCCAGGCCGTCGGGCGGGGTGGCGGGGTTGATCACCATCGCCGGGGACATGCCCAGCCTGCGGATGGTGGTGATCATCTTCTCCGCATCGATGCCATCGGGCTTGTAAGGCTTGCATACTTCCAGATGGAACGAGCAGAGGTTGGCCCCTGCGTCTGCAAACTGGGGGACAAAGAGCTCGGGATCTTCGACCATCAGATGGACATCAAGGAACACGTCAGGAAAGTGCCTGCGCAGGGCGCGACACATGTCCTGTCCCATCGACAGGTTCCTGACGAAATGGCCATCCATCACGTCCACGTGGAGCAGGTCGGCGCCCTTGTCGAGCACATCCTGCACATCGCGGGCCATGTAGGCGAAGTCGGCCGAGAGGATCGACGCGGCCACCAGAGGCTGGGTTGGTACTGCAGTGATATCCAGCATCAGGGGCGATCCTTATTTGTCGTCGAGCAGTTCAACGGAGGCGAACTTACGACCTTCGAGCATTTCCAGGCTCGCGCCGCCGCCGGTGGACACGTGGCTGACCTTGTCGGCAAGGCCGAACTGTTCGATGGCAGCAGCGGAGTCACCGCCGCCGATGATGCTCGTGGCGCCGTTCTTCTGCGTGGCTTCGACGATGGCATTGGCGATGGCGCGGGTGCCTGCGTCGAAGGGAGGCATTTCAAACACGCCCATCGGGCCGTTCCAGACGATGGTCTTGGCCTGGGCGATGATGCCTGCATACTGCACGGCCGTCTTGGGGCCGATGTCCAGACCTTCCCAGCCATCTTCGATGCCATTGCTGAACACCCTGGTGGGGGCGATAGCAGAGAATTCCTGGCTGCCCACGTTGTCCTGCGGGAGGATCAGATCGGCTTTGGCTTTGCCCGCCAGCTCGATGATCTTTTTGGCTTCGTCGAGGCGGTCGAGTTCAACACGGCTCTTGCCCACCTTGCGGCCGGTGGCGACCTGCAGGGTGTAGGCCATGGCGCCGCCGATCAGGACGGTATCGACCTTGGTCAGCAGGTTCTGGATGGTCAGGATCTTGTCCGACACCTTGGCGCCGCCCAGGATGGCCACGAAGGGGCGCTGCGGGTTGGCGATGGCTTCGGAGAGGTAGCGGATTTCCTTCTCCATCAGGAAGCCCACAACGCGGGGCTTGCCAGCCATGGCCTGGGGGACGGCGAACATGGAGGCGTCTTCACGGTGAGCCGTGCCAAAGGCGTTGTTGCAGTAGATGTCAGCCAGAGCAGCGATCTGCTGAGCGAAGGCGGGATCGCCTTTCTTCTCGGCTTTGTGGAAGCGGAGGTTTTCGAGCAGGAGCACTTCGCCATCGCGCAGGGCTTCGGCTTTGGCGTTGACGTCATCGCCGATGCAGTCGCTGGCGAAGACCACGGGCTTGCCCAGCAGCTGGCTCAGGCGATCGGCCACGGGCTTGAGGCTGTATTCGGCTTCAAAGCCCTTGCCCTCGGGGCGACCCAGGTGGCTGGCCAGGATCAGGCGGCCGCCACGGTTGATGACGTTGTTGATCGAATCCAGGGCGGCGGAGATACGGCGGTCGTCAGTAATCTGACCATCCTTGAGCGGGACGTTGAAGTCCACACGCATGAATACACGCTTGCCCGACACATTCACGTCACCGATTGTCTTTTTGGCCATGGGTATATCGCTCCCGTTGTGAGGCTGGATGCTGGTTTGTAATGACAGCACATCCCTGATGCTGTCGCCCCACATGATAATGGATTACCGCCCGATTCGCAGACGCGGCGTTCTCCATACAGCATTGGCCTGATGCTGACGCCAGCAGGCCGTCAGACTACAATGAGCCTGCATACTTTCGATACGTAGAGATGAATTCATGACTGACACGCCCCGGACTGACGATGCCATTTACACCCTGCAGCAGGCTGCAGAGGCCAGCTTCATGGCCTATGGTGATGACAAGCTGGTGGAAACCTTTGGCGAATATGAAGCCGAATACGCTGTCATCCGCAAGGGGGTGGGCCTGCTTGATCTGCCTCAGGTGGGGCTGATCCGTGTGACGGGCAGTGATCGGGCTGACTTCCTGCATCGCTTTGTCACCAACACTGTCAAGACGCTTGCGCCCGGGCAGGCGAATCGTTCATTCCTGCTGACACGCGCCGGCCGAATCGCGGCGGACATGATCATTCTCGCCGGCGAAAAAGAGCATCTGATCATCCTCGATCGCTGCGATGCGGGCGAAGTGGCTTCACAGCTCGACAAATTCCTGTTCTCTGAAGACGTGCAGTTTAAGAATGTGAGCGATGACCATCGCCTGCTGGCACTGCATGGCCCGCAGGGGGCTGCGGTGCTCAACCATCTGGGCGCTGAGAAGGCCCATGAACTGACGCATGGCCAGAGTCTGAATGCGAATCTCGCCGGCCGATCGGCCACGGTGCTGCGCTGGGATGCCACGGGCAGCATGGGCTTTATGCTTGTACTTTCCCGCGAAGATGCAGCGGGGGCTTATCAGGCCATCGTCGACTACTTTGGCGGGCTGCTGCCTGATGTAGAAGGCGGTGTGCGTCGCAGTGTCACCGGCCGAGGCATTGGCTGGATGGCGTTCAACACGGCCCGCATTGAAGCAGGGCAGGCGTTGTATCACATCGACTTCGGCCCGGATTCTCTGCCTCACGAAACCAATACGATTCCGCAGACTGTCTCCTTCACCAAGGGCTGCTACCTGGGGCAGGAGATCGTCGCACGCATGCACAATCTGGGGCATCCCAAGAAGATTCTCGTCGGCCTGGCGTTCAAGGACGACAAACTCCCGCTGGCTGGCGCTGCGGTGCTCGAAGCCGATGGCCAGACGGTCATCGGAGCGGTGACCAGTTCCTGTCTGTCGCCGCTGGCGGGCAATCAGGCGATTGCACTGGCGATGATGAAGTGGGGCAAGCACACCGAGGGCACGCAAGTGCTCGTCTCGGCTGAGGGAACACAGGTTCCTGCCCAGGTACGACTGCTCAAGCTCTGAGGAGCCAGCTGACTTTCCAACAGGAGGGGGCGATGAATCAGTCCAACGTCGACACGGCGGATCATTCATCTGAAACACCAGGACAGCAGATTCCGGGGTATCAGCTCCTGTCGCTGCTGGGCAAAGGCGGCATGGGCAGCGTCTACAAGGCCAGACAGATCAGTCTGGATCGCATTGTCGCCATCAAAGTCCTGCCCAAGAAGTACGCGAAGAATCCTGAGTTCATTCAGCGCCTCCACGCCGAAGGCAAAGCCGCGGCCAAGGTGAACCATCCCAATATCGTCGGCGCTCTGGATGTGGGGCAGGCCGGCCCGTTCCATTACTTCGTGATGGAATACATCGAAGGCCAGAGCGTCTACGACGAACTGATGGAGAACATCCGCTACGACGAGGAAGACGCCATTGAGGTGATTTTCTCCATCGCACGTGGCCTGGAGCACGCCCACAAAGCCGGGCTGATCCATCGTGACGTCAAGCCTCAGAACATGATGATCACCACCGATGGCGTGGCGAAGCTGGCCGACATGGGCCTGGCCCGCGCACCGGGGCAGGCTGAGGATGAAATGGCGCAGGGCAAAGCCATGGGTTCGCCTTTCTACATGAGCCCGGAACAGATTCTCAGCAAGCCTGACATCGACTTCCGAACGGATATCTACGCCCTTGGCGCGTCGTTGTACTACATGGTCACCGGTCGGCCGCCTTACAACGAAAAGACCGCGCAGGAAGTGATGAAAGCCCATCTGCGCCAGCAGTTGACTCTGCCTGAGAAGATCAACCCGCGTATCAGCGAAGGGCTGAGCCAGATCATCCAGGTGTGTCTGGCGAAGATGAAAGAAGATCGCTACGCCAGCACGAGCGATCTGGTTCAGGACCTCGAAGCCGTGCGTGATGGCGGCATGCCTCTGCACGCCGCGCAGAAGCTGGGCGTTGATCTTGATTTTGACGATTCTGTTCCAGAGGAACCCGCGCCTGCTGGGCGGGCATCGGTGGACCTGGCCGCGCCGAAAGGGGCGTCGGTGGACCGTCAGGCCGGTTCGATTGATCGACCCATCCATCGGCCGGCGCAGACGCGCATCATCGCCGAGAAATCATTCTGGCCTGCAGTAGTGGGTTGGATAGCGGCGGTGGTGCTGCTGGTGCTCTATCTCATGAAATAGCGGATGTAGTCCGCCGATCATTTCATGATGAAGAACGTGGCGAAGAGCACGATCCACACGCCATCGAGGAAGTGCCAGTACATCGTCAGGAACTCGATGCCCTGATGGCTTTCCTGGGTGTACTTCGACTGCAGAGCCTTTCGCAGCGAGACCATCAGGGGAATGAGCCCGCCGATGACGTGAAGGGCGTGCAGCAGCACGATGAAGAAGATCAGCCCGTAGAAGTGCATCCGCTGGTTCATCTGCTCGTGGTGCTCGGAGAGCAGCTGAGTCAGTCCGGGCGTCTGCATGACCAGAAACAGAAACGCCAGCACGGATGTGGCGACCATGTCGCGTTTGAAGCGTTCCTGTGCGCCTTTGCGGATCGACCAGAGGGCAAACTGCATCGTCACACTGCTGGCGATCATCACCAGCGTGCTGATCCAGAGGATCGAAGGCAGTTGAATGGCCCCGTAGGCGGGGGTTTCGAGGGCGGTGAGACGGATGATGATGTAAGCCACCACCGTCGCGGCGAAGAGCATGAACAACGCCGCCAGAAAAAGCCACATCCCCAGCTTGGCCGTTCCTGGTGGCAGGTCAGGCCCGGTATGGGGAGTGTCCGAATCCAGATAAGAGGGCGCGTTCAATTCAAACTCGGTGAGGCGTAACCTCGTTGATCCTGTCGCAGTGTCCAGACAAGCAGAGGGCTGGAGACAGCGACAGGAAGGGTAAGCCTCCCGTCGGGAGGCGGGTTAGTGCCGGGGAGCCGACGATTCAGCCGAAGCCGGGGCATCGGTGGCGGCAGGGGCGGCGACGCCAGCTTCAGCGGCGGCGGCTTTGAGCTGCTCCTGCAGACGGCTCTGAACGTTGGGCTCATACTGATGGGTGTCGATCAGGGCCACGCCCATGAACAGACCCACGAAGGCCAGGGAGGTCACCAGCACCATGCTGTAGAAGGGGTTCTCATAGCGCAGGTGCATGAAGTACAGACACACCAGAATGGCCTTGATGACCGCGATGGCCAGAGCCAGCACGATGTTGAAGTTGCCCAGGTCGATCCAGGTGGCCGCCACGGTCAGGAAGGTGAAGACCATCAGCCAGCCGAAGACGCCAAAGAGCAGCTTCAGAGGCAGCGGGTGAGCCAGCTCGTCGTGATGAGCATCGTGGTGAGTGTCAGCGGAGTGGTGGGACATAGCTTGCGTCCTGAATATCGTCTAGGCCAGTCAATACAGAGATCGGCTGGGTTGTTGATCAGTGGATGAGGTACAGCAGGGGGAACAGGAAGATCCAGATGAGGTCAACCAGGTGCCAGTACAGGCCCACGATGTCCACCGGGGTGAAGAACGCCGAGGAGAAGGTGTTCTTGAGCGCCTTGACCAGCAGCCAGATCATCAGACCCATGCCGATGAGCACGTGGATGGTGTGCAGACCGGTCATCAGGAAGTAGATCTGGAAGAACTGGTGAACGCTTTCCTTGGTGCGAGGCGTCAGCTGTTCATAGCTGAGGCTGTGCTTGGCCACATGGTGGTGCTCGTCGGGAGCAAGGACTTCCGGAGCCAGGCCGCCCGGGGGAAGGGCGGCAGCAGGCAGAATCGTACGCTCAGGGGCGACTTCTTCCGTAGCCTGGGCCGTCGCAGCAGCAGCGGGGGCAGCCTGAGCCGGGGCGTGATGGTCATCGCCGTGGCCATGATGCTCGCCGGGCTTGTGCGTGCCTTCGTACTGGGGGTGATACTTGTTGCTCGGACCAACCCACAGGTCATGCTGGAGCTTCGAGCCGTATTCCACGGTCTTGACGCAGAGGAAGCCCACGCCGCCCAGCAGGGTCAGCAGCAGCATGATGATGAGCACTTTCTTGTTGCTCATCTGAGCTGCACGCACCGCCAGAGCCATGGTCAGCGACGAGGCGATCAGGAAGATCGTGTTGATGAAGCCCAGCTTCCACGACAGCTCGGTGTGAGCGTAGAGGAACACTTCGGGATGCAGCGAACGCCAGACGGCATAGGCCACGAACAGCCCGCCGAACATGAGGATTTCGGTCGCCAGGAAGACCCACATGCCGATCTTGGCCGAGTCGTACTGCTGGCGTGGCGTATCAAAGTGATGCGCCAGATGGGCCGGGTGTGCGTGATCGTGGGAAGCGTGATGGGTCGTCATGACTGAGATCGATCCGTAAGGGTCAGGCGTTGATTCAAGGATTCCGTGGTGGTTGCAGCAGGTCATTCGCTGCGATCAGGCCGTCCGAAAGTGGGGCGGTATCAGTGATGAATGCCCTTGTATTCGTCAGGCAGCTTGGCGTATTCCTCATCCGTCAGCGGGCGGTAGCCCTTTTCGTCAGAGACGTAGTGCCAGCGCGAGTAGTCGTAAGGATCATCCGCCACGGGGGTGTAGCTGAAGTTTTCCGTGGGCGGCGGGCTGGTGGTGTGCCATTCCAGCGTGTTACCACCCCAGGGGTTGCTCGGAGCCGTGCGACCCCACTTCAGGGCGTGAGCCAGGCTCAGCAGCACCAGGAAGATGCCCAGGCCCATGGTGAACGCACCGAGCGTGGAGTTGAGGTGGAAGCTGGTGAACTGCTCAGGGTACGTCGCGTAGCGGCGGGGCATGCCCTGGCTGCCCATGATGAACTGCGGGAAGAAGGTCCAGTTGAAGCCGATGAACACGATCACCGCGGCGAATCGGCCGAAGGCTTCGTTGTACATCTTGCCAAACATCTTGGGGAACCAGTGGTACACGCCGCCCAGGAAGGCGAAGAGCACCGAGCCCATCATGACGTAGTGGAAGTGAGCCACGATGAAGTACGTGTCATGCAGGTGGATGTCGGTGTTCAGGCAGCCCAGGAACAGACCCGTCACGCCACCGATGGTGAACAGGAAGATCGTCATCAGGGCAAAGACCATCGGGGTGCACAGGCGGATGTTAGCCTTGTACAGCGTCGAGACCCAGTTGAAGGTCTTGATGGCCGAGGGAACCGCCACCACGAAGGTCAGCACCGAGAAGATGGCGTTGGCCAGCGGCGACTGACCCGAGGTGAACATGTGGTGACCCCACACCAGGAAGCCGATGAAGGCGATCGCCAGCGAGGACAGCGCGATGAACTTGTAGCCGAAGATGTGCTTGCGGCTGTGCACGCTGATCAGTTCGCTGAGAATACCCATGGCCGGCAGGATCATGATGTACACGGCCGGGTGGCTGTAGAACCAGAAGAAGTGCTGGTAGAGCACCGGGTCGCCGTTGAGGTTCGGGTCGAAGATACCGACCTTCAGAACCTTTTCAGCCACCAGCAGCAGCAGGGTGATGCCCAGAACCGGGGTAGCCAGGATCTGGATGATGCTCGTGGCGTACAGAGCCCAGAGCAGCAGGGGCATGCGGAACCAGGTCATGCCCTTGGGACGCAGCATGTGGATCGAGGCGATGAAGTTCACGCCCGTGAGAATCGAGGAGAAGCCCAGGATGAAGGCGCCCAGGGTGGCAGCCACCACCGCCGAGTTACCAGTCGTGGTCGAGTAGGGGGTGTAGAACGTCCAGCCGGTTTCCAGACCGCCGGGGCCCCAGAAGCTTTCCAGACCGGGGAACAGCGTGTTGAGGATGCCCTTGAGCAGGACGTAGGCGAAGAAGATCGCCCCGAAGAGCCAGAGGTAGAAGCTGGCCAGGTTCATGCGGGGGAAGGCCACGTCCTTGGCCCCGAGCATGATGGGCAGCACGAAGTTGCCCAGGATGGCCGGGATGGCCGGGATGATGAAGAGGAACACCATCACCGCGCCGTGGAGCGTGAACATCTGGTTGTAGAAGTTCCACGCCTGAGTCTTGTCGGCGAAGAACGTCGCCTCAGGGTTGATCAGCTCGGCTCGCAGCGCCAGGGCAAAGACGCCACCGAGCAGATAGGCGCTGAGCACGCCGACCATGTACATCAGGCCGATGCGCTTGTGGTCGACCGTCAGGGCCCAGCTCAGCAGACCCTTGCGGGACGTGAGGTAGTTGGCCGATTTCGCCGGAGGAACGGGCGAGGGGAAATCAATATCAGGCGTTACAGTGGCAGACATTTTAACTCTCCCAGCTAAGGGCTGGATGGAATGTATTAAGACGATTCACTCAGGGCTTGGCTTCTTCGACGACCGGCGGGGCTTCCTGCTGCTGACCGTTCTGGCCTTCGGTGGGCCAGGCTTCCAGCGGCTTGGGAGCCTTGTCACTGATCGACTTGAGGAACTCGATGATGGCCGTGATTTCCTGATCGGAAACCTTGAGCACAGGCATCTGGTTCTGGTAGCCCTTAACGATTTCCTTGCCCGGGGTCACGATCGATTCGCGGATGTAGTTGGCGTCGACGGTGACGGTCTTGTCACGCAGTTCGTGGTCCGTGGTGCCGAACAGGTTCTTGAAGGTCGGGCCCGTGCCAGCCTTGCCATCGATGGTGTGGCAGGTGATGCAGCCCTTTTCCTTGTACAGGCGGGCGCCGGCTTCGACCGGGGTGACGGTTCCGAGCCAGTTGGCCAGTTCAGTGATCTTGGCCTGGAATTCACCGGGCTCATGCACGATGGCCCTGGTGATCATTTCCGAGTGCGAGGTACCACAGTATTCGGCGCAGTACAGGTCGAACGTGCCCGTCTTCGTGGCTTCCACCCAGGTGATGTTGTAACGGCCGGGCACCAGGTCCTTCTTCATACGGAAGGCCGGGACGAAGATGCTGTGGATCACGTCGGTGCTCTGCAGCGTGAGCCTGACGGGCGTGTTGACCGGCAGGTGCAGCTCGCTGGAGACCGCGCCATTGGGGTAGCTGAAGGCCCAGTTCCACTTGGAACCGGTCACATGGATCTCGTAGGCGTTATCCGGGGGCGTGGCGATGTCCAGGAAGCCCTTGAAACCCCAGTAGAAGATCATCAGGAAGACGACCGAGGGGACCAGCGTCCAGGTCATTTCCAGGGCAGTGGAGTGCGCCGGGCTGGGCTGCTCGCGATGGCCGGGACGACGGCGGTAGCGGATGACCATCAGGATCATCGCTGCCACGATCAGCACGCAGGCTATGGCTGAAGCCCAGTACGTGAAGTAAAAGACAAAGTCGATGTTACCAGCGTAAGTAGAGGCCTGTTCGGGCATCCAGAAACGCTTACCAGTTGTAGCGATTAGAGGCAACACTATCCATCCCTGCGTCAGGAAGTAAACGGGCAGATCCAGCATCGATCACGCCGAGGCCGAGATCTTTGGGTCGTTGGTTCGAAGTTGTTCTCTGCGGGCTCGTTCCCGCATCAGCAGCGTGCCAATGACACCTGCGACAGCCAGTACAGTCAGTACGCCACCAAGACGCATGATTCGCATCACCGAGGGGGTGTAGCCTCCCGTCTTGGGGTCGTAATGGAAGCATGTGAGGATCAGTTTGTCCAGCGCCGAGCCCACCTTGCCTTCGGAGGCTTCCACCAGCGACAGGCGGAGGGTCTGAGCCGGGAATTCCACCCCGTAGAGGTAGCGCGAGATCGTGCCATCTGCAGTGATGACCATGATCACCGCAGGGTGGGCGTATTCCTGCTGCTGCTGAACCCACTCATACTTGAAGCCCACGGACTGGGCGAGCATGCTGATGTTGTCCTGGTCGCCGGTCAGGAAGTGCCAGCCGGTGCGGGCGGCATCGTAGCCCAGATCGTCGATGTAGGCTTTCTTCTTGGCAGCGGCCAGTTTATGGTTTTCCGTCGGGTCGATGCTCACGCTGATGACCTGATACTGGTCACCGGGCATCCAGCCCATGTTCTTCATGGACTTGTTCAGGCCGTTCATCACCAGATCGCAGAGCATCGGGCACTGGTAGTAGCCCAGATTCAGGATGACAGGCCGGCCGGGCTTGAGGTAATCGCCCAGTTTCACTTCCTGCCCCTGATCGTCGGTGAAGATCAGGCCCAGCGGGAGCTTGTTGCCCCGATATTCCACCACATCCACGCGATCGAAGACTTCCGAACGCTTTTCGGTGCGGTCAGGCAGCTTGCCATCAATGATGACACCCGGCGGAGGAGGGGCCTTCTTCGGAGCCGTCTCAGCAGCGGTCTGGCTGGCTGAGGGGGCATCCTGAGGCAGCGTCTGTGCATGCACCTGGCCCATACCCAGCACACCGCCAACTGCCAGCGAGGCAGTCAGAAGCAGGGGGCGGAAGATGGAACAGGTGTCTTGCATGAGAATCTGGAGCTTTCACGTCTATTTAAGACGTTTGTGTCTGCTTTGGCAAGTCGGGGGCCGTTTTACTGCTTGGCGGCCTTGCTGTAACGAGCGGCGGTCAGTTCCATGGCCCGGTTGATCGGGATGGCCACGACCTTGTTGTTGTTGTCCACCCAGCGGTAGCTCGGAGCAGCGGTGTCACCGATGGCGGTGAGCTGAGCCTGCTTGAGCTGGACCAGTTCAGGGCGGACGGTGTTGTACGACTTGCTCACCAGTTCCTGTTCCTGCATGTGGAAGAACCAGGCCTGGGTGAGGGTGATGATCACGAACACGATCATCGCGCCGGCCAGGGCAATGGTGCCAATCAGCGGCAGGTTCATGTCATTGCCATGGTCGATCGGCGTAGCGCCATGGACATTGGTCCTCGCTGCAGGGAAGTGCAGCGACAGGTCCTGTTCCGAAGTGGTAGGCGTATGGCTCATGTTCATTCGTCTTTCAAAGTTTCTCAGTCAGACGCCAGCAGATCGGTGAAGATCGGGCATCTGCAGGCGTATTACATATTCTGGTGGGCCAGCGATTCGTTCAGACGCGGATCGCCCACGGGCACCAGGCTGTGCTTGCCCAGGCGGTAGAAGAACGCCGCCAGGAAGATCGACAGCAGGGCGACCGACAGACCCACTTCCGTCAGGCCGATGTCCAGACGCGTGCCCTGAGACAGCGAGGGCATGACCACCCACACCATGTCTACCCAGTGCATGATGCACAGCCAGATGGCCCAGCCGACCAGCAGCTTGCGGTTACGCTTGACGTGACGCGAGAGCAGGCCAGCGAAGGGCAGGGCGAAGTGGCCCAGCAGGATCAGGATGGCGATGGGCGTCCAGGGGTTGGCGCCGTGCTCCTGGCTCGATGCACCACGCATGTGGAACCAGAAGGTGGTTTCGGGCATGTTGGCGTACCAGTAGAGCATGTACTGGCTGAAGGCGATGTACGACCAGAAGAACACGAAGCCGAAGGTGAACTTACCAAGGTCGTGGTAGTGTTCGGTGTTGATCGAAGGTGTCAGGCGGCCGGTCTTCTGCAGCCAGACCAGCAGCAGCGTCATCACGCAGAAGTTGAACAGCACGCTGCCAGCGAAGTAGTACACGCCGAAGATGGTGCTGAACCAGTGGGCTTCGAGGCTCATGAAGAAGTCGAAGGCAATCACCGTGGTGGCCACGCCGAAGAGGAACAGGCCCGGGGCAGCCACGAGGTTGAGCTTCTGGGTGATCTTGTAGTCACCATTGGTGTCCTGCTGGATGCTGCGGCTCCAGAAGTACCAGCCCAGGAAGGCGAAGAGGCCAAAGACCACAATCCAGCGGATCAGGAAGAAGGGGACGTTGAGGTAGGCACGCTTGCCCAGGATCACCTTGTCCTGTTCGGAGCTGTGATGATCGCCGGGATGAGCGTCGGCGTGAGCCTGGCTTTCGTTGGCATGAGCCTGGACAGGCTGACCCGAGACCACTTCACCATGACCGGAGCTGGCGTGAGCGCCGTGAGCATCGCCATGACCATGAGCGTCGTCATGGGCAGCGTGGGTGTTGTACGGGTCGTAGTGGTGGACCAGCACCTTGTCGTCAGGCTGAGCCCAGTAGTAGAGCACGCCCTTGCCCTGAACCACCGTGAAGACGATGGGCAGGGAGAGAAGGATCACCACCCAGGCATTGGCGATGATGGTTTCAGGGATGCGGCGGATGAGCACCGACCAGCCTGCGTTGGACAGGTGGTTGACCATCACGAAGAACAGGCTGGCCACCAGCAGGCTCAGCACGCAGGCAAAGCCAGTGAGGTAGGCGAACATGAATCGCCTGACGCCATCAGGGCTGATGGAAGCGTGACCGGCGGCGGCGACAAGGCCAATGAGGGCCAGAATCAGCAGAAACACAATCGGTTTGCCGAAGCTGGGGTTAGCCTTGGGAGCGGGTTGAATGGAGCTTGAGTGCATGGGTCGTATGATCTTGCGGCCGGGGCCGGGTGCTTGGGTTCTCTGACAGCGACGATACGAACGGAGACGTCGACTTAACGGATGCTGTTGCGATGTTCAGCAGGAACATCGTCCAGGGTTGCGTTCTGCGAAAGCTGCAGGGCGCGGATGTAAGCCACCACGGCCCAGCGGTCTTCGGTGTCGATCTGCGGACCGTAGGCGGGCATGTTACGCACGCCGTTGCGGATCACGTTGTAGTAGTAGCCATCTTCACGCTGAACCAGATCGGGGTTGTGAAGATCCGACGGGGGAGCGAAGGTCTGGCCGATGGCCTGTGCACGCTGGACAACCGGGCCTTCACCCTTGCCATCGTAGCCATGGCAGACGGCGCAGTAGATGCCGTAAACCGTCTTGCCACGCTCAAGGGTCTTGAGCGTCACGTTCAGCTGGGCGGGCATGCCCTGGAAGTACTTCACTTCCCAGGCGTTGGTTTCGGGGTTACGAACCTGGGTGAAGCCCAGATCGTAGTGGTCATCACCCTTGAGGTGACCGCGGGCGACCGTACCAGCCACGGGCAGACGCATGGCGCGGCCGTCGGCGAAGACGTCGCTGGGCGCCTGGGTGTTGTAGCGGGGCTGGTTGTCCATGTCCTGGATGATATGGACGCGCGGCTGCTTGCTGGTGGAGAAGCGGGCCTTGGCCAGCAGCGCCAGGGGAATGAACGAGGCGATGATGACCAGGATGACAACATAGACCAGCCAGGCCGGGGGTCTGCGCAGGAGGAAGGTTTCACGCAGTTCCGAGGGCGTGGGGATCGGAGGACGTTCTGGGCCGTATCTGCTCACTGTGTTACCAGCTTCTCTTAAGCGGCCTGCAAAGCTGCGGGCCGAGGTTTATGGGATCGCAATACCTGAGTATCAGTCGTGAATTTCTTCCAGATGAGCGCCGCCGATTTCCGTCAGCAGCTTCTGGACACGCTGGCGATCGAACTGCGGGTCCGTTGCTTCAATGGCGATGAAGAAACGGTCGTCGGTCGCACGCAGGAAACGCTCACTCTTGAACAGGGGGTTGTAGAGCATCGGGAGCTTGTTGAGCCCCAGCATGCCGAACACCGCACCAAATGCGGAGAGCAGCACCGTCGTTTCGAACATGATCGGGATGTTGGCCGGCAGGCTGAAAATCGGCTTGCCACTGATCAGGAACTGGTAGCCCTGAATGAAGGCCGGCAGCTTTTCGAAGAAGCTGGCGTTGGAGTACCACACCAGACCCAGACCGCCCAGCAGACCCGTGATGCCGCCACAGAGCACAATCCAGGGAAGGATGGTGGGGGGCATGCCCATGTCACGGTCAATGCCGTGAATCGGGAACGGGCTGTAGACGTCCCAGTGCTTGTAACCAGCGTCGCGCACCTTGCGGGCGGCAGCGGTGACCTGTTCGACCGTCTCGAACTCGGCCAGCAGAGCGAAAAGCTCGCCCTTTGGCTCCTGATCGGCGACGGCATGATGTTCAGCTGTGCTCATCTGTATCACTCTCAACGCTATGAGTCGTTGTTTTCTGTCGGATGTTGGGTTCAGTGCTTGCTGTCGTGGCCGTGGTCGCCATGATCGCCGTGATCATGGTGATGAGCCTTGGCCTGAGGCATGACCGACTTCACTTCTGCCATCGCCACCATCGGGAGGAAGCGGCAGAACAGAAGGAACATGGTGAAGAACAGGCCGAAGCTGCCGGTGAGCATGCCGATGTCGACGATGGTGGGGTAGTACATGCCCCAGCTCGAAGGCAGGAAGTCACGGTTCAGCGACTGGACGACGATCACGAAGCGTTCCATCCACATGCCGACGTTCACGCACATGGCCACGAACATCATCACGCCCAGGTTCAGACGCAGCTTCTTGAACCACAGCAGCTGAGGAGCAGCCACGTTGAGCAGAAGCAGCAGCATGAACGCCCAGCCGTAGGGGCCGATGAGGCGGAAGGTGAAGGTCGACTGTTCGTAGTGCGACTGGCTGTACCAGGCGGTGAACAGTTCGTCCATGTAGGCGTAACCACAGATCAGACCCGTCGCCAGCAGGATCTTGCACATGTTGTCCAGGTGACGCAGGGTGATGAAGTCTTTGAGGCCGAACCATTCACGGGCAGGAATGGCCAAGGTGATCACCATCGCGAAGCCACCGAACACAGCACCGGCGACGAAGTAGGGCGGGAACACCGTGGTGTGCCAGCCGGGCAGCTGCGACACCGCGAAGTCGAAGGACACCACGCTGTGCACTGAGAGCACCAGCGGCGTAGCCAGAGCGGCCAGCAGCAGGTACATACGTTCGAAACGCATCCAGTTACGGCTCGAGCCAGTCCAGCCCAGAGCGGAGAAGCCGTAGAGGGCCTGACCGACGCGGGTGCGGCAGGGGGCACGCAGGGGGGGCCGGGGCGGGCCCAATGCCATGGA
>Ga0182792_1000469_pt1 | contig 37925 bp, 28 predicted proteins | sample Passage237B_FD_130497 | JGI IMG/M metagenome (GOLD analysis project Ga0182792, IMG submission 130497) | Cellulose adapted compost microbial communities from Newby Island Compost Facility, Milpitas, CA, USA - Passage2 37B (version 2) (version 2) ...
AGTCTGCGCCATGCGGATCGAAGCGATGCGTGCTAAATTACTGCCCATGAAGCAAGGCTCCGCACAGAGCAGGTCCATGATTGTCACGCTCGACGGCCCGGCCGGGACGGGGAAGTCTACCGTCGCCAGGCTGCTGGCACGTCGGCTGGGCGTTGATTTTCTGGACACCGGCGCGATGTATCGCGGCCTGTCGCTGGCGTGTCTCGAAAAGGGCATCGCTCCGAGTGACACGCAGCGTGTCGCGGCGGTGGCTGAGGCGATCAGCATCACCTTCGACTGGTCGCAGGATCCACCTGCGCTGCTGGTGGCTGGGCGTGATGTATCGCAGCGCATCCGCGACAAGGATGTGACGGCCAGTGTCAGCGAGATTGCAGCCAATGCGGCGGTCCGCCGGGTGATGGTGGACTGGCAGAGGCAGATCGGCCAGTCGCACCCGAGGCTGGTGACGGAAGGGCGCGATCAGGGCTCGGTGGTGTTTCCCGATGCCCTGGTGAAGTTCTATCTGGTTGCTTCGGCGCAGGTGCGTGCGCAGCGGCGGACAAAGCAGCTTCTCGAAGCAGGTAAGCCTGCGTCATACGATGAAATTCTGCGGGAGATTCAGGCTCGTGATGAGCGTGATGAAACGCGGGCTGAATCGCCGCTGGTTCGGCCGGCCGGCTCGGTGCTGGTGGATACGTCGGACATGACGCTGGATCAGGTGGTGGACCATCTGCATCAGCTTGTGCTGCAGGCAGCAGATGGTGACAAAGGAATGAGTTCTCATGCTTGAATCTTTTCGCGCCAGGCAGCCTGGTGAGCGACTTTCCCGAATTGCCTGGTGGCATTTCCTCCACAGCTTGTGCTATCTGTGGGTGGCCCCGTGCTATCGCTATCGCGCGTGGGGTATCCATAACATTCCGCGCACCGGCTCGGTGCTGCTGGTGAGCAATCACCAGTCGTTTCTCGATCCCATCCTGGTGGGGCTGGCCAGCCATCACCGCCAGTTCTATGCGATGGCGCGCGACACGCTGTTTGATAAGCCTCAGTTCGCGTGGCTGATTCGTTCGCTTAACGCCATTCCCATCAGCCGCAATGAAATGGACATGGGCGCGATGCGCCGCTGTCTGGATGTGCTCAAGCAGCAGCACGCGCTGCTGATCTTCCCCGAAGGCACGCGCACGCCTGATGGCACGACGAAAACCTTCGCGCCCGGGACGATGCTGCTCATCAAGCGTTCCAAGGCTCCGGTGGTTCCGGTGGCCATTGAAGGGGCGTTTGATGCCTGGCCTCGTAAAAAGAAGCTGCCCGGCCTGACGGGACGCATCGGCGTGGAATATGGCAAGCCGATCCCCGCCGAGGTGCTGGCGAAGATGGGCGCGGAGGAAGGCATGAACTACCTCCAGCAGCAGGTCGAGACGATGCGTCTGGGCCTGGTGGAAAAGCTGGCCAGGCAGCGCTGAGTTTTCAATCACATCACAGGTAGGGACGCGGCGCCGGTCGCAGCGGGAACGGGTCACGGCCGTGGGCCATGTCCTGATGGATGGCCATGGCGCGGGCGATGGCGAATTCAAGGTCCGGGCTGATATTCTCCCGGCCAAGCACGTGCACAAGACCGGCCTGCGCGAGCACCTGATACTGCGTTTGCGTCAGCCCGGCGATGACGAGTCTGCGCTTCTGATCGTAGAGCATGTCCACCGCCAGCCGCAGGTCGATGGCGGAGTTGGTATCCAGATGCGTCAGCGGGCTGAGCACCAGCACGATGATCTGCCAGTGGTCAGGCAGCGATCGCACCCAGCGCTGGAAGTTGGGGGCGCGATGATGGCCGCGATGGCGATGCCAGAACAGGCGATAGATGCCCACTTCCTGAGGCAGCAGATCGCGCACGATGCCTGCGAGGTTGAGGTCGGGATCGTTCAGCGGGTCGAGCTCGCGCACGTCGGCGATGGGGCGCAGCCAGTCCTGAATGACAATCCAGAGCAGGAACAGAATCGGTGCGGCCATCGCCCAGGCGGGGTAGTAGAGATACGTCCAGGCGCCCATCACCACGCCAAAGAGAAACGAGCCGATGATGCTCGCCAGCAGCGCGATGCGCAGCAGCGTGGGCCTGCGGAACATCACGCGCAGCATGCGCGAGAGGCGCACGCGGTCGAGCATGCGGAAGCGGTCCTTGCACCACAGGAAGAACTGGACAATCTCAATGCCCAGATCGGTGAACACGCCTGTCAGGTGCGTGGTGCGGATGACCGAGCCTGAGATGCGCGTGATGGTGGCATTCTGCAGCCCCATGGCCAGGCTGCCCAGCGCAACCATGAGAAACACCATCATCGGGTGCTCAAACGGGCTGTGAAGATGCTGCTGAATGAGGATGCCCAGCGCCACGAGCAGCGCCGCTTCGGTGGCCACGGGCAGAATGTAGTTCGACGCTTTCCCGCGTCGGCGGGTGGATTCGGTCAATGCTGCCGAGAGCATCGCGCCCAGCAGAAAACACATCAGCACGCCGCCGACGAATAACGCCTGCTGCCAGCGGAATTCCACCACGCGCTCGCCAAAGTGCGTGGTGTTGCCTGTGGTGTGCGACACCATGTAGCTGGTGGCCAGCAGGACGACAACGTTGACGTAGCCTGCGATCCACGACAGGGAGATAGCCAGTCGCGATTTCTGCCGGAATGAATAAACGCCAGGAGAGAGCATTGTTCTGCCCAGTCACCTCACGTAAAGGGGAGGAGTTTGTCCTTGGATTGTATCGGTTTTAAACGGGGTGTGGCATGACTGGGCGGGCGGTGGAAAAGGGGAGGTGACGACGTTTCAGAAGAGGTTCCGATCATGTGTCATCCGCGCGGGGGTGACGCAAGGGCAGGCCGTGCACGACCATCTCCCCATCCATAGCGCGGGAATCTCTCACGCCATCATTCCCATCTGCTCTATCACCGCACTGGCCACGCGGCGTCCGGCGTTCTGATAAGTCTCGCGGGAGACAATCTGCTGCTTGAATCGGCCGTAGGGCACTTCGAAGGTGATCTCGGGCAGGCCCAGCGCGTCGACGACGAAATCACCTACGCGGGCGGTGTCCCATCGTGACGCATATCGGCCGCTGCGGATGAACTGGTCGGCGGCCAGGTCGTCGCCCAGTGCGGCGTGGATCGCGTTGACCCAGGGCAGGTGGCTGGCGTCGGGCTGGCCTTCCTCCGTCAGGCGACGCAGGAAAACGTAGATGCCATGCGTCTCGCACATGCCCGGAGCGTGGAAGTCGAACACCAGCATCGGGCGACAGCGCTTGAGCCAGCGGCGCATGTCGCTCTGAATGCAGTGGATTTCATAGCGCATGGGATGCGAGCCTGTCTGCGACCACATCTCCCTGGGGAACTGACGCGAGCCCCAGGCGCGGTTGAAGTCCCATGGGAAAGCATCCTTACCATAGTGGCCGGCCAGCACGCCATCGAGATCGGCGAAAGGCACGGCCCATACCAGCGGGGCGGCATCGCGCGCGTCGGCCATCTCGCGCAGGAAACCATCGAGCATCCACGAGCCTGGTGTTTCGCCGGCGTGCTGGCGGGCGATGCAGTAGATCCCCGGCCGCGTGCCTTCGATCTGGCCGGGATCGTTGCTCAGTCGCGTCAGCGTCCGGCCCTGCTGGGTGACGCTGATGACATCGCTGCGAAACGCCGGGGCGAGGTCGGCGGTCAGTGCATCGAGTTCCTGCAGGGCGTAGGGATAGCACAGCGCAGTGTCGGCCGGCCCTTCATTTCCTGGGATGAGCCAGCTCACCGTCGGCCTGCCATCGGGAAGCTCGAAGCCTTCGACGGCTTCAATGCGCTGCCAGTCCTGCCTGGCGGTTTTGAACACGGGGTGGAAGCCATTTCGGCCGTTCTGCCCGCCAAGAAGGGTGTCGACCAGATGCATGACGCAGCGGATCTGTGCGGGCGGCGTGGTATTTGTCGACTTCACCTGGAAGTGGAACCACATCGCCTCCGGGCCACCCAGGGGCGAAGGAGTAAAGTGCACTTCAGGCACAGCCGAATCGGTCCTGATTTCCAGCACACACGCGTTACCCGAGGGGATGTCGGTTGAGACGATCAGTTCATGCGACATGCGTCACGTTCTCCAGTGAGGGGAACAGGAGGATCATGCAGAAGGCATTGTAGTGGTAACGCAGTGCAGCAGGGCTTGGGCGCGATCAGGCTTTGTCGATCACCGGGGTGGTGGTCGGGTTCTTGTGATGGCGCTGCCAGAGGTCGTGCACGCGGTATTCGGCTTTGGGGGCAGGGTGATCGAGGCGAGCATGCGTGCCACGGGTTTCGCATCGCCAGGCAGCGGCCTGGGTGATGAGCTTGCCCACCAGCAGCAGGTTCTGCACTTCCCAGCCGGCGCGGTCGTCGAAGATCTTGTCGAGCGTGTAGCGGGCCCAGAAGTCGAACATTTCCGAGACTTCCGCCAGGCGCTGGCCATCGCGTTCGATGCCCACGTGTCGCCACATCACGCTGCGGAGCGTGGAGAGCACGTCGCCCAGGTCCATTTCGGATCGATCGGAGAGGGGAATGTCGGAGATGATGCGGGCCGGTCCGCCGCCGTTGCGGGCGCTGGCGGTGGTCATCTCCTGCGCGATGCGCCCGGTGATTTCGCCGTAGACCAGCCCTTCGAGCAGGCTGTTGGACGCCAGGCGATTGGCCCCATGCAGACCCGTGCAGGCCACTTCGCCCGCCGCGTACAGGCCGGGGATGTTCGTGCGGCCCATGGCATCGGTGCGCACGCCGCCAACCATGTAATGGGCGCTGGGATGAATCGGGATCGGCTGACGCGACGGATCAATCTCAAACTTCTTGAGCAGCTTGTAGATGCCCGGGAAACGCAGCTCAAAGCGCTTGGGGTCCAGGTGGCGCACATCCAGATACATGTGCGTTTCGCTGGTCTTTTTCATGTGCGTGAGGATGGCCCGGCTGACCACGTCGCGCGGGGCCAGTTCGAGCATCTCGTGATACTCGCTCATGAAGCGATAGCCTGAACGGTCGACCAGATACGCGCCTTCGCCACGCACGGCTTCGGTGATCAGCGAGCGCGATGCACCGGCCACGTAGAGCGTGGTGGGGTGGAACTGCATGAAGGCCATGTCGGCCAGCACCGCTCCGGCGCGATAGGCCATGGCCAGGCCGTCGCCGGTGGCGATGGCAGGGTTGGTCGATTCACGATAGACCTGCCCGGTTCCACCCGAGGCCAGGATGGTGGCCTGTGCCCAGATGACCTGCAGGCCATGCTTGGGATGATGGGTGATGGCGCCGATGCAGCGCGGATTCGCGCCATCGGTGGTGATCAGGTCGAGCACGAAGCACTGGCCGAACAGACGGATGTTGTCGTACTTGCGCACCTGGCGGTCGAGTGTCATCGCCAGCTCGCGGCCGGTGGCGTCGCCATCGGCGTGGAGGATGCGGGCTTTGCCATGACCGCCTTCAAGGCCGAAGGCCAGTCGCTCGGGATTATCGTGAGCGCGGTCGAAGCGCATGCCCCAGTCGATGAGTTCGCGGATGCGGTCTGCGCCGTTTTCGACCACGGCTTTGACGGCCGGGACATCGCACAGATCGGCTCCGGCGCTGAGGGTATCGGCGATGTGTTCTTCGAGCGTGTCGGCTTCATCGACGACAGCGGCGACGCCGCCCTGAGCCCAGTAGGTATTGGAGTTCTGGATGTCGGCTTTGCTGGTGACGATGACATCGCCATGCTCGCGTGCCGCCAGCGCCGCCCGCAGGCCTGCCACGCCCGAACCGATGATGAGCGTATCGGTGAAGATCTGGGGCAGAAGCGTGGCGCGGAAGGGGATCAGGTATCGGCGTTCATCGAAGAGTGGGTGCATGGCGGGCTGCTTGGTCCTCAATCTTGGCCCGGGTCAGCAAAGGTGCGACGGGGGTCGTCTCTGGTGGGTGATGAGGGGCGATGAATGTCGCTGCGTGTCCTGGCCTGTACAGGCAGGGAATGCGGGGCTCCGATCAGTTGAGCGAGCCCTGACTGTGAAATTCCAGCCGGGGCAGGGGGATTTTCGTTTCGGTCATGATCTGCCGAAGTTCACCAGGCGGATGGTAGGAGACGCGCCCCTTGACCACCCACGGCGCACCGGCCGGGGCCGGGCCATCCCACGCGAAGGAGGCAGGCAGCGTCAGCAGCTGTTTGCCATGGGCGGGAATCGTCTTGTTCGACGCTTCCACCAGCGACAGCGTCCCTGCGTTGCCTACGGTGATTTCGTAGTGCGTATTGACCAGCGGCAGGGCCACGCGGTTGTCGTTGGTCAGTTCCACCACCGCTTCAACGCGGAAGCCGGTGTCGGTCTGATCGGTCAGCGTCAATGCGACAACGCGAGCCGTGGGCGGCTGGATCTCCCAGAGCTTGGGATCGGGCTGCTTTTTCTTGGCGCAGGATATGCTGGTGAATGCCAGCATGAGGATCAGGAGCCATCCAAGTGTTTTCATGCTCTCGTTCCCGCAGGAAAACCCAGATGCTCGAAAGCGGGGAAGGGTGACAAACCCGGCCTGCCTGCTTCATCAGTGGAGCAGGGTCAACAGACGCAGAAAAATGGAGCGGAGGGGGATCGAACCCCTAACCCCGGCCTTGCAAAGGCCGTGCTCTCCCAATTGAGCTACCGCCCCGGGTATCGGTCGATGTATTAATCGGCCAGATAGAAGAGATATCTTCCATAAGTCGATCAATTTTTTCAAATACGCCCGACAGGAGTCGAACCTGTAACCTGCTGATCCGAAGTCAGCTGCTCTATCCAATTGAGCTACGGACGCATCGGTCTGCAGTGCGAAACTGCAGGCCAGAAGATCATCTTACAGGCAGATCGACCTTTATTCAAAGAACATGCTTTGTCAGGCATCACCACGCCGCATTCACTCGCACGAAGCAGGCGGCGGTGACTGCGAGGGTTCTGTCGGCGAAGGCGTATTCGATTCGCCCCAGCGGGTGTGATGCAGGTCGTGGGGAACGTGCAGCAGGTCCAGCACGCGGGCGACCATGAAATCGACGATGTCATCCAGCGAGCGGGGCATCATGTAGAAGCCGGGATTGGCCGGGCAGAGAATCGCGCCGGCTTCGGTGGCGCTGGCCATGTTGCGGATGTCCACCAGGCTCAGCGGCGTTTCACGATGCACGAGCACGAGCCTGCGACGCTCCTTGAGCGTGACCTGCGCGGCGCGGTGCATCAGGTTCTGCGAAGCACCCGTCGCCACGGCCGACAGACTGTTGGACGAGCAGGGGATGATGACCATGCCATCGTGGCGGAATGAGCCGCTGGCGATAGGCGCGCCGACGTCACGATAGTGATGCATCACGATGCGGCCGGTGAGGTCTGCATCAGGCGCACTGCGCGACAGGGCATGCAGGTTGATGCCTTCCATCCCCAGCTCATCGTGAAGCAGGCGCTGACCCAATGGCGAAACCACCAGATGCACCTGAATATTGGCCTTGAGCAGCAGCTCGATGAGCCGGCTGGCATAGGCCGCGCCGCTGGCGCCGCTGATGCCCACCACAATGCGGCGGGGCGATGATGTTGGAAAGTGGTCAGTCATGGCAATGTCCCATGCAGGCGCTGGTCCCTTCATTCTAGAAGAGTCCTGCCCTGCAGTCAGGAGGCAGGTTCAGTCGAAGGCGCGGGGTTACTCGATTCCTTCGGCGGGCGGGGCTCAGATTGAAGCGTCAGTTCCAGCCCCTGTTCGTCGATGACGATGTTGGTCAGCCTCAGGTTCATGCGGGCGTCGCCGGGGTGGTTCTGAACGGCTTCCATCCATCGGTTTTCCATGGCGTCGAACAGTTCATCAAGCTGACTGGCCGCCTGGGGCGACTGCTTTGCCACCTGATTGCGCAGCGTTCGAATGGGCAGAGGCAGCGCACCGGCTCTGGCTTTGCGCAGCTTCACCTGAAACTGTCTGCGATCCTGCGAAAACACAGGCTCAAGCTCGAAGCTCATCACCTGGCTGACGGAACCACTTTCATATTCAAAGGCCACGATCATACGGCCCGGCTTGCCTGCCACCATGGGGTGGCGGATCTGGCGAGGCAGTCTGATGTTGCGATTGGCCAGATAGTCTTCGAGTTTGACGTTGATCCACGCGTTGACTTCATCAAACGACAGATGCAGCGTGCGCGTGGTGGAGGTGTCCTCCGGCGTGCCCGACAGATCGCGCAGTGTCCGCTGCTCGAGCCCGCCTGCCAGCTGCTGGAGCGTGGCGTTGTCGGAGGCAAGCAGCTGGCGGTTGTGCGTCCAGTAGTCGGGCCTGTTATTCCAGAGCAGCAGCAGCACGAGAACCAGCACGATGATCACGGTCAACAGCGCGATGGCGGCCAGCTGTACGCGACCCCAGAACGTGGTGGACATGCGTGCGACCACCCCACGCCAGTGACGCGGCGATGAACCCTGGGCCTGAGGCCGGCTGGTCGTGGGCGGGGGTGACAACTGCAGCTCCAGATTCTGCGGGGATGGCGATGCCTCTGACGCTCAGGGCAGGCGGATGATCTCAGGCCTGCGTACGTGCCAGCGCGCGGGCGGCGTCGGCCAGGCGCTGGTGAAGAATTTCATGATCCGTCACTGCCAGGATGCACTGTTCCAACTGCTCCAGATGCTCAAGCGTGCCCAGCGGAGCCTTGACGGTGCGCAGCGCCGCATCGCCCAGGGCTTCGGTGGCGTCGATGAACCAGTCGCTGGGGCGCGGGGCGATGCCCTTGCGAGGCTGCTCGCCCGGCCAGGGCTCATTCTGCGACAGCACACGATCGCGCCACGCCTCAGGCGGCGCGGGAATGTCCATCACCACCATGGCACCGGCGGGGGAAAGCAGCGTCCAGGTGTCGGCGGAGGCGTGGTTGTCGGCGTAGAGCACTTCCAGATAATGCTCGCCCTGCGCTGCGGCCTGGGTGAGCCTCAGGGCGTCGAGCGAGTTATGCGGATAGCTCAGCACGATGCAGCCCGGCCCCTGTTCGAGCAGGGTAGACAGATCGCTGAGTGTGGTGGAGCCGAGCCTGACCCAGCCGTCGGCAGCAGTCATGCGACGCTGCCTGCGACATTCCTGCAGGGGCAGGATGATGGCGGCGTACATGCGCCAGTCCTGCTGGCTGCGGGCCAGAGCCAGAGCTTCAAGGCAGTCGCGCTCGCCTGCCAGATATTCCATCGCCGCCAGAGACTGGCTGGCGCGTTCCATGATGTCATTAATCTGCTGAGTCATGGGGGAATTGTAACGGATCGGTATCACGATGCAGATTGAGTGCGGAGGTAGGGGAGTCCATGAAAAAAGCCCAGCCATGCAATGGCCGGGCTTGGGGCGTTCGCTGGTTGGTGAATCCGATCCGTGAATCGGGGATTTACTTCACGAATTCGTTGTAGATGGCGCGGACAGCTTTCTCGAAATCGCTGTTTTCCACACCCACGATGATGTTCAGTTCGCTCGAGCCCTGGTCGATCAGGCGGACGTTGATGTTTTCCTTCGCCAGCGCCGAGAACAGACGCGAGGCGATGCCCGGCGTGCGGGCCATGCCTCGGCCGACGGTGGCGATCAGCGCCATGTTGGGGTAGACCTCGATGGAGTCGGGGTTGCAGCCCAGGACGATGTCGTTCTTGATCTTGTCGAGCTTGCCCTTGAGCTGGCTGTCGGACACCACCACACTCATGGTGTCGATGCCCGAGGGGATGTGCTCGAAGGACACACCGTTGACTTCCAGCGACGAAAGCAGACGCCTGCCAAAGCCGGTTTCCTGGTTCATCAGGGCCTTTTCGACGGCGATGACGGTGAAATCCTTACGGCCGGCGATGCCGCTGATGCCCCCACGGTGTTCCACCGGGTTGGCTTCGGAGACGATGCGCGTGCCTGCGTCGTCCGGGCGGTTGGTGTTGCGGATGTTCACGGGGATACCGGCTTTGCGCACGGGGAAGATGGCTTCGTCATGGAGCACGGTGGCGCCCATGTAGGCCAGTTCGCGCAGTTCGCGGTAGGTGATGACGTCGATGTTGCGGGGGTTTTCAACCACGCGCGGGTCGGCCATCAGCAGGCCCGAGACGTCGGTCCAGTTTTCATAGACTTCCGCATTGGCCGCGCGGGCCACGATGGCGCCCGAGATGTCCGAGCCACCACGCGAGAAGGTTTTGACCTGACCATCGCTGCCCTGACCATAGAAGCCGGGGATGACGGCTTTGGGCGTCTGGGCCAGGCGCTGCGAGAGCACCTGCTGCGTGCGCTCGCCATCGAACAGGCCGCGATCATCGAAGAAGATCACTTCCTGGGCATCAATGAAGGTGTAACCCAGCAGAGCCGCCAGGATCATGCCGCTGAAGTATTCGCCGCGGCTGGCGGCGTAGTCGGCCGTGCCACCCTGAGCGGCGCGGGCGGCGATGGTCTTCTTGGCTTCTTCCAGCGCCGGAGCCAGATCGAGCTTCAGGCCCAGATCGGAGACGATCTGCAGGAAGCGGTCGCTCACGAGCTTGAAGACGCTGTCGAAATCGACGCTCTGCTGCGCATGAGCATGGCAGAGGTAGAGCAGGTCGGTGATTTTGCGGTCGTCAGCAGTGCGTTTACCCGGAGCCGAGGGAACCACGTACGTGCGCGTGGCATCGGAAGTAATAATCGACTGAACCTTGCGGAACTGGCTGGCGTCGGCCAGAGACGTTCCACCAAACTTGCTGACTTTCACGCCCATGGAAAAACCTCGGGGTTGAAGGGGGTAAACAACGCCTTTTCGCCAGCACCTGGCGAAAAGCAAAGGCAATACTTTATGCGTTGTATTAGCCCCATGCAAAGTGATGGGGCGAGTTATTAATTTGTCTAATAACGCGAGTTGCGAGCCCGAGGAAGGGCGCAGGCGGGATTTTTCCCCAATCGCAGGACGCCGGGGAAAAAGGCCGACTCGACAAAAGGCAGACAATTCTTATACTTGTTCGTCTACCACCCACGCCCGGGTGGCGAAATTGGCAGACGCGCCAGCTTGAGGTGCTGGTGGGAGTAAAATCCCTTGCAGGTTCGACTCCTGTCCCGGGCATTCACCCCTTCCGCTGGCCTGACGCATCTTCGCTCAGGCCTCCCGACCCGCAGACACCGTATTACCCCTGAGAGCCGTTCGGGTTACCCCCAGCCGGTCCTGCTGTATCATGCCTTCTAACCACACCGATGTGGCCGCTTGAGCCTTCCTGGCTCGGCCTTGTGATTCCCATTCCACAGCGGAGCAGCGGATGACCGGGCGATCTCTCCATGTGGCTGCGGCGCAGGTCCATTCCGGCGGAACTGTCGAGCAGAATCTGTCGCGTCATTACACCCAGGCCAGAGCCGCTGCAGTGGTGGGCGCAAAGCTCATCCTCTTCGCCGAGGGCTCGGTCCATGGCTACGACTATGACATGACCCGCGAATCCATCGCTGCTCTGGCGCAGCCGATGGACGGGCCCGACGCGCAGCAGCTTTCCGCGATGGCCGCCGAGCTGGGGATTGTCATCATCGCCGGCTTCTATGAGGCGCAGGGGCCGGCCGTCTACAACAGCATGCTCATCGCCTGGCCTGAGGGGCGCAGGCAGGTGGCCCGCAAGCACATGCTCACCACCGCCGAGAAGAACGCGGGCATCTCGCCCGGGCTGCAGGAACGGACGATCATCACCGTGGATGGGGTGAACTGTGGCATCGTTATCTGCGCCGACGCCGCCATCCGGGGGATCTATCAGAATCTCCACGATCGCGGCTGTGATCTGCGCCTCTGCCCGACCGGCGGCGGGGGATCGATCCACGACACCCTCAGCCAGGACGATCTGCTCACGTCTCAAGGCCAGCAGAAATACATCGCCAGTCGTCAGCGGGTGTTTCGGCCTGAGGCGATTCTGCCTGAGAATGATCGGCCTTATGGCATGGGCTTTGTCTCAGCCAACGCGCTGGGGCCGATGGGACGTAATACCTTCCACCAGGGCCACTGCATGATCGTCGACGGCCTTGGCGTGATGCGGGCTCAGATTCCGGGAACCATCGTCCGCGAACATGCCCAGGACCAGATGATCCACAGCGTGCTCCACTTCTGACCCCTTGGCGCATCGTGACGGGTATGAAGTATCTGCGAAATGTGGATAGCGCGATATCAGCCGTGCAATGGCCAGAAAAGCCCTGAAAGCAAGGGTTATTACTGCTCTCTTTTACAAAAATCTTGATTCTGTACATGTCACGATCCAATCTGGAATGAGCCGGGGAGATAGGTGAGCATCTCGGATTCTGATCATTTCAAGTGAGGATCTGTCATGAAGCCGTATCGATTCCAGCCTGTCGGGTTCAGCCGGGGTACTTCTGAAATTCGTCGCCCGTCATCGCGCACGGGCTTTACGCTCATCGAACTGCTGGTGGTTATTTCGATTGTGGCGATGCTCATCGCGCTGCTGCTGCCTGCGCTCAAGGAGGCACGCCAGGCGGCCAGGCGGGCGCAGTGTCTGGCCAACGAAAGGCAGATCGGCGTGGCCGGTATGGGCTACGCATCCGACAACAAGGATGCCTTCCCCCTGATGTTCCATCCCAGCAATAGCACGAGTTCCGAGTTCGGTCTGATTGCCATTCGTGAGTATCTTCAGGGTCGGCCGGTGAAGATTTATCATCACGTCGCCACCGATATGTGGCGCGTCGAAGCCGCAGAAACCGATGGCCCGCCTTCGCTCATCTGTCCCAATGTCGTACCCACGACCGGCGAAAAACGGTGGATGATCAGTTACGGCATGCACTGTCACCCGAGCTTCGGCTGGTCGACGAGTTTCGGGAACCCGGGCTACCGCATGACCGATGTGCGTAATCCTTCGAAGAAGGTGTATTCGATGGAATGGCGCGATGCGATGATCCGCGCCGATCGGTTCAACAGCGTGAACATCACCCTGAGCGTCCACTGGGTTCCCGGCGTGGGCAGCACGCGCCTGGGCAACGCCGTGGCCAGTGCGCAGTCCTGGTATCAGGGCCCACGAGCCGAGGAATACAACAACGCCCGGCATAACCGAACGGTCAACATTCTCTACGTGGACGGCCACGCTTCGACGCACACGTCGGCGGAAATCACCGAAGCCTTCCACTATTCGGGCGTGAACTTCAACCAGGTGCGCACCGCTGCGGGCAGGGGCAATATGTTTGCGTTGTTTCAGCCTTGAGGTGGAGGTGTGACGGTGTGATGGCTCTGAGACGGGGCGGGGGGTGACGAAGCTCGTTGCGTCCGATGCCGTCTACAAGCAGTCATCCCGACCTCATCACCGCCATCCCATCCGCCCACCTTCCATCTCAATCCATAATCAGAACCCGGCGGTGCTGGCCGGGGTGGCGGATCAGGTGGGTGACCAGGCGATGCGCGGCTGTGGCGAAGTTGTTGATGGTGATCGAGGGGATAATGATGCGGCCACGGTTGGGTGTCGTTGCGTTACCTGCGCGGGAATACAGGGCGATGTTATCACTGGTCAGCGTTCTGAACCGTCCCTTGCCCAGCAGAGGCAGCAGCGTGGTCAGGTGATAGTCCGTGCAGATGAAACCGTCCATGCACTGGTCGTCAGGCAGTGAGCTTGATGCATTGGCTGCGGCCTGCATGCGGGGGGCTCCCACGAGTTCCCAGCGCGGGTTGGAGGGCAGGCCCAGCTCCTTGAGGGCCTTGCGGTAGCTGGCCATCTGCAGCTGAGAGTGATAAAGGTTCAGTGAGTCAAAATGAATGCCGATACGTCGAACCCGCTTTTTCAGCAGGGATTCGATGATACGACGGAACAGGCCATCATTATTCGGCGCCACCGATGAGAGTCGGCCTTCCCATTGCGGCTCGTACGCGCAGGGCTGCGCACCCGTTGTCACCACAGGCCAGGGCTCCCTGAGCAGCGTTTCAACGACCGGAGCAGGGGCGATGCCATCAAGCACAATGGCCTGAGGCTGAGCCAGATGCAGCAGGTGCATGGCTTCGTTCATCGATTCCTTGAGCTTGTTGAACCCGATGAAGAGCACCTGCTGGCCATGACGCGCGGCGATCTGCTGGAAGGCATAGAGCATGCCCATATGCCACCCGCCCGGATAGGTGCGCTGCTTGAGGTACGACCAGTAGAACATGTAGGCAATGCAGCAGCCTGAAGGCGAGGCGGGAACCGTTTCGCTGCGATAGCCCATGCGCTGGGCCTGCTCCATGATGCGCTGACGCATCTGAGGTGAAACCCTGCTGCCTGGCGTGTTATTGAGCACCTGGCTGACGGTTCCTCGGGAGATGTTGAGCGCCTCAGCGATTTCTTTCTTGGTGACCATATCACTTCTGGATATCGCGCTATCATGGGGAAATCAAGGGCATAAGCCTTGAAATACCCCACATTCTGGCATTCGCACTAAAAAACAATTGAGCAGGGATTGACGGGGAGGTAAGGTTCAGACCTCCCCTGAAAGAGCACTGCTGTGAATGTATTTCCGGGCAGGTTCAAGTGGGGGCAGGCCTATTCCATGCACGCTAACAGGGATTGGGAATGAACAGGATCATGCGGATCGTCATCGGGCTGGTCATCATCACCCTTTGCACGAGCATAACCCGGGGCGTACTTGAACCTCTGACTGAAGATCAGAAGCAGACCTATGCCAGTCAGCTTCCTTCTCTGATCAACAGCACGAAGCATTCCACATTGAAGGCGTATCTTCAGTCACTGGCTAAGCAGAAGCCCGCTGACAGCGATACGGCCAATCTGAATGCCTGGCTGATCCGGGTGGCCTCGGCGTCGCGCGTGGCCAAGGATGTGAATGAGTCTTCCGCTTCGCAGTCGCTCACGTGGTACGCCGTGCCTGCCATGAGCGACCTGATGCGCCTGGCCGACCGCTACCCCTACGATGGCATCTATCAGGGCGATCTGAACATCGTGGCGGCCCGTGGCGAGTATGAGCCTGTCTCGTTCTCGCTGTTTGCCTTTACTGATCTAAGCAAGGTTGAACTGGAAGTGACCGACCTGACCAGCAGCAGCGGTCAGACCCTCTCCCGTGACAGCGTGGACCTGAAGGTGGTCAAGATCTGGTATCAGAACGCCACAGGCTGGTACAGCTACTTCAACGACGTGGGGCAGGTGCTGGTTCCCGAACTGCTGCTTCACGATGAAAACCTGATCCGTGTGGATACCCGGACGCAGTCCAACTACGCCCGCATCAAGGGGCCCAATGGCACGCGTGAGGAATGGATCAATCCACCTAAGGACCTGGATACGAATTTCGATCACTACCAGCCTGGTTTTGAAGATGCTCCGACGATTCAGCCTGTGTCGCTCGAAGCCGGTGCGTTCAAGCAGTTCTTCCTGACGGTGAAGGTGGACAGCCAGGCCAGGCCGGGCATCTACCGTGGTCAGGTGCGCGTCAAGGCGGGCAACCAGCAGACGGTGACCATCCCGCTGGCGGTGCGTGTGCTGCCTTTCGAACTGCCTCTGCCCATGTCGTTCTACGATCTGAAGAAGCCTGTGATTGTGAGCATCATGGGCGCCTGGCCGACGCTGCCTGTCGATCACCCGGCCATCAAGGCATCGCTGCGGAATCTGCGTGAGCACAATGTGCTGCATACCGCTCCGGGCCTGAACATGCGCAACCCCTACAGCACCGAAGAGCTGATTCCGCTGTTCAAGGAAGCAGGCTTTGAAAGCAAGCCGATTGTGCACCGCCATGCCTACAGCGGCATTCCCGGGCAGGCCCTCTCGCGGCCGATCCTGTTTGAAGAGCTTCACAGCTTCAGGCGTGCCACGCTGGCCTGGAAGGAGTTTTACAAGAAGCACTTTGGCCACATGGAAATCATCCTGGGCTTTGCGGACGAGCCTGGCGTCAGGTCGGTGATGAACCTGCGTACGCTCTGGCGCATGCAGAAGGAGCTGGGCGTGATGAACCAGCTGGCCGGTCATGATCAGATCTACAACCGCGCCGGTTATCTGATGGACCTTCACCAGTCGGCCGGCTACCCCGATGCGGAAAAGCGCATCCGCGGGCACAAGTTCATGGGCCACAGCTATATGTCGTTCTACGCCGGCCAGCACACAGGCGTGGAGAACCCGCAGCATGTCCGCAGGCAGCATGGCCTGGAAGGGTATCTGTCGGGCCTTAATGCGGTGCACAACTACATCTTCGCCTACGGCCCGTGGAACGATCAGTCCCGAGGCATCTACAAGAGTTTTGTCCTGGCCTACCCCGTGCATAACGGGCTGGTTGACACCATGGCCTGGGAAGGCTTCCGCGAAGGCATCGATGACATGCGCTACGCCACGCTGCTCCAGACCCTGGCCCGTGAAGCGGTGAAATCCACGGAGAATTCCGACCTGTTCGTGCAGGGCCGCAAGTCGTTGCACTGGCTGTCGCTGGTCAATGGCACGACGGCTGAGCTCAACGCCGTCAGGCTGGAAATGATCCGCCAGATCCTGCTGCTGCAGGAACTCTCGGGCCAGTCTGCGAACTGAGGGTGATGGGTGTCGGGATTGTGGGACTGCGATAGTGTCGTGGTGACTGAGAAAGAAGAAACATGAAGAAATCTCTCGTTCAAGCCTGCGTGCTCTCGTGTCTGCTGGCTTCGTGCAGCGTGGCCGGTGCCAGCTTTGAAGACGTGCAGAAGTCGGCCTCGCAGAATATTCGCTCCAGGAAGTATGTTGAGGCGATCAGCCAAGCACGCCAGGGCCTGACGGACGCCTCGCTGACCAGTCAGCAGAAGCTGACGCTGCTCAAGCTCATCAACGAGGCCAGCAGGCTTCAGGGCTACCAGGGAACCAGCGAGCTGTTTGAATCCAGCCAGCAGATTCTGGCCATGCCCGAGGCCAGCAGTGACGACAAGGCTCAGGCGTATCTGAGTCTGTCCAGGGCACTGCGTGGCAGGCAGGGCGGCTTCGATATGAAGGACATGGATGCCACCGAAGCCCTCAATGCGCTGGAAAACGCACTGAAGCTTCCCGGCCTGTCTGACAACGCGAAACGCGAACTGCATCTGGAGGCGGCCGAGCTTTACTACATGGTGGACCAGTACGACAAGGCCAGGCCGCATTTCGAGCAGGTGGCGCAGTCGTCCAACGCCCGCATCAGCAGCCAGGGGCATGATGGGATTGTGAGCATCATCGCGGCGCAGCAGGGGGCGGATAAGGCCCGTCAGTATGTCATCGACAACAAGCTCGATCTGCTGAGCTTTATCCAGCGATATGGATCGACTCAGGAGCTTGAAGCGCACATTCGCAAGATCGTCAGCAACACGAGCCTTACTCCGCAGGAACGCTGGCAGGCGCTGCTGCGTTCGCCGGGCATGAGCCCCAACGCGATTGATATGCGTGAGCTCATCAGCCTGCTGCGTGAGTATGGGGCCGACATCGTCCAGCAGGATCCCAAGCTGGCCAGCGGACTGATCAACCGCCTGCGACGCTGTGTGCGCTTCAGTCAGTATGAGTTTGTCAGCGTGGCCGCGCCGCTGATGCTCTCGTCGCCGACCGTGGCGCCAAAAACGAAGATTGAACTCGAAAACTACATGCTCGATGGCCTGGCCTGGCAGGGCAAGCTCGATGAACTGCTCAAGCTGGCGCAGTCGCTGTCGCAGGAGTCGCAGGCCTCTGACGCCGAACGCGCCAAAGCGGCGCTGGTGGTGCTGGCGCTGCAGTCGAAGCAGGGCCTGCAGGCTGATGCGATTAAGAACGCCGTGGCCTCGCTGAACCGCAAGGATCAGCTCGATACCCTGACTGCCGCCGGCCGGGTGATGCTCCGTGGCGGGCTGGAATCGCAGGCCCGCGCGATCTGGGATTACTACAGCGCTCAGACGCAGCTGTATGACCAGGTCACCGTGCTCTGCCGCTTTGATGAGCAGGCTCCGATCGACCTGGGCACCTGGCTCAACTCGCCCGCCGTCGCCAGGGGGCAGGGCAAGTGGCAGCTCGACAAGCTCTACGGCGACAATCTCAAGGCGCTGCTTGAAACCGACGCCACCAACACCGGCCGTGGTGTGGATGCAGATGCCACTGCCAGCGATCAGGACACCCGCACCGACTTGTACATGGCCTGCGATGCGCACGGTCTGACGCTGTTCATCCGCGCCTTCGACAGCCAGGCCGAACTGGCCAATCAGGGCGTGGTGCGTGCGGGCAGCTATGAGATGTATCTGGCTCCGGGTGTCAGGCAGCCTTACCACACGTTCCTGGCGCCGCTGAACTCGTCGAACTGGCGTGCCAAGGCGCTGCCTGCGATGTACCCCAACCGTTTCTACCGCGATCTGTCGCCGGAGGACGGGAACCTGAGCGGCCAGACGCGCGTGCTGCCTGACGGCTTTGCCACGTGCATCTCCATCACGTGGGATGCGTTCTACGACAAGCTGCCTGCTCCCGGTGAGCCGTGGCAGCTGGAAATCATCCGCTGGACGCGCGCCGGCGGCCGAAGCCTGGCGGGCAGCAAGTCGGTCCACAACCGCAGCAGCTGGGCGCTGCTCGAGTTCGAGAACATGACGCCGGCCAACCTCACGCAGATCAAGCGCGGGATCATCCCCAAGGCCCTGGCTCGCTACGCCAAAGCCAAAGGCCCGATGGGCGCCGCCGGCCACTGGGAAGATCGTGAGCTGGGCGATCCGGCGTTCTATGCAGCCAAGGTCAAGCCGCTGATCAATGAGCTGGATAAGTACCTGATCAAGCCCGGCCAGAAGCTGTCGGATGAAGATGTGAACCGCATCTTCGCCCAGGCCGTCCCGGGCTGGATGGAACTTGAATTCATCGTTGCGGAAATGCGCCGCGACTACCTGAGCCAGCAGCTGATGAAGGAATAATGTCCTGCAATTTTTCGGTCAGACATACGTTGTTCTTCTGACAAATTTGAGATAGGCAAACTGATGCGCGGTTATCCTGTTGAACTTCCGGAAATTGGTCTGTTCATTGGCAATGGCGTCTACCCCAGCTCGGCCGGCTATCAGCTCGGCGCGCTGCTGGCTCATGGCACGTGGAACCCCTACACGAGTGATCCCGATGAAATGATCGAACGGATCATCAACGAGAACCAGGGCAACCTGGCTCAGGTCTGGGGCTATCCGCGCGGCTATGCGCCTTACACCGTGGACAAGTGGTTCTACCGTCTGGAAGAAATCGGCGTGACCATTCCCAGGCCCGACTGGGAAAATGGCAAGTATCTCTCGAAGCATCAGATTCCCGAGTGGGATTCCTACGCCGAACGCCTGGGCGCCGGGCTGCTTCGTTTCATCGAGAAGGCCAGGGAACGCGGGCTGTACACCACCTTCATCTACACCAGCGCTCATCCCAAGTGGTCGAAGCAGTTCCGCCAGCATGAGCCTTACTATCTGGGCTACGACTTTGGCGAGCGTTTCACGTTCCGCTTTGAGTCGGCGTTCAAGAAGAACGTTCCGCTGCAGGATATCACCCTGAAGATGCTTCAGGATGACCTGCTTGAGCGCGTCGGTGCCCACGTGAAGGAATACGAAGAGAATGGCTGGGGCAACGTGGCTGCCACCAGTGGCAACTTCTATCTCGACGTGGAAGTGGTGGCCGGCGCGAACATCCCCATGGCCGAGGATATCGCCTTCCGTCATATGAACATCGCTTCGTCGCTGTCGCGAGGGCTCTACAGGCAGTTTGAGCTGCCATTGTGGGGCACGCACATCGCCCACGAGCACTACTCGTGGATTCCGGCGAAATGCAAGTACAAGTTCCCGCTGCTGCGTGCGGCGCTGTACCACAAGTACATGGCCGGCGCGAAGATGATCGTCAACGAAAGTGGCAACTGGTTTGTCGAAGCGTCACTGTGCGAAGACTCGCCCAAGTTCGAGCTGCCCCGCAGTCCGCTGACCCGCAAAGATGTGAGCTTTGGTGATACGGGCAAGCTCGACTTCCTGCCTTACCACAAGGAAACCAGTAAGCACTTCGACAAGATCGGCCCGGACAGCTGGTACTGCAAGGCCTACCGCAAGGAAATCTCCGACTTCTACGATTACGTCAAAGCCAATGGCACGCCCAGCGGGCAGCCTGAAACCACCATCGCGCTGGCCAAGGGGCATCTGGATCTGGGCGGTTACGAATATCGAATGACGGCCCCGGTGGGCGGCATGTATGACCTTGCGGAAATCAACCCGCAGTGGATGAGCGGTCCGCCTGAATACTCGTGGGACGTGGCGTTCAATACCTTCTATCCCAGGCCGCAGGGCATGGGTGACTATCTCAACATGTTCCTGTCAGGCACGCCCTGGGGCATGCTGGACATCGTCAGCTTCGCTGAGCATCTGGTGTCGGCCGAGCATCTGATTGCCAACTACAAGGCGCTGCTTTTCACCGGCTGGAACACCGCCAGCGAGAAGCAGTATGAAGTGCTCAAGCAGTACGTCCAGGCAGGGGGGATCCTGTTTCTCTCCATCCCGCACCTGTCGACCAACGACAAGCGCAACTACAGCTCCTTCACCGTGGATGAACTGGTTCACAAGGGCGACTTCTCCGAGCTGTGCGGCGTGAAGGTTGAAAAGCGTGGCACGCGCTTCTACTGGGCGGTTCCCCCTCCGGGCACGACGCAGCTTGGTTCAACGTTCCCGCGCCGCTGGGGCATCATGTCCACCTGCATGGGCAAGATTGAAATCACCGACCCCAACGCCGAAGTGATGGTCGTCGACGACGAAGGCGGCGAGCCGGTGCTCCTCAAGCGTCAGTATGGCAAGGGCACGGTCTACTTCCTCAACTCCTGGGCATACCCCGGTGCGATGAATTCAGACTTCGGCCCGGGCGCCCGACACAGCAGCAAGGGGCTGATCACGGCGATCTACGAAGAAATCGCCAGGCAGTGTCGCGGGACCTTCTGGATCACCGACGATGGCAACGAGCCTGGTAAGGAATGTGAAAACATCTGCTATTCCTACTTCCCGGAATCGCAGACGCTGTGCATGCAGAACGTGGACTTCGACCGGCCGCACACCTTCTGGCTGCACCAGGCGGGTGCACAGGCCAGGCAGGTGACTCTCGAGCCCAGTGAGTTTGTCATGCAGTCGGTGGCGGTTCCTCAGACGGTCTGATGGGGGATGTTGAAGCGCGGCCTTGCGATACGAAAGGTGTGACATGGCACGTGTACTGATAGCGATCTTGATGGTGCTGACGCTGGGGGCAATGCCCAGCTGGGCGGATGTGGTGGTGGTCAAGGACCGCCAGCCTGTAGCCCAGGTGATTCTCAAGTCTGATTCGGTGTACATCGAAGTGTTCGCCGCGCGTGAGCTTCAGTACTGGATCAGCCAGATGAGCGGCGCGAAGCTGCCACTGGTCAGCACGCCTGCGGGGCAGGGGCCGAAGATCTACATCGGCGCGGCCTTCGCTCAGGACTTCAAGGACGACCTGGCCCGCCTGGCGGACAACGACGGCTACGCCATCCGCACACGCGGGGGCGATGTGTACGTCTTTGGCTCCAAGCCACGCGGGACGTTCTACGGCGTGATGGCGCTGCTCGAGAAGAACACCGACATCATCTGGGCCAGGCCCAACGTGCAGTTCGGAACCGTGTACGGCGATCATCCCACCATCACCCTCACGCAGACCGATGTGCTGGACATTCCGGTGTTCGGCTATCGCGGGTTCAACGGCGGCCATCCGCCTCACCCCGCCACGGAAATGTGGCGATTGCGCAATGGCGACAACCTGCCCAATCGCGGCCTGACCGATCCCAAGTGGGGTCTGATCAGCTATGGCTCGACCGACCTGAGCTCGCCGCTGTGGCATGAGTACGACAAGCATCCGGAATACTTCGGCTTTGACCCCATCAAGGGCCAGCGCGTCAAGCCCGGCTACTACTCGGGGGCGCTGTGTCTGACGCATCCGGACATGGCCACCATCTGGGCCAATGCGGTGGTCAAGGAAGTGCGTGACACCGAACGCAAGCGAGGCAGGCCCATTGAGGTCTATCGCATCACCCCCGGTGACAACTGGGGTGTGTGCCAGTGTCCGACGTGTCTGGCGCCCATCAAACTGCCTGATGGCAGCACGCTGGAAGCCAAGGCGCCTGATGCCATCAAGGACCCGTACTTCCGTTCCACCCAGATTGCGATGCTGCTCAACGGCGCGGCCGACATTCTGCATCGCGAGCTGCCTCACGTGAAGTTCCTGGTGCTGGCCTACATTCACATGGCCGAGCCGCCTGCGGTACCCGTTGATCCACGCTACATGATTCAGCTGGCGCCGTATCCCAACAACAGCATGCACGTGCCACTGCTGGATCCGCGTCAGCCTGCGGGGTGGCGCGTTCGTCTGGAGAAGTGGCTCATGATGGCCCCGAACCTGGGCTTCTTCGAGTACTACTACGCCAAGCCCAGCCCGCAGGGCTACTACGCCGCGGCCAATCTCCGGGCCCTGGCCGAAGGGGGCAGGAACACCCGATACAGCTTCATCTACACCGAGTTCAACAACGATACGCTCGGCGGAGCCATCGGCGGTGGCAAGGTTGGCTGGGATATCTCGGCCATGAACCACTGGGTGGTGTGCAAGCTGTTCTGGAATCCGAATCAGGATGTGGATGAGCTTTACCGCCACTACATCACCCGTACCTACCGCGAAGCGGCTCCGCAGATGCTCGAGCTGTTCACCATGCTCCGCGACAGCTGGCTGAACCCGAAGAACACCACGGTGGACGCAGCCCACGCCAGCCAGAGCAGCGTGTACAACGGGCTGGTCATCGAACGCGGGCTGGAAAGCAAGGTGAAGGACACCCTCAAGCGTGCCCTGGCCGAAGTGAAGCACCCCAGCTCTCGCATTCACATCGAGCGACTCGACAGGCAGTTCAACCGCCTGGGCCAGAGCCTCAACCGCATGGTGATCGCTCATCAGCGGTCCATCACCAACGACGGCCTGGAGTTCAATTCGCTGCAGTGGGAAATTCCCGACGCGCTGGAAAACTTCGCCGAGGAAACGCGCTTCGGTGAACGCAAAGCCGCCGAGCAGCAGACGCTGGTCAAGACGGCTCACGATGGCAAGACGCTCTACGTGCGCTTCTACGCGAAGGATACCGACATCGCCAAAGCCACCGCCAGGCCCAAGAACGACAAGGAACTCTGGACTGCAGGCGATCACGTGGAGCTGTGGTTCCATGGCCAGTCGGAGACGTTCCTGTTTGCCATCGACTGCAATGGCAACACCTATGACGCCCGCAATCTCGATCGCTCGTGGGACTCAGGCTGGAAGGTCAAGACCCAGAAGAACGAGGAAGGCTGGGAAGCCATTGTGCTGATTCCGCTGGAATCGGTGGGCCTCAAGCCCGGCCAGGATAACGATATGAAGTGGATGATCCGCCGTGAGATCAACCACGGCCGTGAGAAGCCGCAGTGGGTCAGCTACACCGGCGGCGTGCTCTATCGCCATTCCTACCCGGTGGTTATTGAGTGATTCAGCGCGTGGATGGGATCGTTTCAATCCGCAGATCGACTGTAAGAGAGTTCAACATGCCAAGACCCCATGATCAGGTCATCGACATCGCAGGCGTGACACACGACGCAGACAGGCCTCATCGCTCTGCCCGATGGAAAGCCGTGAAGCAGCTTGCCCGGACAGCGGTGGGGATGGTGGTGCTGGCAGTATGCAGCGTCGCCATGGCGTCACCCGTGAATGACGGCTTTGCCCAGGGCGAGCTGTCGGCCTACGTGGTTCCCAACAGGCGTACGAAGCCCAATCAGGTGTCGCTGGTCAAGGAAGCCGGCCTGCAGGGCAAGCAGGCGCTGCGCCTGACGGACGACAGCCTGGCTCAGTTCATCGATATCCCCGTGAAAGGGGCCACACGCTACATGCTGAGCCTGCGTGCCCGCTACGAAGGCAGCGAATCGGTGGAAGAAAATCCACACTTCGAGCAGCTGCTGGTCATTGGCGGCCGCAGCAGGCTCGTCCCGTCGCGCGAACTGATGTTCCTCGATGCCGACCGCAAGCGCATCGGCGGATCGAACAACGAGAACATGCCCTTCCGCAACTGGTTTACCTATCGCGATGAGTTCTACACGCCACGCGAAGCAGCATTCCTGCGGCTGACGGTGCATTCAGGCATCCCCGAGATCGTGGCGTATGTTGATGACGTCAGGCTCGAGACGGTGGACAACCCTGTGGCGATCAACCTCAACCCCGTGGTGGCGCAGGGCGGGCTCTACAACTACTCAGGCTGGGACCGCATCGCGCCCGGGGGCAGAAACCTCAAGCTCGATGACGGCCGCATCGTCTTCGATACCAAGTATGGCTCCGCCGGGAAGTCCTTTCCCCTGAGCAAGCCGGGGCGATATGTGGTGCACACCGTCGCGACTCCCGCAGGTTACAGCCCGAGCATCTTCCTGTCCTTCCGGGGCGAAGATGGCAAGGAGCTCAACTCCATCCGCATCGGGGGTGGCAAGCGCACCACCCGCTTTGAACTGCCTGCGGGAACCACGCACGCCAGTTTCTCGTCGCGCAGCATGCTCATCGAAGAAATCCGACTGGTTCCTGATACGCAGTAATCGGCCTGCTCCGACTCGCAAAGGAATTGTCCTATGCCTCATACTTCCCTCTGTTCCCGCTACTGGCTGATGCTGGCTGCCTGCGTGATGATGGCCTTTGCCACGCTCCAGGCCCATGCCCAGACCGCGCCGCTTCTGCCTGCTCCAGGTGAAGAAGAACGCTGGCAGTTCGATTCTCCCCGCTGGGAAAAGGCGGTGACCTTCGAAGGCTTCACGCTGTCGGAGGAACGCGAAGAATCCCGCGAGCTGCTTGAGCCCACCACGGTGAAGGTGTTCCACGATGGCACGAATCTGCATGTGCTTTACATCGCGTCGGACACGCAGCCTGCGAAGATCAAAGCTGATGCGTTCGAGGAATTTGCCGACCGGGTTCCCCAGGGCGATCATGGCCAGCTGACGGTGGGCTCGCGTCACATCTTTGCCTTTGGTCCGCAGGGCAACAAGTACGACGCGTATTTGTTTGACCGCGAGTTTTTCTCGGGTTTCCAGGTGCGCAGCCGCGTGACGGACAAGAGCTGGCAGAGCATCGTGATCATTCCGCTCAAGGCGCTGCCTCGCGACCGTGATGGTTCGCTGCGGCTGACGTTTGTGCGTCATCTGGACCGTGGGATGGATCAGCCTCAGCGCAGCTATCTGGCTGTGAACAAGGTCTTGCTGGCCACCGAGTGACAGACGATCTGCAGTTAAGGAGACGCGACGTGCTCAAATGCATTCATTGCTCACTGCTGGCTGGCGTGGTGCTGTTTTCCGCCGGCGCAGTTCATGCTCAGCAGGGCGGGTTTGAAGGAAACAGCCCCGCAGGCTACATCGCCAACTACCGCGAGGTGGATGACGACGTTTCGCTGGTCACCGCCGACGATCTCGATGGCCAGACGGTGATGCGCATCACCTGCAACAATCGCACCTACGTTCAGTTCAGGCCGATGCCTGTCGAAGCCGGGCGGACCTACCGCCTGTCGTTCAAGGGGCGGTGGGTGAACGAGGAAACCTACGAAACCAATCCTTCCTTTGAAGTCGTGCTCGGGCCTGCCAGCCTGAGCCAGGTGGACGTCCTGCCCGTGGCGACGGTGGATTTCTACGACAAGGACAACAAGCTCATCTCCACGGCTGCGCCCATCACCACGCTCTATGGGCAGTGGAAGGATTACCGCATTGCCTTCACCACGCCGCCTGGCACGACGAGCATCAGGCCCAAGTGGATGACGGGTCGCAATCTGGGCCATGTGCTCATTACGCGCCCGACGCTCGACCAGCTGGCCGCGCCGCAGCGCGGGCTGGTGCTGGACTTCACTCAGGACAACGCCAATGCCTCGGGCAGCGCCTACGGCCTGCAGCTGGATCAGCGCATCCGCAAGTCGCCCGATGGCGAGCTGCTGGTCTACAACCTGCAGGATCGCACGCAGGATTTTGTCATCGGCCCGGCCGGTAAGTATCGCCTGCGCGTGGAAGGCCACTGGCCCAAAGGCCCGCAGGCGGTGACCGTACTGATCAAGGGCGAAAAGAACAGGCAGATCGGCGTCAACCAGCTCAAAGCCGCCGCCTCCAATGATGGCGACGTCTTCACGGTCCCCGAAAACGCCACCGGCATTCAGCTGACGGTGCGCGATGTGCTGCTGCGGAAGATCACCATCGAGCCGGCGGAGTAAATCCGCCACGAGGCTGTCGCGCTGCTGCAGAATTTTTCTGCACAATGCCCGACAAAATATTTTATTTTCGGATTCCGTTTGGTACGATAGGATACCGTACAAATACAGTACGGCCGATTCGATCCACAGGGAATCCGAACATGCTTCGTGAGCTTTACATCCAACATCTGGCGGTCATTGAAGATGCCCGTGTTGAGCTGGCGCGGGGGTTCAACTGCTTCACCGGGCAGACCGGCTCAGGCAAGAGTCTGATCCTGGGAGCCTTTGAGATTCTCCTGGGCCTCAAGCAGGCCTCGGCCGACATGGTCAGGCCCGGCTGCAATGAAGCCCGCGTGTCGGGCGTCTTCGAACTCCACGACCCGCAGCTGGTCCAGCAGATCGGCCAGTTGATCGATCAGACCCTGGAGCCCGGCGAAGAGCTGCTGATTACCCGCAAGATCTTCGCCACCGGCCGCTCGTCGCTGAGCATCAACGGGCAGGTGGCCACCGCAGGCATGGTCCGGGCCGTCAGCGAGCTGCTGGTGGACATCCACGGCCAGCACGACCAGCAGTACCTGCTCAAGCCTTCCAATCAGATTGAACTGCTCGACGCCCTGGCCAAAGCCACGGAGCTGCGCGAGACCTTTGCCAGCCTGCATCGTCAGCTGTCGGACATGACCCGCCGGCGTCAGGAACTGGCCGCGTCGCGCACACTCAGGCAGCAGCAGCTGGAGCTTTACGAGTTCCAGGCCGGCGAGATTGATGAAGCCAACGTGCAACCTGGCGAGCTTGAGCAGCTGCGCCAGCGTCATCAGCTGCTTTCCAACCTCAAGCGCATCCAGCGCGATGCTTCGCAGATTCACATGGCGCTGGAGGACAGCGAGGACGCCCTCATCGGCCGACTGCAGCAGCTGGCACATCGGCTGGATGATCTCTCGCGTCTGGATCGTGAAACGCTCGATCCTTTGTCTCAGCAGGTGCGGTCGGCATTGCTCTCGCTGCAGGACAGCGCCTACGAGCTTGGCCGCTATGCCAACCGGCTGGAGCTCGACCCGGAGGAACTGGGGCAGGTGGAGCAGCGTCTGAACGTGCTCAACAGGCTGGTGTCGAAGTATGCGGCCGGTCCCACGGTGGGGCAGGACCCGCTGGCGCTGGTGCTGTCGTATCGTCAGCAGCTGCAGCAGCAGATTGATGAGCTGCGCATGCAGGATGAAGACCTGGCGACGATGGATCAGCAGGCCGCAGCGGTGGCCATCCGCATGCGCGAGGTAGGCTCGGAACTGACGCGCCGCCGCCAGGCTGGCGTGAAGAAGCTGCGCCCGCTGGTCGAAGCGCAGCTGCAGGAGCTGGGCATGAGCGAAGCGGGGTTTGATGTGGCGTTCATCACGCCGGAAGATGCCCCGGCCGCCGCCGCGACCGACAGCGAAGGGGCTACTGTGAACGCCATGGCCAGCTGCAGCCCGCAGGGGCTGGAAGTGATGGAGATGATGGTGCGCACCAACCCCGGCCAGCCTTACAGGCCGCTGCGCAAGATTGCCTCGGGCGGTGAAATGTCACGCATCATGCTGGCCCTCAAAGCCATCCTGGCGCACCACGATCGCGTCAGCGTGCTGGTCTTCGACGAAATCGACGCCAACATCGGCGGGCGAATGGGAACCATCGTGGGCCAGAAGCTCCGGGCCCTGGCTGATGGCGGGAACCATCAGGTGCTGTGCATCACCCATCTGCCTCAGATCGCGGCGTTCGCGGATCACCATCTGCACATCCACAAGGTGGTCGAAGGCAAGGGGGCCCAGCGCCAGACGCGCACCTGCGTTTCGCCGTTGACGGGCACCCGTCGCATCGAGGAGCTGGCGCAGATGCTCGCCGGTCAGGAAGTGTCGGCCACCACGCGCAGGCAGGTCCGCGAAATGCTGGCCGCCGCGGGGTAAACCCTGTTGCGCGCGATCAACAGAAACTGATGAGGCGTATCAACCTTTTTTGCGACTGATACGCCTTGTCTATTTTAACATCGCGTTAAGTTGTTTATTTGAATGTGTTTGAGATCGAACAGGTGTGTTCCGGCTTCTGGCACGGGCATCGCCATACCCCTTACCAGTCATGATTTGGCGTGTGTCAGGTCGACATCGCACAAGTGGGTTGGGGTAAGAAACATGTTCAAGAAAATGGTTTGGGGGGCTTGTGGTCTGCTGGTTCTGGGTCTGGGGGTGAACAATGCATCGGCGCTGACCCTTAATGGGGTGGGTGAAGTGACGGACTGGGGGCTGACTCCCTTCACCAATACCGCGCCGGCCGGCGTGACAGCTACGTATGGCAACAACTACTCGCCGATCAACTATCCCAATGGCATCGGCCATCAGCCCAGCCCGGGTGGGACGACGGGCGAGAAGTTCGACCTTGAAGGCCTGTATGCCCGCCGTGATGGCAATCAGGTTCAGGTCCTGCTGGTGAGCAGCTCGCTGTTCCAGGCGACCGCCAACGGCTACACGTTCAATCTGGGCGACCTGATGATCGACGTGGGCAACGATGGCAGCTTCGATCTGGGCGTGGTCACGCAGACCTCCAACGCCAATAATGGTCTGGTGGCCGGCGGTCTGTATGACATCACCACCACGCGCGGCCTGCAGGAAAAGCCGGGCAGCTACTACCAGAACAGCAGCGTCGTGAACCAGATCGGCGCCTGGGCGGTTCAGTCGGGCACGCTGCTGGGCCAGCACGACATTCTCACGCAGAGCTTCAGCTACCTGGGCGAAGCCAACACCTGGCTGTATGAGTTCGCCTTCGATCTGACCGACGATCTGCTGTACGAAGATCTGCGTATGCAGTTCGCCTGGGGCTGCGGGAACGACGTGATCAGCCTGGTCCTTGAAGGGCTGGACATTCCCACGATCACCGTGTTTGAACTGCCCCCGGCTCCGGAACCTGCTTCGGCGCTGCTGGGTGCGATGGGCCTGGGCGGTCTGCTCCTGGCCAGCCGTCGCCGCCGGGCTTGAAACGATATTGAATCAGTCTGATTCAACCACACCCGCAACCCTGGGAGCTTCTCCCGGGGTTGTGTGTTTATGGGGGAGTATGTGGTTGTGGGGGTGCGTTGATGGTTCGTTGATTGCGAGAAGGGGTGTGTTTCCGCTGCGGGATCGGGCGTGGGTTGGCGTCCATGCCCAGCCATGCAATGGCTGGGCTTTGAGGGGAAGGGGAGTCGTCATCGCGTCGGTGAAGGGTTGTGATGGAACGTCGTCGATGAAACCGCATGGATGAAATTTCAGAGACGAATCTTCATCGACGAAACTACAGAAATGCCTGTTTTCTCCAGTAAAAATGCACATCAAAGCCCAGCCGTTGCACGGCTGGGTCTTCGAGCATCGCAGACACTTCATCCACCACTCATCACTTCTCACGAAGCGCGCACGCTTCACGCATCGCTCATCACTTCTCACGAAACGCACACACTTCACGCATCGCGCGCCATTTCTCACGAACCGTACATACTTCACGCATCGCGCGTCACTTCTCACAAAGCGCACGCGCTTCATTCATCGCGCATCATTTCCATCGCACGCATGAGTGGTTCACTCATTCTCCAATCACGACCACCGAGCGCACCACATCATCTCGCACCACGTCGCGCTCGGTCACGCGCGATCCCTACTCACTCTCACGCACGCTTCCTGTTGATCTTCTCCATCGCGCGGGGGAACAGAATATTGTTTTCCTTATGCAGATGCTGATGCATGTCGGCTTCGAGGAGCTGGAGACTGTGCATGACGGCGCGGAGGGTATTGCAGCCGCCTGGGGGGACGGTGTAGTTGTCGGTCAGTTCGCGGATGCGTGACAGGGCGTGTGCGGTGTGCAGATGTTCGCGCTCCATCACCATGACCGGGACCGTCAGGCTCATCGCCAGGCGCGGGGGAAGGGTGCGGGCCTGATCGATGGCGCGGATCGTGGGGAACAGCACGCTCTCTTCCTTGTCCATGTGATCCATCTGCTCGCGGGCCATGCCGTCGAAGATCTCCAGCACTTCGGGCAGATGCGGATTCAGATCCTGATGTCGGCCGGCGGCTTTGCGCAGCAGGGGCTCGAGACGAAAGATCTCCTGGCGACAGTAGACGTGATGCGTGTCCTGAATGTGGTCGGCCAGTTCGGTGAGAGTCATCGCCGATGGATCAAGCTGCGGATCCTGACCGGTGACGGCCTCCTCGCGATACGCTTCGACCTGTCTTGCCACGTCGCGTGGATCGAGCGCCCGCTGACTGCAGGCAGCCAGCAGCGACTTCCCGCCTTCACAGCAGTAGTTGATGCTCAGCCTTTCAAACAGTCGGGCCAGGCCCGGCTGCGCGGCGACCAGTTCACCAACGGTGCGTTCAAGGGTGGGGCAAGCCTGCGTGGTCATGGCGCGTCTCTCCGAAAGTGGTGGATGGGTAGGATCTCTCTCCTTAATCTATACCTTTATATGTACTATTCAAGGGCTAAAAATCATTATTCAGGATTTATTTGTCTTTTATGCGAGATCAGGAGGGCGGCACAAAGGGGAATCAGGGGGTCATAAAAGGGAAATATGACAGGGTGGCGGCAGATAAGGCGGGCCGGGTGTGCGCAGCAAAAAACCCAGGTTTCATCAACCTGGGTCGTGAAGTTCTGAATCAATCAGCCCGCAGGCTGAATTGAGGAAAACTTACAGAGGCTTGACGTTCAGAGAACGGCCAAGACGGCGCTTGCGGCTCAGGAGCTTGCGGCCGTTGCTGCTCTTCATGCGAGCCAGGAAGCCGAACTTGCGGCTGCGCTTGCGGTGACTGCGACGCTTTTCGTAATGAGTGGTCATATCTTTAACTCCTGCCAGTAGCGTTAGTTATTTAACTTCAACAATCAGCGCCTCAAACGTCGCGTTGCCGCGGGCGTCCTCGGCTCGCAGTGTGATCACATGCTGGCCTGGCGCAAGGTCGGAGATTTTAACCGTAAACGATTCTTCTGTCGAGTCGTAGATCAGATCCTGGGGCAGAATATAGTTCCACTGCTCCGCCGAGTCGACCACGTACTGCATGTTACGGATGACCGAAAGCCCATCGCGTGCCTGGCCGGTGATGGTCACCAAGCCTCGGCCGGGCTGTGCTTTAAGGTTCTCGATGACAGGCGGGGTATTGTCGATCAGCACCGGATCGCTGGCTCGGCTGTGGGTGAGGGTGGCGTCAGGCGTGTTGTCGGCATGATCGCTGGCGGTCACGCGGACGATGTACCTGCCATCGGGAACCCGACGGGTCTGCCATTCGTAGCGATTTTCCTGTAAGTCCTTAGCCAGCGGGAGCCAGACGCTCGCGTTGGCGGGGCGATATTCGAGTGTGTAGGTCAGCTGATCGTTGTTGGGGTCGGTGGCTTCCCAGGTGATTTCCATGGTCTGGGGAGCACCCGCCTGAGCCGCAGCTGCGGTCATGCCTCGGGCGCCAGGACCTGACGGACCCTGAGCCGGGCGGTTGCCAATGGGGCGAGGCTGGCTGGGGTTGCCCGCGCCACCCTGAGCCTGCGGAGGCGTGCCCGGAACGTTGACGGCCACCGAAGTGACGGCCGGGCGGAGGTTTGGAACCACGAAGCTGGCGCTGACCTGCGCCACCGAGGGCGATCGGCCTTCGGTGGCTTTGAGGGTCAGCTGATACTGCAGGAATCGAGCCGGCGGGCTGGTGACCTTCACGCGGCGGGGCGTCAGCGGATCAGCATCGGGGTCGTGAGTCAGGACCTGCGGTTCAGACCACGCCGACCACGGGCCTTTCTCGGGATCGTTGAGATTGCCACTGCGGGTCTGGACGGTAACTGTCGCACCGGCCGGGATATCGGCCACGATGTTCATCTGCCCGAACAGGCTGATCTGCGAGGCATCCATCACCACGCTGGTGAAGGTGCCTTCCTGAGCCACGCTGGGCGAGACCAGCGAGAGGGTAGCGGGGTTGGCGGTGGCCAGCATCATGTCGCCATCGGGCCCGGGCAGGATCGCGGTGATCTGCTGGGGTTCGAGCTTGAGCAGGCGCGTGGTTTCGCCCGACGCGGGGTTCACACGGAAGAGCCTGCCTTCGTTACCCGTAGCGATGAGCAGTGAGCCATCAGGCAGCCCGGCGATGTTGAGGATCATCACCGATTCTCTAAATACTTCAGAGACAAAGCCATCGGCCGAGATGCGGTAGACGGCGTTACCCTGCTTGGCCGCGCCGCTGCCACCCATGGGGCGAGGGCCACCCGACGGGCTGCTGCCTGCGGGACGACGGGCGATACGCTGACCACCCGGGCCCGCCTGGAGCGAGCCGGTGCGGCGGGCTTCTTCCAGACGCTGGCGGATGACCTGACGCAGTTCATCCCGCTGGGCGGGGGTGGGCTGCGGGGCGTCAGTCGAAGCACCGGCCTGGAGGGCCTGGGCCTGATGCTGACGCAGCTGCTGGATCATCGGGTCGGCGACTTCGCCGTTAACCTGAGCAGGGGCCTGAGGCTGCGGCTCCTTGTCCTTGGGGGCGTCGGGCCTGGCCTCTGCAGGCGGCTCAATAGGCTTGGGCTGCGGGGCGACGTCGGGCAGGTCGCCGGGCTTGGGAGGCTCGGCCGGGGCGTCAGGCTGCTGGGTCGGAGACTGGGCAGGAGCTTCCTCCACTGCAGGACGACCCTGACCACCCTGCGATGCAGCTTCGAGCCTGCCAGGACGGGCCTGGTCCGCGTCGGAGGTGCCCACGTAGAGCGTGCCATCCTCGCTGACCCACAGGGCCCCGATTTCAGGCTCATCGGCGTCGTAGAGCACGTAAGCGCTTGCAGGGCCGTCGGTATTCTCCGTGACGCGGTAGACCAGCCCGTCGGTATCTGAGCCGACGTAGATCTGGCCATCCTTCCCCAGAGCCAGGCAGAGCAGGTTCGACTGCTTGGTCGCCAGAAGTTCAGTAATGACAGGTTTATCCGAGGCGGAGAGGTCCACCTTCAGCAGCTTGCCCTCGGTGCCCGTGGCCACGTAGGCGATCTGTCCACGGAGTTTGAGATCCCACACATAGCGGGTGTCAGGCAGGTCGACGAGGGTGCGAAGGGTGTTGTCCTTCTCGAGCACGGCCAGTCGGCTGGTTTCGCCGCTGATGCCCACGATGATCTGGCCCTGCGGGGTCAGATCGAGGGTGAAGATCTGCTCATTATCGAGCTTGAGCAGTTCGGTGACCTTGTCACCCTGACGCTGAAGCAGCCTGCCTTCGGGGCCTGCGGCGATGTAGATGTCGCCTGTGCTGGTGGCCTGCAGGTCGTAGATGATGGTGGCTTCAGCAGGCATTTCACTGAGGGTGCTGCTGCTGGCAGCGAGCTTCACATCGCCCAGATTGGTCACCACGGCGTTTTCGGTTTTGCCTGCGGTGAAGTCGGCTTCGGAGTTGTGGACCCACTGGCCGGGGTGTACAGCCTGAGCGGGCAGAGGGTTATGGAACAGGCCGGCCGCTGCGGCGCACGCCGCCCAGAGCAGGACAGCTTTGCGCCCGGGCTTGGCAAGCGACAGGCCGGTGGTTCCACGGTTAACTTTCGTCTGAGAGTGACGCATGGCTATTCCTTCGTATCGCAGCGGGCTGCGAGGGTCATTTCGTGGTCAGCAACACAGCAGACAGGGTGAGGGATCAGGGCGTGGTCTGAGTCAGTTCGCGCGAGCGGCGGACATGTACGCCCATGGAGAGCACCCCGTCGATTACCTGATCCGTCTCGAACTTCTTGGAAATCCATTCCTGATAGGGCACGGTATGCGAACTGGCTGAGCCGGTGAGCAGAGCCTTGCGGCTGGAAGGCAGGCGGGGCATCTCCTGATGACCAACCGCCAGCCCCTGTTCATTGGACTGCAGGATCAGGTAGATGGCCGAGGTATCGGTTTCCATCACCTGCTTGATGTAGTTGAACAGCGAGTTAATGTCGGTCGGGGCCGAGAGATGCTGGCGGGTTCCCAGCAGCATGCCCGTGTAGGTCTGGCCGCTGCCTACGACCAGCTGATAGTCGCCATCGGGCAGCGAATCGGGCACGCGGATGGACAACTGCTGGCGATACTGCTGGCCGCCATAAGGCTGCAGCCAGAGGTTGACCACCACATCGTCACCGGGCGCCACCACAGGCTGGCTGATGGTGCCCCGGGTCAGCGATGCGACTTTCACCTGAGGTTCAATGGTCGCGGTCAGATCGATGGATTCAATCTGACGGGATTCAAAGGGGTTGCTGGACATCATCGCCAGCGGAGGCAGGATCTGCATTGCCAGGGCGACCGGATCGGCCATGGGGATCATGGTGTCGATCCGGATCTGCTGTTTGTCATTGAAACGCAGCGTTCCCTGAACGCGCATGGTGTTGAGTGCGGGCGGGTTCTGGACCGCCGAGACACTCTGCATCGCCACGATGGCGCTGAGCACCGGCGTGAGCGACTGATGATGTGCAACGCGATAGCGATACACCGCTTCCTGCTGGTTCGGCATACGAATGCGCACATTCACCGGCGAGGAGTTGTAGGCGTTACGGTTTGAGCCGACGACCGCAGCCTGTTCGTCACGCAGGAGCGTGCCCTTAAGTTGCAGGCTGCCACCGAGTTTGAAGCTGGCCACGAGCGTGGGCATGACCATGTGCACGTAGCCTGTGGCCATGGGAAGAGCGGTGCTGCCATCGCCAAACATGGCGTGGCCGAATCCCATTACATCGCCTTCGGTGGTCAGAGCAGTAACGGTTCCTGAAGCGGAGAGGTCGGCGTCACCCCAGGCCAGAGGAACCGACAGCACACTGCCCGGCGCGAACTCGACGGCGTCAGGATCCACCTCCACCGGGGGGCGACCAGCAATCACGCTGCCCGCAGCGGCCAGGGGTCGCAGACCATAAGGCTCAAGCACGCCTGTCATCAGCTGGGCGATTTCAGGCGAGCCGACCGACAGTGGAACCATCAGCCTGCTCATCTGGCCATTGCCACGGGCCAGCAGTTCAGGCGGCGCAGCAGGCAGATCGCTGCTGGTCACACTGCTGGAGGTCGAAGGCGTAAGTGCTTTGGCGAGCATCGCTGCCTGCCAGGTGGCGGCGTTGGAAGCACCCTGCATGCGGGCCGTGGCCAGCAGGGTCTGGATCATCCGCGAGGCCAAGGCGGGCTGGCCTGGCGTAGCCTGGGCGGTGGTGGTGGAGGCAGGCTCCACGCGGCCGGCGGTTTCAAGCATGTATTCGATGGGCTGGATGCCCACGTAGCACTCGGTCACCATCTGGTAGCCGAAGGCGAAGGCTCCGATCAGGCTGCCACCCTGACCATCTTCCTGCTCCTGACCCAGTGGCCAGAGGAAGATAGGCGAGCCGCTCATCCCATGGACCGGGCCTGACTTCTGCATGCGTTCGTCTGTACAGCGGACCCACACCACGCCGCGACGCGGCGCAAAGTCGCGCTGAACGCTGATGACCTCAACCGGGAAGGTTTCAATCTTCGTCCCATTGAACACCGACAGCCCGTAGCCCTTCATGCCGATGCGAACATCGTCGAGCTTCATGATGGGCAGGGGTGTTTTCGCGGGCACGCCGCCTTGAGGCGGAGTCGCAACCGGGGTCGATTGAGGATCAGACTCAGGAGCAGTGACTGACCTGGCCTGGACGGGAGAAAACGCCAGCCCGAGGGTCAGAATCGCAGCGGGAAACCCCGCCAGGATGGCCTGCCCCAGCCTTGATGATGGATGTGAACTCATGAGGCAGAGGGTAATGCCACGGGTAAACATTGACAAGCCTTTCAAGCGTCCGGATACTGCGAATTGTGTTTGGGGCGACAGTACTACACCAAGCCTCAGGAACCATTGGGGACTGTCGCCAGTAAGAGTGATCGATCATGCATGAGCAAGCTTTCAGTCTGTTGGGGTATGCCTTCAAGGATACGCGTTATCTGCGCGAAGCGATGACACATGCATCCATTGCAGGTAACCGACTCGAAAGCAACGAACGCATGGAATTCCTCGGCGACGCTATCCTTGGATACGTTGTCTGCGAGTATTTGTTCCTTCATTTTCCAGAATTACTTGAAGGCGAGCTGACCAAGATCAAAAGTGCGGTGGTCAGCCGAAAGAGCTGTGCGGAGATCAGTGAGAAGCTGAATCTGGTCCAGATGCTGAGTCTGGGCAAGGGGATGTGTGGCAAGCAGCAGCTGCCATCAAGTGTGTCGGCTGCGGTGCTTGAAGCCATCATCGCAGCCATCTATCTCGATGGCGGCATTGAACCTGCACGCAAGTTCATTCTCGAGCACATGACGCCCTTCATTGAAGAAGCGGCTGAGTCAGCGCATCAGCAGAACTTCAAAAGCGTGCTCCAGCAGTATGCCCAGAAGCACATGCCAGCGAATCCCGGTTATGTGCTGCTGGATGAAAAGGGGCCTGATCACTCCAAGTGCTTCGAAGTCTGCGTGGAGATCGAAGGCCGGCGGTTTTCGTCGAGCTGGGGCAAGAGCAAGAAGGAAGCCGAACAGCAGGCCGCGCTGATGGCATTGCAGGAACTCAACCTGGCGGTCATCGACGAACGCGGAAGAGTGCGCCTCCTCGATCCTCCCAGCCCTCCTGCATCCAAAGAGTGATCGCGGGATTAAATCCCCGATTCTGATTCGTATTCGTTACTCAATAACCAAAGCCCAGGCATTGCATGCCTGGGTCTTTCTTTACCACCACTCCACTCCATCTCACTGGGGAAGTTCAGAATCGAGCTTCGACAGCAGGTCGTAGAGCGCCTTGCTGGTGGGGGCCTGCTTGATCTGCATGCGGGCGCGGTCGTTGGTCATGATGCGCGTGATGCGCGCCAGGGCATGGATGTGTGGCCCGGTCTGATCGGGCGGACTGGCCAGCAGCACGATGATCTCCACCGGCTTGCCATCGATGGATTTGAAGTCGATCGGCGTGCTGGTGCGACCCACGGCCATGCTCAGCTTTTCGCAGCCCCTGCATTTGCCATGGGGAATCGCAATGCCGTAACCCAGGCCGGTGGTACGGGTCATTTCACGCTGCCAGACGGCGTCTTTGAGTTCCTGTCGGGAGGAAATGCCAGCCTGGTCTGCAAGCACGTCGACCAGCTCGAAGATGGCATCCTGCTTGGTGACAGCTTTGAGCGGGACAATCACTGAGCCGGGGTGGATGATATCCATCAAACGCATAGGAGGTCCTGGCGCAGAGAAGACAATCAGCCCAACAGGCACGCACGAAGCGTGTCGTACGACAAGATGAGCAGAATACCGCTCTCATGATACTGCATCAAATCCGCCTGTCGTTCCGGGAATTGCTCACACTCCATTAAATTGGAGAGGTCAGATCCGCGGCCATTGCCAATGTCATGCTCATTGGCGCCTCCAGGCCTGGTATATCCACGCTGACCAAGCCATGGGGGCGGATGTCGGGTAAAATCACTGGATCGTCCGTGAGTTTGTGTATGTTATAGCCTGCCTCTGATCTGTCATGACCCAGCTGAAGCCACCTGCCAGCGATATTCTGCAGACCACGCTCAAGCAGCGTTTTGGTCATGATGAGTTCCGCCCGATGCAGCGGCCGATCATCAGCGATGCCATGGATGGACGCGACATCCTGGCCATCATGCCCACCGGGGCTGGTAAAAGTCTCTGCTACCAGCTGCCTGCGGTGCTGCGGGAGGGCACCACGCTGGTGATCTCTCCGCTGATCGCCCTGATGGCTGACCAGCTCAAAGCCCTGGAAGCCAACGGCATCCGGGGGACCGTGCTGAACTCCAGCGTTGAACCTGCAGAGATCGCCCGCCGTGAAGCCGCAGCGCGTAACGGTGAATACAACCTGATCTATCTGGCCCCGGAACGCCTGATGGGCTTTGCGGGTCAGCGGCTGATCAACAACGTTCCGCTTAATCTCATTGCCATCGACGAAGCCCACTGCATTTCCGAATGGGGACATGACTTCCGCCCGGAGTATCGTCAGGTCGGGCTGATCC
>Ga0182792_1000470_pt1 | contig 37914 bp, 31 predicted proteins | sample Passage237B_FD_130497 | JGI IMG/M metagenome (GOLD analysis project Ga0182792, IMG submission 130497) | Cellulose adapted compost microbial communities from Newby Island Compost Facility, Milpitas, CA, USA - Passage2 37B (version 2) (version 2) ...
CGAGCTGCTGCGCGAGCGGCTCGCGGCCGTGACGGCCGCCCCCGCCACGCTGGGCCTGCTGCTGGCGCTCGTGTACGCGGCGGCCTCGGTGGCGCAGCTCGTCGTCGGCCGGCTGATCGACCGCTTCCCGCTCAAGCCGCTGTACCTCGCCGTGATCGCGGTGCAGATCCCGCTGCTGGCGCTGGCAGCCTTTGCCGACCGCTGGTGGCTGTACGCGCTGCAGCTGCTGTTCATGATCGCGATCTTCGGCGCCATCCCCTTCACCGAGGCGATGATCGTGCGCTACGTCGACGACTCGATGCGCTCGCGCGTGGCCGGCATGCGGCTCACCGTCTCCTTCGGTGCCAGCTCGGCCGCGGTGTGGCTGCTCGGCCCCCTGGTGCGCGAGGCCGGTTTCTCGGCGCTGCTGCTGCTGATGGCGGCCATCGCCTGCTGCACGCTGTTCACGGTGGCGTGGCTGCCGCCGGCGCCCGGGCAGGACAAGGCCGGCTAGAATGAGGCTCCCGGTTCCGTTCAGGCAGTCCCCATGAGCACCCCCGCACGACGACCCCTGCTGAGTCAGGCCAGCCGCCCGCTGACCATCGAGATCCCCGCCTGGAACGAGCATGGCGAGGAGGTCCCGACCTCGATCTCCGGCGAGAACCCGCTGACCATCTACGTCGACAAGCGCGAGCTGGTCACGCTGATGACGCTCGGCGCCGCGCCCGAGGCGCTGACCATCGGCTGGCTGCGCAACCAGCGCCTCGTCGACAGCCTCGACGACATCGTCTCCGTGCAGGTCGACTGGGAGGTCGACGCGGTCTCCGTGACGACGCGCAACGGGCTCCGCAACGCCGAGGAGAAGATGGCCTCGCGCACGGTCACGACGGGCTGCGGCCAGGGCACGGTGTTCGGCGACCTGATGGACGAGATCGACGCCGTGCGGCTGCCGGCCGACTGGACCTTCTCGCAGGACCAGCTCTACGCGCTGATGGACGCCGTGCGCAAGCACGACTCGATCTACAAGCAGGCCGGCGCCGTGCATGGCTGCGCGCTCGCGAAGCCCACCGCCGACGGCTGCGAGATCCTGATGTTCGTCGAGGACGTCGGCCGCCACAACGCCGTCGACGCCATCGCCGGCCAGATGTGGCTGGACGGCCTCGACGGCGGCGACAAGGTGTTCTACACCACCGGCCGCCTGACCTCGGAGATGGTCATCAAGACCGCGCAGATGGGCATCCCGGTGCTGGTCTCGCGCTCCGGCCTGACGCGCATGGGCTGGGAGATCGCCAAGCAGGTCGGGCTGACGATGATCGGCCGCGCCCAGGGCAAGCACTACCTGTTGTTCACCGGCCTGGAGCGGTTCCGTCGATGAGCGGCGAGCGCATCACGGGCGTGCTGCTCGCCGGCGGACAGGGCCGCCGCATGGGCGGCGTCGACAAGGGGCTGATGGAGCTGCGCGGCCGGCCGATGGCGCAGTGGGTCATCGAGCGCCTCGCGCCACAAGTCGACGAGCTGCTGATCAACGCCAACCAGAACGCCGAGCGCTACGCCCGCTTCGGTCACGAGGTGTTCCCGGACGAGATCGGCGGCTTCGCCGGCCCGCTGGCCGGGCTGCACGCGGCGCTCGCGCGCGCCCGCCACCCGCTGGTGGTGACGGCGCCCTGCGATTCGCCCTTCCTGCCGGAGGATCTGGTCGCGCGGCTGCGGGCCGGGCTGGAGGCCGCCGGCGCGGACCTGGCCGTGGCCAAGACCTTCGATCAGGCCCACCCGGTGTTCTGCCTGTGCCGGCGCGAGGTCCTGCCGCACCTGACCGCCTTCCTCGAGTCGGGCGGGCGCAAGATCGACCGCTGGTACGAGACGCTGAAAGTCGTCGAGGTCGCGTTCGACGACGAGGAAGAGGCCTTCCGCAACATCAACACGCGCGAGGAGCTCGGCCGCGAGGCGTGAGCGGCGCGGGACGCGCGCCCGCGCGGACCTCAGCTTTCCGGGAACATGTCCCAGATGCGCACGGTGCCTTCCTGGCCCTGCCAGTCCGCGGTCTGGCGCGGCCGGTGCTGCACGCGCCGGAAGGTCTCGTGGATGTCGCCGCCGACCGATTCGCGCTCGACCGTCAGCAGCGTGCCGGGCGGGTGCTCGCACAGGCCCGCCGCGTATTCGGCCTCCTGCCGCGCGACCGGCAGCGCCTCGTCGAGGGACGGCGCGCCGTAGTGTTCGACCAGGTGCGCGGCCAGCCGGCGCACGGCCGCCTCGTACTCCTCGTCGCGGATCTCGACCACGCGCACGACGCTGGCCCAGCCGAAACTCTCCAGCCCGAGGAAGCCGTGGCGGAAGGCCTGCGCGGCCTTGCCGGTGAGCCCCGCCGGATCCTCGTCCGAGAACGAGAACACGAAGGAGCCGGTCACCGCCGGTTCGTCCACCCGCGCAGCGCGCTCGTAGACGTGATCATCGCTGGCGTCGAAACGGGCGACTTGCAGGAATTTCATGCCTTCTCCAGACGAAACGGGCGGCCGGTGCCCCGGCCGCCCGACATGCACGCGTGACGGACTCAGTGGCTGGGCTGGCTCACGGCGGCCGTGCCACCACCCTGGCCGGACTCGGCCGGCTGCGGCCGCACGCCCTTGGCGAGTTCCTCTTCCAGCCACAGGTCGTGGTGCTGCTTGGCCCAGTTCACGTCGACACGGCCGGTGGTCATGCCCTCCAGCGCACCCTCGGTGCCGATCGAACCGATGTAGGCGTGGCCGAGGAACAGGCCGATCCACACGATCGCGGCGATGGCGTGGAAGCCCTGTGCGAGCGCCATGTCCTGGCGGGTCTGGCCCCAGATCGGGAAGTCCAGGATCACGCCGCTGACACTGACGATGATGCCCAGCGCGAACACGCCCAGCCAGAACCACACCTTCTCGCCACCGTTGAGCTTGCCGGCCGACGGGTGGCCCTTGCCGAAGATGCCGCCGCCCTGCCGGAACCACGCGATGTCGGTACCGTTCGGGATGTTGTGTCGCACCCACAGCAGGATCATCAGCAGCAGGCCGACCGAGAACGCCGGGCCGAGGTAGTTGTGGATGTTCATGGCCACGCCGGCCCACCACGCGAAGCCCTCGGGCCCCAGCGCGGGGATCAGCACGTAGCGGCCGAACAGCATCGACAGGCCGGTGATCGCAAGCAGCACGAACGAGATCGCGACGAACCAGTGCAGCACGCGCTCGTAGGCCTTCCAGCGCTCGATGGTCATACCCGAGCGCCCGTCCTCAAGCCGGATGCGGCCCCGGACGAGGAAGAACAGCGCGATCGCAATCACCACGGCGCCCAGGAACCAGCCGCCCCACTGGACCAGCGGTCCGGTGCGGAACTGGCGCCACGTGTCGCCGCTGTTCGAGATCATCGTGTTGGTCACGTAGGGGCCGCTCTGCACGGTGAAGCCGGGCTGGCCCTCACGCGCCTCGCGCCACATGCCCGAACGCGGGTTCTCGCCGCGGTCGCCGAAGACGGCCTGGCTGCCGCCCGACTGCGCCATGACGTAGCCGATGGACGGCAGGGTCATGGCCAGCGCGACGACGGCCAGCAGGCTCCACAGCATCGAGCGCCAGCGGCGGCGCTGCGGGCTGACGGGTTTGGAATCGTTCATGACAGGCCTCCTAGCGGTCGGTCATCGCGGCGAGCGCGCGCTTGCGCAGCGGCTCGGCGCGACTGTCCGCGGCTTCCTTGGTCGCCGTCGGGTCCTGCTTGCCCTTGTAGACGCCCGGCTCGTGCACGGTCACGCCGGAATCACAGGCAGTCAGCGACATGGCGGCGACGGCCAGCGCCAGCAGAATGGCTTTGTACGGCATCGTCTCGCTCCTCGGTATGGAATGCTCGTGGTGTGCGCGGCCTCCGCCCGGAGGCCGCGCCCGTACGGATCGATCAGGCCGCGCCGTACGCCGCCTGCCAGCCCCAGGTCTGCGGACGACCGCCGCGGCGCATCACACGCTGGCGGTAGATGTCCGCCACCACGTCGCCGTCACCGGCGAGCAGCGCCTTGGTCGAGCACATCTCGGCGCACAGCGGCAGCTTGCCCTCGGCGATCCGGTTCGTGCCGTACTTGGTCAGTTCGGCCTCCGAATGCGTCGGCTCGGGGCCGCCCGCGCAGAACGTGCACTTGTCCATCTTGCCGCGCACGCCGAAGGCGGTCTGCTTCGGATACTGCGGCGCGCCGAACGGACAGGCGTAGAAGCAGTAGCCGCAGCCGATGCACAGGTCCTTGTCGTGCAGCACGATGCCGTCGGCGGTCGTGTAGAAACAGTCCACCGGACACACGGCCGCGCAGGGCGCGTCGGTGCAGTGCATGCACGCGACCGACACCGACTTCTCGCCCGGCTTGCCGTCGTCCATCACGATGACGCGACGACGGTTCACGCCCCAGGGCACCTCGTGCTCGTTCTTGCACGCGGTGACGCAGGCCTGGCACTCGATGCAGCGCTCCGCGTCACAGAGAAACTTCATTCTGGCCATCTTGGCTTCTCCTCTCTATCGGTCTTATGCGGGCACCACACGGCAAAGCGTGGTCTTGGTTTCCTGCATCATGGTCACCGCGTCGTAGCCGTAGGTCGTCGCCGTGTTCGTCGACTCGCCACGGGTGTAGGGCGCGGCACCCTCGGGGTACTTGTCGATCAGGTCCTTGCCCTGGAAGTGACCGCCGAAGTGGAAGGGCGTGAACACCGTGCCGCGTCCGACGCGTTCGGTGACCAGCGCCTTGATGCGGATGCGCCCGCCTTCCGGACCTTCCAGCCACACCATCTGGCCGTTCTTGATGTTGGCGTTGTTGGCGTCGGCCGGGTTGATCTCGACGAACATGTCCTGCTGCAGCTCGGCCAGCCACGGGTTGGAGCGGGTCTCCTCGCCGCCGCCCTCGTACTCGACCAGACGGCCCGAGGTGTGCACCAGCGGGAACTCCTTCGAGTAGTCCTTGGCCTGCACCGACTTCCAGCGCGTGGGCAGGCGGTAGAACACCTTGCGGTCCTCGTACGTCGGGTAGTCGGCCGTGAGGTCGTGGCGCGGCGTGTACAGCGGCTCGCGGTGCACCGGCACCGGGTCGGGGAAGTTCCACACGTGGGCACGCGCCTTGGCGTTGCCGAACGGGTGGCAGCCGTGCTTCATGGCCACGCGGATGATCCCGCCCGACAGGTCGGTGGTCCACGACTTGCCCTCGGCCTCGGCCTTCTCCTCCGGCGTCAGCTCATCCCACCAGCCGAGCTGCTTGAGCATGTCGGCGGTGAATTGCGGGTAGCCGTTCTGGATCTCCGCGCCCTTCGAGTACGAGCCGTCGGCGAGCAGGCTCTCGCCCTGGTACTCGTTGCCGAAGGCGTTGCGGAAGTTGCCGCCGCCCTCCATCACGTGCTTGCTGGTGTCGTACAGCACGTGCGTGCCGGGGTGCTTGAGCTCCGGCGTGCCGTAGCACGGCCACGGCAGGCAGTAGGTCTCGCCGTCGAGCGGGCCGCCCTTGGCCTTCAGCGTCACCACGTCGAAGGTGTGCTGGTTGGCCATGTGCGCCTTGAGGCGTTCCGGGCTCTGGCCGGTGTAGCCGATGGACCAGGCGCCGCGGTTGATCTCGCGCAGCACCGATTCCGGCGTCGGCATGTTGTTGACGATCTCGTAGTTCTTGAACATCTGGTCGGCGAAACCGAGCTTCTTCGCCAGCAGGTAGGCGACCTCGGCGTCCGTCTTGTGTTCGTAGAGCGGATCGATGACCTTCTCGCGCCACTGGATGGAGCGGTTGGACGCGGTGACCGAGCCGGACTGCTCGAACTGCGTGGCGACCGGCAGCAGGTAGGTGTTGTCCTTGCGGTCGTGCAGCACGGCCGACACGGTCGGGTACGGGTCGGCAATCACGAGCAGGTCGAGCTTCTCGAAGGCACGCTTCATCTCCGGACCGCGGGTCTGCGAGTTCGGCGCGTGGCCCCAGAACATCACGGCGCGGATGTTGTCGCGCTGGGCGATGTTGGCCTTGTCCTCGAGCACGCCGTCGATCCAGCGCGACACGGTGATGCCGCCGGTGTTCATCGGCTTGACCTTGCCGCCCTTGCCGTCGTCGTACTCGGTCTGGTCGAAGCGGGACTTGAGCCAGTCCAGATCCACGCCCCAGACGCGCGCCCAGTGCTTCCAGCCGACCTCGCTCAGCGGATAGTAGCCGGGCAGGTTGTCCGGGTTCGGGCCGACGTCGGTCGCGCCCTGCACGTTGTCGTGGCCGCGGAAGATGTTGGCGCCGCCACCTTCCTTGCCGATGTTGCCGAGCGCGAGCTGCAGGCAGTTGTAGGCGCGGACGTAGTTCGAGCCGATCGTGTGCTGCGTGCCGCCCATGCACCAGACGAAGGTGCCCGGCCGGTTCTCGGCCATGGTCTTGGCGACCTCGTACAGCGCGTCACGGCCCACGCCGGTCACCCGCTCGACTTCCTGCGGGTTCCACTTCTTGACCTCCTCGCGCACCTTGTCCATGCCGTAGACGCGCTGGCGGATGTATTCCTTGTCCTCCCACTCGTTCTCGAAGACGTGCCAGAGGATGCCCCAGATCAGCGCCACGTCGGTGCCGGAGCGGAAGCGCACGTAGATGTCCGAGTGCGCGGCCGTGCGCGTGAAGCGCGGATCCATCACGATGAGCTTGGCGCCGCCTTCCTTGGAACGCAGGATCATCTGCATCGCCACCGGGTGCGCCTCGGCGGCGTTGGAGCCGCACATCACGATGCACTTGGCGTTGTTGATGTCGTTGTACGAGTTGGTCTGCGCGCCGTAGCCCCAGGTGTTGGCCACGCCGGCCACCGTCGTCGAGTGGCAGATGCGGGCCTGGTGGTCGCAGTTGTTCGAGCCCCAGAAGGCGGCGAACTTGCGCTGCAGGTAGGCGCCCTCGTTGTTGGCTTTCGACGAGCCGGCGAACCAGAAGGCGTCCGGACCGGACTCCTCGCGGATCTTCAGCATCTTGTCGCCGATCTCGTTGATCGCCTGCTCCCAGCTGATGCGCTCCCACTTGCCGTTGACCAGCTTCATCGGATACTTGATCCGGCGCTGGCTGTGGCCGTGGTTACGCAGCGCCGCGCCCTTGGCGCAGTGCGCGCCGAGGTTGATCGGGCTGTCGAAGGCGGGCTCCTGCCCGATCCACACGCCGTTCTGGACCTCGGCGATGGTCGAACAGCCCACCGAACAGTGGCCGCAGATCGTCTTGACCTTCTTGATCTCGGCCTTCGGATCGATGCTGCGCGCGGCCTTGGCCTTCTTGACCATCGTGCCGGGCACGATGCCGGCCACGGCCGCGCCGCCGACCGCCAGGCCGGAGCCGCGAAGGAAGGCGCGACGGCTGAGGGTCTTGCCGAGCAGGCCGGCGGCGAGCGGACTCGACGCCGCACCGTTTTTCTTGACCAGTTTCATGGTTCGTCTCCTCGCTGGGGCGAAGGCGGCCGTGCCGCGTCCGCCTAGAATTGCGCCTTGGCGTAGTAATCGCGGATGTGCTGGGTCACGTGGTAACCGGTCGGAGACGCCTGTTCGGGCGCCTCGGCCTCGGCGGGCGCCGCCACGGCCTGACCCATGCCCGTCACCACGGCCACGCCACCCCCGGTCACGGCCATCGACTTCATGAACTTGCGGCGGGACTCAACCCGTGCCGCCTCGTCTCGCTTGTCCATCTCCGACTCCTCCTGTCGTACGTTCAGTCGCGTCGACGTGACCGCCGCGCGCGGGCCGGCTCACGCCGACATTGCGAAAAACCGTCGCTCGAGGGCCAGGAAGGCCGTGCCGAGCGCCGCCACCGCGCGGTAGAAGTCCGCGCCGGGCGCCTTGCCGATGTCCTCGAACAGGCGCCCCATCCAGTTGTCGACATGGCGTTCGAAGAACTCCTTCTGCCAGTCGAAATCGACGTCCTCGTCGAGGACGACGAAACCCATGATTTCGCACACCGCTCCGGCGTGGTCCTCGGTCTCGCTGCAGCCGTCACGCAGCCCGATGCCGAGCCGCGCCAACTCCTCGCGCAGCCGCACCAGCGGCCGCGAGGCCAGCGATTCATCGAAGTACCACGACGCGTAGGGCGTCACCTCGCCACCGCCCACGCCGATGAACACCGTGTTGTATTCATCGCGCAGGGTCGCGTCGTCGGACCGGGCCGTGGCCTCGGCCAGACGGCCCCAGGCCTCGCTGATCGCGTCGCCGCCGCGGGTCTCGGCACCGATGGCGAGCATGCGTTCGCGCAGCTCGCGGTCCGGCGGACCCATCAGCAGGCGGCCAAGCAGCGTCCACGTGCCGGCGCGCAGCGCATCGACTTCCTTGTCCCGGGCTTCCACGGTGTTCTCGAGCATCGCGGGCTCCTTACTGGGGGCCGAACCAGCGCGGCTTGGAGCCGCCCTTGAGGTCTTCGGCGAACATGTCCACGACGCGGCAGTCGCCACACATCTTCAGCCGCCGCACGGCCTCCTCGGACTGGAACAGGTGATGGCCGGACAGCTTCTCGATCATCCGGCCGATCACGCTCTGCGTCGCGAACGGCGTGCCGCAGCGGATGCAGCGGAACGGTTCCTCCTCGTTGAGCACGCGCGGCGCACGGCGGGCCTCGCGGTCGAAGCTGAAGCGCGCGTGCAGCGTGATCGCATCCTCCGGACAGGCCGTCGCGCACAGGCCGCACTGCACGCACAGCTCCTCGGTGAAGGACAGCCGCGGCACATCGCCGCCATCGGTCAGCGCCCGCGTCGGACAGACCTGCGAACAGGACATGCACAGCGTGCAGGCGGAACGGGCGACCTCGACCTCGCCGAACGGCGCTCCGGCCGGCAACGCCACGGTGCGCGGGTTCTCCGGCGCCTGGTCGTAGAGGTGGTCCAGCGCGAGGCGCAGCGTGCCGCGCTTCTCGTTGTAGGTATCGAAAGTGGCCGGCTGGCGTACGGCCGGAGCGAAGCCGCGACCGAACACCGCCGCGGCATCGTCCTCCACGCCCAGCCAGACGATGCGGCCGGCATCGAGGCCCATCGCGTCGAGGATGGGCGCGGCAAAGCGGATCTGCTCGCGCATGGCCTCGCGCACGGTCGGCGGCACGGCCGGCGTGTCGAGCAGCACGATCTCGGCCGCGCCGTAGGCGAAGGCGGCGAACCACGTGTCCATGCCCGCGGCGCCGATCTCGGCGAGCTGCACCGGCAGCGCGCGCGCCGGCAGCAGCGGGGCGAGCGTGCGCAGACGCTCGATGCCGGCTTCCTCGTCGTGCAGCACGAGCAGCGGCTTCTCGCCGCCGGCATCGCGGAAGGCGGCCAGCATGCGCTTGATGCGCGCGATCTGGTCGCGCGGGCCGGGGTAGGCATAGGTCATGGCCCCGGTGGGACAGACGCTGGTACAGGTGCCCGCGCCTTGACAGAGGTAGGGATCGACGTCGACCAGGTCGCCCAGCGACTTGATCGCGCCGGTCGGACAGGCGTCCAGGCAGCGCGTACAGCCGGTCAGGCCGGAATCACCGTGGGCGCAGATGTCGGCGTTGTAGGCGAAGAAGCGCGGCTTCTCGAACTCGCCGGTCATCTCCGGCATCTCGAGCAGCATCGCGTTGAGCCGCTCCGAGTCGCCGCGCGGCGCGTAATAGCCGAAGGGCGGCACCTCGACGCGGATCGCCGGCTCGCGGCGCAGGTCGAGCACGAGGTCGAACCACGGGTGGTCCGGACGTGCCAGCGCGGCCGGCGACACCGACTGGCCGTCGGGCAGCGACACCGTACAGGCGAAGTGCCCCAGGTGGCCGGTGATCTCGCCCGGTTCACCGCGCACGATCAGCACGCGCAACTCGTCGGCCTTCGCGGCCGCAGCCGCTTCCGACAGCGGGCCGGTGGCGGCCGCGCTGGGCAGCACCGTACAGTGCAGGTGCTCGCGCAGCACGTCGGCGCATTCGAGCGCGTCGCGTTCGGGTCCGACGATGAGCACGTAGCCGGTCGAACGGTAGGCCACCAGCGACGTCGGCTCCACGTCCACCGAGTACGCCGCCTTCAGCGCGGCCACGCGCGGCGCGGCCTCCGGCTCGCCGGACCGGAACACGGGATCGTCGTACAGGGCGGCAAGATCGGTCATGAGGCCTCGCTGCGGGCGGCGACCGGCGCGCGGCCCTCCGCCACGGGTTCGGCCACGGACACGGTGTCCGCGGCGGTATTCGGCAACAGCCCGTCGCGCTCGGCACGGGCCAGGTATTCGGCTTCCAGGTCCGGCGTCTGCTCGCCGCGGAACTGCGCGGCGACGCGCGCCTCGAGCTCCTCGCGCGAAACCTTCAGGCCACGGCCGGTCAGGCGCTCGTAGAGCTTGCCGGCCTCGCGCGCGATGGCCGCCTTCAGGTCGTGCGGAACCACGTCGCCCAGCGGCACGAAGTTGGTGTAGTCCTCGGCGTACTCCGCGCACACGCAATACACGTTGTACTTGGGACTCATGAAGATCTTGTTCAGCGCGCGCAGGCGCAGCGCGTTCGACACGCCCTTGGCCATGAACATCGACACGTCGGAATCGGGCGTCAGCGACTCGATGTCCGGCATGTCCTCGTCGGTCAGCTCCGACATGCGCTTGCCGGTGCGCGGATCGACCGGATCGGCCTCGACCTCCGGCTCGACGACCGGCGCCTCGGCCACCGGCGCGGGCACGGGCTCGTCGACCTCCAGGCCGCGCTTGCGGCGCGACCACCGGGACAGGAAGCCTCCGGCGGACGGTTCGGCGTGGGGCGTCAGGAGATCGCGTTCCGGGGCGTTCATCACGACTCTCCCGCGAAATCCCCGACCGCGGCGTCGTACATCGCCTTCGAGCGCTGCTTGCCGCGGCCCTTGCGCTCGCGCGGCCGGTAATGGGTGGCGACGAAGTCCTCGAGCCAGCGATAGACCTCCGGCGGCATCGGCGCCGCCAGCACCATCTCGTCGGCGCTGCGCAGGTTCGTGCTGTCGAGGTCCTGGGCGCGGTCCAGGCTGACGGTGACCTCCAGCGGCTCCATGCCACGCTCGGGGTCGAACCGGGTGATTACGTAGACCTCGGGGCGGTCGCCGCCGAGGTTGAAGGCATAATCCTCTGCGTGGGCCGGATGCAGCCGGATCGAGAAGCCCCGCCACAGATACATCTCGGCGTGCTCGGTGGCGCGCACGCAGACGCCGGTGCGCTCGGACGACGCGAACTGCTCGCCGACCACGACACCGCTGACATGCCAGAGCAGCGGATCCGACGCACGCGCACGACCCGGCGACGCGATCATCACCGCAACGGGCAACACCGCATCGTGAGGCCAGATTCCGGCAGCATGCAGATCGCTGGTCACGCCACACCCCCCTTATGCACGGAAGTACCTATCGGTATAGACGATAGCAACTGACATGCCAATAGGGGGATTCGGGAAAACACCTGTATTTACTGAGGTTTTCCCGCGTCACCAGGCCCGCTTTCGGGCACTTTTGACCCACTTCCGCCGTGATCGGGACAAAATGTTCCATGTTGCGTGGCAACAGACTCCGGACTGGGCCAGCAACGGGCGCGGAAGCGTTCCGGACACGATGTCGCCGTTCCGGCCCGGACTGGTACAAAATGTCCCTGTTCCCCGTCACCAGGACCGCAGCGGCGATGATCGTGATCGGACAATCCGTGGAAGGCACGGGCCCGGCCGGCGCGATCCGGCCCGGCGTCGTCGGCCGCAGCGCCGCGATGCGCGAGCTGGCCGCGCTGCTGCAGCGGATCGCACCATCGCGCACGACGGTGCTGATCGAGGGTGAATCGGGCACGGGCAAGGAAGTCGTGGCCTCGAGCCTGCACGCGCTCAGCGGCCGTCGCGGCCCCTTCGTCGCGATCAACTGCGGCGCGCTGGCGCCGGAGCTGCTCGACAGCGAGCTGTTCGGCCACGCCCCGGGCGCCTTCACCGGAGCGGTGCAGCGGCGCGACGGGCTGATCGTGCATTCGAGCGGCGGCACGCTGTTCCTCGACGAGATCGGCGAGCTGCCTCCCTTCCTTCAGGCCAAGCTGCTGCGCGTGCTCGAGACCGGCCGCGTGCGCCCGGTGGGCCACGACGCCGAGATCGACGTCGACCTGCGCGTGGTTGCGGCGACGAACCGGTCGATGGCCGGGCTGGTCGCCGGCGGCGGATTCCGCGAGGACCTGTACTTCCGCCTCAACGTGATGGCACTGCGCGTGCCGCCACTGCGCGAGAGGCCGGAGGACATTCCCGAACTGGTCGAATACTTCGCCGCACAGTTCGCCGAGACGCTGGGCGTGCCGAAGGCCAGGCTCGGCCGCGACGGCCTGCGCCGGCTGCAGAGCCACACCTGGCCCGGCAACGTGCGCGAGCTGCGCAACCTGGTCGAGCGCGCGATGCTGCTGGGCCGCAGCGTCGACGCCTGCCTGCGCCTGCAGCCGCAGGCGGTCGAGCGCCTGCAGGCGCACGGGGACAGCGGCTACGCGCCGGACCTGACGCTGGCTGAGGTGCGGCGCCTCCACATGGAGCGCGTGCTGGCCGGCTGCCGCGGCAACAAGTCGGAGGCGGCCCGCCGCATGGGCGTGTCGCGCAAGACGCTGGAGCGCTGGTTGCGCGAGTCGGCCGGCTGAACGCCGGCCGCGTCCGTCAGCTGTCGGACATCGTGATGGTCGGGAACCCGGAGGGCTGCGCCGCATGGCGCAGCGCGAGCCGCGCCGCCATGTTGCGCGCGACCTCGCGGTAGGCCTCGGCCAGTTCCCCCTCGGGATCCGCGACGACGGTGGGCGTGCCGCCGTCGGCCTGCTCGCGGATGCGGATGTCGAGCGGCAGCGAGCCGAGCAGGTCCAGCCCGTACCGCTCCGCCAGCCTCTTGCCGCCGCCGGCACCGAAGATGTGCTCCTGGTGCCCGCAGGCGCTGCAGCAATGCATGCCCATGTTCTCGATCACGCCCAGCACCGGCACGCCGACCTTCTCGAACATCTTGTAGCCGCGGTTGGCGTCGAGCAGCGCGATGTCCTGCGGCGTGGTGACGACGACCGCGCCGGCGACCTTGACGCGCTGCGCCAGCGTGAGCTGGATGTCGCCCGTGCCCGGCGGCATGTCAACGATCAGGTAGTCGAGGTCGTTCCAGTCGGTGTCGCGCATCAGCTGTTCGAGCGCCTGCGTGGCCATCGCGCCGCGCCACACCATGGGCTCGTCCTCGTCGATCAGGAAGCCGGCCGACATGGCCTGCACGCCGTAGTGCGTCAGCGGCTGGAAGCGCTTGCCGTCCTTCGACGACGGGCGGCCCGAGATGCCGAGCATGCGCGGCAGGCTGGGGCCGTAGATGTCGGCATCCAGGATGCCCACGCGCGCGCCCTCGTCCGACAGCGCCAGCGCAAGGTTGACGGCGGTCGTGCTCTTGCCGACGCCGCCCTTGCCCGACGACACGGCGACGACGTTGCGCACGCCCGGCAGCGCAGTGGGCTCGGTCGAGGGTTCGCGCGGCTCGATGCGGCTCGTGACGTCGACGTCCACGCTGCGCACGCCGGTCCGGCCGGACAGCGCGGCGCGCACCGTGTCGCGCAGGCCGGTGGCGATGCGGCGAACGGGGAAGCCCAGGACCAGTTCGACGCGCACGCGGTCGCCGTCCAGATGGATGGCCTCGACGCAGCCCGCCGACACGAGGTCGCGCTGCAGATGGGGCTCGACGACGCAGGCGAGGGCCTGTTCGACGGCCTCGCGGGAAACTTCGCTCATGTGAAACTCCTGCTGGGTGGTTCGCGGGCTGGACCGGCCTCACCGGCCCTGCCCGTCTCTATAATCGAAACCTGTCCGTCCTGTCCGGAGCACGCCATGTTCGCACGCGCGCGCCGCCTCGCGGCGGTTCTCCTCCTGCCCGGCCTCCTCGCCGCCACGGCGCCGGCGCTGGCCTCGTCGTCGGAGGCGCTGCTGCGCGCCATCGTGCAGCAGCAGCCCGAACGCGTGGCCATCCTGCTCGACCAGGGCGTCTCGCCCGAGGCCGCCAGCGGCGAGGGCGAGTACCGCGGCAAGACCGCGCTGATGTGGGCGGCCGAGACCGGGCAGGTGGACGTCCTCCGCATGTTGCTGCAATACGGCGCCGTCGTCGACCGCGGCAACGCCAAGGGCGGCACGGCGCTGATGTATGCCGCCGTGGCCGGCCGGACCGACGCGATCCGCGCGCTCGTCGAGGCCGGTGCCGACCCCAACCACCGCGTGCGCCACGGCTGGTCGCCGCTGCTGCTGGCCACGGTCAAGGGCCACGTCGAGGCCGTGCGCGTGCTCGTCGAGCTCGGCGCCGACCCGCACGCCCGCGACGTCTACGGCTGGACGCTGCTGATGCACGCCACCGAGCGCGCCGACACCGCGATGATGCAGACACTGCTCGATCTGGGCGTCGATCCGCGCGCCGCCGACACCGCCGGCATCGACGCCTTCACGCTGGCCGAGCGCGGTTCGCGCCGCGAGGTCGTCGAGCTGCTCGAACGCGCCGCCGGCAGCCGGCCGGCGCTCTAGCACCGCATCACGTTGCCGCTGTAGTCCTCCAGCCGCTCGACGCGCGTGCCGTCGCTCAGCGGCCGCGCGGCGCGGCCGTCCGGATACTCCAGCGCGAAGCGCGCGCCGAAGGCCTTGAAGAAGCGCTGGAACATCTCCCCGCCGAGCGTGCCGACCGCATACAGGCCGTCGCTGGCCGGGTCGTGCTCGAGCACGATGGCCGCCAGCGGCTGATCGGCCGGGCCGTCGAGCACCGCCGCGCCACGCGCCGGGTCGTAGCGGCTGTTCTCGGAACAGCAGTTGATGACGCCTCCGGCCGGCTCGTCCGGCGTACGCGACGGGCGGAACGAAATGTGCGTGAGCTGCCGCGTCGGGTGCGTCATCTTGTGCGCGCAGATCGCCGAATAGGCCACCAGCGAGCGCTGCGGGCCGACACCGCCAGGCCAGTCATAGCGCGCGCCACTGGCCGTGCGCAAGCCCGCGCGCCCCTCGACGGCGCGCCCGAGGTTGAGCAGGAAGCACGGCGTGGCCGGGAACGGGTAGGCGAACACGTAGGACTCGCCGGCCTCGACGTCGGCCGCGCGCAGCGGCGCGCCGAGCGCGTCGAGCAGGCGCACGCGGCCGTACCGCTGCATGGAGGCGGAGGCGGGCAAGCCCAGACCGGCGCCGGCCAGCAGGCCGGCTCCCAGCGAACAGCTCCGGACGAAGGTGCGACGATCCATGGCATGACTCCCGATGTCCGGCCAGGGCACCGCGGGCGCTCAGCCGGCGTGACGGATGGCCGCGATGCGGCCGAGGCAATGCGTTTCGATGAAATCGGCGACGGCGTTCGGGTCGTTGAGGTCGAGCCGCGGCCGCGCGCCCGTGTCGAGATCGGCGACGTCGGTCGCGACGGCGACGATGTGCGGGTCCTGCGGGAACAGCAGCGTCTCGGACGCGCCGTGGCGATGGACCTCGATCTTGTCGATCGGCGCGCGCTTGAAGCCCTCGATCAGCGCCACGTCGCAGTCCGACAGCTTGCCCAGCAGCGCATCCAGCTCCATCTCGGGCTCGGCGTCGCGCAGCTCGTGCATCAGCACCCAGCGGTTGCTCGAGCTGACCAGCACCTCCTTGCAGCCGGCCTGGCGATGGCGCCAGGAATCCTTGCCCGGCACGTCCACGTCGAACTCGTGGTGGGCGTGCTTGATCAGCGACACCGAGCGGCCGCGCGCGGTCAGCACGCCGATGACCTTCTCGATCAGCGTGGTCTTGCCGCTGCCCGACCAGCCAGCGAACCCGATCACCTCCATGCGGCGTCTCCGGCGGATCGTGGGGGGCGGGGCGTGCGGTTCATGCGGTTCTCTCGCTCCATTCGGCGAACTTGCGGTCCAGGGTCTTGCGCGACACGCCCAGGCGGCGTGCGGCTTCGGTCTTGTTGCCGCCACAGGCCTCGAGCGCGCCGAGGATGTGGCGGCGCTCGACTTCCTCGAGCGACAGCGCGGGATCGCCCGGCGGCGTGGCCGGGCGCTGCGTCAGCACGTCGGTGGCGAACGCGCCGAGGATCAGCGACCGCTCGACGAAGTTGCGCAGCTCGCGCACGTTGCCGGGCCAATGATATCGGCTCAGCGCCGCCAGCACCGACTCGTCGCGCGGCAGGGGCGGCACGCCGAGGCTCTGCGACAGCAGGGCCATGAAGTGCTCCACCAGCGCCGGCACGTCGCCGAGCCGCTCGCGCAGCGGCGGCACCTGGATGTCGACGACGGCCAGGCGGAAGTACAGGTCCTCGCGGAACAGCCCGTCGCGCACGGCCTGCTGCAGGTCACGGTTGGACGCGGCGACGATGCGCACGTCCACGGGGATCTCGCGCTCGGAGCCGACCGGGCGCAGCCGGCGCTCCTCCAGCACGCGCAGCAGGCGGCTCTGCATCGACAGCGGCAGCTCGCTGATCTCGTCGAGGAACAGCGTGCCGCCATTGGCGTAATAGAACAGGCCGTTGCGGCTCGACGTCGCGCCGGTGAAGGCGCCCTTCACGTGGCCGAACAGCTCGCTCTCGATCAGCTCGGAGGGGATCGCGGCACAGTTGACGGGCACGAAGGCACGTTCGCGCCGGCCGCTCATGCGGTGCAGCGCGCGCGCAACGACCTCCTTGCCGGTGCCGGACTCGCCCTGCAGCAGTACGGTGCTGGGCGTGGCCGCGACACGCTGCAGGATGTCGCGCAGCTCGGCCATCGGCGGCGAGTCGCCCACCAGCCCGTCGAAGCCGTCGCCGCGCGCCGACAGTTCGCGCCGCAGAACGTAGTTCTCGCGCGCCAGACGGGCGCGCTGGAAGCAGTTCTTGATGGCGTTGAAGATCTGGTCGGTGCGGAAGGGCTTCAGGATGAAGTCCGAGGCGCCGCCGCGCAGCGCGTCGATCGCGCTCTCGAGGTCCGCGAAGGCGGTGATCAGGATGACATCAACGCCGACGCCGGCCTCGCGCAGCTCGCGCAGCCACTCGATGCCCGACTTCCCCGGCAGCGCGATGTCCAGGATCATCAGGTCGAAGTGCACGCGCGTCATCAGCTCGCGCGCCTCCTCGACGTCGCCGGCCACCTCGACGCGCGCGCAGCGCGGTGCCAGCGCCCGCTGCAGGAAGCTGCGCATGCCTTCCTCGTCGTCCACCACGAGGATCGCCAGCCCGGGCCAGGCCAGCTCGTCCTCGACGTCCTGTTCGGGCGGAACGGGGGCGTTCCGCAGCGGATCGTGCCCGTACAACATCAGCTCTTCTCCGTATCGGGGCCTGGGCGGCGAACGGCCATGATAACCGAGCCGGTCAGGCCTTCCAGCGCCGCATGAAGCCGGGCGCCTCGGGACCGCTCTGGAACACCGCGTGGCGGTACAGCCGCAGCTCGAACTCGGTGCCGCGCCCCGGCTCGCTGCGCACCAGGATGCTGCCGCCGTAGCGCTGCACGATGGTGTAGGTGACCGACAGCCCCAGCCCCGTGCCGCTTTCCTTCTTGGTCGTGAAGAAGGGGTCGAAGATGTTGGCCAGGTGCTCGGGCGCGATGCCCACGCCCGTGTCGCGTACGCGCAGGATGGCGCCCACCGGCGTGCCTGCCTCGTCGAGCCAGTCCTCCGAGGCCAGCGTCAGCGTGCCGCCGTCCGGCATGGCCTGGGCGGCGTTGACGATCAGGTTGATCAGCACCTGCTGGAGCTCGCCGCGGTTGATCTCCACCGGCCCGTCCGAGACGAGCTCCGTGACCACGCGGATGTCGTTCTTGTCGAGGTTGTGCCGCGTCAGCACGAGGCAGTCCTCGACCACCGCCGCCAGCCCGACGCTCTCGGTGTAGCCGGCGAAGTCACCCGGCCGCGCGAACTGCAGCAGCTTGGTGACGATGAGGCGGATGCGGTCGACCTGCTCGTGGATCAGCCGGATCTCCTGCCGCACCGGCTCGGCGGCCGGGCCGAGCTCGGCGCGCAGCACGTCGAGGTTGCCCTGGATCACGGCCACCGGGTTGTTCACCTCGTGCGCGACGCCGGCGGTCAGCTCGCCGATGGCGGCCAGCTTCTCGCTCATCACCAGCTGCTGCTGGGCGCGGCGCAGCGTCTCGTTGGCCTGGGCCAGCTCCGCCGTGCGCTCGGCGACCTTGCGGTCGAGATCCAGGGCCCAGCGCTGCAGTTCCTCGCGCTTGGCCTGCAGCGTGTCGAGCAGCTGGTCGAACTCCACGGCCAGGCGACCCAGCTCGTCGCGGCTCTGCACCGGACCGACGCGGGCCGAGGCGTCGCCGGCCTCGATGCGCTGGATGACGCGGTTCATGCGCTCGATCGGACCGAACACGCTGCGCGCCCAGCGCAGGCTCAGCACCGTGCCGCCGGCGCTGATCGCGACGCAGATCAGGAACAGCACCGCCATCGCGCCGTGCAGCGCCGTGCGCAGCGGTGCCTCGAGGAAACCCACGTAGAGCATGCCGATGCGCTCGCCGTGGCCGTTGACGACCGGCTCGTAGCCGGAGACGTAGTCGTCGTTGACGACGAAGGCCGTGCCCAGCCACACGCCGCCCTCGCCGAGCACGTAGTCGCGCACGGCCTCCGACACGCGCGTGCCGAGCGCGCGCTGGCCCTTGAACAGCCGCACGTTGGTCGCCACCCGCGTGTCGCCGAGGAACAGCGTCGCCGTGCCCTTGCTGCCCAGCGGCAGCGAGCCTTCGCGGTAGACGATCTCGTTGATGCGGTCGACGAGCCCGAGGTTGCCGTTGAGCAGCTGACCGCCCTCGAGCACGCCGACCAGCCGGCCCTCTCCGTCGTAGATCGGCGCCGCGGCGTGGATGACCATGCCGCGGTCCTCGGCCACGCGCGGATCGGGCGCGGCCGCGCGGGTGGGCACCAGCGGCACCCACGCACGCCGGCGCAGCTCCGGGTGCAGCGCCTCCAGGTCCTCGGGCGAAAAGATCTCGATGGTGTCGTGCGACAGGCCGCGCACGGCCGACGCGACGGCCGGCCAGCGCAGCCGGTCGCCGGAGGGCGCGCGCTCGGACAGCGAGCTCACGCGCGGCACGCCATCCAGGTCCAGCAGCATCAGGTAGTCCAGCTCGTGCTCGGCGGCGAGCGTCGCGAGCTGGGCGACGACGGCGGCGCGGCCCTGCCGGTCCAGGCTCGAGACGAGGCGATGGGAATTGGCGATGGCGACGACGTCGGAGCCGACGCCCTCGCGCACGCGGTCGAAGTACTCGTGGGCCGTGACCAGGTCGGAACCGACCTTGTAGTTGAGCAGGCGCTCGTAGGCCTCGTTGCCCCAGGTCCACACCAGCCCCAGCAGCAGCGGCACGCCGACGGCCAGCGGCGCCAGCACCAGCGCCAGCAGCTTGAGCCGCACCGAGGCGCGGAAGCGGGCGATCCAGCCGGCCGACGGTTTCGTGTTCACGCGCTCACCCCCGCAAGGCACGCGTCCCGTCCGCGTCAGGCGAAGCGTTCGCCCGGCGCGATCGGGAATCCGCGCAGGAAGTCCTCCACCCCCATGCGCCGGGCGCCGGGCCGCTGCAGCTCGGTCGCGCACAGCGCGCCCTCGCCGCTGGCAACGACGACGCCGCCACCGCCGGCCGCCAGCACCTCGCCCGGCGCGCCCGCCCCCGGCACGGCCCGTGCGGACCAGAACTTGATCGCGGTGTCGCGCAGGTCCGACACCGCGCCGGGGAAGGGGTCGAAGGCGCGCACGCGGCGGGCGATGACCTCGGCCGGCTCGCGCCAGTCGATGACGCTCTCGGCGCGCGCGATCTTGGCGGCGTAGGTCACGCCCTCGGCCGGCTGCGGCTCGGCGCGCAGCGTGCCCGCGGCCAGGCCGGCGAGCGCCTCGACGACGAGCTCGCCGCCCAGCGTGGCGAGCCGGTCGTGCAGCGTGGCCGTGGTGTCGTCAATGCCGATCGGGATGGCGCGGCGCAGCAGCATCGGTCCGGTGTCCAGGCCCTCGTCCATCTGCATGATGGTGATGCCGGTCTCGCGGTCGCCGGCCTCGATGGCGCGGTGGATGGGCGCCGCGCCGCGCCAGCGCGGCAGCAACGAGGCGTGGATGTTGATGCAGCCCAGGCGCGGGATCGCGAGCGCCTCCGGCGGCAGCAGGATGCCGTAGGCCGCCACCACCAGCACGTCGGCGCCGCAGGCCGCCAGCGCGGCGCGCTGTTCGGGGGTGCGCAGCCTCTCGGGCTGGTCGACGGGCAGGCCGGCCTCGAGCGCGACGCGCTTGACCGGACCGGGGGTGAGCTTCATGCCGCGCCCGGCCGGACGGTCGGGCTGGGTCAGGACGAGGGGGACGCGGTAGCCAGCGGCCAGCAGCGCACGCAGCGCCACCGCCGCGAACTCCGGCGTGCCGGCGAACGCGACGCGCAGATCGGGAGCCGTCACGCCGTGACCCGGGAACGCTTGACCAGCTTGCTCTTGATGCGCGACTGCTTGAGCTGGGACAGGTGTTCGACGAAGACCTTGCCGTCGAGGTGGTCGATCTCGTGCTGGATGCACACGGCCAGCAGGCCGTCGGCCTCCAGCTCGAAACGCTCGCCCTTCTCGTTGAGCGCGGTCACCCGCACCTCGGCCGCGCGCGTGACCTTCTCGTAGATGCCGGGCACGGACAGGCAGCCTTCCTCGCACACCTGCTCGCCGGACTTCTCGAGGATCTCGGGGTTGATGAAGACCATCAGGCCGCTGCGGTCCTCGGTGACGTCGATGACGACGACGCGCTTGTGCACGTTGACCTGGGTCGCGGCCAGGCCGATGCCGGGCGCCTCGTACATGGTCTCGGCCATGTCCGCCACCAGCTTGCGGATGACGTCGTCAACCCGTTCGACCGGAGCCGCGCGTTTGTGCAGCCTAGGATCGGGATAGCGCAGGATGGGTAGGAGTGCCATTTCGAATGCTTGCCGGTTAACGGAATTTACGTGCAGAATCGGTGCGGCATGCGGCATGCCAGCCGCTTAGATCACCGGGCACTGGAACGAGCCCGCGGGTTGGATGCCCGGAAAACGCCAAGGTTCCGACGTCCCTGCTCACCCGCCTGTTACGGAATCGAATGATGACCCGCATTATATTCCCTCTTCTGTGTGCCGCCGCGACCCTGTTCGCCAGCCCGGCCTTCTCGCAGTCCGGCGCGCTGCGCGCCGATGCGCCGGACACCTACACCGTGCAGCGCGGAGACACGCTGTGGGGCATCGCCGAACGCTTCCTGAACCAGCCATGGCGCTGGCCCGAGGTGTGGCAGATCAACCGCGACGAGATCCGCAATCCGCACCTGATCTACCCGGGCCAGGTCATCGTGCTCGACCGCAGCACCGGCCGGCTGTCGATCGGCCGCGTCGTGACCGACCAGCGGCTGTCACCGCAGGTGCATTCGGAACCCGTGGCCAAGGCCATCCCGAGCATCCCGCTGGCCGACATCGAACCCTTCCTCGTGCGCCAGCTGGTCGTCGATGACGAGGACCTCGCCGGCGCGGCGACGGTCGTCGCCACCGAGAACCAGCGCGTCTACACCGCCGAGGGCGACATCATCTTCGCCAAGGGCATCACGCCGGACGCCAAGAACTGGCAGGTGTTCCGCCCGGCACGTCCGATCGTCGACCCGGTCACGAAGGAAACCCTGGCCTACGAAGCGCACTATCTCGGCGAGGCCACCGTGGTCGATCCCGGCCAGCCCGGCGAGGGCAAGGGCGGCGTGCCGGCCACGATGCGCGTGACCAGCGTCGTCGAGGAGATCGGCGCCAAGGACCGTCTGATGGTCATCGACCAGCCGCGCATCCTGTCCTACGTGCCGCACGCGCCGGAGCAGGTGCCGGACGGCCGCGTCATCGGCATCTACCGCGGCGTCGCCGAGACCGGCCGCCACCACGTCGTGACGCTGAACATCGGCGCCCGCGACGGCCTCGAGGTCGGCCACGTGCTGGCGCTCAACCGCGTGCGCGGCCAGGTCACGTTCAAGGGCGACGACGGCAAGGAGAAGTTCGACCTGCCCGACGCGCGCTACGGCGTCGCCTTCGTGTTCCGCGTGTTCAACCGCGTCGCCTACGCGCTGGTCATGGACACCGACGGCCACGTCTCGATCGGGGACCGCGTCAGCCGCCCCTGATGGAGGACCGCACCGACTGGCTGCGCCTGACGCTGGTCGAGGGTGTCGGGCCGGCCTCCCAGCGCGCGCTGCTCAAGGCCCTGGGTCCGCCCGGGCAGGTGCTGGCCGCCTCGCGCGCCACGCTGGCCGGAATCGTCGGCGCGGACGCGGCCGACCGCCTGCGCACCGGCCCCGACCCCGCGGCGCTCGACGCCGCGCTGGCCTGGCTCGACGAACCGGGCAACCGCATCCTGACGCTGGCCGACCCCGAGTATCCGCCGGCCCTGCTCGAGATCCCCGATCCACCCACGCTGCTCTACGTCAAGGGTGACGTCGCGCTGCTGTCGCGCCCGTCGCTGGCCGTCGTCGGCGCGCGCTCGGCCACCCCGCAGGGGCTGGACAACGCGCGCGCCTTCGCGCGGGTGCTGGCCGAATCGGGACTCACCATCGTCAGCGGACTGGCGCTGGGCATCGACACGGCCGCCCACCGCGGCGCGCTGGACGCGGCCGGGGGGCGCACCGTAGCCGTCATCGGCACCGGCGCGGACCGCGTGTATCCGGCGCGCAACCGCGATCTCGCCCATCGCGTCGTCGAGCGCGGCGCCATCGTCAGCGAGTTCCCGCTCGGCACGCCACCGCTCGCGCACAACTTCCCGCGCCGCAACCGCATCATCGCGGGGCTGGCGCGCGGCGTGCTCGTCGTCGAGGCCGCGACCGACAGCGGCTCGCTGATCACGGCGCGGCTCGCGGGCGAGAACGGGCGCGAGGTCATGGCCATCCCCGGTTCCATCCATTCGCCGCTGTCGCGCGGCTGCCATCGCCTGATCCGCGACGGCGCCAAGCTCGTCGAGACCGCCGCCGACGTGCTCGAGGAACTGCGCTGGCAGGTGGTGCCGGCCGCCTCGACGCCGCCGTCCGACGAACGGCCGGCGATCGACCCGCAGGCCGCCCGGGTGCTCGAAGCCATGGGTTTCGACCCGGTCACGCCGGAGGTGCTGGTCGAGCGCTGCGGCTTGACGCTGGATGCGCTGTACGCCATCCTGCTGGCGCTGGAACTCGAAGGCCGTGTCGCCAGTCTGCCCGGCTCCCGCTACCAGCGTCTCTGATTCCCGCCCCCGCGCCTCATCCATGTTTGACATCCTCGTCTATCTCTTCGAAAACGACCTGCATCCCGAGCACAGCCTGCTCACCGGCGACGAGCTCGCCGGCACCCTCGCCGATGCCGGATTCGACGACGAGGAAATCTCCGAGGCGCTGACCTGGCTGTCGGAACTGCGCGAGGTCGCCACCCAGCCCGTGCTGCGCGCGCCGCGCGCCGACTCCGTGCGCGTCTTCACCGCGGACGAGCTCGGCCGGCTCGACGTCGAATGCCGCGGTTTCCTGGCCTTCCTCGAGGCGAGCGGGGCGCTCGACGCCGCCACCCGCGAACTGGTCATCGGCCGCGCGCTGGCGCTGGACGGATTCCGCATCGACGTGCATCGTCTCAAGGTCATCGTGCTGATGGTGCTGTGGCAGCAGGAACGTCCGCTGGACGTGCTGATCCTCGACGAGCTGCTCACCGGCGCCGAGGACGCCGACGACGCGTTGCTCCACTAGCGCGCGGCCGACGCGCGCTTGCACGGCCGGAACCGGCCTGCTTATCATGCGCCGCACAAGCAAGGCCGGCTCATTCGCCGGCCTCAATCAATTGAACGGGACCAAAGCGCCCGCAAGGCTGGCCAACAGGCTATGAGCAAGCAACTGATCATCGCGGAAAAGCCCTCCGTCGCGCAGGACATCGCCCGCGCGCTCGGCGGCTTCACGAAGGAAAAGGACTACTACGAGTCGGAGCAGTACGTCCTGTCCTCGGCGGTCGGCCATCTGCTCGAGCTGGCCGTGCCGGAGGAATTCGAGGTCAAGCGCGGCAAATGGACCTTCGCCCATCTGCCGGTGATCCCGCCGCACTTCGCGCTCAAACCCATCGAGAAGACCGACGACCGCCTCAAGCTGCTCACGCGGCTGATCAAGCGCAAGGACGTCGAAGGCCTCATTAACGCCTGCGACGCCGGCCGCGAGGGCGAGCTGATCTTCAACTTCATCGTCGAGCACGCCAAGACCAAGAAGCCCGTGCGCCGGCTGTGGCTGCAGTCGATGACGCCCGAGGCCATCCGCGAGGGCTTCGCCAACCTGCGCAGCGCCGAGGAGGTCGAGGGCCTGCGCGCGGCCGCCGTGTGCCGCGCCGAATCGGACTGGCTGGTGGGCATCAACGGCACGCGCGCGATGACCGCCTTCAACTCCAAGAGCGGCGGCTTCCACCTGACCACGGTCGGCCGCGTGCAGACGCCGACGCTGGCCATCGTCGTCGAGCGCGAGCACCGCATCCGCCAGTTCCGCCCGCGCGACTACTGGGAGATCGAGGCCCGCTTCGCGTGCAAGGCCGGCCACTACGTCGGCCGCTGGTTCGACGAGGGCTTCAGGAAGCCCGAGGGCGACGAGCATGCCACCGCCTTCCGCCTGTGGGAGAAGGCGCGGGCCGAGGCCATCCGCGCCGCCTGCGAGGGTCGGCCGGGCCAGGTCTCGGAAGAGGCCAAGCCGACCACGCAGCTGTCGCCGCTGCTGTTCGACCTGACCAGCCTGCAGCGCGAGGCCAACGGCCGCTTCGGCTTCTCCGCGCGCGCCACGCTGCAGCTCGCGCAGGCGCTGTACGAGCGCCACAAGGTGCTGACCTATCCGCGTACCGACGCCCGCGCGCTGCCCGAGGACTACCTGCAAACCGTCCAGGACGTGCTGCGCGGCCTTCCGGCCGCCTACGCGCCGTTCGCGGACGAGATCGCGAAGAACGGCTGGGTGCGCCCGAACAAGCGCATCTTCAACAACGCCAAGATCTCCGACCACTTCGCCATCATCCCGACCGGCGTCGTGCCGAAGAACCTCTCCGAGCCCGAGCAGAAGCTCTACGACCTGGTCGTGCGGCGCTTTCTCGCGGTGTTCTTCCCGGCCGCCGAGTTCCGCGTCACGACGCGCGTCACCCGCGTGGGCGAGCACGCCTTCAAGACCGAGGGCAAGGTGCTGGTCAAGCCGGGCTGGCTCGCGATCTACGGCAAGGAGGCGGTCAGCGAGGAAGGCGGCGGCGACCAACTGGTGGCCGTGGACCAGAACGAGACCGTCGCCACCGAGGACGTCGCCGTCAAGGCGTTGCAGACCAAGCCGCCGGCGCGCTTCAACGAAGCCACGCTGCTGTCGGCGATGGAGGGCGCGGGCAAGATGGTCGACGACGAGGAGCTGCGCGCGGCAATGAGCGAGCGCGGCCTCGGCACGCCGGCCACGCGGGCGCAGATCATCGAGGGCCTGATCACCGAGCAGTACCTGCTGCGCGAGGGGCGCGAGCTGATCCCGACCGCCAAAGCCTTCTCGCTGATCACGCTGCTCAAGGGCCTGGGCGTGTCGTCGCTGACCTCGCCGGAACTGACCGGCGGCTGGGAATACAAGCTCGCGCGCATGGAGCGCGGCGAGCTGTCGCGCGAGGCCTTCATGGCCGAGATCGCCGACATGGCGCGCGAGATCGTCGAGAAGGCCAAGAGCTACGAGTCCGACACCGTGCCGGGCGACTTCGCCACGCTGAAGGCGCCGTGCCCCAAGTGCGGCGGCGTGGTGAAGGAGAACTACAAGAAGTTCGCGTGCCAGCAGTGCGACTGGAGCACGTGGAAGATCGTGGCCAGCCGCCAGTTCGAGATCGACGAGATCGAGACGCTGCTGACGACCGGCCGCGTCGGCCCGCTGATGGGCTTCCGCAGCAAGATGGGCCGCGCCTTCAACGCCGAGATCAAGCTCAACGAAGACAAGCAGCCGGAATTCGACTTCGGCCAGCCCAAGGAAGGCGAGGCGGCCGACACGCCGGACTTCTCGGACCAGCAGCCGCTGGGCCCGTGCCCGAAGTGCCAGGCCAACGTGTTCGAGCACGGCATGGCCTACGTCTGCGAGAAGGCCGTCGCCAGCCCCAAGGGCTGCGATTTCCGCTCCGGAAAGATCATCCTGCAGCAGCCGATCGAGCGCGGGCAGATGGTCAAGCTGCTGACCGAAGGCAAGACCGACCTGCTCAAGGGCTTCGTCTCCAGCCGCACGCGCCGCAAGTTCTCGGCCTTCCTCGTGCGCGGCAAGGACGGCAAGGTGGGCTTCGAGTTCGAACCGCGCAAGGCCAAGGATGGGGACGCCGAAACGCCGAAGGGCAAGCGCACGGCCAAGGCGTGATCCCCGTCCCGCCACGCCAGAAAAAAGGCCTTGCCGTCACCGGCAAGGCCTTTTCGCTTGATGGCCGGAACGCGGCTTACTGGCCGTCGAGCAGGCTGCGCAGCATCCAGGCGTTCTTCTCGTGCACCTGCATGCGCTGGGTCAGCAGGTCGGCGCTGGGCTCGTCGTCCGTGGCGTCGACGAGCGGCATCAGGCCGCGCGCGGTCTTGATGACGGCCTCCTGACCCTTGACCAGGTGACGGATCATCGCCTCGGCCGACAGACCGGCGGCCGGCTCCTCGAGGCTGGTCAGCTTCGAGAACTCGGAGTAGGTGCCGGGGGCCGGAAAGCCGAGCGAGCGGATGCGCTCCGCGATGGCATCCACGGCCAGCGCCAGCTCGGTGTATTGCGTCTCGAACATCAGGTGCAGCGTGTTGAACATCGGGCCGGTGACGTTCCAGTGGAAGTTGTGCGTCGTCAGGTACAGCGTGTAGCTGTCCGCCAGAAGCCGGGACAGCCCCTCGGCGATCTGGGCGCGATCCTTCTTGTTGATGCCGATATCGATTTCCATTCGATCCTCCGAAATTGAACGCTCGCCGACGCGGCCGGCTACGCACTCATGCTACAGGTTTGCCCCGCAAAACGCCAATTGAAATGGTGCGATGCACCCATGGCAGCATCCGATGCAGCTCACGCCGCCTCCTCCACCGTCGTCCGTCCGACCGGACGCACGCCAGGCAAGCCGCATTCGAGGATGGCCTGCCGCAGCACGTCGATGGCCCCGCTGCGCGGATAGGTCACGCGCCAGGCGAGCGCCACGCGGCGCGTGGGTTCGGGGTCGGCGAACGGACGCACGGCGACCAGCGGATTGTTCTCCTGCAGCTCGTCGGCCGCCGAGCTGGGCAGGATGGTCACGCCCAGGCCCGAGGCGACCATGTGGCGGATGGTCTCGAGCGAGCTGCCCTCCAGCGTACGCTGCAGGCCGCCGACGTTGCGGCACTGCGGGCAGACCTCCAGCACCTGGTCGCGGAAGCAGTTGCCGGCACCGAGCAGCAGCAGCTGGTCGTCGGCGAGCTTGTCGGCCTCGATGAACGGCGCGGACGCCCACGGATGGCCGGCCGGCAGCAGCACGCGGAATGGCTCGTCGTACAGCGGCTGGGCGACGACGCCGGCCTCCTCGAACGGCAGCGACAGGATCACCACGTCGAGCTCGCCGCGCTTGAGCTGCTCGACCAGCACGTGCGTGAAGTTCTCCTGGATCACCAGCGGCATCCTGGGCGCGTGCTCGCGCATGCGCGGGATCAGCCGCGGCAGCAGGTAGGGGCCGATGGTGTAGATGGCGCCGATGCGCAGCGGGCCCGACAGCGGATCCTTGCCGGCGGCGGCGATCTCGGGGAGCAGCGCGGCCTCGACCAGCACCTTCTCGGCCTGCTGGACGATGCGCCGGCCCACGGACGTGATCTTGACCTCGGTGGCGCTGCGCTCGAACAATTGCACCCCGAGTTCTTCCTCGACCTTCTTGATCGCCACGGAGAGCGTGGGCTGGCTGACGTGGCAACGCTCGGCGGCGCGGCCGAAATGGCGCTCGCGCGCCAGCGCGACGAGGTAGCGGAGGTCAGTGAGGGTCATGGCGGAACTCCTTGCCGGGCGACGCGCCATGGTCGCGTCGCCTCCGTGTCCGACCTAGAGGATACGACAGCTTCGATGCCTGCGGCGCGGGAACGCTCGGCGAACGGCCGCGTCTACCGCGTCGCCCTGTCCAACTTCGGAGGAATACGTCCCATGACCCGACCCGTCTCCAGAACCGTCGTCGCCCTGTGCCTCGCCGCCGGCCTGGCCTTCGGTGCCGTCCTGCCGCAGGACGCCGCCGCCCGGACGGATGCGCCGCTGGTCAAGCCGAACCGCTTCGGCCTGCCCGACTTCGGGGATCTGGTGGCGGAGGTCTCGCCGGCGGTCGTCAACATCAGCGTCGTGCATCGCCAGCAGGTCAGCGACACCCACCCGTTCGCCGACGACCCGATGTTCGACCTGCTGCGCCGCTTCGGCATCCCGATGCCGAACTTCCCCGGTCCGTCGGGCCCGCAGCCGCGCAACCCGCAGATCAGCCGCGGCATCGGCTCGGGCTTCATCATCAGCCCCGACGGCTACGTGCTGACCAACGCCCACGTCGTGTCCGAGCGCGGTACCGACACCGAGGTCACGGTGCGCCTGCTCGACCGCCGCGAGTTCAAGGCCAGGGTGATCGGCACCGATCCGCGCACCGACATCGCCGTGCTCAAGATCGACGCCACGGGCCTGCCGACGGTGCGTCTCGGCGACCCCGAGAAGGCGCGCGTGGGCGAATGGGTCGTAGCCGTCGGCTCGCCGTTCGGCTTCGACTCGACCGTCACCGCGGGCATCATCTCCGCCAAGGCGCGCCGCCTGCCGAGCGAGACCTACGTGCCCTTCATCCAGACCGACGTCGCGATCAATCCCGGCAACTCCGGCGGCCCGCTGTTCAACCTGGCCGGCGAGGTCATCGGCATCAACGCGCAGATCTACTCGCGCTCGGGCGGCTTCATGGGCATCTCGTTCGCCATCCCGATCGACGTCGCGATGGGGGTCAAGGACCAGCTCGTCGAGCACGGCCGCGTACAGCGCGGCCGCCTGGGCGTGCTGATCCAGCCCGTGGACCAGGATCTGGCGCAGAACTTCGGCCTGTCCGAGCCACACGGCGCGCTGATCTCACGCGTCGAGCCCGACTCGGCCGCGCAGAAGGCCGGCCTGCAGCCGGGCGACATCATCACCGGCGTCGAGGGCGTGCGCGTGGCCGACACGGCCGACCTGCCGCGCATCATCGGCGAGAAGCGCCCCGGCACCCGCGTCACGCTCGACGTCTGGCGCGAGCGCCGCAACATGCGCGTAACCGCCGTGCTCGACGAGATGCCGGGTGACGACGAGCCCGCCGCGACGCCGTCGGTGCCGCAGGAGAGCGACAGCATCGACCGTCTGGGCCTGCGCGGCCGCGACATCGACCCGACCGAGGCGCGCCGCCTCGGCATCCCCGGCGGCGTGCTGGTCGAGGACGTGAGCGGCGCCGCGGCCAAGGCCGGCATCCGCTCCGGCGACATCGTGCTGGCGCTCAACAGCCAGGGCGTGGCCAATGTCGCGGAGCTGCGCGCCCGCGTGAAGGCGGCCGGCAAGCGCTTCGCGCTGCTCGTGCAGCGCGGCGATGGCCGCCTGTACCTGCCCGTGACGCTGGACTGACGCGGCGGACGTCCGGTACGAGAAACGGCCGGCGGATGCCGGCCGTTTTTTTCGTCCGTCGCGGGAAAGCCCGTCAGACGCGGAAGCGCGCAACGGCGTCCTGCAGGCTGGCCGCCAGCGCCTCGAGCTGACGCGCCGCCGCCACCGTGCGGTCGATCGCGGCGTTGTTCTCGCGTGCCATGCGCGCGATCTCGTCGAGGCTGTCGCTGACGCTGTCCGAGGACTGGCGCTGCGAGGCCGCCGACGCGGCGATCTCGTCCAGCCCGGCGCCGACCTCGGCCACCAGCGCATTGGCCGCATCGAGCACCTCGGACACCTTGCCGGCCGCGTCGCGGCTCGACTCGATGTGCGCGATGCCCGCGGTCAGCGACTGCTGCACGGCCTTGGACTGGTGCAGGATCTCGTGCGTGATCTTGTCGATCTCGCCGGCCGACATCGCCGACTTCTCGGCGAGCTTGCGCACCTCGTCGGCCACGACCGCGAAGCCGCGGCCCTGCTCGCCGGCGCGCGCGGCCTCGATGGCCGCGTTGAGCGCCAGCAGGTTGGTCTGCTCGGCGATCTCGCGCACCTCGTTGGTCATGCCGGTGATCGAACCGGCCGACTGCACGAAGGCATCGATCAGCGCGGCGAGGTTCTGCACCGCCGACTCGACGTGGGCGATCTCGCCGATCAGGCTGCGCAGGCTCTCCTGGCCCTCGGCCGAGCGCGCGAGGCTCTCGCGCGAGACCTGTCGCACCTGCTCCGTGCTGGCCGCGATCTGGCCGATGTCACCGGCCAGTTCCTCGACCGCGACGGCGGCGCGCTCGGACTGGTCGTTCTGGCGGTGCGACCCTTGCGCGACGCGACTCGCATCCTCGGCCAGATCGCGGGCGGATCGCGTCACCATCGCGGCCGATTCGCCGACGTTTCGCACGAGGTCGGCGATGGTTCCGAGCATCCGGTTGAAGATGCCGGCGGTGCGGCCGATCTCGTCGTCGCTGGTCACGGGCAGGCGCCGCGTCAGGTCGCCCCCGCCCTGGGCCAGTTCGGACAGCGAGTCGGACAGCTGGCTCATCGGCCGCGTGACGACGCGGCGGATGAAGAAATACACGAAGGCCATCAGCGGCAGCGAGGCGAGCAGCGCGAACAGGATGCTCTCGTTGCGGAGCCGGGCGACGGCCTCGTTGGCGCGGTCGAGCGACACGCGCATCGACACCGCGCCCAGCGGCGTGCCCTCGGGCACCTGATGGCACACGAGGCAGTTCTTGCCGAGGTAGCTCGCGCTCGCCAGCGACGGCACGACCACGCGCAGGTGCTCGCCGTAGCGCTCGTCGTTCTCGACACGCATCACGGTCTCGCCGCTGGCCATCACCGCGCGCTCGGTGTCGTCCATCGCCGTCTCGCCGGCGCTGCCGGCGCCGAACACGCGGCTCACGGCCTCGCCGCGCAGCACCTTGAGGTCACGCACGACCATCAGCTCCTTGATCTGGTCGAGGAACACGTCGCGCTGGTCGACGGTGCCGGTGATCATCATTCCGGTCAGGCCGGCCATCGTCATCTCGTTGATCGTGCTGGCGAATTCCTTCGCCTGCTCGACGGCGTTGCGCCGGTTGCTGTGGGTCTCCCACGCGATCAGGCTGCCCCAGGCGAGCACCAGCATGAGCCAGATCGCGCCGGTCAGGCGCACCCAGATCGGGGTATCGGAGAAACGGGACGACATAGTGTGCTTCCACGTGTGGGCCGCGGACGCGGCCGTGCATTGTCATGCTGCCATGAGGGCTATTACGGCTGGCCAGCCCCCGGCTTGAGGGGTGCACACTAGGCGCCGCGCCGATTGCCGTTGCTGATCCAGATCAGATAGATTCGAACCAAATGCCCCCGACAGGGTCATTCCGCGGGGCCGCCGCACGGCGGCCCGGCACGTTCACCACCCACTTCAGGAGCACCACATGAAGAAGTCCCTGCTCGCCGCGGTCCTCGGCGTCTCGGCCCTCGCCGTCACCACCGCTCACGCCCAGACCTCCGCCTCGGACATGATCAAGTACCGCCAGTCGGGCTACAGCTACATGGCCTGGAACATGGGCAACATCAAGGCTCAGCTCGAGGGCCCGGACTACGATCCGGCGCGCGTCGCCGCGGCCGCCAATGTGATCGCGGCCATCGCCAATTCCGGCATGGGCGCGCTGTACGCACCGGGCACGGACAAGGGCACGGGCTGGAAGGAGACCCGCCTGAAGTCCGAGTTCTTCGCGCAGCCGGACAAGGTCCGCGAGGTCGGCATGAACTTCGTGCAGCAGGCCAACAAGCTCCAGGAAGTCGCCGCCAGCGGGGACAAGGCCGCCGTCGCCGCGCAGTTCGGCGAGGTCGGCAAGGCCTGCAAGGCCTGTCACGAGAACTTCCGCAAGCCCGAATAACGCTCCGGCGCGCGGAAACGGAACGGCCACCCGAGGGTGGCCGTTCTCGCGTTCACCAGCCGAGATTGACGGGCGGCGGCGGAGGCGGCGGGTTGAACACGCCGCTGGTCGCCCACACGGCCAGCGCCGCCAGCGCCAGCGCGACCACGAAGCGCGGCACGCCGCCGCCCTCGTTCTCGCGGTAGCGGGCGTCGTCGGCCGGCACGCGCTTGCGGCCCGTGATCATCGGCCCGACCAGCCGCTGCCTGCGCACCACGCCGTAAAACGCGATCGCCGCGACGTGCAGCGCGACGAGGCCGTAGATCGCCCATTCGGCCAGCCGGTGCCAGCCCGACAGCCGCGACACGGTCGCCTCCGACACCATCGGCGCCATCGGACCCCGGAACGAGACGTCGTCGTAGGCGAACAGGCCGGTGGCGGCCTGGAAGCCGATCAGCCCGATCAGAGCCAGCACCGACAGCGCGCCGAGCGGGTTGTGACCGATGCCGGCCCAGCGGCCGGCGAAATAGTCGCGGATCGCGGCCGGACCGCGCACGAAGCTCGCGAAGCGCGCCGTGCGCGAACCGATCAGCCCCCACGCGAGGCGGAACACGATCAGACCCACGATGGCCTGGCCGAAGCGCCCGTGCCACACCATGGCGTTGCCGCCGATCTTGACGCTCGCGACGGCGCCGACGACGAGCGCCACCAGCAGCCAGTGGAAGAGCCTCAGCGGCAGGTCCCAGACCCTGATCTCGCGTTCGTTCATGCGGTGTCCTCCTTGTCCTGTACCGGGGGTTGCGCGGCCCGCTGCCGCAGGAATTCGCGCAGGATGCCGGCCGTGTGGGAACGGTCGGCCGCGCAGACGGCTTCCGGCGGCCCCTGCGCGACGATCTCGCCACCGCCGTCACCGCCCTCTGGGCCGAGGTCGATCAGCCAGTCGGCCTCGGCCATCACGTCCAGATCGTGCTCGATGACGAGCACGGTGTGGCCCGCGTCGGCGAGCCGGTGCAGTACGTGGATGAGCTTCTCGACGTCGGCCATGTGCAGGCCCACGGTCGGCTCGTCGAGCACGTACAGCGTGTGCTTTTCGGGCGGCAGCGGCCGCCCCCCGGCGGACGCCGCCTCACCGGCACGTCCGCGCACCTTGGCGAGTTCCGTGACCAGCTTGATGCGCTGCGCCTCGCCTCCCGACAGCGTCGGGCTGGGCTGGCCCAGCGTCAGGTAGCCGAGTCCGACGTCCTGCAGCAGCCGCAGCGGATGCGCCACCGACGGATGGGCGGCGAAGAACTCCACGGCCTCGTCCACGGGCATCTCCAGCACCTCGGCCGCCGTCCGGCCGCGCCAGCGCACCGACAGCGTCTCGGCGTTGAAGCGGCGTCCGCCGCAGGCCTCGCACGGCAGCTTCACGTCGGGCAGGAAGTTCATCTCCACCGTGACCTGTCCCTGGCCCTCGCACACCGGGCAGCGGCCAGCACCGGTGTTGAACGAGAAGCGCGAGGCCGTCCAGCCGCGCGTCCTCGCGTCGAAGGTCTCGGCGAACAGCTTGCGGATCGTGTCCCAGAAGCCGACGTAGGTCGCCGGGCAGGAGCGCGGCGTCTTGCCGATCGGCGTCTGGTCGACCTCCAGCACGCGGCCGACCGAGGCCGCGCCGTCGATGGCCGCGCAGCCGACCGGCGGCTGCGGCGTGACGGCCCCGACCATGCGCTGCAGGCTCGCGAGCAGCACGTCGCGCGCCAGCGTGGACTTGCCCGAGCCGGACACGCCGGTGACCACGGTCAGCCGGCCCAGCGGCACGCGCGCCGTGACGTCGCGCAGGTTGTGCAGCCGCGCGCCGCGCACGACCAGCGACGGGTGGTCATCCCTGACCGCGCGGCGCGGCCGCAGCGGATGGCGCAGCGGCGCGCGCAGGCAGCGGCCGGTGGCCGACCCGGGTGCCGCCATCAGGTCGTCCAGCGAGCCCTCGGCCGTGACGCGGCCGCCGCGCACACCGGCGCCGGGGCCCAGGTCGATGACGTGGTCGGCGCGGCGGATGGTGTCCTCGTCGTGCTCGACGACGAGCAGCGTGTTGCCGCGGTCGCGCAGCGCCTCCAGCGTGTCGAGCAGCAGCCGGTTGTCGCGCGGGTGCAGGCCGATGGTCGGCTCGTCGAGGATGTAGCACACGCCGCGCAGGTTGGAGCCGAGCTGGGCCGCGAGCCGGATGCGCTGGGCCTCGCCGCCCGACAGCGTCGGCGCGCCGCGGTCGAGCGCCAGGTAACCCAGCCCCACCCGGTGCAGGAACTCCAGCCGGCCGCGGATCTCGGTGACGAGGTCGCGCCCGATCTCGGCCTCGCGCCCCTCGAGGCGGATCGCGTCGAAGAAGGCCGCGACGCGGTCGACGGGGAAGGACGACAGCTCGTGGATGCCCAGGTCGCGGAAGCGCACGGCACGGGCGACCGGGTTGAGCCGCGCGCCCTCGCAGACCGGGCAGGCCTCGTCGCCGACGTGTTCGTCCTCGGCCAGGTCGAGCGCGTTCGGATCCTCGACGCGGCCCGACACCTTCTGCCCCGTGCCGTAGCAGGCCGGGCACCAGCCGTGCTTGGCGTTGTACGAGAACAGCCGCGGGTCCGGCTCGGGGAAGCTCGTGCCGCAGCACGGGCAGGCGCGCAGCGTCGAGAACGTGGCCGGCTGCGTGTCGAGCGCGCCCAGGCGCAGCACGCGGACCACGCCCTTGCCGTGCTCGAGCGCCACCTCCAGCAGCTCGCGCAGCCTGGCCTCGTTGTCGGCGCGCGGCACGATCATGCCGACCGGCAGGTCGATGTCGTGTTCCCGGTAGCGGTCCAGCCGCGGCCACTTGGCCGTGGGCAGGTATTCGCCGTCCACGCGCAGCCGTTCGAAGCCCTTGCCGCGCGCCCACTTGGCCAGATCGGTGTACAGGCCCTTGCGGTTGACGACCAGCGGCGCGAGCAGTTCGACCGATTCGCCGGCGAAGTCGCGCACGATCTGCGCCGCGATCGCGTCGAAGCTCTGCGGCACGACCGGCACCTCGCAGTCCGGGCAGTACTGCGTGCCGAGCTTGACGTACAGCAGCCGCAGGAACGGCTGGATCTCGGTCAGCGTGCCGACCGTGCTCTTGCGCCCGCCGCGGCTGACGCGCTGCTCGATGGCCACGGTCGGCGGGATGCCGGCCACGCTGTCGACGTCCGGCCGCGCCGCCGGCTGCACGAACTGGCGCGCGTAGGCATTGAGCGATTCCAGATAGCGGCGCTGGCCCTCGCCGAACACGATGTCGAAGGCCAGCGTGGACTTGCCCGAGCCCGACAGCCCGGTGACGACGGTGAAGCGGTCGCGCGGGATGTCGAGGCTGACGTTCTTCAGGTTGTGCTCACGCGCGTGGCGGATGGAGATGGCCGGCGCCGGCACCGCGCGGTACTTCGCCGGCGCCTCGGCGGCTTTCGGCAGGCCGACGGCGGCGAGCGCCGCGCGGTAGTCGCGCATCGCGCGGCCGGTGTGCGAGGCCCCGACGCGCATCACGGCCTCCGGCGTGCCGCAGGCGACGATCTCGCCGCCCGCGTCGCCGCCCTCGGGCCCGAGGTCGATGAGCCAGTCGGCGGCCAGCAGCACGTCGAGGTTGTGCTCGATGACGACCAGTGCGTGGCCGGCGTCGAGCAGCTTGTCGAAGGCCGCCAGCAGCGTCGCGACGTCCGAGAAGTGCAGGCCGGTGGTCGGCTCGTCGAACAGGAACAGCAGCCGGCCGCCTTTCGTGGCGCCGCGCTTGCCGGCGCGCTGCGCGGCCTCGGCCAGGTGGCCGGCGAGCTTGAGCCGCTGCGCCTCGCCGCCGGACAGTGTCGGCACGGGCTGCCCGAGCTTCAGGTACTCCAGCCCGACGTCGGCCAGCGGCGCGAGCGCGGCGAGCACGTCACGCTCGCCGGCGAAGAATTCCAGCGCCTCGGACACCGTCATCTCCAGCACGTCGGCGACCGACTTGCCGCGCCACCGCAGTTCCAGCACCTCGGGGCGGTAGCGGCGCCCGTCGCAGTCCGGGCAGCGCAGGTAAACGTCGGACAGGAACTGCATCTCGACGTGCTCGAAGCCCGAGCCGGTGCAGGTCGGGCAGCGGCCCGTGCCGGTGTTGAAGCTGAAGGTGCCGGGCGTGTAGCCGCGCGCCTTGGCTTCCGGCAGCGCGGCGTAGCGCTTGCGGATGGCGTCCCAGGCGCCGACGTGGCTGACCGGCATCGAGCGCGCGCTCTTGCCGATCGGCGACTGGTCGACGAGCACGACGCCGGACAGGTGCCCGACCCCCTCGAGCCCGGCGCAGGCGTCGGGCGGCAGCTCGGAGGGCACGCTCTCGCCGAAGTGGCGCGCCAGCACCGGATGCAGCACGTCCTGCACCAGCGTCGACTTGCCCGAGCCGGACACGCCGGACACGCACACCAGATGGCCCAGCGGAATCGTCACGTCGACGCCGCGCAGGTTGTGCAGCCGCGCGCCGCGGAGCGTCAGCACCGGGCCGTCGCCGGACACCGGACGTGGCGCGCGGGCGATGTCGACGCGCTCGCGCCCGGCCAGGTAGGCGCCGGTGCGCGAGGCCGGATCGGCGGCGACCTCGGCCGGCGTGCCGTAGGCGACGATGCGGCCGCCGCGCTCACCGGGACCGGGACCGATGTCGAGCAGGCGGTCGGCCGCCAGCATGATCTGCGGATCGTGCTCGACGACGACCAGCGTATTGCCGGCGTCGCGCAGCCGCGTCATGACGCCGAGGATGCGGTCGATGTCGCGCGGGTGCAGGCCGATCGACGGCTCGTCGAGCACGAACAGGGTGTTCACCAGCGAGGTGCCGAGCGCCGTGGTCAGATTGATGCGCTGCACCTCGCCGCCCGACAGCGTGCGCGACTGGCGGTCCAGCGTCAGGTAGCCGAGGCCCACGCGCTCCAGGTAGTCGAGCCGGCCGCGCACCTCGCCCAGCAGCAGATCCGTGGCCTCGTCGAGCGGACCGGGCAGTTCCAGCCCGTCGACGAAGGCGCGCACGCGCGTGACCGGCAGCGCCATGACCTCGTGGATCGCGAGCCCGCCGAGCCGCCACAGCAGCGCCTCGGGCTTGAGCCGCGCGCCGCGGCAGGCCGGGCATTCCGTGTAGCTGCGGTAGCGCGACAGCAGCACGCGGATGTGCATCTTGTAGGCCTTGGTCTCGAGCCAGTCGAAGAAATGGCGCACGCCGTACCACTTCCTCGGCCACGAGGACTTCCAGCTCTTCCACGTCTCGTCGCCCTCGAGCACCCAGCGGCGGTGCTCCGGCGACAGCTCGCGGAACGGCACGTCGAGCGGCACGCCGTAGCGCGGCGCCATCTTCTCCATGTCCTCCTGGCACTCGGCGTAGCTCTTGCTCTGCCACGGCCTCACGGCGCCTTCGCGCAGCGTCTTGCCCTCATCCGGCACGACGAGGCCGAAATCGACCCCGATCACGCGGCCGAAGCCCCGGCACGTGTCGCACGCGCCGACCGGCGAGTTGAACGAGAACAGCCCCGGCGTCGGTTCGGCGTAGTGGATGTCGCAGTCGGCGCAGTGCAGATCGGTGGAGAAGCGCCAGGCCGCGTCGTCGGCGTACACGGTCATCCGGCCCCGGCCGCGCGCGAGCGCCGCCTCGATGGCCTCGGCCACGCGCGCCGGCTCGGCGTTCGACAGCCGGAAACGGTCCTGCACGACGTGCAGCACGTCGCCGTCGGCGCCGCGCTCGCGCGCGTGGATGCGCGTGTAGCCCTGCGCGGCGAGCAGCTGCTCGACCTCGGCCTCGGTGAAGTTGTGCGGCACCGTCACCGGGAAGCTCAGTACGAGGCGCGGGTCCGCATCGCCGGCGCGCTCGCGCAGCGCGCGCGCGATGCTCTCCGGGTCATCGCGCCGGACCTCGTGGCCGCAGCCCCGGCAATGCAGGCGCGCGGCGCGTGCGTACAGCAGCTTGAAGTGGTCCGACAGCTCGGTCATCGTGCCGACCGTCGAACGCGAGCTGCGCACCGGGTTGGTCTGGTCGATCGCGATGGCCGGCGGCACGCCCTCGATGCGGTCGACCTGCGGCTTGTCCTGCCGGTCGAGGAACTGCCGCGCGTACGGCGAGAAGGTCTCGACGTAGCGCCGCTGCCCCTCGGCGTACAGCGTGTCGAACACCAGCGAGGACTTCCCCGAGCCCGACA
>Ga0182792_1000471_pt1 | contig 37888 bp, 36 predicted proteins | sample Passage237B_FD_130497 | JGI IMG/M metagenome (GOLD analysis project Ga0182792, IMG submission 130497) | Cellulose adapted compost microbial communities from Newby Island Compost Facility, Milpitas, CA, USA - Passage2 37B (version 2) (version 2) ...
CAACCGTCAGCGGGCCATTCTTGTAGGTCGGGGTGATGCTCCAGCCCTTGGAATTCTCACGCGCGGTAAGGCTACCTTTGACCTCAGCCGCTTCGTCACCCGAAACGTTCTGGGTGTAGGCGAGGGTCACGGTCAGGCCGCCGAAGCTCGGCGTGCGATACATGATGGCGTTGTCGTAGCGGGTCTGCTGCTCGAACAGCTGCTGGGCGTTGCCGATGCCGGTCAGGCCGAACGGATCCAGGCTGCCGATGAAGGCACGCGACGGGTTGAAGTCACGACCCAGCCACACGCGGCCGAAACCGCCTTCGAGGCCCAGGAAGGCCTGACGGTCAGAGGTGGTCTGCGAACTGCGGTCCGGGTTCAGCTGGCTTTCGATCGTGAAGAAGGCCTTCAGACCGTTGCCGAGGTCTTCCGTGCCACGGAAGCCCAGACGGCTGGTCGACTGGCCGCTGGAGTCGATGCCGCTGCGGCTCTTCAGACCCGGGTGGATACCATTTTCCTCGCTGCCGCTCAGGTGGCGGAAGCCGAGGTCCATGACGCCGTAGATCTGCACGTTGGACTGGGCGAAGGCCGGAGCCGACACCAGACCGGCGACAGCCAGTGCGATGAGTTTCTTTTGCATTGAAATTCCCCTCTAGGTTCAAGTTAAAACCGGCTGGAGGCCGGCCCCACTTACCTCTCGTTCGAGAAGCTGGATTGGATTGTGCGCAAGTGCCGCCGCCGCCCGCAAGCACGAATGGACGATTCAGCCCGCCCGCGGACGACTGTGTTGCGCACTCACAACAACCGTCCGCCGGCCTCGATCCGGAGATGGTCCGGCGGCAGGCCGGCCACATGGCGGCGGTGCGCGGCGCGGTACGCCGCCTCGAGGCCACGCGCAACACGGCGCCCGTCGAACAGCGCCGTGCCCTGCGCGCGGGCCAGACGCTCGCGCAGGGCCGCGTGCGCCGCCGGGTCGCGGGCCAGCGTGACGGCCGTGCGTTCATAGGCCTCCAGGTCCGGCACGACCAGCTCGTGCAGGCCCAGATCGTTCAGCAGGCTGGCGGCGACGCGCGAGGCGAAGGAGCGCCCCGGACAGGTCAGCAACGGGACGTTGGCGAGCAGGGCGTCGATTGCCGTCGTGTGCGCGTTGTACGGCGAGGTGTCGAGAAAGAGGTCCGCGAGCCGCAAGCGGGCGAGGTGGTCGCCAAGCTCGGGCATCCTGGGCGCGAACACGAGCCGGCCCGGATCCACGCCGTGCCCGGCCGCCTCGCGGCGCAGGTTGTCCACGGCCGCCGGCGGCGCGTCGGACAGCCACAGCACGGCGCCATCCACCGCCTTCAGGATGCGCATCCATGCCGCGAAGTCCGCGGGCCGGATCTTGTAGCTGTTGTTGAAGCAGCAGAACACGAAGCCCCGCTCCGGCAACCCCGCCCCGGCGCGCGTGAAGCGCCGGGGGCCCGGGCGGCGCCCGCCGTCGTTGGGCAGGTAACAGCCGGGCAGGTGGATGACCTTTTCCGAATAGTGCGGGAACGCCTCCTCCGGCACGACGACCGGGTCGGCCGCGATGTAGTCCATCCCCGGCAGCCCGGTGGTGCCGGGATAACCGAGATAGACGATCTGGACCGGAGCGCAGCGGCGCACGAACAGGCCGGGGCGCCCGTCCTGCGTGTAGCCCGTCAGGTCCACCGCGACGTCGATTTCGAGTTCGCGGGCGAGGCGGACGACGGCCTCGTCGTCCAGGGCGCGCACGTCGATGAAGCGGTCGAAGGCCGCGCTGACGCGACGGCGCATCGCGTCGTCCGAGGGCGGGCCGAAGGCGAAGCCGAACCACTCGAACTCCGTGCGGTCGTGCCGCTCGAACACCTCGGCCATCAGCTGCGACACAGCATGGTCGCGGAAATCGGCCGAGAAATACCCCACGCGCAGCTTCCTGCCATCCGGCGCGCGCGGCGGCAGGGGCCGATGCACGGCCGCGTGTTCGGTCGCGTGCAGCTCCGCGCAGCGCCGATGCAGGGCGGGGTCGTCGATCAGGCTGAGCAGCGGAAACGGATGGATCGGCTTGTGCCCGCGCCGGAGACCCTCGACCACCCTTTCCAGCGACGCGTCCAGGACACGCCAATCACACAGCTGCTGCCGGATGAAAAGGGCTTGCCCGACGACGTAGTCACGCCCCGGCTTGAGCGCCTCGGCGCGTTCGTACGCGGCCAGCGCCTCCACATGCTGCCGGCGCCGCATCTGCACCGCTCCCAGCCAGAGCCACGCATCGAAGAACCGGGGTCAATCTCCCCGGCGCGAAGAAAGCTGGCATAAGCGGCCTCGTCACGGCTGAGCGCATACTCTGCGCGCCCCTTGTTCATCCACGCCTCGACCAGACCGGGGTCGCGTTCCACCAGCCGGACGGAGACTTCCAGCGCCTCCTCGTAGTGCTGACGGCCAAGCCGCAGCGCGGCGAGATTGAGCAGGACGTCAGCCCCTTCCGGCTCCAGCGCGCGGGCCCGCTCAACCAGCGGCTCCGCCTCGTCGAACTTCCGCTGCTTGAGGAGCACGGCGGCGAGGTTCACGAGCACGGAGATGCGGTCCGGCATCAGCTCCAAGGCCTCCCGGAACAGCGCCTCCGCCCCGGGCCATTCCTCGCGCGCGGCCCGCTCGAGCCCGGCCATGAACAGGCCCTTCGCCCGCTCGAAACGCGCGTTGTCGTCCAGCCGCATACCCGCCCTCACATCCTCGAAGTGGGCGCATGATACCCGCTCCCGGCGCGCGCAACCGCCCCCCTGAAACGCGAAACGGGCACCGAAGTGCCCGTTTCGCCGGATCGATCCGGAACGGATCAGAAGTTGTGGCGGATGCCGATGTTGACGCCCTTCCGGTAGTTCCCCGCCAGCCAGCCGTTGGGGCCGGGGCCGACGTCGTGCAGACCCAGGGTCTCGGCGATGGTGTTGCCCTTGGCGTGCGCGTAGGTGGCATACACGTTGGTGCGCTTGGACAGGGCGTGGTTGTAGCCGACCGCCCACTGGCTGCCCTTCAGCGAACCGAGGTCGAAGGAGCCGACGTCGATGTCGCGCTTGCTGCGGTTGTACGAGAACAGCACGGTGCCGGCCTCGGAGACGGGCACGGTGGCGGCGAGCATCCACTGCTTGCCGTCGACGTCGAGGGCGTCGAAGAACTCGCTCTTGACGGTGCCGAAGGCGGCGCTGACCTTGACCACGCCGAAATCATACGAACCGAGGAGGTTCCAGCGCTTTTCCTTGTAGCCGACCGCGTCGTTCTTCAGGTGCTCGTAGGTCAGCCCGGCCGTCAGCGGCCCCCTGGAGTACGAACCGACCAGACTCATGAACCGCGTGTTGATGTTGTCCCAGCCCTTCTCGACCGCGATCTCGTCACCCGGAATGTCCGTGATCACGGTCGGCAGGTCGAAGCCGAGGAAGTTCATCTCGACCCGGTTCGAGTAGCTGCCGCCGACGCGGAAGCCGCTCAGGTCCGGCGACATGTAGCGGATGGAGTTGTCGATCCAGACGGTGGTCCGGTAGATGTTCTCCATGCTGCCGACGCCGGCGGCGCCGAACGGATCGAGGTCGGAGAGCATCTCGCGCACCGGGTTCATGTGACGGCCGAGCGAGACACGGCCGAAACCGCCTTCGAGACCGACGAAGGCGTGGCGGCTGGACGTGGTCTGACTGGACGTATCCGGCGACAGCCCGCTCTCGATCGTGAAGAAGGCCTTCAGGCCGTTGCCGAGGTCTTCCGTACCGCGGAAGCCAAGGCGGCTCTCGGCCTGGTTGCCGGAATCGATGGCGCTGCGCGACTTGAAGTCGACGGGGATCAGCCCGTTGTCGCTGCCGCTCATGTAGCTGTAGCCCAGATCCATGACGCCATAGACCTGAACGTTGGACTGCGCCATGACCGGCGCGGAAACGACGGCCGAAGCGACCGCCAGCGGAAGGAGTTTTTGCCTCATCGTGCTTTCCTTGTGAATTCTTCGTATGCGTACGTAAAGTGAGGGCGGCTTGCGCCGCCCTGTCCATGCACACAGTTTCCCGCTGCAGTGCGCGTACATTTTGCAACATACGCCAGCCGCTTAGCACGAAAGCATTGAACCAGGCGGATTTCATGAGCCCGGCATGTTGCCGACGCGCCACACCGCGGGGGCCCTCCCTGACTTCACGGCCCTTCTTGCCCGTCCGAACAGAAATCGCTTGTGTTCCACCCCGGAGAGGCCCATACTGCGCTCGCGGGTTTTCAAAGTACGACAGCTCTGACGCAGTACCTCGCGGTAAACGGTTTGCGCTCCTCGCCTTGATTCTCGTAAGACCGGGCCATTTCGCCCACGCACCAATCCAATCATTGCAAGGAAAGCATTCCATGGCACAAGGTACTGTCAAGTGGTTCAACGACGCCAAGGGCTTCGGCTTCATCACCCCGGCTGACGGCGGCGAGGACGTGTTCGCGCACTTCTCCGCGATCCAGGGCAACGGCTTCAAGTCGCTGGCCGAGAACCAGAAGGTTTCGTTCGACATCGTCACCGGCCCGAAGGGCAAGCAGGCGGCGAACATCCAGCGCATCGACTGATCCGGTCGCACGCTGAACGGAAAAGCCCGGGCAACCGGGCTTTTTTGCGTTTACGGCCGGCAAGGCGCCCCGCCACCGCCCCGCGCGCTAGAATCGCGACCTTTGGCAAGGGATTCCCATGACGCGGCAAGACGGCCCCATCGGCGTGTTCGATTCCGGCATCGGCGGCCTGACGGTGGTGCGGGCGCTGATGGACCGGCTGCCGTTCGAGGACGTCATCTACTTCGGCGACACGGCGCGCGTGCCCTACGGCATCAAGTCGGTCGACACCATCCGCCGCTTCGCCGGCGAGATCACGCGGTTCCTGCTCGCGCGCGACGTGAAGATGCTGATCGTGGCCTGCAACACGATGGCGGCGGTGGCCGCCGACGTGGTGCGCGGGCTGGCGCGCGACGTGGAGGTCATCGACGTGATCGAGGCCGGCGCGCAGGCCGCCGTGGCGCAGTCGGTGAGCCGGCGCATCGGCGTCATCGGCACGCCGACGACGATCAACAGCAACGCCTACGCGCAGCGCATGCACGCGCTCGACCCCGGCGTGCAGGTGTATTCGTCGGCCTGTCCGCTGTTCGTGCCGCTGGTCGAGGAAGGCTGGCTGGACCATCCGGTCACGCGCATGACCGCGCGCGAATACCTCAAGCCGGTGCTGGCCGAGGAGGTCGACAGCCTGGTGCTGGGCTGCACCCACTATCCGCTGCTCAAGCCGCTGCTCAAGCGCGTGGCCGGACGCGGCGTGCGGCTGATCGACTCGGCCGGCACGACGGCCGAGCTGGCCGCCGAACGCCTGCGGGCCGCCGGACTGGCGCGCGGCGACGGCACGCCGCGCCACCGCTTCCACGTCACCGACGTGCCGCTGCGTTTCCAGACCATCGGCGAACGCTTCCTCGGCCGCGCGCTCGGCGCGGTCGAGAAGGTTCACTGGGAGTGATCGGCGCCCGCGGCACGCGGGTCAGCCGGGCGAGGACGTCGTCTCGCCGGTGACGACCGGGCGCTCCGGATCGGCGCACCACTCGCTCCACGACCCCGGATACAGGCACGAGCCGCGCAGGCCGGCGCCCTCCATCGCGAGCAGGTTGTGGCAGGCGGTGACACCGGAGCCGCACTGATGCACGACGTCGGACGGCTCGCGGCCGTCGAGCAGCGCCTCGAACTCGGCGCGCAGTTCCGCCGCCGGGCGGAAGCGGCCGCCCGACAGGTTGTCGCGGAAGAAGCGGTTGACCGCGCCGGGGATGTGACCGCCCACCGGGTCGAGCGTCTCGTTCTGGCCGGCGAAGCGGTCCGGACTGCGGGCGTCGATCAGCGTGACGCTGCCCGCTTCCAGCGCGCGCCGCAGCCCCGCCGCGTCGATGGTGGCCGCCGTGGTCGGCCCGACCGGATGCTCCACCGGCGTGATCGTCGGCACCTCCGCGTCCACCGGCAGACCCGCCTGACGCCAGGCCCGGTAGCCGCCGTCGAGCACGGCGGCGCGGTCGTGCCCGATCCAGCGCAGCATCCACCACAGCCGCGCGGCGATCGCGCCGCCCGCGTCGTCATAGGCCACCACCTGGTCGCCGGGCGCGATGCCCAGCTCGCCGAGCCGCGCCGCGAACACCGCCGGGTTCGGCAGCGGATGGCGGCCGTTGCGGCCCGTGCACGGCCCCGAGAGATCCTCGTCGAGGTGCATGAACACCGCGCCGGGGATGTGCGACTCGGCCCAGGCGCGGCGACCGGCCTCGGGATCGGCCAGGTCGTGGCGACAATCGACCACGCGCAGGCCCGGCTGGCCCAGCAGGCCGGCCAGCGTGGAAGCATCGATGAGCGTACGGTAAGCAGTCATTCGGCCGATTCCTCCGTCTCGTCCAGCCACATGCGCGCCTCGCCCTCGTCCTCGAAGACGCGCACCTCGCCATCCACGAACATCTGCGTCATCCACGCGCTCCAGCCGACCCACTGGCTGGTCGTCAACACCGCGACGCGACCGAAGTCGCGCCGGTGCTCGCGCGCGAAGCGCAGATCCTCCCACGCTACGTCGAGCGTGAAGCTGGCCATGCCGCGCAGGTCGACGAGCAGGTTCACCGGCCCCTCGAAGCGCGACTTGTACGTGAAGAGCTCCTCGAACTCCTTGTAGTCGGCCAGCGTGAATTCGCCGAACACGGCGATCGAGATCCGCCGCGGACCGTGGTCGATCGTGATCATGGCAGCCCTCCACACGATGTCGTGCGGCCCACTATAGGGGTACCCGTCGGGGGATTCAACACGGCCCGGCGCGCGGGCGGGCAGGAGCGGACGCCGGGGCGCGCCCGCCCCGTGGCGGGAAACGGCCTATGCGGGCAGCGTGACCCTGGCGACGAGACCGCCGTCCGGCGCGTTGGCGAGCGTCACCTCGCCGCCCTGGGCGCGCAGCAGGTTGCGCGCGATCGCGAGCCCGAGGCCGGTGCCGCCGGTGTCGCGGTTGCGCGAGGCCTCGGTGCGGTAGAAGGGCTCGAACACCCGCTCGAGCTCGTCGTCGGGCAGGCCCGGACCGTGGTCGCGCGCGGTCACGCGGCCGCCGTCGAGCGAAATCTCCACGCGCGTGCCGAATTTCACGCCGTTCTCGATCAGGTTCCACAGCGCGCGTCGCAGCGCGGTCGGCCGCGCGGCGCAGACATGGGCGTCGCCGGGCGCCAGCGTCACGTCCCAGCCCAGTTCGTGCGCGTCCTCGACCAGGCTGTCGAGCAGCGCCCGCACGTCCAGCCGCTGCGGCGCCTCGGCGTCTTCCTGGCTGCGCGCGTAGGCCAGCCCTTCGCGCACGAGCTTCTGCATCGCGTCCAGATCGGACTGGACGCGCGCGCGCAGCGTCTCGTCGTCGATCTGCTCGGCACGCAGCCGCAGCCGCGTGATCGGCGTCTGCAGGTCGTGCGAGATCGCGGCGAGGATGCGCGTGCGCTCGGCGATGTGCTCGCGGATGCGCTGCTGCATCTGGCGGAAGGCGCCTGCGGCCTGCGCGACCTCTGCCGGACCGCGTGCCGAGACCTCGCCGCGCTCCGGGTCCTCGCCGAGCACGCGGGCCGCCTCGGCCAGCTCGGACAACGGGCGCGTGGCGACGCGCACGGCGATCCACGACAGCAGGCCGATGCCGCCGATCAGCGCCGCGAGCGCGGCGAGCATGCGCTCGGGCGAGGCCGCGCGGCGGTCCGGACCGGACTGCATGCCGGGCAGGCGGGCCGTGACCTGCGAGCCGTCGGAGAGGCCGATCACGGCGAAGACGCGCGGACCGGGCCGTCCCTCGCGCCCCAGTCCGGGCTCGGAGAGGAAATACAGCTGCACCGGGCGGTCGGGCTGGGCGCGCTCCAAGGCCTCCGTCAGCGAGCCGCGCCACGCGGCCGGCACGGCCTCGGGCGGCGGGCCGCCGAGGGACAGGCGCACCCGGCTGCGGCGCGAGGACTCGAGCTGCGCGGCGCGCGCCTCGGGCGGCAGGCGGTCGATGACGTCGACGACGGCCGCGACCTCGCGCGCCACGCCCTCGATCAGCACGTCGCGGTCGAACCGCTCGCGCTCGCCGAGGAACAGCCAGTAGCTGGTGCCGAGCACCACCGCCAGCCCGAGCAGCCAGATCCACATCAGGCGGGCGAACAGGGTGCGCGGCAGCCAGATCATGCGTCGCGCTCCGCCTCGACGTCGGCGGCCAGCACGTAGCCGCCGTTGCGCACGGTCTTGATGATGGCGGGATCGCGCGCGTTGTCGCGCAGACGCTGGCGCAGGCGGCTGACGGCCAGATCGATGGAGCGGTCGAACACGTCGGCGTCACGCCCGCGCGTGAGCTCCATCAGCTGGTCGCGCGACAGCACGCGGCGCGGATGGGCGGCGAACACGCTCAGCAGCCGGAACTCCGAACCGGACAGCGGCACGACCACGCCCTCGGCATCGACGAGGTGGCGCGCGACGGTGTCGAGCGTCCAGCCGGCGAAGCGCAGCCGGCGCGGCGTCTCGGGTTCGTCGAGGTTGGGGGGCAGCGCGCGGGCGCGGCGCAGGATGGCGCGGATGCGCGCGTACAGCTCGCGCGGCACGAAAGGCTTGGGCAGGTAATCGTCGGCGCCCATCTCGAGGCCGACGATGCGGTCCATCTCCTCGCCGCGCGCGGTCAGCATCAGCACGGGGATGCCCGCGTGCGGACCGCCCGCGCGCAGGCTGCGGCACAGGCTCAGGCCGTCCTCGCCCGGCATCATGATGTCGAGCACGATGAGGTCGATGCGGTGATGGTCCAGGGCCATGCGCATCTCGCGGCCGTTGGCGGCCGTGGTGCAGCGCAGGCCCTGCTTGGCGAGGTAGTCGGCGAGCAGTTCGCGGATGTCGCGGTCGTCGTCGACGATCAGGATGTGGTCGGCGCCGGTGTTCACATCCGCCTCCGTCTCAGGTGGAAACCATGTTGTCGCGGTGGATCAGCTCGGGTTCGCCAATGTACCCCAGCAGCTCCTCGATGCGGTCGCTGCTCTTGCGCGCGATGCGCCGGCATTCCGAGCTGCTGTAGTTGACGAGGCCGCGCGCGATCTCCTCGCCGGCGGCCGTGCGGCAGGCGACCACGGCACCGCGCTCGAAGTCGCCGACGACCTTGACGACACCCACCGGCAGCAGGCTCCGGCCGTTGCGCAGCGCGCGCGCCGCGCCGTCGTCCACGATCAGGCTGCCGGCGAGCTGCAGGTGGTCGGCCATCCACTGCTTGCGCGCGGCCAGCGGCGAGCTGGTGGCGCACAGCAGCGTGCCGATGGGCTCGGCCGCGGCCAGCCGGATCAGCACGTCGGGCTCGTGGCCGCTGGCGATGCAGGTGTGGGCGCCGCTGCGCGCGGCGCGCTGGGCGGCACGCACCTTGGTGATCATGCCGCCCTTGCTGATGCCCGAGCCGGCCCCTCCGGCCATGGCCTCGAAGGCGCGGTCCTCGGCCCGCCCCTCGCGGATCAGCGTGGCATTCGGGTCCTTGCGCGGATCGGCCGTGAACAGGCCCGCCTGGTCGGTCAGGATGATCAGCGCGTCGGCCTCGAGCAGGTTCGCGACCAGTGCGCCGAGCGTGTCGTTGTCGCCGAACTTGATCTCGTCGGTGACGATGGTGTCGTTCTCGTTGATGATGGGCACCACGCCCAGCTCGAGCAGCGTGCTGATCGTCGAGCGCGCGTTCAGGTAGCGCTTGCGGTCGGCCAGATCCTCGTGCGTGACGAGGATCTGCGCGGTGTGCAGGCCGTGCGCGGAGAAGGCTTCCTCGTAGGCCTCGACCAGTCCCATCTGCCCCACGGCGGCCGCGGCCTGCAGGCGATGCATCTCCTGCGGACGACGGTGCCAGCCCAGACGCTGCATGCCGGCGGCGATCGCGCCGGACGACACCAGCACGACCTGCTTGCCGGCCGCGCGCAGGGCCGCGATCTGGCGCGCCCAGTCGGCCATCGCGGCCTTGTCCAGGCCGGTGCCGTTGCGGGTGACCAGCGCGCTGCCGACCTTGACGACGAGGCGGCGGGACGAGCGGAGTTCTTCTCTCATGGCTTCGGGTGTGGAAGCGAAGGTTCAGTCTGCGTCGGAGGCGTCCGCCGCGTCCGGGTTCGCGCCGCTCTCCGCCGGCGCCTGCGCGGCCGCCGCCGCGGCGCGCTCGGCCTCGAGGCGGGCGCGTTCGGCGTCGAGGAAATCCTGCAGCGCGAAGACCAGCGGACGGCAGCCCTCGCCGGTGATCGCGGAGATCTCGAAGTGGCGCTCGACCGGGCCGTAGGCCTCGAGGAAGGCCGCGACGCGCTCGGCGCGCTCGGCCTCGGGGATCAGGTCGAGCTTGTTGAGCACCAGCCAGCGCGGCTTCTCGTACAGCGACGGGTCGTAGCGGCGCAGCTCCTCGACGATGGCCTTGGCGTCATGCACCGGGTCGGCCGACGGGTCGAACGGCGCGAGGTCGACCAGATGCAGCAGCACGCGCGTGCGCTGCAGGTGGCGCAGGAACTGGTGGCCCAGTCCGGCGCCGTCGGCCGCGCCTTCGATCAGGCCGGGAATGTCGGCGATGACGAAGCTGCGTTCCTCGCTCGTGCGCACCACGCCGAGGTTGGGGTGCAGCGTCGTGAACGGGTAGTCGGCCACCTTGGGCCGCGCCGCCGACACCGCGCGGATGAAGGTCGACTTGCCGGCGTTGGGCATGCCCAGCAGGCCCACGTCGGCCAGCACGCGCAGCTCCAGGCGCAGCATCCGGTGCTCGCCCTCCTCGCCCATCGTGCGCTTGCGCGGCGCGCGGTTGACGCTGGACTTGAAGTGGATGTTGCCGAGCCCGCCGCGTCCGCCGCGCGCGATCAGCACCTTCTTGCCGTCCTCGTCGAGGTCGGCGACCAGCTCGCCGGTCTCCCAGTCGGTGATGACCGTACCCACCGGCATGCGCAGCACGATGTCCTCGCCGCCCTTGCCGTAGCAGTCCGACCCGCGGCCGTTCTCGCCGCGCTCGGCGCGGAAATGGCGCGTGTAGCGATAGTCGATCAGCGTGTTGAGGTTGCGGTCGGCCTGCGCGTAGACGCTGCCGCCCCGCCCGCCATCACCGCCGTCCGGCCCGCCACGGGGCACGAACTTCTCGCGCCGGAACGTGGCCGCGCCGTTGCCGCCGTCGCCGGCGACCACCTCGATGCGCGCTTCGTCAAAGAATTTCATCGGGACTGCCCATGCAAAAACAAAAAAGCCCTATCGCAAGGATAGGGCTTTTCGGCGTCGGAGAGCGATCAGGCCGCGTTCGGGACGACCGTCACGACGCGGCGCTTCTGCGCGCCCTTGACCGAGAACTGGACGACGCCGTCGGTCAGCGCGAACAGGGTGTGGTCCTTGCCGATGCCGACGTTGTCGCCCGCGTGGTACTGGGTGCCGCGCTGGCGGACGATGATGTTGCCCGCGAGGACGGCCTGGCCGCCGTAGCGCTTGACACCCAGTCGTTTGGATTCGGAGTCGCGGCCGTTACGGGAACTGCCGCCGGCTTTTTTGTGTGCCATGTCGTGTTACCTCCTGACTCAGGCCGAGATGGCTTCGATGCGAAGCTCGGTGTAGTTCTGGCGATGGCCCTGACGCTTCTGGTAGTGCTTGCGACGGCGCATCTTGAAAATGCGGATCTTGTCGTGACGACCGTGCGACAGCACGGTGGCCTTGACAGAGGCGCCCGAAACCAGGGGCGTGCCGATCTTGACCGACTCGCCCTCGCCGACCATCAGAACCTGGTCGAGAGTGATTTCGGAGCCCACGTCAGCCGGTATCTGTTCTACTTTCAGTTTTTCGCCGGCAGCGACGCGATACTGCTTGCCGCCGGTTTTTATGACCGCGTACATGGTGTAGCTCCAATCAATGGATGGGGTGGTGCAAAGAATCGCGCATTTTGCCGCCCAAGTCGCGGATAGTCAAGGAAATTGCACGCCCCGGCCCGGCGGCGGACATCATGCGCCCGCCTCCCCGGCGGCCGGCAGCGCCGGCAGCAGGTATTCGAGCGCGTGCGGCTCGGTGCGGTAGTGCGCGTGCGGCTCCAGCCGCTGCCACAGGCCCGTGCGCTCCATCGCGTCGATGACCTGCTTCTTCAGCCCGCAGAAGGCCAGCGTGCGCCCCTCGGCCTGCAGCCGCGCGTGCAGCGAGGCGATGGCGTCGAGCCCGGTCGCGTCGATCGCGTTGATGCCGGCCGCCGACACCAGCAGCACCTTCACGTCCGGCTGTGCCCTCAGCGCGGCCGCGGCGGCCTCCTCGAACAGCTCGGCGGTGACAAAGGTCAGCGCGCTGTCGAAGCGCATCACGACGAGGTTCGGGTGCGGATGCGGCAGGCCGAAGCGGTCGCGGTCGCGGTAGGTGCCGTCCTCGTGCAGCCCCAGCAGCGCGACGCGCGGCTGCATGTCGCGGTACAGCATCAGCGACAGCGAGATCAGCAGGCCGGCCAGGATGCCGTTCTGGATGTTGGGCGCGAAGGCGAGCGTGGCCACGAAGGTCGCCGTCGCGGCAATGCCGTCGTCGCGGCCCGCCTGCCAGGCGCGGCGCATCGCCCCGGGATCGAACAGGCTGAACACGACCAGCACGATCACCGCCGCCAGCACGGCGACCGGCAGGTGCCACAGCAGCGGCGTCAGGTACAGCAGCGTCGCGAGCACGAACACCGCCGCGACCAGCGATGACAGCCCCGTGCGCGCGCCGCTCGCGAAGTTCAGCGCCGAGCGCGAGAACGAGCCGCTGACCGGCATGCCGCCCTGCACCGCCGAGGCGATCTTGGCCAGCCCCTGCCCGACCAGCTCCTGGTTGCGCGCCCAGGCCTCGCCGGTGCGCGCCGAGATCGCGCTCGCGCTGGCCGTGACCTCCATGAAGCTCACCAGCGCGATCACGAAGGCCGCCGGAAACAGCGCCACGATCCGGTTCCAGTCCAGCGCCGGCAGGACGAAGCCGGGCAGCCCCGCCGGAACGTGGCCGATCACGTGGCCGCCGCCGGCCTCGTAGCCGGTCACCGCCGACAGCCCGATCGCCGCGGCGACCACCAGCAGCACGCCGGGCAGCCGCGGCGCGAGCCGGCGCAGCACCAGCAGCGCGGCCAGCGTACCGAGGCCGAAGGCCATGGTGGGCAGATGCAGGCTCCCGGCATTGCCGAGCATGTTCAGGAAATCGGTCAGGAAATGCTCCGAACGCGGCATGCGCAGGCCGAGCAGCTCCGGCACCTGCGACAGCACGACGAGCAGCGCGGCGGCGTTGATGAAGCCCGCCATCACCGGCCGCGACAGCAGCTTCAGCAGCCAGCCCAGCCGCAGCGCGCCGAGCGCGAGCTGGATCAGCCCGGACAGCAGCGCCAGCACCACCGCCGCCTCGACGAAGTCGGCGCTGCCCGGCCGCGCCACCGCGATGAGGCTGGCGCCGGTCAGCAGCCCGGTCAGCGCCACCGGGCCGGTCGCGATCGCCCCGCAGGAACCGAACAGCGCGCCGATCACGGTGGGCAGCAGCGCCGCATACAGCCCGACGTAGGGCGGCAGCTGCGCGAGCTGCGCATAGGCCATGGCCTGCGGCACCAGCACCAGGCCCACCGTGATGCCGGCGACGAGATCGCCGCGGACGCCGGCCGCGCGCCAGCGCGCCGGCCAGGCGAGGAACGGGAAATAACGCTCGATGGGGCGGCTCATCGGCCGGACGGGGCGGTGTCGGTGCGCATGGACAGGCATGGTAGCAAAGGACGCGCACGCGACAGGTGACAGGCCGGGCTCGGCTGCGTTACGATTCACTTGTCAGACAACTTTCGTCCGCGATGAACGCTCCGGATACCGCCCCGCGCCCTGCCCGCCTCGGTGACGAGATCGCCGAGCGGCTCGACGCATGGATCCGTGAACAGGGTCTGCCGCCGGGCGCGCAGCTGCCGACCGAGAAGGAGCTGTGCGAGCGCTTCGGCGTGAGCCGGCCGGTCATCCGCGAGGCCATCGCCCGCCTCAAGGCCGAGGGCATCGTGCGCACGCGCCAGGGCTCGGGCGCCTTCGTCGCCGAACCGCCCGAGGTCTTCCGCCTGCCCCTGCCCGACGCACTGCCGCAGGACGCGGCCGAGGTGTTCGAGCTGCGCTACGTCGTCGAGACGGGTGCCGCCGCGCTGGCCGCCGAGCGGCGCGACGCGGACGACCTCGAACGCATCGCCGCCGCGCTCGACCACATGCGCGCCGCGCTCACGACCCACGCCGACGCGGCCGGCCACGACGACGCCTTCCACGCCGCCATTGCCGCCGCCACGCACAACCGCGCGCTGGCGCGTTTCGCCCAGTTCATGGGCCAGCAGTTCGCGCGCTCGCGCCGTCCGACCTGGAGCGAGGCCGGCCACCGCTCGGGCCGCGCGCGCGAGGCGCAGGACGAACATCAACGCATTTTCGACGCCATCGCCGCGGGTGACGCGGCCGCGGCGCGACAGGCCGCGGCCGCGCACCTGACCGGTGCCGCCCGCCGGCTGGGACTGGATACGGCGCGCTGGCGCGCGCTCGACGAAGGGGAAACCGCATGAACATGACACTGGAAGCGCCCGCCATGGCCGTGTCCGAGCCCGATTTCTCGGGGGTGGACCGCGTGCGCGTGATCGAGACGCTGAGCGCGCTGCTGCCGCCCGGCGCACTGCTGTACGACACCGAGGACATCCGGCCCTACGAGTGCGACGGCCTGTCGGCCTACCGCCGGCTGCCGCTGGCCGTGGCCCTGCCCACGACCGAGGAGCAGGTGGTCGCCATCCTGCGCGAGTGCAAGGCGATGGGCGTGCCGGTCGTCGCGCGCGGCGCGGGCACCGGCCTGTCGGGCGGCGCGCTGCCGCACGCCAACGGCGTGCTGCTGTCGATGGCCCGCTTCAACCGCATCGTGTCCATCGACCGGCTCGCCCGCACCGCCGTCGTGCAGCCGGGCGTGCGCAACCTCGCGATCTCCGAGGCCGTCGCGCCCTACGGCCTGTACTACGCGCCGGACCCGTCCTCGCAGATCGCCTGCACCATCGGCGGCAACGTGGCCGAGAACTCCGGCGGCGTGCACTGCCTCAAGTACGGCCTGACCGTCCACAACGTGCTGCGCGTGCGCGGCGTGACGATGGACGGCGAGGTCGTCGAGTTCGGCTCCTGCGCGCCGGATTCGGCCGGCTACGACCTGCTGGCCGTGATGATCGGCTCCGAGGGCCTGCTGGCCGTCGTCACCGAGGTCACGGTCCGGCTCACGCCGAAGCCGCAGCTCGCGCGCTGCGTGCTGGCCGCCTTCGACGACGTGCGCAAGGCCGGTGACGCCGTGGCCGCCGTGATCGCCGCCGGCATCATCCCGGCCGGCCTGGAGATGATGGACCAGCCGACCACGATCGCCGTCGAGGAGTTCGTGCATGCCGGCTACCCGCTCGACGCCAAGGGCATCCTGCTGTGCGAGTCCGACGGCACGCCCGAGGAGGTCGCCGAGGAGGTCGAGCGCATGCGCGAGGTGCTCGAGGCCGCCGGCGCCACCGAGATCCGCGTCTCGCGCGACGAGGCCGAGCGCCTGAGTTTCTGGGCCGGCCGCAAGGCGGCCTTCCCGGCCGCGGGGCGCCTGTCGCCGGACTACTACTGCATGGACGGCACGATCCCGCGCAAGCGCCTCGGCGAGATGCTGGAGGCCATCGCCGGGATGGAGAAGAAGTACGGGCTGGGCTGCCTCAACGTCTTCCACGCGGGCGACGGCAACCTGCACCCGCTGATCATGTTCGACGCCAACCAGGAAGGCGAGCTGCACCGCGCCGAGGAGTTCGGCGTCGAGATCCTCGAGCTGTCGATCGCGCTCGGCGGCACGGTGACCGGCGAGCACGGCATCGGCGTCGAGAAGATCAACCAGATGTGCAGCCAGTTCGACCGCGCCACGCTGGACGCCTTCTTCCGCATCAAGGCGGCCTTCGATCCGGCCGGCCTGCTCAACCCGGGCAAGGCCATCCCGACGCTGAACCGCTGCGCCGAGTACGGCAAGCTGCACGTCAAGGACGGACAGCTGCCCCACCCCGACCTGCCCCGCTTCTGATGGACAAGGGCTGGCTTCAGATACTGCTGGTCGGCGGACCGGTGCTGGCGCTGATCGGCGCCTGGGCCACGCTGCGCCACGTCACGAAGCGGCCGAACGACAGGACCCGACCATGAGCGACATCATCGAACAGTGGCGCGAGGCCATCCGCGCCGCCACCACCGCCCGCCGTCCGCTGCAGCTGCGCGGCGGCGGCACCAAGGACTTCTACGGCCGGCCGCCGTCCGGCGAGGTCTTCGACACGCGTTACCACCGCGGCATCGTCAGCTACGAGCCGACCGAGCTGGTCGTCACCGTGCGCGCCGGCACGCCGCTGGCCGAGCTGGAGGCCGCGCTCGCCGAGAAGAACCAGTGGCTCGCCTTCGAGCCGCCGCACTTCGGCGAGGGCGCCACGGTCGGCGGCACGGTCGCCTGCGGCCTGTCCGGTCCGCGCCGGCTCGCCGCCGGGGCCCTGCGCGACTTCGTGCTCGGCATGAAGGTCATGGACGGACGCGGCGACGTGCTGAGCTTCGGCGGCCAGGTCATGAAGAACGTCGCCGGCTTCGACGCCTCGCGCCTGATGGCCGGCAGCCTCGGCACGCTGGGCCTGATCCTCGAGGTCTCGCTGAAGGTGCTGCCGCGCCCGGTGCAGGAAGCAACGCTGCGGCTCGAGTGCGACGAGGCCACGGCACTGGCGAACATGAACGAATGGGGCGCGCAGCCGCTGCCGGTGTCGGCCACGGCCTGGCACGACGGCGTCCTGCACGTGCGCCTGTCCGGCGCGCGCGCCGCGGTCGAGGCCGCGCAGAAGCGCCTGGGCGGCACGCGCGTCGATGACGACGAGGCCGCGCGCTTCTGGACCGACCTGCGCGAGCAGCGTCATGCCTTCTTCACCGCGGGCGACGCGCCGCTGTGGCGCTTCGCGCTGCCGACCACGACGCCGCCGCTCGCGCTCGACGGCGCCAAGCTCATCGAATGGGGCGGCGGCCAGCGCTGGCTGCGCTCGGACGCCGACCCCAGCGCCCTGCGCGCGGTCGCGACCGCGCTGGGCGGTCACGCCACGCTGTTCCGGGGCGGCGACCGCTCGGGCGACGTGTTCCAGCGCCCGGCCGCCGCGCTGATGGACATCCACCGTCGCCTGAAGGCCGGTTTCGATCCGGCCGGCATCTTCAACCCCGGCCGCCTTTACCAAGAGTTCTGATCATGCAGACCCAGCTTGCCGACTTCATCCGCGACACGCGCGAGGGCCAGGAGGCCGACACCATCCTGCGCAAGTGCGTGCATTGCGGCTTCTGCACCGCGACCTGTCCGACCTACCAGCTGCTCGGCGACGAACTGGACGGGCCGCGCGGGCGCATCTACCTGATCAAGCAGGTGCTCGAGGGCGCCGAGCCCACCGCGCGCACGCAGCTGCACCTGGACCGCTGCCTGACCTGCCGCTCGTGCGAGAGCACCTGCCCGTCCGGCGTGGAGTACGGCCGGCTCGTCGACATCGGCCGCCACGTCGTGTCGCAGCGCGTGCCGCGCAAGGGCCGCGACCGCCTGATGCGCTGGGCGCTGAAGGAGTTCGTGCCGCGCGCCGGCGTGTTCGGCGCCGCGATGAAGCTCGGCCGCATGGTGCGCGGCGTGCTGCCGGCGGCGCTCAAGGAGAAGGTGCCCGAGGCGCGCCCGGCCGGTGCCTGGCCCGCGCCGCGCCACACGCGCCGCGTGATCGCGCTGGCCGGCTGCGTGCAGCCCGCGATGGCGCCGTCGATCAACGCCGCCGCCGCACGCGTGCTCGACGCCATCGGCATCTCGATGGTCGAGCAGCCCGGCGCGGGCTGCTGCGGCGCGCTGCGCCAGCACCTCGATGAACACGAGGGCGCCAGGGCCGACGCCCGCCGCAACATCGACGCGTGGTGGCCGGCGGTCGCGCGCGGCGAGGTCGAGGCCATCGTGATGACGGCCTCCGGCTGCGGCGTGCAGGTCCGCGACTACGGCCACCTGCTGGCCGACGACCCGGCCTACGCCGAGAAGGCCGCGCGCATTTCGGCGCTGACCCGCGACATCGGCGAGATCGTCGCGGCCGAGCACGACGTGCTGGTGCAGGTGCTGGGCAAGCGCGGCAGCGCCGGCAAGCTCGCCTTCCACTCGCCCTGCACGCTGCAGCACGGCCAGAAGATCCGCGGCGTGGTCGAGTCCATCCTGACCGCCGCCGGCTACGAGCTGGTGCCGGTGCGCGACAGCCATCTGTGCTGCGGCTCGGCCGGCACGTACTCGCTGCTGCAGCCGGAGCTGTCGCACCGCCTGCGCGAGAACAAGCTCGCCGCGCTGACCGAGCATGGCGCACCGGCGATCGCCTCGGCCAACATCGGCTGCATCACCCACCTCGATCCCGCCGCCAGCGTGCCGGTGCGCCACTGGATCGAGTACGTGGACGAGCGCCTGGCCAGTTAGGCGCGCCCGGGTTCCACGGCCGGGCCGTCGCCCCGTCCGCCACGAACGGACACGGGCGGCGGCTTTGCCCAGGTACGGCAGCCCCGGAACGGGGCGCCGTGCGCCCGCCTGACTTGTTCCACAGGCGGAGGTGTCGGTATGATGCCGGGTCCTGTCTTGCCCGGATTCGCCCGCGCACCGTTACAACGGCCGCACGGCCGCGGCCGGGCAGCCCGCCACAACAAGGCACTGCGACGGCGGGATCAACGATTCGAACGAATGAGCTGATGGAGAATCTCGGATGCCACTGGTAATCGGCGTGGCCACCGAGGCAGCTTCCGGAGAACGACGCATTCCGGTTGTGCCCGAAGTGGTCAAGAAATACGCGGGCCTTGGCGCGCGCGTCCTCGTCCAGCGCGGCGCGGGCGTGCAGGCGCACTATCCCGATCAAGCCCTCGGTGATGTCGATTTCGTCGACAGCGCGGAGGAAGTGTTCGCCCAGGCCGACGTCGTGCTGTGCGTGCAGGCCCCGTCGACCAAGCTGGTCAACAAGATGAAGTCCGGCGCGGTGCTGCTCGGCATGCTCTCGCCGTGGTCCGACGCCAAGCGCGTCGAAGCCTATGCCAAGCATGGCGTGACGGCCTTCGCGCTGGAGCTGCTGCCGCGCATCTCGCGCGCGCAGAGCATGGACGTGCTGTCCTCGCAGGCCTCGGTGGCCGGCTACGAGTGCGCGCTGATCGCGGCCAACCACAGCCCGAAGTTCTTCCCGATGCTCACCTACGCGGCCGGCTCGATCCGTCCGGCGCGCGTGCTGGTCATCGGCGCGGGTGTGGCCGGCCTGCAGGCCATCGCCACCGCGCGCCGTCTGGGCGCCATGGTCGAGGGCTACGACGTGCGTCCGGAGACGCGCGAGCAGATCGAGTCGCTGGGCGCCAAGTTCGTCGACACCGGCGTCAACGCCGTCGGTGAAGGCGGCTACGCGCGCGAGCTGACGGCCGAGGAGAAGGCCCAGCAGGCCGAGAAGCTCGGCCGCGCCATCGCGCAGTGCGACGTGCTGATCACCACCGCCGCCGTGCCGGGCCGCCGTGCCCCGGTGATCGTGACCAAGGAGATGGTCGCGGCGATGAAGGAAGGCGCGGTGATCGTCGACATGGCGGCCGAGACCGGCGGCAACGTCGAGGGCACGGAAGCGGGCAAGGAAGTGCGTGTCGGCGGCGTGCTGATCGTCGGCCCGACCAACATCCCCAGCCGCATGCCGGTGCATGCCTCGGAGATGTTCGCCAAGAACCTGTTCAACTTCATCAGCCCGTTCATCAAGGACGGCACGCTGTCGCTCGACTGGGAAGACGAGGTCATGCGCGGCGCCTGCCTGTGCCACGAGGGCCAAGTCCGCCATGCCGGCGTGCGCGACGCGCTCGGCATCAAGAACGACGAATAAAGGAAGCTGACGGAATGGATGGCTTTACCGCTCTGTATGTGTTCATGCTCGCGGCCTTCACGGGCTACGAGGTGATCTCGCGTGTGCCGGTGATCCTGCACACCCCGCTGATGTCGGGCTCGAACTTCGTGCACGGCGTGGTGCTCGTGGGCGCCATGATCGCGCTCGGCCACGCCGACCCGAACGATCCCCTGCAACTGACCATCGGTTTCTTCGCCGTGCTGCTCGGCGCGGCCAACGCGGCCGGTGGCTACATCGTGACCGAACGCATGCTCGGCATGTTCAAGGCCGGTGACAAGAAGAAGGAAGGGGGCGCCCAATGACTGCGAACTGGCTTGTCAGCATGGCGTACTTCGTCGTCGCCGTGGTGTTCATTCTCGGCCTGAAGGCCATGAGCTCGCCGGTGACGGCGCGCCGCGGCATCATGTGGGCCGGCTTCGCGATGATCGCGGCGACGGTCGTCACCTTCTTCATCCCGGGCCTGCACAACATCGGCCTGATGGTGCTCGCCATCGTGCTCGGCGGCGGCGTGGCCTGGTGGTCGGGCAAGATCGTCAAGATGACCGACATGCCGCAGATGGTCGCCGTCTACAACGGCATGGGCGGCGGCGCGGCGGCCGGCATCGCGGCCATCGAACTGGTGCGCGGCGTCGAGCACTCGGCCATGGTGTCGACGCTGATGGTGCTCGGCGCCATCATCGGCTCGGTCGCCTTCTCCGGCTCCTGCGTGGCCTTCGCCAAGCTGCAGGGCCTGATGAACAAGGCCATCCGCCTGCCGCAGCAGAACACCATCAACTTCTTCCTGACGCTGCTCACGTTCGGCCTCGGCCTGACGATCGGCTACGCGGACGAGCCCTCGCTGTTCGGCATCGCGCTGTTCTTCCTGCTCGCGCTGGCGCTCGGTACCGTGCTGGTGCTGCCGATCGGCGGCGCCGACATGCCGGTGGTGATCTCGCTGCTCAACGCGTTCACCGGCCTGGCCGTGGGCTTCAAGGGCTTCGTGCTGGGCATCCCGGCGCTGATCGTGGCCGGCATCGTGGTGGGCGCCTCGGGCATGCTGCTGACGCAGCTGATGGCCAAGGCCATGAACCGCCCGATCAGGAACATCATCTTCACGCCGCTGACCGGCGCCGCCGCCGAGGGTGGCGAGGGTCCGCAGGGCACGATGCGCGAGGTCTCCGCGACCGACGCCGCCGCGCTGATGCGCTTCGGCAGCAAGGTCATCATCGTGCCGGGCTACGGCATGGCGGTGGCCGGCGCGCAGCACAAGGTCTGGGAGATGACCAAGCTGCTGGAGGATGCCGGCGTCGAGGTGAAGTTCGCCATCCACCCGGTGGCGGGCCGGATGCCGGGCCACATGAACGTGCTGCTGGCCGAGGCCGGCGTGCCGTACGACAAGATCTTCGACCTGGACGAGATCAACGACGAGTTCGCCCAGGCCGACGTGGCCCTGGTGATCGGCGCCAACGACGTGGTCAACCCCGTCGCCCGCACCGACAAGACCAGCCCGATCTACGGCATGCCCATCCTGAACGCCGACATGGCGCGCGACGTGATCGTCATCAAGCGTGGTCGTGGCGCGGGCTACTCGGGCATCGAGAACGCGCTGTTCTTCAAGGAGAACTGCTCCATGCTGTACGGCAGCGCGCAGGAAGCGGTCGCCGAGATCACGGCCCAGATCAAGGCCATGGAAGGCTGACCGGACCGGCTCCCGGAAACCGGAACGGCGCACCCTCGGGTGCGCCGTTTTCGTTCGTGCGCGAATTTTTCCGCCGCCCGGACTTCATGATCCGGCCATCGCGGCCGTTATAGAGGTCATGAAGTCCTTCCGTCCCGTCCTGCTGGCCGCGCTGCTGCTCGCCACCGGCCCCGTGCCGGCGCAGACGTCCGACCCTGCGCCCGCGTCCGGAGCGCCTTCGGACGCGCGTCGGGCGGGCGACCGGCCGTACCGCTACCCGATGCCGGCGATCGCGCACACCGTGCGCGAGGTGCAGTATTCCACGCAGGCCATGCTGCTGATGGAGTACTGCGCCGACACGCGCATCCCGGATGCGTTCGTGAACGAACGTCTGGCCGAATTCAGCCGCCAGACGGGCCGTCGGGAGGATTGCCGGACGCTGCTGGAATACTAGGCGAAGAAGGGACCCTGCTGCTGCGGGCAGCCCATGGCCGCGAGGAAGTCGCGCTCGGCCGCGTTGCGGATGCCGCACACACGCAGTTCCGTGCCGAAACGCCCGGCCGCGCCGGCGACCATCTCGATCAGCGTCTCGGCGTGCTCCTCGTGCGCGAGCCCGCGCACCAGCGCCGGCGACACGCGCACGACGTCGATGCGCCCGGCCGCGAGCGGCACGAGCGCCAGAGGACCGGCCCCCGCGTCGTCGAGGGCGATGCGCACGCCCAGCGCGCGCAGCGCGTCGAGCGCGGAATCGCCCTCCTCGCCGCCCAGTGCCAGCGACACCGCACCGAAGCCCACCTCCAGCCCGGTCGCCGGCGCGCCGGCGTGCATCAGCTCGGCACGCAGCCGCGCCACGAGCGCGGCGTCGGGCGGGCCCTGCAGCGTCACGCACACGCGCATCTCACGCCCCGAGGCCAGCAGCGCCGCCGCATGCCGCAGCACGCGGCCGTCGAGCGCGGCCGCCGCGTCGGTGCCGGGACGCGGCGCATCGCCCGGCACGACCAGCGCGCTCGCCAGCCGCGTGCCGCTACGGGCGTCCACGACCGGCTCCAGCAGCGGCTCGAAGGCCGGTGGCGGAGCCGCCGGCGGCGCCTCGCCGGCCTCGACGAGCAGCAGCCGCCAGCCGGTCCGCGGGCCCGGCAGCACGCGCGCGCGCTGGTCGCACAGGCGCGCCACCGGCGGTTCGTGCGACTCGGGCCAGCGCACGTCCATGACCTCGTCGATGCGACGCCCCACCAGATCCACGCCCTCCCGGCCCAGCGCGGCGCGCGCGCCGGCATTCAGCGCCTGGATGCGGTCGCCCTCGTCGACGACGACCAGCGGCTGGGACACGGCGGCCGCCAGACGCGGCCACACGCGGTCCTCGCCGCCAGCGTGCTCGCGGCCGTAGGCCTCGGCGACGATGTCGGGACTGAGGATCAGCGCGTGCATGCCGGGGCGCAGCCGCGCGGCGGTGATGAAGCGCATGTCGCGCGTCCGTCCGCCGGGCAGCGCGATGCGGATGGAGCCGCGCATCTCGCCCTGGATCAGCAGGCGCTCGCGCGCCTCGAGGAAGGCGCGCTCATTGGGGAAGAGGTCGGACAGCGGCTTGCCGACGATCTGGCGGTACTCGCGTTCGAGCAGCCGGCAGGCGGCACTGTTGGCGTCGAGCATGATCTCGTCGCCGGTGATGATCAGGCCTTCGTCGATGAGTTCGAGCAGCGCCAGGTACAGCCCCGTCTCCAGCCCTTCGGAGAAGTCGGCGACGAAGGGTTCGTTCGGCGGGTCGGAACGCGGGGGCTGGGGCGGAATCGGTGGCATGGCGTCGGCCGTGGTTCTCCGGGGTGCGGCCTGTGCCGCGTGGTACCCAGAATACCCGCGCCCGCGCCGGTCCTTCGACCGAAAAAGCGTAAAAACCGCCCCTATTTGCGGCCCAGACCGCCCAGCAGCACGGCCACCGGGCGCTTGTCACGGCGCCGAGGGGCCCCCCCGCGAGGCGGAGCGGCGCCGGTCCCCCCCGCCGGGCGCGGGTAGGGGTTGTTTGAGAGGAAACGGTCCGGGGCCGCCCTCGGCGGGGCCGCGCGGGGGGCCCCCCCCGGGGGGGCGCGGGGGCCCCGCCGTTCCCCGCGGCCGACGGCGTGTAGGGCTTGTTGAAGTCGAAACCGTCGGGCGCGACCTTGGGCGAGCCGCCGCGGGCGCCCGCCCCCTTGCCGGCACCATTGGCGCGCGCGGCGGGCTGGGCGGCGGCCGGTGCGGGCCGGCGCTCGGACTCGCCGCGCGGCTTGCGGCGGTGGCCACCGCCGGCCTCGTCGAACTCCGGCTCGGGTTCGAAACCGGGCACGACCTCCTGCGGGATATCGAGCTTGATGAGCTTCTGGATCTCGGCCAGCCGTCCCTTCTCCTCGGCGCACACCAGCGACACGGCCTTTCCGCTGCGCCCGGCACGGCCGGTGCGGCCGATGCGGTGCACGTAGTCCTCCGCGGTGTGCGGCAGCTCGAAGTTGATGACCAGCGGCAGGTCGTCCACGTCCAGGCCGCGCGCGGCCACGTCGGTGGCCACCAGCACGCGCAGCGTGCCGGACTTGAACGCCTCCAGCGTCTCGGTGCGCTGGGCCTGGCTCTTGTCGCCGTGGATGGCGTCGGCCGAGATGCCCTGCCGCGCCAGATAGTGCGCGAGGCGGCCGCACAGCAGCTTGGTGTCGACGAACACCAGCGCCTGCGTGTCGGCGGCGTGGCGCAGCAGGTGCGCGAGCAGGTTGCGCTTGAGCCCGGACGAGACCGGATGGACGATGTGGGTGATGGTCTCGGAGACCGTGTTGCGGCGCGCGACCTCGACCAGGCGCGGGTTCTTCAGCATGCGGTCGGCGAGCTTCTTGATCTCGTCCGAGAACGTGGCCGAGAACAGCAGGCTCTGGCGCGCCGAGGGCAGCAGGTCGAGGATGCGGCGGATGTCCGGGATGAAGCCCATGTCGAGCATCCGGTCGGCCTCGTCCAGCACCAGCATCTCGACCTGGCCGAGCTGGATGGTCTTCTGCTGCACGTGATCGAGCAGGCGGCCGGGCGTGGCGACGACGATCTCGACACCCTTGCGCAGCTCCTCGACCTGGGCGCGCATGTCGACACCGCCGTACACGCAGATCGAGCGCAGCGGCACGTACTTGCCGTAGGTCTGGACCGACTCATGCACCTGCATGGCCAGTTCGCGCGTGGGGGCGAGCACGAGCGCGCGCACCGGGTGGCGCGCCGGACTGGTGGAGGTGTTGGCGTGGCGGGCCAGCCGCTGGATCAGTGGCAGCGTGAAGCCGGCGGTCTTGCCGGTGCCGGTCTGGGCGGCGCCCATCACGTCGAAGCCCTGCAGCACGACGGGGATGGCCTGCTGCTGGATCGGCGTGGGTTCGGTGTAGCCGGTTTCGGCGACGGCGCGTTGCAGCTCGGGCAACAGCCCGAGATCGGCGAAGCTCATGGTCGGTTTCAGTCCTGGCGGCAAAGGCCGCAAAAAGCGCGGATGCGCGAAAAGAGGTGCGCAATTATACATGCGCACGCGACGCGCTTTCCTTTTCGCCTCAAGTGTTTCCGCTCGCCGGGCGCAGCGCGCCTCAGCGCACCAGCGTGAGGTACGCCGTGACTTCCTCGCGGTCGTGGTACAGGTGCTTGATGCGCAGGTCGTAGTCGCCGACGCTGGCGAGCCGCTTGTGGATCAGCACGCGGCACTGCTCGACCGCCTCGAGCCGCCGCTTCATCGGCAGCTTGAGGTTGAAGATGGCGTGGCGCGCGCGGCCGGAACCGATCCAGTCGGCCACCAGCGAGGCCACGCGCGAGGGCTGCTCGACCATGTCGCACACCAGCCAGTCGACGGGCCGCGGCGGGCGCCACGTGAAGCCGTCGGCACGCAGGTGTTCGACCATCTCGGTGGCCATCACCGACGGCGCCATCGGGCCGTTGTCGACGGCCGTCACGCGCAGCCCGCGGTAGGCGAGCTGCCAGGTCCAGCCGCCCGGCGCGGCACCCAGGTCGACGGCACGCATGCCCGCCCGCATGGCCACGGTGCGCTCGTGCTCGGTGAGCAGGCCGAGGATGGCCTCGGCGAGCTTCAGGGTGGAACGGCTGCCAGCCTCGTGCGGCATGCGCAGACGGGCGATGCCCATGGGCCACGGCGCGGCCTGGCCGGGGGCGCTGGCCCCGATCCAGGCCGTCGCGGCATCGGTGAACAGCACGTGCAGCTCGGGCAGGTTGCGCCGGCTGCTGCGGATCGCGCCGCGCGCGGACAGACGCTTGACCAGCGGCTCGGCGAAGCGCCGGCAGAAGCCCGACAGCGGACGCCCGGCGTCGCTGTCCGGATGTTCGAGCAACACCGTCGAGAAGCGCTGGCCGGCACCGGCCACGGCCTCGGCGATGGGCGTGGCGCGGTCGGTCTCGGGCAGGTCGCCGACGCGCGCGAGCCACGGCGTGAGGCTGCGCGCGAAGACCAGCGACTGCCAGTCGCAGTGCGGCAGCAGGTCGGCCAGCGGCACGCCCTCGTGGCTCTCGAACACGGCGAAGCCCGTGTTCTCCTTCGCACGGACGAAGCCGTCCATGCCCAGCGAACGCGCGAAGCCGTCCATCTCGGCGGCCAGCTCCTTCTCGAAACCGGCGCGGCACAGCGCGACCAGCCCCCAGGCGAGGACTTCGTTCGGGCTATCGGACTGATCGTCTGGCTTCATCGGGTGCGCTCGGGGCGGTGTGTATCATCGGGGGTCCGCGGATGATACGTCGCGGCCGCAGCCCGGCCAAATCGGCGTGCGTTCCGCACCGACGCGACAGGAGTCCCCATGGAATACCGCCGACTCGGCGACAGCTCGCTGGAAGTATCCGCCCTGTGCATGGGCACGATGACCTTCGGCGAGCAGAACAGCGCCGCCGAAGCCCACGACCTGCTCGACCGCGCGCTCGACGCCGGCATCAACTTCTTCGACTGCGCCGAGATGTACCCGGTGCCCTCGCGCGCCGAGACCTCGGGCGCATCCGAACGCATCCTCGGCCAGTGGCTCGCGCGCCAGAAGCGCGACCGGCTCGTCATCGCGACCAAGGTGGCCGGCCCCAACCGCGGACTGGACTGGATCCGCGGCGGACCGCTGTCGCTGGACGCCGGGAACATCCGTGCCGCCGTCGAGGGCAGTCTCGAACGGCTCGGCACCGACTACATCGACCTGTACCAGATCCACTGGCCGGCGCGGAACCAGCCGATGTTCGGCGGCTGGCAGTACGACCCGACGGCCGAGCACGACGCCACGCCGATCCGCGAGCAGCTCGACACGCTGGCCGAACTGGTCGCCGAGGGCCACATCCGCCACGTCGGCCTGTCCAACGAGCATCCGTGGGGCGTCATGCAGTTCCTGCGGCTGGCCGAGCTGCACGGGCTGCCGCGCGTGGTGTCGACGCAGAACGTCTACAACCTGCTGAGCCGCGTCTACGACTACGGCCTGGCCGAGCTGTGCCACCGCGAGCGCGTCAGCCTGATCGCCTACTCGCCGCTGGCCTTCGGCCATCTGACGGGCAAGTACCTGGACGCGCCGCCGGCCGGCTCGCGCATCGCGCTGTTCCCGACCTTCGGCCGCCGCTACGCCGGCGAGGGCGTGCGTCCGGCGGTCGAGGCCTACGCGGAACTCGCGCGCCGGCACGGCCTGACGCCGGCGACGCTGGCGCTGTCTTTCGTCTATCACCGCTGGTGCGTGACGAGCACCGTGATCGGCGCGACGAACCTGAAGCAGCTGGAAGAGAATCTGGCGGCATGGAACGTCCGCCCCGACCCCGACCTGCGGGCCGGGATCGACGCCATCCACCGCCGTCACCCGAATCCGGCGCCCTAGTTGAGCGCGGGCATGCGGACGCTGGGCGGGGACAGGTGCGACGGCACCTCGGGCAGGTTGTTGGCGAGCATGTAGTCGTTCATCTCGCGCCAGCCGGCGAAGATCGCGGACTTCTGCACCTGCGGGTTCATCGCGTAGCAGTCCTCCAGCGACCGGCCCGAGTGGCGGCAGCCGCCGCCGATGGCGCGCCCCTCGGCCTCGGCCTGCGCCGCGCGCGTCTTGGGATCGGGGATGTCGAGCACGTCATAGAGCATGTCGCAGCTCGAAAGCAGCGGCATGGCGCACAGAACGATGATCAGGGTTCGCAGTGACATGGGGATTCGCCTTGGCTCCTGAAGGCATTTACGGCCGTTCCGGAACAATCTTGAAGGTCTCGTGCGCATGAACCGTTCCGGCCGGCCCTGGCCGCGCCTCCCGGCGCACCGCGGAGGGCGCGCGCCGCGTGGATGCCGGCCCTTGCCACCGACCGCCCCGCCCGCGTCCGCGGCGCCGGCGGCGCCTTGACGCCACGCGACACGCCCCCCTACCATCGCAGCCTTTCTCCCGCAGGCCCGAACCTTGAGCATCCAGCAACTTCTTGCCCCGATCGCCGACGACATGCGCGCGGTCGACGAGGTCATCCGCCAGCGCCTGCATTCCGACGTCGCGCTCGTGCGCCAGATCGCCGAGTACATCGTCGGCAGCGGCGGCAAGCGCCTGCGCCCGGCGCTCGTGCTGACGGTGGCCCGGGCCTTCGGCTACCACGGCACGCATCACCACGAGCTGGCCGCCGTCGTCGAGTTCATCCACACCGCCACGCTGCTGCACGACGACGTCGTCGACGAGTCCGAGCTGCGCCGTGGCCGCGAGACCGCCAACGCCGCCTTCGGCAACGCAGCGGCCGTGCTGGTCGGCGACTTCCTGTACTCGCGCGCCTTCCAGATGATGGTCTCGGTCGGCGACATGCGCGTCATGCAGGTGCTGTCGGACGCGACCAACGTCATCGCCGAGGGCGAGGTGCTGCAGCTGATGAACTGCGGCAACGCCGACGTGGACGTCCCGGCCTACCTCAAGGTCATCCGCTACAAGACCGCCAAGCTGTTCGAGGCCTCGGCCCGGCTCGGCGCCATTCTCGGCGGCGCGGACGAAACCGTCGAGCGCCGGCTCGGCGAGTACGGCATGCATCTGGGCACCGCGTTCCAGATCATCGACGACGTGCTCGACTACTCCTCCGAGGACGCCGCCACCGGCAAGCACCTGGGCGACGACCTCGCCGAGGGCAAGCCCACGCTGCCGCTGATCCTCGCGATGGAGCGCGGCACGCCGGAGCAGGCCGCGCTGGTGCGCGACGCGATCGAGAACGGCCGCCGCGAGGCCTTTCCGGACGTGCTCGCCGCGATCACCGCCTGCGGCGCGCTCGACGCGGCGCGCGCCGCCGCGCGCGAGGAGGCCGACGCGGCCCTCGAAAAAATCTCCGCATTGCCCACTTCCGTTTTCGCGGAAGCGTTGCTACAATTGCCAGCCTTTGCAGTTGAACGAAATTTCTGACTGCAACCAGGATACGTCGGGGAATAGCTCAGCCTGGTAGAGCACTGCGTTCGGGACGCAGGGGCCGGAGGTTCGAATCCTCTTTCCCCGACCACCAATTCGAAAAAACCGCCTTCCGGGCGGTTTTTTCATTTCCGGGGGAGGAAAAACGATGGCCTACGGTTTCGACGACCTGCTCGCACGCTGCGACAAGGAATGGAAGGACTACTGCCAGCACGAGTTCGTGCGCCAGCTCGGCCGCGGCACCCTGCCGGCGGAAGCCTTCCGCCATTACCTGAAGCAGGACTACCTCTTCCTGCTGCACTTCGCCCGCGCCTACGCGCTGGCGGCCTACAAGAGCCACAGCCTCGCCGACCTGCGGCGCGGCGCCGAGGGCCTGAAGGCCATTCTCGACCTCGAGCTGCAGCTGCACATCGACTACTGCCGCGAATGGGGCATCGGCGAGGACGAGCTCACCGCCCTGCCCGAATCGCGCGCGACGATGGCCTACACGCGCTACGTGCTCGACGCCGGCGCGCGCGGTGACCTGCTTGACCTGCACGTGGCGCTCGCGCCGTGCATGGTCGGCTACGCCGAGATCGCCAACTGGCTGCTCGAGCAGCCCTTCACGCGCAAGGAAGGCAACCCCTACGCGCCGTGGATCGAGATGTATGCCGGCGAGGAGTTCCAGCAGGCCGCCCGCGCCGAGCGCGAGTGGCTGGAAGAGCGGCTGGCCGGCGTGGACGCGGGCCGCTTCGCGGAGCTGGTGACGATCTTCAGCCAGGCCTCGCGGCTCGAGGCCGATTTCTGGCAGATGGGGCTGGATCAGGCCGACTGACCGGCACCGTGGCGCGCCAGCGCCCAGGCCACGTGCTCGCGCACCAGCGCCGACGGGTCGTCGGCGCGCGCGCGCAGCGCCGCCAGAACCGCATCCGAGGTCGGCGCGTTGCCGAGTGCCACGGCCAGATTGCGCAGCCAGCGCTCGTAGCCGATACGGTGGATCGCGCTGCCGGCCATGCGCTCGCGGAAATCGGCCTCGCTCCACGCGAACAGCTCCACCAGCCGGGCGCCGTCCAGCGCGTGGCGCGGCGCGAAGTCCGGCTCGGCCGTGAGCCGCGCGAAGCGGTTCCACGGGCACACGAGCTGGCAATCGTCACAGCCGTAGATGCGGTTGCCGACGAGCGGGCGTAGCGCCTCGGGAATCGCGCCCTTCAACTCGATCGTCAGGTACGAGATGCAGCGCCGCGCATCGACGCGGTAGGGCGCGACGATGGCCCCGGTCGGACAGGCGTCGAGGCAGGCCGTGCACTCGCCGCAGTGCCCGCGCTGCGGCACATCGACCGGCAGCGGCAGGTCCGTGAAGATCTCGCCGAGGAAGAAGGCCGAGCCGGCCTCGCGGTGCAGCAGCAGCGTGTGCTTGCCGCGCCAGCCCAGCCCGGCCCGGGCGGCCAGCTCCACCTCCAGCACCGGCGCCGAATCGACGAATACGCGGTAGCCGTGCGGCACGGCCTCGGCGATGCGGTCGGCCAGCTTCTGCAGCCGCGCCCGCAGCAGCTTGTGGTAGTCGCGCCCCAGCGCGTAGCGCGAGACGTAGGCCCGCTCCGGGTCCGCCAGCGCGGCTTCGGCGTCGGCCGCCTCGGGCCAGTAGTTCATGCGCGCGCTGATCACGCGCACGGTGCCCGGATGCAGTTCGGCCGGGCGCGCCCGCGTCATGCCGTGACGCGCCATATAATCCATCTCGCCGTGGAAGCCCTCGGCCAGCCACGCGGCCAGGCCCGGCTCCGCGTCGGACAGGTCGACGCCGGTCACGGCCACGGCATCGAAGCCGAGCTCGCGCCCCCAGCCGCGGATGCTCGCCACCAGCTCGGCGCCCGCGACGGGATCGGACGCCAGGGAGACGTTTGAATGATCGGGAATGTTCACGCCACCGATGATAGCGGTGCGCGCTTCACGGCACACCTCGGCGACGAATCCGACACCGAGCGTGCCGGCGCGGCGCTGGCGGAAGGCCTGTCGGCCGGCATCGTGGTGTATCTGGCCGGCGACCTCGGCGCGGGCAAGACCACGCTGGTGCGGGGCTGCCTGCGGGCCCTCGGCCACGCGGGAAAGGTGAAAAGCCCCACATACACCTTGATTGAACCTTATACTGTTTCTAGATTAGACTTATATCACTTTGATTTTTATCGCTTCAGCACGCCCGACGAATTTCTCGAGGCGGGGCTGGAGGAATACTTCGCGGGACAGGGCGCCTGCCTCGTGGAGTGGCCGGACAAGGCCGCGCCCCATGTGCCGCCTCCGGACATGGAAGTGCGCTTGGCGGTGCGCGGCGCGGGCCGCGAGATCGAGGTACTGGGACGGACGGAAAACGGACGAAGATGCGCCCTGACGATGTTGTCGAGCCTGCAGGCCAGCCAGCCCTGAGCCAGACCGCCGGCATCAGCCGGCGCGAGCTGCTGCGCTTTGCCGGCGCGACGCTGGCGCTGCTCGTCAGCCCCGTGGGCTTCGCCGCCGCGACCAGCCTCGTCGCCGTGCGGGTCTGGCCCGGCACCGAATACACCCGCATCACCCTCGAGGGCCCGGCCGAGATCGAATTCAGCCAGATGATGCTGAGCGATCCGGAACGCCTCGTCATCGACCTCAAGGGCGTCGAGTTCAACACCGTGCTGCAGTCGCTGCCGGACAAGGTGCTCGCGTCCGACCCGCTGATCGCCCGCATCCGCGCAGCGGTCAACCGCCCCGGCGTCGTGCGCGTGGTCGTCGAGCTCAAGGCCGGCATCAAGCCGCAGATCTTCACGCTGAACCCGATCGCCAGCTACGGCCACCGCCTGGTCGTGGACCTCTACCCCGAGCAGCCGGTCGACCCCATCCTCGCGCTGATCCACAAGCGCTCGCCGATGGAAGCCGCGTCTGGCGAGGCCGGCGGCGACGCCGTGGTCGCGTCCGGCGACGCGCCGGCATCCTCCCCGTCCGAGACCAACCGCCTCTACACCGTCGTAATCGACCCCGGCCACGGCGGCGAGGACCCCGGCGCGATCGGCCGGCGCGGCTCGCACGAGAAGAACATCACGCTGTCGATCGCGCGCCGGCTCAAGCGCAAGATCGACGCCGAACCGAACATGCAGGCCCTGCTCACGCGCAACGGCGACTACTTCGTGCCGCTGTACAAGCGCGTGTCGATCGCGCGGCGCGCGCAGGCCGACCTCTTCGTCTCCATCCACGCCGACGCCTTCACCCGGCCGGAGGCCAACGGCAGCTCGGTGTACGTGCTGTCCGAGCGCGGCGCGACCAGTACGGCCGCACGCTGGCTGGCGCAGAAGGAGAACGAGGCCGACCTGATCGGCGGCATCAACATCGCCAAGCAGGAAGGCCATCTCGCCCGCACGCTGCTCGACCTGTCGCAGACCGCGACGATCAACGACAGCCTCAAGCTCGCCTCGGCCGTGCTGACGCAGCTGGGCACCATCAACCGCCTGCACAAGCCGCAGGTGGAACAGGCCGGCTTCGCCGTGCTGCGCTCGCCGGACGTGCCGTCCATCCTCGTCGAGACCGCCTTCATCAGCAATCCGGAGGAGGAGAAGCGGCTCAACGACCAGGCCTACCAGGAGAAGATGGCCGACGCCATCGTCGCCGGCATCCGGCAGTACTTCGCCACCAACCCGCCGGTCTCGCGCACCACCATCGCCCGCGCCGAGTGAGTCCGCGCACCGCGCGAACCCCTCGGATGCCGTATAATTGCGGCTTTTTTCAGGCGCTTATGCAGGTTCTTCGAGGGATTCCGGAGCGCGCCGCGCAGCCCTCGGTGCTCACCATCGGCAATTTCGACGGCGTTCACCGCGGCCACCAGGCCCTGCTCGAGATGCTCGTGACCAAGGCCCGCGCCATGCAGGCCGCGGCGACCGTGCTCACCTTCGAGCCGCATCCGCGCGAGTATTTCTCCCCGCAGAACGCCCCTGCCCGCCTGACCTCGCTGCGCGACAAGCTGCTGCAGCTCGCCCAGAACGGCGTCGACCGCGTCCACGTGTGCCGTTTCGACGCCCGCCTCGCCGCGCTGCCGGCCGACCGCTTCGTCGAGCACGTGCTGGTGCGCGGACTCGGCGTACGCCACCTGATCATCGGCGACGACTTCCGCTTCGGCGCGCGGCGCCAGGGCGACTTCGCGCTGCTCGAGCGCGAGGGCGCGCGGCTGGGCTTCGGCGTCGAGGCCATGCCCACGCTGGCCGACGGCGGCGTGCGCGTGTCCAGCTCGGCCGTGCGCGAGGCGCTGGCCGAGGGCCGGCTCGACGATGCGGCCGCGCTGCTGGGCCGTCCGTACAGCATCGCCGGCCGCGTGACCACGGGCCGCCGCCTCGGGCGCAGCCTCGGCTACCCGACCGCCAACATCGCGCTGCGTTTCCGGCGGCCGGCGCTGGGCGGCGTGTTCGCGGTCGCGGTCGAGGGCCTGGCCGGACACCGGCTGGCCGGCGTCGCCAACCTCGGCTCGCGTCCGACCGTGGGCGGCGATCGTCCCAACCTCGAGGTGCACCTGCTGGACTGGGCCGGCGACTGCTACGGCACCCACCTGCGCGTGCACTTTCTGCACAAGCTGCGCGACGAGGCGCGCTACGATTCGCTCGACGCGCTGCGAGCACAGATCCGGCTCGACGAACGGGCGGCCCGCGCCTGGTTCGCCACCCACCCCATCCAGAACTGACCAAGACCACGACAAATGGCCGAATACCGCAAGACGCTCAACCTCCCGGACACGCCCTTCCCGATGCGCGGCAACCTCGCCCAGCGCGAGCCGGGCTGGATCGCCGAGTGGCAGCAACGCCGCCTCTACCAGCGCATCCGCGAGAAGGCCAAGGGACGCCCGCGTTTCGTGCTGCACGACGGCCCCCCGTACGCCAACGGCGACATCCACATCGGCCACGCGGTCAACAAGATCCTGAAGGACATCATCGTGCGCTCGAAGACGCTGGCCGGCTTCGACGCGCCCTACGTGCCGGGCTGGGACTGCCACGGCCTGCCGATCGAGCACCAGATCGAGAAGACCCACGGCAAGCACCTGCCAGCCGAGGACGCGCGCCGGCTGTGCCGCGAGTACGCCGAGGAGCAGGTGCAACGCCAGAAGAAGGACTTCATCCGCCTCGGCGTGCTGGGCGACTGGGACAACCCCTACCGCACGATGCAGTTTTCGAACGAGGCCGCCGAGGTGCGCGCGCTGGGCGAGATCATGCGCCGCGGCTACCTGTTCAAGGGTCTCAAGCCCGTCAACTGGTGCTTCGACTGCGGCTCGGCGCTGGCCGAGGCGGAGGTCGAGTATCAGGACCGCCGCTCGCCGATGGTCGACGTCGGCTTCCCGCTCGCGCCGGGCGAGCGTGACCGCCTCGCACGGGCCTTCGGCCTGTCCGCGCTGCCAGCGGGCGGCGTGTATGCGGTGATCTGGACCACCACGCCCTGGACCATTCCGGCCAACCAGGCCCTGAACGTGCACCCCGAAGTCGACTACGAGCTCGTCGCCACGCCGCGCGGCGCGCTGGTGCTGGCCGCCGAGCTGCGCGAGGCCTGCCTCGGCCGCTACAGGCTGGAAGGCACGGTGCTCGGCACCGCCAAGGGCGCCGCGCTCGAGCGCATCGAATTCCGCCATCCGTTCTACGACCGCGCCTCGCCGGTGCTGCTGGGCGACTACGTCGGCACCGACGCCGGCACCGGCGTCGTGCACAGCGCGCCGGCCTACGGCATGGACGACTTCCTGACCTGTACGCGCTATGGCATGCGCTTCGACGAGATCCTGACGCCGGTGCAGGCCGACGGCCGCTACGCCGAAAGCCTGGAGTTCTTCGGCGGACTGTCGATCTGGGACGCCAACCCCAAGGTCATCGCCAAGCTCGAGGAGACCGGCTGCCTGTTCGCGTCCGGCACGCTGAACCACAGCTACATGCACTGCTGGCGCCACAAGACGCCGGTGATCTACCGCGCGACGACGCAATGGTTCATCGGCATGGAGCGCACGGCCGGGGGCGAGTCCGGCGCGCCGACGCTGCGCGAGCTGGCGCTCCAGGCCGTCGAGGACACGACCTTCTACCCGTCCTGGGGCAAGGCACGGCTGCACGCGATGCTGGCCAACCGGCCCGACTGGTGCGTCTCGCGCCAGCGCAACTGGGGCGTGCCGATCCCGCTGTTCCTGCACCGCGAGACGGGCGAGCCGCATCCACGCAGCCTGGAGCTGCTCGAGCAGGTCGCCCGGCGCATCGAACGCGAGGGCATCGACGCCTGGTTCCGCCTCGACCCGGCCGAGCTGCTCGGCGACGAGGCCGCGCAGTACGAGAAGATGCGCGACACGCTGGACGTGTGGTTCGACTCCGGCACGACGCACTGGAGCGTGCTGCGCGGCTCGCACCGCGACGAATCGGCGTGGCCGGCCGACCTCTACCTGGAGGGCTCGGACCAGCACCGCGGCTGGTTCCATTCCTCGCTGCTGACGGGCTGCGCCATCGACGGCCGCGCGCCGTACAAGGCCCTGCTCACGCACGGCTTCGTCGTCGACGGCCAGGGCAAGAAGATGTCCAAGTCCAAGGGCAACGTGATCGCGCCGCAGCAGGTGTCGGACACGCTGGGTGCCGAGATCCTGCGCCTGTGGGTCGCCGCCACCGACTACTCGGGCGAGCTGACGATCTCCAAGGAGATCCTCGACCGCGTCGTCGAGGTCTATCGCCGCCTGCGCAACACGCTGCGCTTCCTGCTCGCGAACACCGCCGACTTCGACTTCGCGCGCGACGCCGTCGCGCCGGAGCAGCTGCTCGACATCGACCGCTACGCGCTCGCGCACCTGGCCACCCTGCAGCGCCAGATCACGGCCGACTACGAGCGCTACGAGTTCCACCGCGTCGTGCAGGCGCTGCAGATCTACGCCTCGGAGGACCTCGGCGCGTTCTACCTCGACGTGCTGAAGGACCGCCTGTACACGACGCAGCCCGACTCGCTCGCGCGCCGCTCGGCGCAGACCGCGCTGTGGCACGTCACGCAGGCCGTCACGCGCCTGATGGCGCCGATCCTGTCCTTCACAGCCGAGGAGATCCAGGCGCTGATCGGCGAGGGCCCGGACGACAGCGTGATGCTGCACACCTGGCACGAGATCCCCGCCATCGACGACGCCGAGGCGCTGATCGCGCGCTGGACGCGCATCCGCGAGGTGCGCGCCGAATCGCAGAAGGTGCTCGAGGACCTGCGCACGGCCGGGCAGATCGGCGCCTCGCTGCAGGCCACCGTGCACATCCGCGCCGCGGGCGAGCGCTTCGACGCGCTGGCGAGCCTCGGCGACGACCTGCGCTTCGTGCTGATCACCTCGGACGCGACGCTGGAGCGCGTCAGCAGCGAGGCCGAGCAGTCCATCGTCGCGACGCCGTCGCCGCACGCCAAGTGCGAACGCTGCTGGCACTACCGCGAGGAGGTCGGCTCCATCCCCGGCCACCCCGAGCTGTGCGGCCGCTGCCACGGCAACCTCGGCGACGCGCCCGAGGTGCGCACGCATGCCTGACGCGCGCGGCCGCCTGACGGGCTGGCTGCTGCTCGCGGCGGTGGTGGCCGCCGCCGACCAGCTGACCAAGGGGCTGATGCTGCGCCTGCTCGCGCACGGCGAGATCATCGACGTCGCGCCGTTCTTCAAGCTGGTGCTCGTCTACAACCCCGGCGCGGCGTTCAGCTTCCTCGCCGAGCAGCCGGGCTGGCAGCGCTGGTTCTTCGTCGTGCTCGGCGCCGTCATCTGCGTGTGGCTGATCGCGCTGATCCGCCGCCACGTCGCCGAGACCGCGCTGCCGCTGGCCTTCGCGCTCATCATCGGCGGCGCGGTCGGCAACATCATCGACCGCGTGGTCTATGGTGCGGTGGTGGACTTCCTGTATTTCCATGCCGGCCGGTACGGCTGGCCGGCCTTCAACCTGGCCGACTCGGCCATCACGGTCGGCGTGGCGATCATGCTGTGGTCGCAGTTCCGGCCCAACCGCTCCGCGAAGGAATCCGCCTCATGAACGCACGCGTCGCGCCCGACAGCCTGGTCACGCTGCACTACCGCATCTCGCTGGCCGACGGCCAGCCGGTGATCAGCACCTTCGAGGGCAATCCGGCCACGCTGCAGCTGGGTGCCGGGGAACTGCTGCCGCAGATCGAGCGTCTGCTCGAGGGGCTGGAGGCGGGCACCGAACACAGCTTCGAACTCCCGCCCGAACAGGCCTTCGGCCCGCGCCGCGAGGAGCTGATCGAACGCGTGCGGCGCGAGGACCTGCCCCCGACCGAGGCGGTCGAGCCCATGAGCATCATGGAGTTCGACGCCCCGGACGGCACGCGCTATTCGGGCCTGATCACCCGCGTCGAGGACGATGCGGTGCTGATCGATTTCAACCATCCGCTCGCCGGCAGGCACGTCCGCGTGGACGTGCGCATCGTCGGCGTGCTCTGACGCAGAGCCTGTCATGAACCAACGCGAAATCCTGCTCGCCAGCCCGCGCGGCTTCTGCGCCGGCGTCGAACGCGCCATCGAGATCGTCGAGCGCGCGCTCGAACTGTTCGGCGCGCCGATCTACGTGCGCCACGAGGTCGTACACAACAAGTTCGTCGTGGATGACCTGCGTGCCAAGGGCGCGGTCTTCGTCGAGGAACTCGACGAGGTGCCGGCCGGCAGCACCGTGATCTTCTCCGCCCACGGCGTGTCGCAGTCCGTGCGCGACGAGGCCGACCGGCGCGGCCTGAAAGTCTTCGACGCCACCTGCCCGCTCGTGACCAAGGTGCACAACGAGGTCGCGCGCATGCACGCGCAGGGCCGCGAGATCGTCATGATCGGCCACCGCGGGCACCCCGAGGTCGAGGGCACGATGGGCCAGATCGACGGCGGCATCCACCTCGTCGAGTCGGTCGAGGACGTCGCGCGGCTCCAGGTCGCCGATCCCGAGCGGCTGTCCTTCGTCACGCAGACCACGCTGTCGATGGACGACGCGGCCAGCATCGTCGATGCCCTGCGCGCACGCTTTCCGGCCATCCAGGGCCCGCGCAAGGACGACATCTGCTACGCCACGC
>Ga0182792_1000472_pt1 | contig 37849 bp, 30 predicted proteins | sample Passage237B_FD_130497 | JGI IMG/M metagenome (GOLD analysis project Ga0182792, IMG submission 130497) | Cellulose adapted compost microbial communities from Newby Island Compost Facility, Milpitas, CA, USA - Passage2 37B (version 2) (version 2) ...
GGGGGGGGGGGGGGGGGGGGGGGGGGCGCCCGGCTGAAACGGGGGGAGCCACGCGCCCGCGAGCGGCTCGACCCGCCCCCGCACGGCCGAGCCGATGCCGGCCTCGCCGGCCCGCTCGCCGGCAAGGCCGGTGAGGAGGCGCAGGCCCGGCTGCTCGTCCAGCTCCACGAGGGCGATCGGGTACGGGTCGGTGCGGCCGGCGGGGTTCCACTGCTGGTGGTTCACCGTGAGGCTCACGACCCGGCCCCGGCCGCTCACCGGGTGGGGCGCGACGGCGGTGGACGTGCAGGCCCGGCACCGCTCGCGGGGCGGGTGGCTCCAGGTGCCGCAGTCGTCGCAGCGGCAGATCAGCAGCTCGCCGTCCCGGCCGCCGGTCCAGAACGCCTCGGTCACCGGCGTGACCGCGGGTGGCACGCGCAGCGGTCCCACGGCGGGGGGGGCGTCGCTCATCCGGCACCGCCCAGGTAGCGGTCGAACAGGTCGCCCTCCAGGAACTGCGCCGGCGTGCCGGAGAACTCCACCGAGCCCCGGCTGAGGACGTGGACGGTCGAGGCGATGTCGAGGACGCGGTGGACGAACTGGTCGATGATGAGCATGGCCGTGCCCTCGTGGCGGACCTGGTCGATGAACGCGAACACCTCGTCCACCACCACCGGCGCGAGGCCGAGCGACGCCTCGTCGATGGCGACCAGGCGGGGTTCGCGGACGTACGCCGAGGCGAGCGAGAGCATCTGCTGCTCGCCGCCGCTCAGGGTGCCGGCCTGCTGGGCCAGGCGCTCCCCGAGGCGGGGGAACGCCTCGGTGGCCCGCTCGATCGCGTCGGCCGCCCGGCCGTCGCCCGCCTGGAGGGTCAGGTTCTCCCTCACCGTGAGGGAACGGTAGATGCCGCGACCCTCGGGCACCACGCAGAGCGAGCGCTGCGCCCGGGCCTCGGGGGACAGGCCGGTGACGTCCTCCCCGAAGAGGCGGATGGTGCCCGAGGCGACGGGCAGGAGGCCGCTGAGGGCCTTGACGAGCGTGGTCTTGCCGGCGCCGTTGGGGCCGACGAGCGCGACCACCGACTGGGGGGCGATGTCGAGGGACACGCCGCGCAGGACGGTGGTGCGGTCGTAGCCGCAGCGCAGGTCCCGGATCTCCAGCGCCGGGGTGGCCGGCGCGTCGGGGGTCGTGGCGGCGTCGAGGGTGGCGGTCATGCCCCGACCCCCACGATCTCGCTGCCCAGGTAGGCGGATCGCACCACCGGGCTGGCCGACACCTCGACCGGTTCGCCCTCGAAGAGGAGGCGCCCGAAGTCGAGGACGTAGATGTAGTCGCACACGTCCATCACCAGCTTCATGTCGTGCTCCACGAGCAGGATGCCGCAGCCGCGCTCGCGGACCACCGTCAGCAGGACCTCGCCGAACTCGGCGGTCTCCGCGGTGTCGAGGCCCGAGGACGGCTCGTCCAGGAGGAGGACGTCGAAGTCGCCGGCCAGGCAGCGGGCCAGCTCGACCAGGCGGCGCTGCCCGGTGGAGAGCGCGCCCCCCTGCCGGCCGGCGAGGTGGGTGATGCCGGTGAGCGCCAGGGCGGCGTCGACGGCCTCGGCCGCGGCCCGGGTGGCCGGCCGCGGCGCCCGGAGGTGGCCGACCACGCTGGCACCGACGAGGCCCGACTCGGCCCCGAGGAGGACGTTCTCCCGCACGGTCAGCGACTCGCAGAGCTGCATGATCTGGAAGGTGCGCCCGAGGCCGAGGCGGGCCCGGCGGGACGAGCGGGCGGCGGACACGTCCTCGCCGCCGAGGAGCACCGAGCCCGACGACGGCCGGTTGAGCCCGCTGCACGCGTTGAACGTGGTGGTCTTGCCGGCGCCGTTCGGGCCGATGAGGCCGGTGATGCGGCCGGCGGGGGCCCGGAGGGCGAGGTCCGCCACCGCGGCGTGGCCGCCGAAGCGCACGCTGAGGTCCCGGACCTCCAGGTCCACCCGGTCGGCCCGCACGGCCACCCCGGTCGTGACGGTCGTGGCGGCCGGGGCCGCCTCGGCCGGCGGGTCGGCCGCCTTCGGGGCGAACCGCTCGAACCACCGCCGGAGGGCGTGGGGCATCGAGTGGGTGCCGCCCTGGAGGGCGACCAGGATGGCGAACGCCCCGAACAGCACGTTGATCCAGTCGAGGCTGTGCTCGGAGGTCCAGTAGGCGGGGATGACCGTGGTGACCGCCGCGAACAGGGCGTACCAGGGTTCGCGGAAGGGCACGACCGCCAGGGTGGCGAGGAGGATGAACGAGGAGAACGAGGCGTAGCGGTGGTCGCTGAACACCGCGAAGTGCACGGTCGAGCCGTAGAGGATGCCGGCCAGGCCGGCGACGAAGCCCGAGATGCAGAACACGATGGTGCGGGTGACGTTGGTGTTCAGCCCGAGGGTGGTGACCGCGGTGTTGGACTCGGACATGCCCCGGACCATGCGGCCGAGCCGGCTGGCCCGCAGCACGAGGATGCCGAGCACCACCGCCACGACGAAGGCGAGCACCACGTAGTAGTAGGCCCGGTCCGACTGGGCGAAGCCCGGCCGGGGCATGCGCCGGCCGTCGCCCAGCGAGGTGAACATGAAGTTGCGGGTGTAGAGGATGCGCTCCACGCCGAGCCCGAAGCCCAGGGTGGCGAGCGCCAGGAACAGCCCCGAGAGGCGGATGGCGGGCAGCGCCAGGAGGGCGGCGATGGGCACGACCACGAGGGCGCCGAGCAGCACCGCGACGAGCCAGGGCAGGTCGTAGTTGGCGATGAGCTGGGCGAAGGCCACCGCCCCGATGGCCCCGAAGGCGGCGTGGCCGAGCGAGACGAGGCCGGCGGTGCGCACGAGCAGGCCGAGCGACAGCAGCATGATCGCCTGGGTCAGCCCCACCGTGTAGAAGGGCAGCCGGTTGCCGACGAGGAGCGGCACCAGGGCGAGGCCCGCGATCGCCACCACGCCCGCGGCGGCCTGGACCTTGGGCGGTGCGGACCAGGGGAGCTGCGGCCGGGCCTCGGCGGCGCGCTCCTGGAGCTTGCGCTTCGGGAGGGCGACCAGGGCGATGATGAGCACGATGAAGGGGATGCCCTGGGGCAGGCCCTTCAGGGTGGGCAGCTCCAGCACGAGCTTGGTGGAGACGCTGGTGGCGATGCCGAGCAGGATGCCGCCGGCGAAGGTGAGCGGGATGTTGGAGAACCCGCCGATGGCCGCGGCGCCGAACGCCTGGACCACGAGGTAGGTGAGGAGCACGGCCTCGATGCCGATCTGCGGGGCGACGAGCACGCCGGAGAGGGCGGCGAAGGTGGAGCCGATGACCCAGGCCACGCGGCGGACCCGGCGGGGGCTGGTGCCGTGGAGGCTGAGCAGGTTCGGGTCGTCCACCACCGCCCGCATCCGGAGCCCGAGGCGGGTGGCGTAGAAGAGCACGTAGAGCGCGCCGACCGCCACGAGGGCGACCACGGTGATGGTCACCTGGGCGTAGGTGATGACCACGCCGCCGACCTCGAAGGTCTCGGTGCCCCGGGGCAGGAACTGGCGGAGCCGCAGGGTGGCGTGGCCGTACTTGACCGACATGAGCCCCTGGATGAGCAGGACCACGCCGATGGTGCCCACGATCTTGTAGGCCACCCGCTGGCGGGCGAGGCGGCGCCCCAGCAGCTCGAACAGGTAGCCGAGCACCACGCCGAGGACGAGCACGCTCACCGCCATCGCCGGCACCCAGTCCCAGCCGTGGTCGACGTGGAGCCAGTAGAAGGCGTAGGCGGCGAGCGCGGCGATGGCGCCGTGGGCGAGGTTGAAGATGCCGGTCGTCTTGTAGGTGAGCACGAGGCCGGTGCCGGCCAGCCCGTAGATCGCGCCGGTGGCGATCCCTCCGACGAGGTACGGCAGCCATGCGTTCATGTCGATTCCCCTGGTGATCGTCGGCGGCTGCGCCTCGGGGGCCCGAGGTGAGCGAGATACTACTGCGTAGGTTTCTCGTGTCAATCGCCGTCCTCCCCGACCGCCGACCGGTCGGGTCGCCCCGAGGTGAAAACCTTCTGAGTAGGATGTCCTTGGCGGGGTGGGGTAGCCTCCGGCCATGGACACCTCCCACGCAGGTGCGCGCCACGGCACGATCCCCCGGATGGTGCAGGACTCGGCCGGGCGATGGCCCGAGGCCGTCGCGGTCGTGGACGGCGCCTCGCTCTCCTACGCCGAGCTGGCCGAGCAGGCCCGGGCGGTCACCGGCGGCCTGCTCGCCGCCGGCATCGAGCCCGGCGACCGCGTCGCGCTCTGGGCGCCCAACGGCGCGCCCTGGATCGTGGCCGCGCTCGGCATCCAGGGCACCGGGGCCTGGCTCGTGCCGCTCAACACCCGGTTCAAGGGCAGCGAGGCCGCGCACATCCTCGGCCGGACGCGGGCGGCCGCGCTCCTCGTGGCCGACGGCTTCCTCCCCGCCGTGTCGGCCGAGGCCGTGCGGGCCGTGGACCCCGACCTCCCCGCGCTGCGCCAGGTCATCGCCATCCCGGCCTCGGGCGCGGCGACCACCGCCGACTGGGAGGCGCTGCTCGCCGCCGGCCGGGCGAACCTGGAGGCGGCCGACCGGCGCATCGCGGCCGGCGACGGCGAGGACACGAGCGACGTGATCTTCACCTCGGGCACCACCGGCGAGCCCAAGGGCGTGCTGCTGCGCCACGCGGCCAGCCTGCGGGCCTACGAGGCGTTCAACACCGCCTACGGCTCCGGCCCCGGCGACCGCCACCTCATCACCACGCCGTTCTTCCACTGCTTCGGCTACAAGGCCGGCTGGATGCTCGCGCTGCTGACCGGCGCCACCACCGTGCCGCTCGCCACCTTCGACGCCGACCGGGCCCTGGCGCTGATCGCGCAGCACCGCATCACCCACGTGCCCGGCGCGCCGACGGTCTTCTCGTCGCTGCTCCGGCACCCGGCCCGGGCCGACCACGACCTGTCGTCGCTGCGGGTCGCCATCGTCGCCGCCGCCACCATCAGCCCCAAGCTCATCGAGGACCTGGACCGCGAGCTGGGCCTGGAGACGATCATGTCGGGCTACGGCCTGACCGAGAACCACGCCATCGGCACCTTCACCCGGCCGGGCGACCCGCTGGAGGCGGTGTCGGGCTCGGTGGGCGCGCCCGCCCCCGGCGTGGAGGTCCGCATCGTCGGCGTCGACGGCCGGGACCTCCCCACCGGTGAGGACGGCGAGGTGCTGCTCGGTGGCTTCGCCCACATGACCGGCTACTACGAGGACCCCCGGGCCACCGCCGAGGTGCTCCGCGACGGCTGGCTCGCCACCGGCGACGTCGGCCACCTCGACGGGCACGGCCGGCTGCACCTCACCGACCGGAAGAAGGACATCTTCATCGTCGGCGGGTTCAACGTCGCCCCCGCCGAGGTCGAGTCCGCCCTCGCCCGGATCCCCGGCGTGGCGCAGGTGTCGGTGGTGGGGGTGCCCGACGACCGCCTCGGCGAGGTGGCGATGGCCTTCGTGGTCCCCGAGGCCGGCAGCGACCTCACCGCGGAGCGGGTCGTGGAGCACGCCCGGGCCACGATGGCCAACTACAAGGTCCCGCGCCGGGTCCGCCTCGTCGGGGAGCTGCCCGTGAACGCCACCGGCAAGGTGCTGCGCCACGTGCTGCGCGACCTCGGCGCCGCGGAGGTGGCGTCGTGATCCGGCCCCGCGACGTGCACGTCACCGGCGTCGGCCGCTCCGAGACGGGCCGGGCCCTGCACCGCTCCCCCGTCGACCTCGCCGCCGACGCGATCCTCGCCGCCCTGGCCGACGCCGGCCTCGACCGGCGCGACGTCGGCGGCCTGGCCGCCTTCGTGCCCGACCTCGGCTCGGCGCCCGTCGCGGACGTGCAGGACGCGCTCGGCCTGGAGCTGGACTGGTTCGTCGGCTGCTCCGAGGGCGGCCCCTCCCAGCTCGCCGCGCTGTGGATGGCCACCGAGGCCGTGGCGTCGGGCCGCGTCACCCACGCCGTGGCGTTCCACGCGTCCTGCGAGGGCTCGGTCCGCGCCCGGGCCGGGCGGGGCGGCTCGGTCCCCGGCACCGCCCGGGCCATGCCCGAGCGGGCCGACGGCCCCCAGGCGTGGTGGCTGCCCTTCGGCGCGCCGTCGGCCGCGAACGTCGTCGCCCTCTACGCGCAGCGCCACTTCGCCACCTACGGGACCACCCGCGAGCAGCTCGGCCAGATCGCGGTGGTCCAGCGGGAGAACGCCCGCCGGTTCCCCACCGCGATCTACACCGACCCGCTGACCCTCGACGACTACCTCGCGGCCCGCCTCGTGAGCGAACCCCTCTGCCTCCTCGACTGCGACGTGCCGATGGACTTCGCCAGCGCGGTGGTGGTCTCGCGGGGCGACTCGCTCGTGCAGCCGGACCGCGCCGTGCGGCTGCACGCGTACAGCACCGCCCGCCGGGGCCGGCCGAGCTGGGAGCAGGGCGAGGACCCGGCCACCATGCCGGCGCTCCACGACGCCGCCGACGCGCTGTGGGCCGGGGTCGACCTCACCCCGGCGGACGTCGAGGTGGCCTCGATCTACGACGGGTTCAGCTTCATCGCCCTCGCCTGGCTCGAAGCCCTCGGCTTCTGCGGCCGGGGCGAGGCCGGCCCGTTCCTGGAGGGCGGCGACCGCATCCGGCGCGGCGGCGCCCTGCCGATCAACACCGACGGGGGCCAGCTCTCGTCGGGCCGGATGCACGGCTGGGGCTACGTGGCCGAGGTGTGCCACCAGCTCCGCGGCGAGGCCGCCGACCGCCAGGTGCCCGGCCGCCGTGGCGACCGCCCGCAGGTGGGCCTGGTGGCCTGCGGCGGCGGGATCATCGGCTCCGCCGCGCTGCTCACCCGCTGACCGACCGGGCGCCCGCCCGCAAGACCCGAAACCGAGACAAGGAGCGTCCGACGTGACGATGGTGTTCCAAGGCGTGAAGGTGGTGGAGGTGGCCGAGTGGACGTTCGTCCCCTCGGCCGCCGCCATCCTGGCCGAGTACGGCGCGGAGGTGACGAAGGTCGAGCGCCCCGAGGGCGGCGACATCCAGCGCGGCCTCACCGTGGCCGGCATCAGCCCGGTGAAGGACGGCGTGAGCCTCCAGATGGAGGCCAGCAACCGGGGCGGCAAGCGCAGCGTCGGCATCGACGTCAGCACCGAGGCCGGTCGCGACCTCGTCTACGAGCTGGTGCGCGACGCGGACGTGTTCCTCACCAGCCTCCTGCCCAAGACCCGGAAGCGCCTGGGCTACACGGCCGAGGACATCCGGGCGATCAACCCCCGCATCGTCTACGGCGCCGGCACCGGCCTGGGCACCAAGGGGCCCGAGGTCGACCGGGGCGGCTACGACATGACCGCCTACTGGTGCCGCAGCGGCCTGGCCCACGCGCTCACCACGCCCGACGCGCCCCGGGTGGTGGAGATGCGCCCCGCCATCGGCGACCGGCTCGGCGCCATGAACCTGGTGGCCGGGGTGGCCGCGGCGCTGTTCCACCGCGAGCGCACCGGGGAGGGCACCGTCGTGGACGTGTCGCTCCTCGGCACCGGCATGTGGCAGCTCGCGAGCGACGTCGTCTACTCCACCGCGCTCGGCACCGACAACAGCCGCAGCTCCCGGGGCCGCAACCCGCTCGCCACCTACTACCGGACCGCGGACGACCGCTGGCTCGTCCTCGCGCTGCTGGAGTCGGACCGCTGGTGGCCCCGCTTCGCGGCCGCCGCCGGGTTCGACCACCTCCTCGACGACCCCCGCTTCGCGGACTCGGCCAGCCGCACCGAGCACTTCGAAGCGTGCCGGGACGTGCTCGCCGAGCTGTTCGCGTCCCAGCCGCTCGCCGAGTGGCGGGCCCGGCTCGGCACCTTCGAGGGGCCGTGGGAGCCGGTGCAATCGGTCCTCGAACTGGCGGAGGACCCGCAGGTGGTCGCCAACGAGATCCTGAAGGTCATGCCGTCCAACAACGGCACCCCGGTCTCGCTCGTGGCCGCGCCGATCCAGTTCGACGGCACCGGTGGCCGCTTCCTCCCCTGCCCCGAACCGGGCGCGAACACCGAGGAGGTGCTGCTGGAGGCCGGCGTGGCCTGGGAGCGCATCGAGGAGCTGAAGGAGGCGGGGACCATCACCTGACCGGGGCGACGGTGCCCGGAACGCACGAGGTCGCCTCCGCCGGGGTAGGAGCGGAGGCGACCTCGGGGCCGGGCCACCCGGGGCGGGGTGACCGGCTCGCACGCCGGGGCGGGAAGGGGGATGGACGCCCCGGCGACGGTCGGGTCGGGTGCGGGCGGCCGGTCAGGTGAAGATGCCGCCGCGGGGGACGCCCGCGGGGATCAGGCCGTGGGCCCGGCGCATCTCGGTGTCGAGCGCCGCGGGATCGATCCCGGCCGCGCCGCCGTGCACGGCGCGGGCGGCGTCGATCTCCCACGGGCGCATCCGGTACACCGAGGGCCCGTCCACCCGGAACACCGCGCCGGTGAGCCAACTCGACTCGGCCGAGACCAGCCACGCCACCACCCGGGAGGCGTGCACCGGGTCGAACCGGTCGACCTCGACGTCCGCCCGCTCCGGCATCGAGGCCAGGCCCTCGGTCATGCGGGTGCGGGCGATGGGCGACACCGCGTTGACGGTGACGCCGTAGCGCTCCAGCTCCATCGCGGCGATGGTCGTGAAGTTGGCGATGCCGGCCTTCGCGGCGCCGTAGTTGGCCTGGCCGACGTTGCCGAAGAGGCCGGTGCCCGAAGTGGTGGTGACGATGCGGGCGTCCACCGGGCGGCCGGCCTTCGACTCGGCCCGCCAGTGGTCGAGGGCGGCCTTGGTGAGCGTCCAGGTCCCCTTGAGGTGGACCTCCACGACCGCGTCGAAGTCCTCCTCGGTCATGGCGGAGATGACCCGGTCCCGGAGGATGCCGGCGTTGGCGACCACCGCGTCGAGCCGGCCGTGGCGCTCCAGGGTGGTGGCCACCAGGTCCCGGACCGCGGCGAGGTCGGTCACCGAGCACGCGACCGCTGAGGCCCGGCCGCCCGCGGCCTCGATCTCGCCCACCACCCCCTCGATCGCGCCGTCCAGGTCGTTCACCACCACGGTGGCGCCGAGGGCGGCCAGCTCGATGCAGTGGCTGCGGCCGATGCCGCGGGCGGCGCCGGTCACGATGACGACGCGGTCGGTGAGGTCGAGGGACACGGGGGCTCCTTGGGTGGGGTTCGGGTTCGGTGGGTCGGGCGGATCAGCGGGGCAGGCCGAGGACCCGCTGGGCCAGGAGGTTGCGCTGGATCTGGGACGAGCCGCCGTAGATCGAGGCCGACCGGGCGTAGAGGTAGTGGTCGAACCAGTGCGAGCGCGCCGGGCTGCGGTGGTCCGTGACGCCGGCCAGCGCGGTGGCCATCAGCTCCTGCTCGACGGTGGTCATGAGCAGCTTGTCGATCGAGCTGGAGGAGCCCAGGTCCTCGCCGGCCGCGGTCCGGCTGAGCTGGCGGAGGGTGTGCATGCCCAGCACCTCGATCGCGGCGGCGGTGCGGCCGATGCGGCGGCGCGCCTCCTCCCCCACGGCGTCGCCGTCGCCGCCGAGGTCGGTGACGAGCTGGTTCAGGTACCGCTCGAACTTGGGCAGGTAGCCGGTGTCGACCGCGCCGCGCTCGTGGGCGATGGTGCTCATGGCGATCGCCCAGCCGTCGCCGGGCTCGCCGATCATGGCGTCGGCGGGCACGGCCACGTCGTCCAGGAAGATCTCGGCGAACTCCTCGTCGCCGTTGGCCAGGACGATGGCGCGCACGGTCACGCCCTCGGCCCGCAACGGGACCACGAACGCGGAGATGCCGCGGTGGCGGGACGACTCGGGGTCGGTGCGGGCGAGGAGGAGGCAGTAGTCGGCGAAGATGCCGTAGCTCGTCCAGACCTTCTGCCCGCTGATGCGCCAGCCGTCGCCGTCGGGCTCGGCGCGGGTGCGCAGGTTGGCGAGGTCCGAGCCCGCCTCGGGCTCCGAGAAGCCCTGGCACCACACCTCGTCGAGGCGCAGCAGCGGGGGCAGGTAGCGGCGCCGCTGCGCCTCGGTGGCGTGGGTGAGGAACGGGCGGCCGAGGTGGCCGAGGGGGAGGATGCTCGGCGCGTCGGCCCGGGCCAGCTCCTGGGAGAGGATCGCCTCCTCCAGCGGGCCGAGGCCCTGGCCGCCCACCTCGGTGGGGTACGACAGCGCGACCCACCCGCCCTCGTACAGCTTGCGCTGGAACGCCTTCAGGTACGCCCACCGGCCGCGGAGGTCGTGCGGCTCCGGCTCGGTGGGGACGTTGGCGGCCAGCCAGGTCTGGAGCCGGGCCCGGAACGCGGCTTCGCTCGGTGAGTCGGTGAGGTCCATCGCTACTTCCTGCGGGCGTGGTCGAATCGGAGGGCGGCGAGGTGGTCGGTGGCGGCCTGCGCCCCGCCGAAGGCGTCCGCGAACAGGTGGGCGGAGCGGAGGCGGCGGTGCGCGGCGTGCTCCCGGGTCACGCCGATGCCGCCGAGCACCTGGATGCTCTGCTCGCAGGTGCGCACCCCGGCGGGGCCGGCCCAGGTGAGCGCGGCGGCCGCCCGCCGCTCGGCGTCGTCCACGGGCTCGTGCTCGACCGCCCAGGAGGCGCCGTAGACGATGGAGCGGGACGCCTCGACGTCCACGAGCATGTCGGCGCACAGGTGCTGGACGGCCTGGAAGGTGCCGATGGGCCGGCCGTACTGCTCGCGCTCCTTGGCGTAGGCGACGGCCACGTCGAGGGCCGCGGTGGCGAGGCCCAGCGAGAAGGCGGCCTGCGCGACGCGCACCGCGGCCCGGGCCCGGCGCAGCTCCTCGGTCACCGGCGGGGCCGGGGCGTCCACGTCGACCGCCACGAGCGGGTGCAGGGGGTCGTGGGTCCGCACCAGCTCGGGCAGGTCCCCGAGGTCGGCCACGACCGCCCCGCCGGGGGTGATCGCCACGCCCCGGGCGCCGGGCAGCCAGTCGAGGGCGAGGGCGGCGCGGCCCGAGGGCCAGGCGAGGTCGTCGGCCACGAGGGGGGCGAGCACCGCGCCGTCGGCCAGCGACTCCAGTTCGGCGGTGGCGCCCACGGCGGTGAGGAGGCGGGGCACCGCCACCGCCGAGGCGACGTAGGGCAGCGGGGCCAGGCACTCCCCCAGCGCCTCGGCCACCACGCACAGGTCGGTCACCGACCCGCCGGTGCCGCCGTGGCGCTCGGGCACGCCGAGCACGGTGAGCCCCAGCGCGTGCAGCTCGGCCCAGCCCTTGGTGCGGGCGGGGGTGGTGGGGTCCTCGGCCGCGGCCTCCAGCGCGTGGTCGTCGAAGGCGCCGCGGCCGAGGTCGCGGACCACGTCGCGGAGCATCGTCTGCTCGTCGGTCAGGTCAAAGCGCACGAGCGTGCTCCTCGGGGCGCGACCGCGGTCGGTCGGGGTGGGTCATGTGTCGTCTCCGTCCAGCAGGCGCTCGGCGGCGTCGATGAGCAGGGGCAGGGAGCGGCCGGAGGCTGCGGCCTTGGCCCGGCGCTCGGGGTCGGGGTCCCCGCCGAGGCGGTCGAGGACGCCGGAGCGGATCGAGGCGAGGCGCCAGGCGGCGAGCGCCCGGAAGTAGGCCACCTCGGCGCGCTCGACCGGGGCGCCGAGCGCCTCCTCGTAGGCGTCCACGACCTCGCCGCGGGTGCCGAAGCCGCCGGCGGCGATGGCGGAGGCGATCGGGCCGTCGGCGGCCTCGGCGGCGTCGACCCAGTTGTTGAGGAGGTAGGCGAGGTCGGAGCGGGGGTCGCCCAGGGTGGCCAGCTCCCAGTCGAGCACCGCGGCGACCCGGCCGCCGGCGGCCAGCACGTTGCCGACGCGGTAGTCGCCGTGGACGAGCCGAGCGGGGGCCTCGGCCGCGGGACGGCGGGCGGCGAGGCGCTCCCCCACCGCCGCGAAGCGGGCGTCGAGCGCCGGCTCCACCGGCCGCCACTGGCGGGTGAAGCGTCGGAGCTGGCGGGCCACGAAGGCGTCGGTGCGGGCCAGGTCGCCCAGGCCGATCACCGCGGGCTCGACCCGGTGCAGCCGGGCGAGGACCCGGGCGAGGTCGAGGCCGAGGCTCCGGCGCTCGTGGGCCGGCACGGCCGCCGCGTCCTCGGCGGTGTCGAGGACGATGCCCGCCACGTGGGCCATCACCACGAAGGGGCGGCCGAGCACGTGGCCGGACCCCTCGATGCCGAGCACCCGGGGCACGGGCACGTCGGTGGCGCCGACCGCCGCCATGATGCGGCCCTCCCGGGCCACGTCGTGGGCGGTGGGCGGGTGGTCGCCGGGCGGGGGCGTGCGGAGCACGAGCCGGTCGCCGCCGTCGAGGTGCAGGACGGCGGTGACGTTGGAGCGCCCGGCCGACGCGACCTCGACCTCGACCACCTCGCCGACGTCCTCGCCCACCTGCGCGCGCAGCCACGCCGCGAGGGCCGTCGGGTCGAGGAGGGGGCTGGTCGGGGCCGATCGCACAACTCCAACCTACTAAGTAGAATGTTCTGTGTCGACCTCCCGTCGACCCCGCCACCAAGGAGCGAGCACCACCGTGGGATCCCCCGTCATCGTCGAAGCCGTCCGCACCCCGATCGGGCGCCGAGGCGGCGGCCACGCCGCCGTCACCGCCCCCCACCTGCTGGCCACCGCGCAGTTCGGCGTGGTCGAGCGCGCCGGGATCGACCCCGGCGACGTGGACCAGATCGTCGGGGGCTGCGTCACCCAGGCCGGCATGCAGGCGTTCAACGTCGCCCGCATGGCCTGGCTCAGCCGGGGCGAGGACCACACCGCCGCCGCCACCACCGTGGACTGCCAGTGCGGCTCCGGGCTCCAGGCCAACAACCTCGCCACCGGCCTCATCGCCACCGGCGGGGCCCGCATCGCCATCGGCTGCGGGGTCGAGCACATGACCGGCCTCCCCCTCCGCACCGCCATCGACGTGGGCGAGACCCGCCCCCGCGGCGACGACTGGCCCTGGGACCGCGAGGCCCCGAGCCAGTTCGTGGGCGCCGAGCGCATCGCGGCGCTGCGGGGCATCTCCCGGGCGGACGTGGACGAGGTGGGCCTGCGCTCGCAGCGGCGCGCCGCCGACGCCTGGGCCGCCGGCCGCTTCGACGCCGAGGTCGTGCCCACCACCATCACCCGGGACGAGGGCCTGCGCGACACGTCCCTCGACGCGCTCGGCGCGCTCCGGCCCATCGTCGAGGGCGGCGTCCACACCGCCGGCACCGCCTCGCAGATCTCCGACGGTGCCGCCGCGGTGCTCTGGGTGGACGAGGACGTCGCCCGGGAGCGGGGCCTCGCGCCCCGGGCCCGCATCACCCACCACACGATGGTGGGCACCGACCCCTACTACTACCTGGACGGCCCGGTGGAGGCGACCACGAAGCTGCTGCGGCAGTCCGGCCACGCCATCGGCGACTTCGACCTGATCGAGTGCAACGAGGCGTTCGCGTCGGTGGTGCTCTCGTTCCAGCGCACCTTCGACCTGGATTGGGACCGGCTCAACGTGAACGGCGGGGCCATCGCCCTCGGCCACCCCGTCGGCGCCACCGGCGCCCGCCTCGTGGTGAGCCTCCTCCACGAGCTGGAGCGCCGCGACCTCGAACGGGGCCTCATCACCATGTGCCAGGGCGGCAGCCTCGGCATCGCCACCGTGATCGAGCGCATCCGATGAGCACCGACGCCCCCACCCCCGGCACCGGGCCGGCCGCGGATCAGGCCGCGGACGACGTCGAGGTGCCCGACGAGGACCTGGTGCTCGCCTCCGGTGAGGACGGCATCCGCATCCTCACCCTCCACAACCCGCCCCGCCGCAACGGCTGGTCGCACCCGATGGAGCACCGGTACTTCGAGCTGCTGGACGAGGCCGACCGGGACCCCGACGTGCGCGTCGTGGTGGTCACCGGCCACGGCCGGACCTTCTGCCCGGGCCTCGACGTGGCGCGCCTGGCGGCCACCGCCACCGCCGGCGAGATCAGCTTCGCCACCCGGCGCCCCCAGACCCACCCGCTCCGCATCCGCAAGCCGATCCTCGGCGCCATCAACGGCGGCTGCGCCGGCATCGGCTTCGGCCAGGCGCTCAACTTCGACCTGCGCTTCGCGGCGGAGGGCGCCCGGTTCTCGACCGCGTACGCCCGCCGGGGCCTCCCGGCCGAGTACGGCACGTCGTGGCTCCTCCCCCGCCTCATCGGCGTCGAGAACGCCCTCGACCTGCTGCTGAGCGGGCGGGTGTTCGACGCCGCCGAGGCGAAGCGGCTCGGCCTCGTGTCGCGCGTCGTGCCCGGCGAGCGGCTGATGGACGAGGTGCTGGCCTACGCCCGCGACCTGGTGGAGCACTGCTCGCCCGCGTCGATGGCCGCGATCCGCCGCCAGGTCTACGGCGACCTCTCACGCCGCCTGGACGAGTCGATGGTCTCGACGCTCGCGATCATGCGCGGGTTCGCCCGCTCCGAGCACTTCGCGGAGGGCGCCGCGGCCTTCAGCGAGAAGCGGGCGCCCCGCTTCGCCGGCCTCGACCCGCTCGACCGCCTCGACGCCGACCTGGGCTACTGACGGACCCGACCCGAGGGGGCGGTGCCGGCGCCGCGTGCCTCGGCACCGGCACCGCCCGATCGGCCCCCGGCCCGGGGGGCTCAGCCGGTGAACTGGCCGCCGTCGACGTAGAGCGCCTCGCCGGTGACGAAGGCGGCCTCGTCGCTGCACAGGAAGAGCACGCTCGCCGCGATGTCGTCCACCGTGCCGGCCCGGCCCACCGGGATGGCCGCCAGCACCGCCTCCCTGTTGCGCTCGTCGCGCAGGAAGCCGTCGGACATGTTGGTGGCGATGAGGCCGGGGCCGACCGCGTTCACCCGCACGCCGGTGGGCGCGGCGAGGCGGGCCACGTGCTTCACGAGCGCCCACGCCCCGGCCTTGGAGGCCGAGTAGGCGGCGGAGCTGGAGAAGGTCTGGTTGGCGGCGGCGGTCGAGGTGATGACCACGATCGAGCCCGAGCCCCGGGGCGCCATCTCGGCCAGCGCGGCCTGGAGCACCACGGCGGTGCCCCGGAGGTTGACGCCGACCACCTCGTCCCAGTCCTCGACCGAGGTGTCGAGGTACACCCGGAGCGGGTCCGCGCCGGGCACGCGGGGGTCGGGGCCGCCGGAGCGGTAGCGGGCGGTGGGGATGCCGGCGGCCAGGACCACGGCGTCGGGGGCGCCGTAGCGCTCGACGGTGGCGGCGACGCACGCCCGGGCCGCGTCGGCGTCCAGCATGTCGGCGGCGACCGCGAGCGCGTCGCCGCCCGCCGCGGTGATCTCGTCGGCCACGGCCCGGGCCCGCTCGGCGAGCACGTCGGCCACCACCACCCGGGCGCCCTCGGCGGCGAAGCGGCGGGCGCAGGCCCGGCCCATGCCGTTGGCGCCGCCGGTGACGAGTGCGGTTCGGCCGTCGAAGCGGCGCTGGGGATCGGTCATGGTCGGGCTCCTCGGTGCAGGGATGGTCGGGATCGGACCGGATCGGTCCGGGCGGTCGGATCGGTTCGGGGTGGGCGCGGGTGCGGTCGGGACGGGGCGGGCCGGCGCGGCGGGCTCAGGGGTCGGCCACGACGGCGCCGGGGTTCGTGAGGAAGCGGTCGAGGAGGGCGGCGATGGCGTCGGGGTCCTCGTAGGGGAGGTAGTGGCCGAGGTCGAGGCGCGCCACCGCCACCTGCCGGAGGGCGTCGGCCATGCGGGCGGTCAGCTCGTCGTCCAGCAGGAAGCTCCTGGTGGCCTTCAGGATCAGCGTGGGGGCGGTGGTGCGGTGCAGCCCGTCCCACATGTCGGCCACCTCGGCCAGGCCGGCCCGGCCGAGCAGCCAGGTGACCTCGGGGTCGCCACGGTTGACGAGCATGCCGGCCCAGTTCTGCCGGTAGAGGCGGTGGGCCCGGACCTCGATGGCCTCCTCGGTCCAGTCCGGCTGCTGCTCCCGCAGGAACGCCCGCAGCCGGTCCAGGTCCCGGAACCCGGCCGGGCCCGAGGCCGAGGCGTTGACGGCCAGGGCCTGCTGCGCGGCGGTGCGGCTCACCTCGGGGCCGGTGTCGGAGAGCACGAGCGAGGCCAGGCGGTCCCCGAGCAGCGGCGCCAGCACCATCGAGACGCGGGCCCCGAGCGAGTGGCCCACGAGGTGCAGCTCGTCCAGGCCCAGCTCGTCGACGAGGGTGAGCACGTCGGCGGCGTAGTCCCGGAGCCAGTAGCCGTCGCGGCTCCAGTCGCTCAGCCCGTGGCCCCGCAGGTCGGGGCAGACGACCCGGCCGGGCACCGCGAGGCGGCTCACGAGGGGCCGCCACGAGTCCGCGTGGGCGGTCATGCCGTGGAGGAGGACCGCGGTCGGCGCGCCGGCCTCGGCGTCGGTGCGCCGCAGGTCGAGGTGGTGGAGGCGCAGGCCGTGGTGCTCGGTGGTGGCCTCGGTCAGCGACCAGCGCTCGCTGGGGATGCCGCCGAGGGCCTCGGGTGGTGCGGTCGTCATCGTCACTCCGGTGTGTCGGGCGCCACCAGCATACTACCGAGTAGGCTGCGCTGCATCGGTTCCCGTGGACAGGCCAGAAGGATGCACCAGACGATCAAGGACAAGGCCGCGGTGGTCGGCGTCGGCGCCACCGACTACCACCGCCGGGGCCGGTCGCTGCCCGCCACCGCGATGGACCTGGCGGTCGAGGCGTCACGGGCCGCCCTCGCGGATGCCGGCCTCTCGCCCCGTGACGTCGACGGCTTCGCGCTCTACGCCGGGGGCCTCAACACCGGCCTCCTCGCCCAGCAGCTCGGCGTGCCCGACGTCGGCTTCACCGCCACCCTGCCCGGCGGGGGCGGCGGCTCCGCCGGCTGCCTGGGCCTCGCGGCCGGGGCCATCACGAGCGGGCAGGCCACGGTGGTGCTCTCGGTCATGGCGCTCCAGCAGGCCACCTACCGCCTCGGCCAGGCCGGCGGCACCGGCAGCCCCTACGCCTTCACCCCCACGCCCGAGAGCGACTTCGCCCTGCCGTTCGGCTGGGTCAGCCCCAGCCACAAGTACGCGCTCGCCGCCCGCCGCCACATGCACCGCTACGGCACCACCCGCGAGCACTTCGCCGAGGTCGCCATCTCCACCCGGGCCAACGCCGCCCGCCGCCCCACCGCCCTGCTGCGCGAGCCGCTCACCCTCGACGGCTACTTCGACGCCCGCATGATCGCGGACCCCCTCTGCCTCTACGACTACTGCCTGGAGTCCGACGGCGCCGTCGCCCTCGTCACCACCGCCACCGAGCGGGCCCGCGACCTCGCCCGGCCGCCGGTGCTGATCCACGCCGCGGCCTTCGGCGGCGACGGCCTCAACAGCCCCCAGCTCCCGTGGGCCAACAGCCCCGACGACTACTTCGCCTCCGGCTACAGCGAGGCCGTGGCCCGCGCCCTCTACGAGCGCAGCGACCTCGGGCCGGCGGACGTCGACGTGGCCGAGCTGTACGACCACTTCGGGCCGATGGTCCTGCTCCAGCTGGAGGACTACGGGTTCTGCGGCCGGGGCGAGTCCGGCGACTTCGTGGCCGACGGCACCATCCGCTGGCCCGACGGCGGCCTGCCGGTGAACACCCACGGCGGCCACCTCTCCGAGGCGTACGTGATGGGCATGACCCACCTGCGCGAGGCCGTCGAGCAGCTTCGGGGCACCGCCGTCAACCAGGTGGCCGACGCCCGCACCGCGCTCGTCAGCGGCGGCCCCGCCTCCATCCCGATGAGCGCCGTGATCCTCCGCCAGGACTGAGCCATGCCCTTTGCCCCCGACCTCGCCCGCCTCGGCCCCGACCGCTGGACCGCCCCCTTCTGGGCCGCCGCCCACGAGGGCCGCCTCGTGGCGCCGGTGTGCCCGGCCTGCGACGGCGGGCGCATGCCGCCCCCCTCGCACTGCCCCCGCTGCGGCGCCGCCGAGCCGCCGGCCTGGGTCACGACCTCGGGCCGGGCCCGGGTGCACAGCTACACCGTGGCCCACCAGGCGTTCCACCCCGCCCTGGCCGACCACGTGCCCTACGTGCTCGCCGTCGTGGCCCTGGAGGACCGGCCCGACGTGCGCCTCGCCACCAACCTGGTCGACGTCTCGCCCGACGCGGTGGCGATCGACGACCTCGTGGAGGTCGTCTTCGACCGGGTGGACGACGAGACGACCATCCCCCGCTTCCGCCCCGCCCGCTGACCCGGCCCGCCGTCAGCGCACGGCCACGGGGTTCACCGGGGAGCCCACGCCGCCGGTGACCTCCAGGGGCGCCGCGCTCAGGTGGCAGGCAAAGGTGCCGGACGCGGCGCAGTCGGCGGCCAGGTCCTCCAGCCACCACAGCTCGCCGAGCATCATCCCCATCTCCACCAGGCAGAGCAGGTGCAGGGGCAGCACCACCTCGGGCCCGTCGGGGCCCAGCTCCACGACCTCCACGGTGAGGTTGTCGGCCGCGACCGCGGCCAGGCCCCGGTCGTGCAGCCACTCGCCGCAGCGCCACGACAGGCCGGGGCCGGTGGCGCGCCACTCGGCGCCGGAGCGGCCCGGCCGGGCCAACCACCAGCCGGTGCGCACCAGCAGCACGTCGCCCGGGCGCAGCGCGCTGCCCTGGGCGGCGAGGGCCGCGTCGAGCACCTCGGGCTCGACCACCTCGCCCGGCGGCAGGTGGTCGAGGCCCCGGTGCCGGGGCAGGTCCACCAGCACGCCCCGGGCCGCCACGCCCCGCCGGGCCACCACCTCGATGCCGAGCCGGGTGGCGCCCGCGCTCGTGACCGCGGTGGCGGGGACGCCGTTGTACATCGCGCCGTCGTAGGAGCAGTGCGACAGCGCGTCCCACTGGCTGGCGGCCTGGAGCGGCATCACCACGTAGTCGTCGTTGAACCGCATGAGCCCGCGGCCCCACGACGAGGTGGCGAGGGAGTGCGAGAAGTGCCACTCCCCCAGCCGCTCCAGCAGCGCCGCGCCGTCGCCGCCGTCCACGCTCATGAGGTGGATGGGGTTGCGGCGGTACGAGCTGCCGCCCCACACCCCCTGCTCGTCCAACGGCGAGCCGAGCGGGAAGACCCGCCCGCCGGCGATCTCGGCGGCCGAGGCCCGCACCTCCTCGGGGCCCACCAGGTTCCAGGTGCCCAGCTCGTCGTCGCCGCCCCAGCGGCCCCAGTTGCGCACGCGCCCGGCCGCGGCCCGGAAGTCGGCCTCGGTGACCACCGTCAGCCCGCCACGAGCAGGCGCCGCAGCCGGTCGAGCGGCGTGGTCGCCTCGATGCGGCCCAGGCGCCCGTCGCGCAGCGAGTGCAGCTCCTCCACGTAGAGGAAGTCGGGCTCCTCCATCTCGTGGCGGGGCGAGTCGGTGTAGATGGCTGCGGCGCGCCGGTTCTTGTCCTCGATGTCGGCCCACATCTCCTCGGGGCTCGGGAAGGGCACCCGGCCGGCCACCACGTCCACCAGCAGCTCCGCCTGCTCCTCGAAGATCCGGTTGAGGGTCGAGAGCGGGTTGAGCATCCCGACGAAGGCGAGGCCCGGCCAGTCGGGCACGAACATGCGCTTGAACAGGTCGACGTGGTTGCCCGTCACCGGCACGATCGACTCGTCCAGGAACGGCAGGTGCACCCGGTAGCCGGTGGCCCCGACGAGGACGTCGAACGCCTCGCTGCTGCCGTCCTCGAAGGTGACCGTCCGCCCGTCGATGGCCCGGATGCCCGGCTTCACCTGCACCCGGTTGTACTCGATGTCGGCGATGATCGACTCCGACAGGGTGGGGTGGGTCCGGCCGGCGGGCCGCTGGATGCCGAGGCGGCGGAGGTCGCCGTGCACCGCGTAGATGAGGGCGTTCATGATCCGCTGGCGCACCGCGTTCGGTATCCAGCGCTTGCGGAGCCCGATGGCGATGTCGGACCAGGCGATGCCGAAGACCACCTTGGGTTGGATCACCACGCCGGAGCGGGCGACGAGGACGGTGCGGTCCGCCACCCGGCACACGTCCGAGGCGATGTCCACGCCGCTGTTGCCCACGCCGACCACGCACACCCGCTGGTCCACGAACGGGTCGGCCTCCCGGTACTGGCTGGAGTGCAGGTAGGTGCCGCCGAAGTCGTCGCGGAACCGCGCCACGTGGAGGGGTTCGTTGAGGTGGCCGGTGGCGACGGCCACCGCGTCGTGGTCCTCGTGGTCGCCGGCCTCGGTGGTGACCCGCCAGCGGCCGGCGGCGCCCTTCTCGAACAGTGGCTCCACCGACGCGACCGGCGTCCGGAACCGGGTGCGCTCCAGCACCCCGAAGTGCTCGGCGTAGCCGTGGACGTAGCGGGCCATGTCCCGGTGGGTGGGAAAGCGCGGCGTGGCGTCGTCGAACTCCCAGTCCTTGAAGCGGGTGAAGCGGCGGGACGAGATGATCGACAGGTTCTTGTACGCCTGCGAGCGGCCGTTGTCGTTCTCGAACACCCACAGGCCGCCGACGTGGGAGCCCGCCTCGTAGACGGTCACGTCGTAGCCGGCCTCGATGAGGTGCTTGGCGGTGCAGACGCCGCCGTTGCCGGCACCGATCACCGCCACCCGGGGCACGGTCACGCCGCCTCCTCGACCTCGTGCGGCGGCGCGGGCACGTGGGGGAACAGCTCCTCGAACGCGCCGAGCAGGATGCGGCGGCGGGCGGTGGGGTCCACCCCCTCGAAGAGGGCGGCGAGGGTGGCCTGGGTGTGGCCGAAGGTGCCCTCCACGTGGGGGTAGTCGCTGCCCCAGAGCACGTTGTCCCAGCCCATCGCGGTGTGGGCGGCCACCGCGGAGCGGTCGTGCTGGAACGAGGCGTACACCTGGTCGAACAGGTAGCTGCTCGGCCGCCTGGTGAGCTTGGGGCGCACCGCCGAGGCGTGCTGGGCGTAGCCCTCGTCCATGCGGTCCGCGAGGAAGGGCCCCCAGGTGGCGCCGCCCTCGGACACGACCACCCGCAGGCCGGGGTGGCGGTCGAGCACGCCCGAGGTGATGAGCTGGGCCGCCATCCGCTGGCCGCCGAAGGTCGTCTCGAAGTAGTTCATGACCGCGCCGCCGGGGCCCCGGTGGTACTGGCCGTTGTAGGACGAGGCGTCGTGGGCCTCGGTGCCGATGTGCACGCCGACGACGGTGCCGGTGGCCTCCAGCACGTCCCACAGCGGCTCCCACTCCTCGCGGTTGAAGGTGGGCATGCCGGGCGGCGGCTCGACCGGCAGGAACGCGGCCTTCAGCCCCAGCTCCGCCACCCGCTCGACCTCGGCCACCGCGTCCTGCACCCGCAGGAGCGGCACGTGCGCGGTGCAGACGAAGCGGGGCGAGTGGGACTGGAACTCCAGGATCCAGTCGTTGAGCACCACCACCCCGGCCCGGAGCAGGTCGGGGTCCTTGAGCGAGGCGTTCCAGATGCTGATGGAGGGGTAGATCAGCTCGGCCCAGATGCCCTCCTGGTCGAGGTCCTTGAGCCGCAGGTCGGGGTCGAAGGCGCCCGGCGCCCGCTCGGCGGCCGACAGGCCCTCGGCCTCGTCGCGCAGCGGCTTGGTCGGCAGCCGGCGGCGGAACGACTCGCCGTCGATGTGGATGGTCTCCCAGAGGCCGTCGGGGTCCTTCTCCGAGCGCGGCATCCGCTCGGCCAGGTCGGCCGGCAGGCGCTCCCGGAACAGGTCGTCGGGTTCGAGGACGTGGGAGTCCCCGGAGTTGGCCCAGAACTTGGTCATCGCAGCACCTCCGTGCCGGTGGTCGGTCAGGATCGGGTCGGTCGAGGGGGTTCGGTGGGTCGGGGGGTCGGCGGGTCAGGCGACCACGCCGTCGGCGCGCAGCCGGGCGCGGGCGGCGTCGTCGTGGCCCAGCTCGGCGAGGAGCCGGTCGGTGTGCTGGCCCGCCTCGCAGCCGGCAGCGGCCACCGTCGCGCTGCGGCCGAAGGCGACGAGGGGCGCGAGGCGGGGGTGGGGGCCGAGCATCGGGTGGTCGACGTCGGCCAGCAGCCCGGCGGCCGGGCCGAGGTCATCGAGGACCACGGCCTCCACCGGGCCCTCCACCACCGGCACGGCACGCAGGCCGGGCTCGTCCAGCAGCCGGGCCCAGTGCTCGGTCGGGTGGGCGGCGAGCCGCTTGGCCACCAGGTCGGGGTCGAGCCCGTCGGCCTCGCCGTCGGGCAGGTCGAGCAGCGTGGCGAGGCGGGCGGCGCGATCGGGCTCGGCGGCGAGGAGCACCCAGCCGTCGGCGCTCGGGTAGAGGCGGCGCAGCGGCGAGGGGCCGAGCAGGTCCGGCCCCGCGGTGCCGGAGCGCCCGCCGAGCACCGCGGCGCCGTTCACGTGGGCGGCGATGTGGAGCATCGAGGTGTCGACCACGCGCCCGCGGCCGTCGCGGGCACGGGCCCGCAGGCCCACGAGCGCGGCGGTGGCGTTGGTGAGGGCCGCGAGGCCGTCGCACTGGGCGAAGGAGGTGTTGGCCGCGGTCACGAGGCGGACCGAGGTCGCCTTCAGCCCGTCGAGGTCGAGCGCCCCGGGCTCGCCGGGGAGGGTGCTGCCCACCAGCTCCCACGCGATGCCGGCCGCGGCGGCGATCGTCGGGGCGTACGCCGGCCGCCGCCCGCACGGGCCGTCGCTGCCGTAGCCGGCAGCGTTCACGTAGACGAGGCTCGGGTTGCGGGCGAGCAGCGCGTCGGCGTCGAGGCCGAGCCGGGCGGCGGCACCGGCCCGGAAGCTCTGGATCACCACGTCGGCCCGGTCCACGAGGTCGAGCACCACGGCGCGGCCCTCGGGGCGGGAGAGGTCCACGGCGATGCTCTCCTTGCCCTGGCTCGCCTTGATGGCGCCCAGCTCGGGGAAGGACGCCAGGCCCCGGAGCGGGTCCCCGGCGGGCGGCTCGACCTTGACGACCCGGGCCCCGAGGTCCGCGAGCAGCGCGGAGGCCATCGGCCCGGCGAAGAACATGCCGAGGTCGACCACGGTGATCCCCGCCAGCGGGGGCGCGCCCGCGCCGGGTGGCGCGGCGTCGCCGTCCGGGGTGGCCGAGGCGCCCGGAGCGGCACCGCCGCCCGGGGCGGCCGAGGCAGCCTCGCCCGGGACAGCGGCCGCGTCGGGCGGGGCGGCGCCGCCCGCGTCGCCAGGGGCGTCGGGCCGCGCCGGCCAGTGGGCCAGCGGGTCGGCCAGGGCCTCGGTGGGCGCCGTCGCCAGGGGCTCGGCCGGGCCGGGGTCCTCGCCGGGCACCCGCAGGGCGAGCAGGGGGCCGAGCCGCTCGCGGCCCCGGGCGTCGACGCGGACGCCGCCGTCGTGGCGGAGCTGGGGGTGGTCGAGCACCTCGGCGCCGCGCCGGAAGGGCTCGGCCCACACGTCGGGGTGCTCGTCGAAGACCTGCTGCCAGCCCGCGGTCGTGGTGGCCCGCACGCCCCGCAGCATGCGGTCCCAGAGCTGCACGCGCCGGTCCCGGTCCTCCACGATCGGCAGGCCCTCCCAGTCGGGGTGGTCGATGAGGCCGCCGAGGTCGAGGACCCGCAGGAACGCCTCGAAGAGGTGGCGGGAGGTCTGGGAGAACTGGAGCCAGTCGCCGTCCGCGCTGAGGCCGACGAGCAGCCGGTAGACGAGGGCGCTGTTGGGCACGCCGTCCTGCACGTGCGGCGCCGGCCGGAAGGCGTCGGGGTAGCGCTCGGTGATCGTGCGGAGGTTGACGTTCCAGATGTCGTGGGCGAGCACGCCGTGGAGGAGCGACGTGGCGACCTCCTGGCCGAGGCCGGTGCGCTCGCGGTCGAGGAGGGCGGCGACGATCCCCTGGAGGCCGAGCTGCGCGGCGCTGAAGGAGCCGAACGGCACGCTCACGTACGCCGGGCCCGGCCGGGGCGCCATCGCGCCGAACACGTCGAGGCCGCCGAGGCGGGCGAGCACCACGTCGTCGTCCAGGGAGCCGGTGGGCTCGCCCGCGCCCTCGCCCAGCTCGCTCAGGTGCAGCTCGATGCGGGGGCCGGGGCGCCCCGACCGCAGGCCGAGGGTCCGGGCGTCGGCGGGGCGGAGGTGGTCGATCACCACGTCGGCCCGCTCCACCAGCGCCCGCACCAGCCCGGCGCCATCGCCCAGCGGGTCGGCGTCGACCCGCTCGGTGCCCCGGAGGAGCACGTCGGCCGACCCGGCGGCGCGGACCGGTGCCCCGCCGGGCGGCTCGACCACCACCACCGAGGCGCCGTGGTCCGCGAGCACCTGGACCACGTGGCCGCTGGCGACGGTGCCCGAGAGGTCGAGGACCCGGAGGTCGTCGAAGGTGCCGGCGGCGGCATCGGGACGGGTGGGTGCGGGGGCGGCCATGCGGTGTCGGTCGGTCCTGGGCGGGGCGAGGCGGTTGGGGCGGTCCGGGTGGGGTGGTGGCTCTCGCCGGGGTCGGGATGGGCACCCGACCCCGGCGCGGTCCGGGCTCAGTCCTGGAGCTCGGGGATGCAGGCGGTGGCGAGGGAGCCCTCGGCGCCGTTGCCGGGCTCGCCCTCCACCTCCAGCACCGTCAGGTCCCCGGTGGTGGTGTCGTACTCGTAGGGCCAGTAGCAGGCGCCCTTGGCCACCGGCTCGCCCGGAGTGACCTTGAACGGCTGGGGCAGGAGGCCGTCGAGGGTGGTCTCGGGCATGTCGGCGTACGCCTGCTTCACGACCTCGGGGGTGAGGTCGCCCTCCACGTCGGCGACCGCCTGGTGGAACAGCTCCAGGCCGGCGTACATGGCGCTCATCATCCCGGAGCGGTACTCGGCGTCGGGGGCGTAGGTCTCCAGGAACTCGCGGTAGGCGACCACGGGCTCGTCGTCGGTGAACCACGGGAAGGCGTGGAGCGCGCCGGCGATCTTGGCGCCCGGCACCTCCTCGAACAGGTACTCCTCGAAGCCGCCGGCGGTGGAGCCGAAGTAGCCGTCGTAGCCCTGCTGGAGGCAGTCGGAGACGACCCGGGTGGCCACGCTGGAGACCACCGAGAGGATCACGAAGTCCACGTCGCGCTCGATGAGGGTGAGGCACTCGGCGGTGTAGTCGGGGGCCGACGCGGCGATGGTGAGCATGCCCGACCAGGTCATGCCGAGGCCCTCGGAGGCGGGCTCGTAGATCTGCTCGGCCTGGGCGCAGGCGGCGGACTCCGAACAGGAGATGGCGGCGAAGTTCTCCGAGCCGAGCGTCTTGGCCACGTGCGGGCTGGCGTAGATGGTGCCGGGGATGTCGAGCCAGTACGTGTAGAAGCTGGGCTTCACGCCCCACAGCTCGGTGTTGTAGCCCTCGGCACCGATCACCGGCACCCCGCTGTCCTCCAGGTAGTCGCCGATGGCGCCCTCGGTGCCGGTGTCGTTGATGAAGATGGCGGCGACCTTCTCGGACTCCACCAGGTCCTTCACCGCGGTCTGGGCGGTCGAGGCGTCGGACTTGGTGTCCTTGACGACCAGCTCGACGGGCCGGCCGCCGATGCCGCCGGTGGAGTTGGCCCGGACGACCCACCCCTCGGCGATGTCGACGATGTTCTTCGTCGCATCGGCCTTGGGGCCGGTGAGGGCGATGGCGAGGCCCAGCTTGACCGGTGTGCCCGTCAGCGCAGGGGCGTCGGGATCGGTGGTCGGCGCGGCCGACTTGCCACCGCCGCCGTCGCTGCTGCCGCAGGCGGACAGCACCAGCGCGGCGGTGACGGCGACGGCGGCCAGCCGGCCGCCGGTCGATCGGAACGAGAACTTGCTCATGGGCATTCCCCTTGTACCTCTGGCACGCGGTCGCGGGGACCACGGTGGTCCCTCTACATGCGACTCAGTAGGTTGTACCGTACGTGTGACCGCGGCCACTCGTCAACATTCTCGGTAGGATGTTTTTCGGACCGCCGGTCCCCTCCGAGGCGTCCCACCGATGCGGCTGCGCTGGACGCGCCGGAGCCGGCCCGGGCGACGACCGTCCGGCGGCCCGCCCGCCGTGGTCATCGGGGCCCGTCGGGGCCCCGGTGGCGACCGCTGCTAGACGAGGACGCCGTCGACCGCGAAGCTGCTGAACTCCGCCGCGATGCGGGCCCGCTCGGCCGGGGTGTCCATCGAGGAGCCGGCGTGGAACCAGACGCTCATCCAGTTCACCGAGCCGAGGACGGCCTTGGCGATGAGGCCGGGGTCGCCGGCGCGGAACGAGCCGTCGGCGATCCCCTGCTCGACCACCCCGACGAACGCGGCCTCGAACTCGTGGCGCATGGCGAAGATCTCCGCCACCGAGTCGTCCTTCGTCCGGCCCTCCCGGGCCAGGTTCATCTCGGTGTGGTGCTGGGCCGGGCCCATGTAGTCGGCCCGCTCCATCATGTGGGTCGCGTGGCCGTGCACCATCCGGCGCAGCCGCTCGGCCGGCTCCAGGCCCTCGGCGTCGAGCGCGGGGCGGATGGCCTCCAGCGCCCACACGAGCGAGCGGTGGTGGATGCCGATGAACAGCTCGCCCTTGGTGCGGAAGTAGTGGTAGATCCGGCCCTTGGTGCAGCCCAGCTCGTCGGCCACGTCGTCGATCGAGGTCGCGGCGTAGCCCCGGCGGGCGAACGCCTTCGCCGCCGCGTCGAGGATCTCCCCCGCGCTCGCCTTCTGCCGGTCCACGAGCCGCGCCGGGCTCGCCACGTCGCCGTTGCCGTTGGTCTTCGGCGCCATCTCGCCTCCTCTCCGCGCAGCCACCGGAGCGTGGCTCGTGTCCGGAATATACAACCGACTTGGTCGTATGACGTGGTCCGGCGTCAGCGGGGCAGCCCCAGGACCCGTTCGGCCAGGATGTTGCGCAGCACGTTCGAGGTGCCGCCCATGATCGTGTAGCCGGGCGCGTAGAGCACGCCGTCGGCCGGATCGGAGGCGAGGGTGGCCGCCGGGCCGGCCACCCGGGCCACGAACTGCGCCACCCGCACCTCCAGCTCGGTGCAGAAGCACTTCGTCGCGGCGCTGAAGCCGGCGGGGGCCTGGCGCAGCGCCTCGCGGATCACGAGGATGCGCCCGATCCGGTAGCCGGCCTCGATGGCGGCGATCTCCTGGCGCACGGTCGGGTCGGACCGGTCGGCCGCCTCGCGCGCCCGGAGGTAGCGGGCCCGGTTGGACACGAGGCGGTCGATGCCGCCCCGCTCGTGTTCGAGCTGGCGCATCGTCTGCTTGAAGGCCGCGCCCTCGGTGCCCACCAGGTTCTCGGCCGGCACCCGGACCTCGTCGAAGAACACCTCGCAGAAGTGCTCGCCGCCGGTGAGGTCGCAGATGGGCCGGACCTCGATGCCGGGCCGGTCCATCGGGACGATGATCTCGCTGATGCCGCGGTGCGGCGGGCCGTCGGCGCCGGTGCGGCAGATGAGGTAGCAGTGGTCCGCCCGCCGGGCGTGGCTGGTCCAGATCTTGCGGCCGGTGACGACCCACTCGTCGCCGTCCCGGCGGGCCGAGGTGGCGAGCGACGCCAGGTCGCTCCCGGCGTCGGGCTCGCTCATGCCGATGCACCAGGTGACCTCGCCGGCGAGGATCGGGGGCAGGTGCCGCCGCTGCTGCTCGGGGGTGCCGTAGGCGATGAGGGTCGGGCCGATCTGGCGGTCGGCGAACCAGGTGGCCGCGATCGGCACGCCCGCCTCGATCAGCTCCTCGGCCACGATCAGGCGGTCCACGGCGGGCCGGCCGCCACCGCCGTGCTCGGCCGGCCAGGTCATGCCGATCCAGCCCCGGGCGGCCAGCTCCTTCGAGACCTCGCGGGAGAAGCCGTTCATCCAGCTGTCGCCGACGCTGCCGTGGCGGGCGACCGCGTCGCGGGCGTACGCGGCGGCCTCGGCCCGCAGCGCCCGCTGCTCGGGCGTCCAGGCGAAGTCGAGGCTCATCGGACGGTCGTTGGCATCGGGGCTGCGGCCGGCTGGGCGGCGGTCATCGGACGGTCGGCTGGAGGCGGCGGCGCACCATGCGGCCGGCGACCCAGCGCCCGACGCCGGTGCGCAGGGGCCACGGCACCCGGCCCCGGAACCGCTTCCGCAGGTACCCCTCCACCTGGAGCGAGCGCAGCGTCGCCGGGTAGTTGGGGTCGGCCTCCTCCAGCTCGTGGCGGGGCGAGTCGGTGTAGGCGGCCCGGGCCAGGTTCTGGTCGGCCTCGATCGACGCGAGCATCTCGTCTCGTGACGGGAGGGCGAAGTTGCCGCCGAGGTGCTGGGTCAGGACCTTCATCTGTGCCTCGAAGACCTGAGCGTAGGCGGCGAGCGGGTTGAGCATCCCCAGGAAGTACAGGCCGGGCCGGTCCACGGGGAAGATCCGCTTGTAGAGGTCCACCTTGTTGCCCTCGACCTTCACGACCTCCGGCGGCACGAACGGGAGGTGCACCCGGTAGCCGGTGGCGGCCACGATCACGTCGACCTCCTCGCGGCTGCCGTCGGCGAAGGTGAGGGTCCTGCCGTCGATGCGCTCGATGCCGGGCTTGACCACGACCCGGCCGAACTCGATGTCCGAGACGATGTACTCCGACGAGGTGGGGTGCTGGCGGGCGGTCGGCGTCTCGAAGCCCAGCCGGCGCTGGTCGCCGTGCGCGAGGTAGACGAGCGCGCTGAGCACCCGGTTGCGGAACCACGCCGGGATCCAGGGCTTGCGGAGCCCGAGGGCCACGTCGGGGTACGCGATGCCGAGCACCACCTTGGGCTGGATGCGCACCGGCGAGCGGGCCACCAGCAGGGTGCGGGCGGCCACGTTGCAGAGGTCGTGGGCGATGTCGACGCCGGTATTGCCGGTGCCCACCACGCACATCCGCTTGCCCACGAAGGGCAGCGGGTTGCGGTAGGTGTTGGCGTGCAGGTACTCGCCGGTGAACTCGGTGCGGAAGCGCTCGACGTGCGCGGGTTCGTTGAGGTGGCCGGTGGCCACGATGACCGCGTCGAAGCGCTCGGCGGTGCCGTCTGCGAGGTGGACGGTCCAGGCCGGCTCGCCGTCGGGGGCGGGGGCCGGCTCGATCAGCTCGACGGCCGTGTTGAAGCGGATGTGCTCCATCACCCCGAAGTGCCGGGCGTAGGCGTCGAGGTAGCGGTACATGTCGCGGTGCGTCGGGAAGCGGGGCGTCTCGTCGTCGAAGGGGAAGCCCTCGAACGCGGTACGGTCCCGCGGGGTGATGATCGCCAGCCGGTCGTACGCCTGGGACCGGCCGTTGTCGTTGTCGTGCTTCCAGAGCCCGCCCACGTAGGAGCCCAGCTCGTAGACGGTGACCCGGTGCCCGGCCTCCAGGAGGTGCTTGGCCGCGCAGACGCCGGCCGAGCCGGCGCCGATCACCGCCACGCGCTTCGGGGTGGCCGTCACGCCCGGGCCAGCTCGTAGCGTCGGCGGTACTCCTGCCGGGACGTCTCGGTCACGTCCACGTCCCGCGCCCGGGCCCGGAGGGCGCCGACGGTGGCGTCCTCCGGGGCGATGTGGGCGAAGGTGTCGTGGCGGAAGAAGGCCGCGCTGTTCCGGTAGCCGACCTTGTGCATCTGCTCGTCGGTGAGGCCCGCGGCGGTGAGCTCCTCGTGGAGGACCTCCGGCGAGTGGGGCCAGGTGCTGTCGGAGTGCGGGTAGTCGCACTCCCAGGCCACCGCGTCGTCGCCGATGCGGTCGAGGAGGAACAGCGAGGAGGGGTTGGTGATGAAGCAGCCCAGGAAGTTGGTGCGGAACAGCTCCGAGGGGAGCTTGCCGCCGATCTCCAGGTCGGTCCAGGTCTGCTGGCGGACGTGGAGGTCCATGCGGTCGAGGAGGAAGGGGATCCAGCCGATGCCGCCCTCGGACATGGCCACGCGCAGGTCGGGGAAGCGGGTGAAGACCCCGCCGATGATGAGGTCGGTGCAGGCGACCGCGGAGAGCTGCGGCGACAGGATGATGCGCTGGTCGAGCGGGGCCTCCTCGGGGCGCTGCATGAGCTGGAACGCGGCGCCGATGTGCAGGCAGAGCGCCACGTCGTAGTCGACCAGGGCCTTCAGCACCGGGTCCCAGTGGTCGGTGTAGAAGCTGGGCAGCCCGAGGACGTAGGGGGTCTCGGGGAAGCTGACCGCCCGGAAGCCCTTGGCGGCGCAGCGCCGGACCTCGGCCACGCAGGCGTCGACGTCCCAGATCGGCAGGATGGCGAGCGGGAGGAAGCGGCCGGGGTAGGCCGCGCACCACTCGTCGATGTGCCAGTCGTTGTAGGCGGAGACGACCTGCTCGGAGAGCTTGCGGTCGGGCCCCTTCAGGAGGTGGCCGCCGGCGAAGCCCGGGAACGTGGGGAAGTTCATGCCGGCGAGCACGCCGTTGGCGTCCATGTCGCGCACCCGGTCGTGGACGTCGTAGCAACCGGGGCGCATCTCGGCGAAGCCCACCGGGTCGTTGTTCCACTCCGACTTGGGCCACGAGACCACCGCGTTCAGCCCGCCGGGGCCGAGCGGCACGCCCTGGAAGACCCAGCGGTCGACGCCGTCGTCGTTCACGACCTTCGGCGCCTGGTCCGCGAGCCGCTCCGGGAGGTGCCGGGCGAACAGGTCGGGCGGTTCGATCACGTGGTCGTCCACGCTGATGAGGATCAGGTCGTCTCGTTGCACAGCACACCTCTCTTGACGAACGAAACCATACTACTCCGTAGGTGGGTTGTCGACGGGTCGGGACGCACGCTCAGACCGGGAGGTGGATGCCGGCGGTGTGGCCGCCGTCCGCGATGAACTCGCAGCCGGTCGAGTACGTGGCGTCGACCACCACGAACCGCAGCAGCGCGGCCAGCTCGTCCACGGTGCCCGGTCGGGCGATCGGCTGGTGGGCGGCGATCGCGTCGAGGTCGACCCCCTCCCCCATGGGCGTCCGCACGATGCCGGGGTGCAGCGACACCACCCGGATGCCGTCGGCCGCCAGGTCGAGCGCGGCGGAGCGGGTGAGCCCCCGCACGCCCCACTTGCTCGCCGAGTAGGCCGCGATGCGGGGCATGCCCACGAGCCCGGCGTCGGACGAGACGTTCACGATCACCCCGCCGCCGGCCGCGGCCATCGGCGCGGCCACGGCCCGGATGCCGAGGAACACGCCGGTCAGGTTCACGGCCAGCACCCGGTCCCAGTCCTCGACCGAGGTGTCCTGCACCGCGGCGACCGCGGCGATGCCGGCGTTGTTGACCAGCACGGTGACCGGCCCGGGGCCGGCGGCCACCGCGGCCGCCCAGCCGTCGGCATCGGCCACGTCGAGGTGGTGGTAGGTGCCGCCGACCGAGCGGGCCACCGCCTCGCCGGCAGCGTCGTCCAGGTCGGCCACCACCACGTGGGCGCCGAGGTCGGCCAGGACCCGGGCGTGGGCCGCGCCCATGCCCGCCGCGCCCCCGGTCACGAGCGCGACGCGCCCCTCCAGCCGCCGGTCGGCTGGGCCGTTCAGGGCCGCCACAGCCGCAGGCCCGGGGCCGCCAGGCGGGGCGGGCGAGTCGGGGTCGGTCGCTGGACCGGGATGGCTGGTCGGTGCGGAGTCGGGATCGGTGCTCATGGGGTGCGCTCCTGCGATGGGGGTGGGATGGGGGCGATGGGGGACGGGACCGACGGCTCCGTCGCCCCGGTCACCGGCTCGGTCGGTGCGGCCGCCGACCCGAGCGGTGCTGCCGTCAGCTCGGTCAACGCGATCGCCGGCCCGAGCGACTGGGCCATCGACGCGGCCCTCGGCCTGGTCGGCGCGAGCGGCGTCGCCGTCGGCCGCGGTGACGATCCGGCCGGACGCCGCGACGGGCGGACCGGGCGCCGCGGCCGGGTCCACGAGGCGGCGGCGGAGGCGGTCGAGGGTCGCGGGCTCCAGGCCGGCCCGCTCCAGGAGGTAGCGCTCGGTCGAGCCGGCGATGGCGACGAGGTGGTCGAGGGTGGCGGCCATGACCTCGGGCGGTGCGCCCAGCACCCCGGCCGCCGCCTCGGGGGCCACGCCCCGGTCGCCGAGGCGGGCGAGCGACGCGGCCACGTGCTCGCCCCGGCGCACCGAGGCGGAGCGGGCGTAGTCGTCCAGGATCGCCGGGCGGGGCACGCCGGCCAGGTCGAGCAGCAGCGCGGCCACGAGCCCCGTGCGGTCCTTGCCCGCGGTGCAGTGGAACGCGGCCGGCCCCTCCGCGGCCGCGAGGAGCGCGAGCACCCGGCCGAGCGCCGGGGCGGCGTCGTCCACCAGGTGCCGGTTGACCCGTTCGAGGAAGGCCACCCCGTCCGCGTGGGTGGCGAGGCCGGGCCGGTCACCGCCGCCGATGGTGGCGTCCGCGAGCAGGGGCACGGGCACGCTGTCGACCGCGTCGGGGTACGCGGCCCGCTCGGCGGCCGAGCGCAGGTCGACCACGAGCTCGATGCCGAGCCCGCGCCAGCGCCGCCGGTCGGCGTCGGTGAGCGCGTGCAGGCCGTCGGCCCGGTAGAGCACGCCGGTGCGGGTGCACCCGCCGCCGGTCACGGGGAAGCCGCCGAGGTCGCGGACGTTGGACGGCCCGTCGAAGGGCAGCGGCGCCCCCGCCGGCCGCGTCCCCCCGGTCGTCGCCGTCGGCCAGGTCGGCTCGGTCAGCGCCGTCGGCTCGACCGGTGGGTTCGGCTCGCTCGACAACGTCGACCCGACCGACCGTGTCGGATCGGTCGTCGCCATCGGCTCGGCGGGCGGCGTCGGCTCGATCGGTGCGGGCGAGCCGGTCACTTGAGGGCGAGCGGGTTGAGCGGGGAGCCGACCGCGCCCACCACCCGCAGCGGCGGGGCGACCAACTGGAACTCGTACACCCCGTCGTCGGCGCAGTCGGCGGCCAGCGCCTCGGGGTCCCACAGCTCGCCGAAGGGCAGGCCCATGTCCCGGATGCAGACGAGGTGCATGGGCAGGGGCTCGTCGCCCTCGGGGTAGCTGGGGGCCGACGCTTCGACCGCGGTGTTGTCGGCGGCGACCGCGGCCACGTCGTGGCGGTGCAGCCACTCGGCGCAGGTCCAGTCCAGGCCGGGGCAGCCCGACCGCCACGCGCTCGCCTGCTCGTGGGCGGGGAACTGGGCGAGCCAGCCGGTGCGGATGACCACGATGTCCCCGGCGCGCACCGAGGTGCCCTGCGCGGCGAGCACCCGGTCCAGCTCCTCGGGGGCGACGCGCTCGTTGCGGGGCAGGTGGTCCACGCCGCGGTGGCGGGCCACGTCGACCAGCACCCCGCGGCCCACCACGCCCCGGGCCATCGTCTGGATGCCCTGGCGGGACGCGCCCTGGCTGGTCACCGACGTGGCGGGCACGCCGTTGTAGAGCCGGTCGTCGTAGTACACGTGCGACAGCGCGTCCCACTGGGTGGACGCCTGGAGGTGCATGATGAGCAGGTCGTCGTTGAAGCGGGCCAGGCCCCGGCCCCACATCGCGGCCGCGACGGGCGACCGGGCGCCGCCGTCGTCCAGGTGGGTGAGCAGCTCGCGGTCGCCGCCGTCGACGGTCATGGTGTGGACGGGGTTGCGGCGGAAGGTCGAGCCGTCCCAGATGCCGTGGTCACCGATGTCCATCCCCAGGGAGAAGACCGCGCCGCGGCGCACGAGCCGGGCGGCCGCCGCCACCTGCTCGGGCCCGATGAGGTTGAGGGTGCCCAGCTCGTCGTCGGGCCCCCACCGGCCCCAGTTGCGGACGCGGTCGCCCAGGGCGCGCAGCTCGGTCTCGGTCGGCATGGCGGTGCTCCTGCGGTGGGGGCCTCAGGCGGCGAGTGCCCGCAGCGTGCCATGGTCGAGCGCCGCGTGCGCGAAGCGGGTGGCGTACGCCCGCCGGTAGTCCTCGGGGTAGCCGAAGTAGTCGGGGGCGGTGAGCCAGCCCACCAGGCCGTAGACGAGCGACTGGCGGTAGGCCAGGCGGGCCGCGTCGCCCGAGGGCGCGCCGGGGGCGGTGGCGCGCAGCACGTCGAGGTAGTGGTCGAGCAGGTCGTCCTCGTGGGCCCGCCGCACGGGCACCGGCAGCGTCGAGCCCACGAGGTAGCTCACGTCGTGGGCCCAGCGGCCCCAGCGGAGGGTCTGCCAGTCGGCCAGGCCGGTCCGACCGTCGGCCCGCACGAAGATGTTGCCGAGGTGCGGGTCGGCGTGGATGAGCGCGGGGGCGTCGCGCTCGGCCGCCCCGGCGTTGGCCCAGAACGCGTCGTGCAGCGCCTCGGGGCGCCAGGGCCCGTCGGGGAGCGCCGCGCCCCGGGGGCCGTCGAGGAGCCCGGCGAGGTGCGCCCGGTCGAAGGTGGCGTAGTAGCGGCCGAGCCGGTTGTCCCGGCGGATGCCGTGGTCGAGGCCGGCGATCGGCGTGGACGGGTCGCCGCCCCACCACCGGCCGTGGAGCGCGGCGAGCCGGCCGAGCAGCTCCGCCACCTCGTCCGCGTCGAGGTCGCGCCGCCGGGGGTCGCCGAAGGTGCCGCCCGCGGCGACCACGTCCTCCAGCACGAGCGCGCAGCGGTGCGAGCCCTCATCGATCAGCGCTGCGAGGCAGCGGGGCGCGTCCAGCCCGTCGACCCGGTGGAGCACGTCGAGGAAGAACCGGCCCTCGACGTCGTAGGTCGAGCCGGTGAGGTTCTTCGACGGGTCCTGGAGCTCCATGCCGACCTTCACGAACAGGTCGGCGGGCAGGTCGGTGGCCCCGGCGTAGGTGGCGCGCACCCGGATCTTGGTGGCGTTGCCGCCGGTGACCTCGCCGTGGGCCACCGCCGTCACCTCGACGTCGTGGCCGCCGTGGCGGAGGGCGGCGTCGACCCAGGCGCGGTCCACGTCCTCGACGGCGAGCGGGATGGGCGGGGCGGGTGTGTCACCGGTCATGACAAGAACATACCGAGTAGGAGGTTTCAGGTCGAGCGCCGCCCCTCGCCGGCGCCCCGCTCCACCACCGCGAGGAGCGCGTCGGTGCCCAGGTCGCCCAGGCGGTGCACGGCCATGGTCACGTGCGTGGCGCCCAGCCGCCGGCAGGCGGCCACGTCCTCCCGCCAGCGCCGGTCGTCGCCCCGGTGGTGCACCAGCACGTCGAAGCCGAAGCCCGCCGGGTCGCGTCCCGCCGCGGCCAGCTCCTCGCGGAGCCGCGGCACGTCGCGCGCCGCGCCGGCGAGGTCGCTGAAGCTGAACCCGTCGCCCCAGCGGACCGCCCGGCGGCGCGCCGCCGCGGTGTAGCCGCCGAGCCAGAGCGCCAGCGGCCCGGTCGGGCGGGGCAGCAGGCCGGCCCGCTCCACGCGGTGGTGCGGGCTGCGGTGGGTCACGAGGGGCTCGTCCCACAGGCGTCGCAGCAGCGCGAGCTGGTCGTCCAGGCGGTCGCCGCGGTCCCGGAAGGTCGCGCCCAGGCTCTCGTACTCCACGTGGTTCCACCCGACCCCCACCCCGAGGCGCAGCCGGCCGCCCGACAGCCGGTCCACCTCGATCGCCTGCTTGGCCACCAGCGCCACCGGCCGCTGCGGGAGCACGAGCACCGCCGTGGCCAGCTCCAGGCGGGTGGTGATCGCCGCGAGGTAGCCGAAGAGCACCAGCGGCTCGTGGAACGGGTCGTGCTGGTCGTAGGGGCCGGTGAGGGGCGGCTCCCGGTCGGCGGGATCCGCGCCGAGCACGTGGTCGAACACGTTCAGGTGGTCGAGGCCCAGCTCCTCGATCCCGGTCACGAGCTGCCGCAGGCGGTCGACGTCGCCGGCCACGTGCGCGTGCGGGAAGGCCAGGCCGACCCGCATCGGCCCGCTCACCGCGTCCCCGATCATGGCGTTTCCGAACCTGGCGGTTGCAGGTCGGCCACGTCGCCGTCCCGCCAGAGCCGGTGGTAGCGCCGCTCGGCCAGGCACCAGCGCCCCTCGTGCTCGACCACGAGGTCCACGTAGCGGCCGACGTCGCGGTAGGTGCGCCCGCCGACCGCGTCGCCGCCCACGAGGAGGGCGTCGACGTAGGTCTCGGCCACGATCCCGTCGGCGGTGACCTCCAGGACGCGGTGGTTCGACAGCCGGTGCAGGCTGCCGGCCAGGTGGTGGTGCAGCCGGGTCATGCGCTCGATCACCGGTGCCGCGGCGTCGAAGGTGGCACCGGCGTAGTCGGCCCGGAGGTCGGGGTGGAACACCAGCGCCAGGTCCTCGAAGCGCTTCCGGTCGAGCGCCACCGCGTAGCCGAGGACCGGCGCCCACGCGGCGTCGCGGACCTCGACGGGCGGGCCGGGAGCGGGTGACGACATGCGTGCAACCTACTACGTCGTATGTCTGCGATCGACCGCCATGACCGGCGCGGCGGCGGGGCCGTCGCCACGCGCAACGTGCGGCACTTCGGACCGCTCGGTGTCGCCTGTATCGACCCCTGGGCCGAGCGACCACGCGGCTAGGCGGCTGCCGACCCGGGCGATGGAGCCTCCGAGCCGTTCGTCGGCCGCGCCGCCCCGGTGCGGCCGGCCCCCGCCGGCGGGGTCACCGGCGCACCGTGCACCGCCGGCCGAGCTGCGCGAACCTTTTCTCCGGTCGCTGTCGAATCCGCCCGGCGTCGCGCGTCGTGGAGGTGTCGGCGACGGTCGCCGGCACCCGACCCGAGGAGTCACCATGAAGTACTTCGTCCTGCTCGCCGGCTACGGCGAGATGCCCGCTTGGGAGGACCTGACCGCCGAGGAGCAGGAGGCCGGGATGGCCAAGCACGTCGCCTTCGACGAGGCGTGCGCGGCCCGACCCGACGTCCGGATCGTGAGCGGTGACGCGCTCGGCGACAGCTCCACGGCCACCACGCTGCGCACCAGCGGCGGCGAGATGACCGTCACCGACGGGCCGTTCGCCGAGGCAGCCGAGCACATCGGCGGCTACTACGTGCTCGAGGCCCCCGACCTGGACACCGTCGTGGAGCTGTGCCGCGTCCTCCCCGCCTACGACATCGAGATCCGCCCTGTCATCGAGATGTCCTGACCCGCCCGACGGCCAGGTCGGTGGCGAGGCCGCCGGCCTGGCCGCCGAGCGGGCGTTCCGGGACGACTGGGGCCGGCTGCTGGCGCTGCTGGTGGGCCGGACCCGTCGCCTCGACCTGGCCGAGGACGCCCTCGGTGAGGCGTTCGCCCGGGCCGCCGAGCGCTGGCCCGCCGAGGGCGTGCCCGCCGACCCGGCCGGCTGGCTCTACACCGCCGCCTACCGCCAGGTCGTGGGTCGGCTGCGGTCCGAGGCCGTCGCGGGCCGCAAGGCGCCGCTGCTCGCGGTGCGACCCGACCGGCCGGCGCCGTCGGCACCCGAGCCGGGCGAGTCGTTGGGCGAGTCGGGCGACGACCGCCTGGAGCTGATCCTGCTCTGCTGCCACCCCGCGCTGGCCCCGGCGTCGCGCTCGGCGCTGGCCCTGCGGCTGGTCGTCGGGACCCCGACCGAGGAGATCGCCCGCCTGTTCCTGGTGTCGACCCCCACGATGGCGGCCCGGATCACCCGGGCGAAGCGCAAGATCGTGGCCGCGGGCATCCCGCTCGGCGCCCCGGCCCCCGACGAGCTGCGGGCGCGCCTGGACGAGGTGTGCCGGACGATCTACCTCGCGTTCACGGCCGGCTACGCGCCGGGGTCGGGGCCCGACCTGCTGCGCGCCGACCTGGCCGGCGACGCGGTGCGCTTGGCCGCGATCCTCCACGACCTCGCCCCCGAGGCCCCGCAGGTCCGGGCGACGCTCGCGCTCCTGCTGCTCCAGCACTCGCGCCGCGACGCCCGTCTGGACGGCGACCGCCTCGTCACGCTGGCCGACCAGGACCGCGCCCGCTGGCACCACGACGAGGTGCGGGCCGGGCTCCGCCTCCTCGCCGGGCTCGCGCCGGGCGGCGGCTACGCCGAGGAGCTGCGGCTCCAGGCGCTGATCGCGGCCGAGCACGCCCGGGCGCCGACCGCCGCGGCCACCGACTGGGCGGCGATCGCGGGGCACTACGCCGCGCTCGACGGGCTCGTGGGCACGCCGGTGGTCCGGCTCAACCGGGCGGTCGCGGTGGCCGAGGCCGAGGGCCCCAGCGCCGGCCTGGCGCTGCTCCACGGCCTCGACGCGCACCTCCCCCGCAGCCACCGGCTGCCGGCGGTGCGGGCCGAGCTGGCCCGGCGGGCCGGCGACGTCGAC
>Ga0182792_1000473_pt1 | contig 37835 bp, 37 predicted proteins | sample Passage237B_FD_130497 | JGI IMG/M metagenome (GOLD analysis project Ga0182792, IMG submission 130497) | Cellulose adapted compost microbial communities from Newby Island Compost Facility, Milpitas, CA, USA - Passage2 37B (version 2) (version 2) ...
ACTGCCAGAGAAACTGGCGTTACGAGGCCCTGACGATGTTGCCATGTGGATCGGTGCATCCGGACGGTGGGTTCGTTCCCTGTCTCGGTATCAGACGCTCACTGCTCGCTGGCCGGTGCTTGCGCAGCAGTTGCCGAGATATTTTGATGTCCTCGCTGACTACAGCGATGCCGATTTCCGTCGACTGGCAGAGATGCTGGATTGGATCAGTCGCAATCCGAAATCGAATCTCTACCCACGACAAATTCCGGTTGCCGGTGCCGACAGCAAATGGCTGGATTCTAGAAAGGGCATCATCTCTGAATTGATTGCAACGCTCCAGGGTGACCCAACAGGAGAGCGCGACTTCTTCTGGCGCTGCGGCTTGAGGGCACAGCCGCAGTTAATGCGCATGCGCGTTCTAGACCCGGATCTAAGAGCCCATTTTGGCGGTCTTGGCGATATCTCTGCTCCTTGTGATGAGATCGCGAGAATCGGTTTACGACCAAAGAATGTCTTCGTTGTTGAGAACCTTCAAACTGGCCTGGCCTTTGATGATCTGCCAGGGGCGGTTGTGATCATGCGACTGGGTTACGCGGTTGACGTTTTGGGACAGCTTCCATGGCTACAACAGGCGCAATGTATCTACTGGGGTGACATTGATACGCACGGCTTTGCCATTCTTAATCGAGCCAGAACATACATCCCAAGCCTGAAGACTGTGCTTATGGACGAGTCTACGCTGATGAGTCATCGCGATTTATGGGTCGAAGAGAAAGACCAGCACTCTTCCACAGAGCTCCCACTACTCACCAATACCGAACAAAAGCTCTACCAGTCGATTAAAGGAAATGCCTGGGACCAACAAGTCCGCCTCGAACAGGAGCGGATACGCTGGGATGTGGCGTGGAATGCCATACAGGCAAGTATTCGATGATCCAGGATCAGGGAGGTCAGTCGTGAGTGGAAATCGATGGGACCAGCCGGGTGTGCCCCACAAGGGATGGCACTGCGTTGACGTGGTCGACCTGAGGGCCGATGGCGAGTCAGCAGACGAGACCGACTACGCGACCTGCCAAATGTGCGGCAACGAGAAGATCCGCTACGTCCACATCATGGAGCATCCCGATCTGGACGAGAGCTTCGACGTCGGGTGCGTCTGCGCCGAGAAGATGAGCGGCGACTACGAAGGGCCGAAACGGCGTGAAGCCAAGTTGCGCAACCGAGCAGCACGCCGAACCCGATGGCTGCAGCGCAAGTGGCGGATGTCCGCCAAGGGGAACAGCTTTCTGAATCTCGAAGGCTACAACCTCGTCGTGTACCCGACAAAGACTGGTCGCTGGGGCTACAAGATTGGCGACCGGTTTGGGCCTCGAACATACCCGACAAACAACGAAGCGAAGCTGGCACTGTTCGATGACTTCTGGTTGGCGACCCAGGATGACGAGCAGCTGTGGAGCAGGGATTGATGAGTACCGGAGAAATGAGAAATGGCTAAACCTGTAGTAATCGGCCCGCGGAGCTTCCGAACTCAGAAAAGCGCACTGGAGCATTACAAGGCGCTGCTACACCGTTACCAGGACGGGGATCGCATCTCTGACCCAGGGGATCACACCGACCTCGTGGCCCTCGTCGAACGGTATGACCCGATTCTTGACCAGGTTGGTGAGCCGGCGAAGGGTTGTGGCCAGATCGGCCACTTCGAACGGCGCCTGAACACAGGAACAGGCTGGAGCAACTCCGGCTTCTGGGTGGTGCGACTGGACGGGTCCGCCACGGACTTTTCGTACATTTGGGCCGTCAAAGGCCTACCAGGGGACCGGTCGAAGGATTTTTACGGCGCATGCCGGGAGGCTGTCGCACTCGATCTCATTCTGGCCAAGAAGCGTGCCTTCGCGGAGCATGGCGACGCTCATGGGTTGGTTGCATGCGAACTGACTGGCGTGATGGTCAGCATCGACGACGCCCATCTGGATCACGCTTGGCCCAACTTCTCTCACATCGTCAGTGGCTTTCGGGCGGCCAGGGGTTGGTCAAGTGACATCCCGGACGGAGTCGTATCCGCCCCAGCTGACGGGCAGACGACGCCCACATTCGTCGACAAGGCAGTTGCGGATGCCTTCCGGGACTACCATCACAACCAGGCGATGCTGCGAATCCTCTCCAAGTCGGCCAACCTCCAGACTGCCAGCCAAGCTCGAAGACCTAAGATTGCACGCCCGGTGCGGCTGCTTTGATCAATTGCGGACGCGGGTTCAATTCCTGGAATGGGAATCGAACTGGCGGCTGGTTACCTGCACACGGTTGATGCCAACGGGCAGTCCGAACTGGTAGGATTGCGGGCATCAAGGGTTGGATTCCGCACCTTTCCGCAGCAGTTCTAAGCGGTTGTAAGGCGCTGAGTTACTGAGGTTTGGCGCAGGGTTCCACCCCACCACCAGTCACCGAACCCCCTGAGCAATCAGGGGGTTTTCTTTTTTTCGCTCCGATAGTCCCATCAATAAGACCCGCCATGCATCGGACCCAGACGGCGCCGTTCCAGCCGCACTGCGTCAGGCGCGCTGGGCCCTGGCGCTGCCGAAAGGCATTGGGCCGAACACGCGGGCAAGGACCGAGAAAATCAGATCCGGAAACAGTATCCGGCCACGACTTCGTGTAAGCAGCCATTGCCCGTACTTGCGTGCATGCGCCCGGGCAGTCATGCTCGATTCCTTGCAGCCCGCGCCGGGGCGCCTGACCCTGGGGGCTTGCATTTCCCACGACGTGCATTGCTCGGGAGCATACATATGGCCAGCAAGAATACGATCTGTCTCTGGTATGACGGCGCTGCCCTGGAGGCAGCCCGGTTCTACGCCGCAGTCTTTCCGGACAGCGCAGTGGGCGACGTCGTCCATGCGCCCGGCGATTATCCATCGGGCAAGGAAGGCGACGTCCTGACGGTGGAGTTCACCGTCATGGGTATTCCCTGCCTGGGGCTGAATGGCGGCCCGGTGTTCAGCCACAACGAATCGTTTTCGTTCCAGATCGCGACGGACGACCAGGCGGAGACCGACCGCCTGTGGAACGCGATTGTCGGGAACGGCGGCCGGGAAAGCGCCTGCGGCTGGTGCAAGGACAAGTGGGGCATATCGTGGCAGATCACGCCCCGGATACTGACGGAGGCGCTGAAGGATCCGGACCGCGCGGCCGCCAGGCGTGCGTTCGAGGCCATGATGGGGATGGGGAAGATCGATGTGGCGGAAATCGAGCGGGCCTGGAAGGACGGAGGAGTGCAGGGGCCTTAGCCCACCTTCACCACATCCCCCCACTGCGTCGTGTAGCTCGGCGACCGGTGCGCCTGGCGCATGAGCCATCGCGCATCCGGCTCGTGCAGGGCGCTCGCCACCTGGATCATGCGGCTGCCGAATCGCTGGTTCAGCTGGTCCACCACCGCCATGGCCCGGGAAGATCTCACCATGTATTCCGGATCCTGCCCGAAAAGCTCGCCCTGCACGGGTCCGGCGGCTGCCGGCCGGACATCCAGCAGGCACACCCCCGCCTTGGCGTAGTCGAACCCCGGCCGGAACACAGAACGCAATCCGGCCAGCGCGGCCTTCAGCAGCACGGAGGTATGGTCCGTGGGCCTGTCCAGCGGCACGACGGCGTTGTCGGCGTGCCAGGGGCCGGTCCGGAAGCGGCTGGTCCGGATGTAGACCTGCACGACAGACGCGTGGGAATGCTGCTGTCGCAGTTTCTCGGCGGCGCGGCTGGTGAACAGGCTGACGGCCTGTTCCAGTTCGGTCAGGTCGCGCACGGGCCGCCCGAAGCTGCGGGTGGACATGATCTGCTGCTTGGGGGACGGCGCGTCTTCCCAGCCGATGGCGGGTTCGCCGCATAGTTCCCGGGCGGTCTTGGCCAGCACGATCGAGTATCGTCGCCGCAGTTCGTGCCGGTCTGCCCGCGCCAGGTCAGCTGCGGTGCGGATGCCGGAAGCTTCCAGGCTGGGGGCCAGGCGCCGGCCGACGCCCCAGACGTCGCCGACGGGCACGTGGCGGATGGCGCGCAGGAGTCCGGCATGGTTCAGGCCGGACAGGTCGCAGACCCCCTGCAGGCGCGGCAGGGACTTGGCCAGGTGGTTGGCGAGCTTGGCCAGGGTCTTGGTGGCGCCGATGCCGACGCAGGTGGGGATGCCCACCCAGCGCAGCACGCGCTGGCGGATCCGGGTGCCGATCTCGCGCCCCGTGCCGGGCAGCCCGGTCAGGTCCAGGAAGCATTCGTCGATGGAATAGATTTCCTGGGCCGGGGAGAACTGGCCGATGACGCGCATCATCCGGTCGCTCATGTCGCCATACAGGGCGAAGTTGGCGGAAATGGCAACCAGGCCCCGGGCCTGCAGGTGGCGGATGCTGAACCAGGGAGCGCCCATGGGGATGCCCATGGCCTTGGCCTCGGCCGTGCGCGCGATGGCGCAGCCGTCGTTGTTGGACAGCACGATGACGGGCTTGCCTTCCAGCGAGGGCCGCAAAACGCGTTCGCAGGCGCAATAGAAGCTGTTGCCGTCGATCAGCGCGATGCGTGGCGGCGGCCGGTGGGCTTGAGCACCCATGTGACGACTCCCCAGATGGCCAGTTCCTGGCCCTGGCGCAGCACGATGTCCGGAAAGGCGGGGTTGGCGGCCCGCAGGCGCACCTGGCCGTCGCGGCGATGCAGGGTCTTGACGGTGAATTCGCCATCGACCACGGCCACCACGATGTCGCCGTGCCGGGCTTCCATGGCGCGGTCCACGATCAGGCGGTCGCCGTCGTCGATGCCTGCGTCGCGCATGGACTCGCCCCGGACGTACATGTGGAAGGTGGCCTCGGGGTGCTGGATCAGTTCGGTGTTCAGGTCGATCCGCTTCTGAGCGTGGTCTTCCGCCGGGCTGGGAAAGCCGCAGCGCGCCGGGACCGCGACGTGGCGGCAGAGGGCGGGCTGCGATGAGATGAGGGCAGGGGCGTCCATGGCGAACGGATTGCTGTATGAATAAACAGTATTATATCGCCGCTGCCTCGCCCGCGATTGGCGCGAGAATCGAAATCCCTGTTTCTCATCGCCGCATGGCGCCGCACATCATGCAGACCTTCGATTTCAAGCATGTGGGCGTCTTTTCCGGCGAACCCCTGAAGGGCAACCCCCTGGCGGTGGTGATGGCCGCCGACGATCTTCCTGCTGCAGCCGACGACGCCGCAGGCGGACTATCGCGTGCGCATCTTCACGCCGGGCGCGAGCTGCCGTTTGCCGGGCATCCCACGCCGGGTGCCTGCGCGGTTTCAGCCGGCCTGCCGCCGTGCCAGCCAGTCGCGGTGGCCCCGCGCGCGCAGCGCGCAGGCGGGGCATTCGCCGCAGCCGTAGCCCCAGGCGTGCAGGGTGTCGCGGCGGTTCAGGTAGCAGGTATGGGTGTCGGTGCGCACCAGTTCGGCCAGCGCGTCGCCGCCCAGTTCCCGGGCGAGCTCCCAGGTGTCGGCCTTGTCCAGCCACATCAGCGGGGTTTCCAGCGTCAGGGGACGGTCGATTCCCAGGCTCAGCGCCACCTGCAGCGCCTTGAGGGTGTTGTCGCGGCAGTCCGGATAGCCGGAATAGTCCGTCTGCGACATGCCGCCCACCAGCACGTCCAGGCCGCGCCGGTAGGCCAGCGCGGCAGCCAGGGTGAAGAACAGCAGGTTGCGGCCCGGCACGAAGGTGTTGGGCAGGCCGTCGGCCTGCAGGGCGATGGCGATATCGCTGGTCATGGCCGAGGCGCCCAGCTGGCCCAGCACGTCGACATTCAGCAGATGGTCGTCTCCCATCCGCTGCGCCCATTCGGGCCGCAGTCCGGCCAGGCGCTGGCGCAGCGTGGCACGACAGTCCAGTTCGGCACGGTGGCGCTGGCCGTAGTCGAAGCCGATGGTCTCGACGTGGCTGCAATGCGCCAGCGCCCAGGCCAGGCAGGTGGTGGAATCCTGCCCGCCGGAAAACAGGACCAGGGCGCGGCGGGCGGGCCGGGGCGCGCTCACGCCGTGGCCGGCAGGGCGTCGCGCCGTTTCATGATGCGCACGATCGTGTTCAGGGCGACGCCGTACATCGGCACGAACAGCAGCAGGCTGACGGTCAGCTTGATGGCGTAGTCCACGGCGGCGATTTCTCCCCAGTGGGCGGCCATGAAGGGGTTGTCGCTGCGCCAGAAGGCGATGCCGAAGAAGGCCAGGGTGTCCAGCGCCTGCCCGAGCACGGCGGATGCCGCGGGCGCCACCCACCATTGCACGTAGCCGCGTCGCATGCGGTCGAACACGCGCACGTCCAGCAGCTGGCCCAGGACGTAGGCCGCGAAGCTGGCGAAGGCGATGCGGAAGACGAATGTGTTGAATTCGCCCAGTGCGGCAAAACCGTTGAAGCGGCCTTCGTGGAACAGCACCGATACGACGTAGGAGACGACCAGCGCCGGGATCATGGCGCGCAGGATCACGCGGCGCGCCTCGGCCTTGCCGATCAGGCGCACGGTCAGGTCGGTGGCCAGGAAGATGAAGGGAAAGCTGAAGGCGCCCCAGGTGCTGTGGAAGCCGAACAGGTCGATGGGCAGCTGCACCAGGTAGTTGCTGGCGATGATGATGAGGATGTGGAATGCGACCAGCAGGGCGAGATAGAACGAAACCCGCGGCTGCGGCAGGGATGTGGAAGTCATGTGAGCCTTTTTGGTGGATGGGGTGAGGGAACCCATGGGATTGCGGGGGGATTATACGACGGGCCGCGCCCGGAGGCGCGGCCCGTCATGCCCGGCGGGCGGGAACCCGCCGGGCGTTCGGCGCTGAAGGCGCTGAACCGCAGCTGGATCAGAAGTCCATGCCGCCCGCCGGGGCCGGCGCCTTGTCCTTCTTGGGCAGTTCGCCGACGCAGGCCTCGGTGGTCAGGATCAGGCTGGCGATCGAGGCGGCATTCTGCAGCGCCGTGCGGGTCACCTTGGTGGGATCCACGACGCCGAGCTCGACCAGGTCGCCGTATTGGCCGCTGGCCGCATCGTAGCCGAAGTTGCCTTCGGCGGCCGCGACCTTGGCGATCACGACCGAGGGCTCGTCGCCGGCGTTGGCCGCGATGGCGCGCAGGGGCTCTTCGATCGCCCGGGCCACGAGCTGGATGCCCGCGTCCTGGTCGCTGTTGCTGCCCTTGAGCGTGGCCAGCGCCTTGCCGGCACGCAGCAGCGCCACGCCGCCGCCGGGCACGATGCCTTCCTCGACGGCGGCACGGGTGGCGTGCAGCGCATCGTCGACGCGGTCCTTCTTTTCCTTCATCTCGACTTCGGTCGCGGCGCCGACCTTGATCACCGCCACGCCGCCGGCCAGCTTGGCCACGCGCTCCTGCAGCTTCTCGCGGTCATAGTCGCTGGTGGCCTGCTCGATCTGCGACTGGATGGCCTTGATCCGGCCGTCGATGCGTTCCTGCTTGCCCGCGCCTCCCACGATGATCGTGTTTTCCTTGTGCACCTCGATGCGCTTGGCGCTGCCCAGGTCGGCCAGTTCGGTCTTTTCGAGCTGCTTGCCGGTTTCCTCGGAGATCAGCGTCGCGCCGGTGAGGATGGCGATATCTTCCAGCATGGCCTTGCGGCGGTCGCCGAAGCCCGGCGCCTTGACCGCGGCCACCTTCAGCACGCCGCGCATCGTGTTGACCACCAGGGTGGCCAGGGCTTCGCCCTCGACGTCCTCGGCCACGATCAGCAGCGGCTTGCCGGCCTTGGCTGCCGCTTCCAGCACGGGCAGCAGGTCGCGGATGCTGGAGATCTTCTTGTCGTGCAGCAGGACCAGCGGGTCTTCCAGGACCGCCACCTGCTTCTCGGGGTCGGTGATGAAGTAGGGGCTGAGGTAGCCGCGGTCGAACTGCATGCCCTCGACGACTTCGAGTTCGTTGTCCAGCGATTTTCCGTCCTCGACCGTGATCACGCCTTCCTTGCCGACCTTGTCCATGGCATCGGCGATGATCTTGCCGACGGACGGGTCGGAGTTGGCCGACAGGGCTGCCACCTGCGAGATCTCCTTGCTTGTGGAGATCGGCTTGGACAGGGTCTTGAGCTGGTCGACCACAGTGCCGACGGCCTTGTCGATCCCGCGCTTCAGGTCCATGGGGTTGATCCCCGCGGCCACGTGTTTCAGGCCGCCCTGGACGATGGCCTGGGCCAGGACCGTCGCGGTGGTGGTGCCGTCGCCCGCCACGTCGGCGGTCTTGGAGGCGACTTGCTTGACGATCTGCGCGCCGATGTTCTCGAACTTGTCCTCGAGTTCGATCTCCTTGGCGACGGACACGCCGTCCTTGGTGATGACCGGGGCGCCGAAGCTGCGTTCGAGCAGGACGTTGCGGCCCTTCGGGCCCAGTGTCACGCGCACGGCGTTGGCCAGGGTGTTGACCCCCTTGACCACGCGCGCGCGGGCATTGTCATGGAAAAGCACTTCTTTCGCGCTCATCTCGATACTCCTGGAATCCGTGAAAAAAGTTCAGGCGGCTTTCTTGGCGGCCTGGGGCTCGCCTTCGATGACGGCCAGCACCTCGTCTTCGCGCATGACCAGGTATTCCTGGCCATCGACCTTGACGGCCTGGCCGGCATATTTGCCGAACAGGATGCGCTCGCCGACCTTCAGGTCCAGGGCGCGCAGGGTGCCGTTCTCAAGCCGCTTGCCGTTGCCCACGGCGATGACTTCGCCCTGTTCGGGCTTTTCCTTGGCAGAGTCGGGAATCACGATGCCGGATGCCGTCGTGCGTTCCTGTTCGATTCGCTTGACGACGATCCGGTCGTGAAGGGGACGAATCTCCATGATCAATCTCCTTGTTGCAGATCACCAAAAAGGAATCAGGACGGGGCGCAGGCCCGCGGAGCACGGGTCTCCGGGGTGCGCCGATCCAGGCAGCCGGGGTGCTGCGATGGTTCAGATAGTGGCCGGCGGCGGGGGATTCAAGCCCGAGATTGAAACCAGATGAAACATCATTCGGGCAGGCAGGCCTACCCGTGCAGCAGGCGCCGGCCCCTGCCCAGGCGGTATACGTCCCGGCCGCTGCGGTGGCGATCGTAGGGCATGGGCGTGACCGGGCACGCATCCTGGCGCGTGCGGCCGTCGTGCAGCGTGATGTCGTCTTCGTCCAGGCTGCCCCAGACGCCGGCGGCCCGAGGCCGGAACAGCCAGCGCACATATCCTTTTGTGGCGGCGAGATCCAGCAGGGCGTCGAGATCGGGCGCATCCACGATGGCCATGCGTCCTTCGGGTTCATCCGGGTAGGAGCCGAACGCGCGGTGGCAGGCCATGGTCTCGCTGACCGGGGCGTTCAGGCGCCACCAGGGACGGTGGTTGCTGCGTTCGAGATCCCACGCGCCCAGGCGCCAGGCGGCTTCCAGCATGGCCTCGTCCAGGGTTTCGATCCGGCGCCAGCGTACGTCGATCTGCATTGCCGAGCCGGGCACCGGACGGGGCGGGATTTCGATCCCGGGCACCTGGACGGGGGTGTGGCGCCTGAATCCGTGCCAGTGCAGGATCAGGACGGGCGGCGCGTCGGGCTTGGCCACGGTGCTCAGGGTCACCGCGTAGAGCGGCAGGCCCATTGCGTCCGCCTGCGATTGAATCGTTTCGAGGATCCTCATGTCGAACCTCATGGCGATACCCCATTGCGGTCCATTTTATGCAGGCGGCCCCGGAATGCAAGGCCGGGCGTGGGGCCGGCCCTGCTAGTCCACTTCCTCGATCCGCTTGACGTCGGACTTGTTGACCTTGACTTCGCGGCCGCCCTTTTCATAGGTGACGAAGCTGTCGTCCGTGTCGGTGTTCGGCGCGTCGGCGGTGTAGTCGGTGCGGCCGTCCTGCGTGGTGACGGTGGATGGCGACGAGCAGGCAGCCAGGATGCTGCCGCTTGCGAGGATGGCAAGGAACGTGAGTATTGTCTTGGTCATGAGCGCCTCCTGATAAGAATGGTCTCAAGGGCACCTTATCAAGGCGTTCCAGAAGGCATTGTAAGCAGGTCGGACAGGGGCAATGGGCTGCGCCGGCCGGGATCGGCGCCGCGCCCCTCTGCCGGCAGGGGAGCGCGGTGCGGCCGGGATGGTAGGCTCCGCTGACAAAATCGCACAGGAACGCCCGTTCTTTCAGAAATTGTGTAACGTGCGTACACTTGCGGGCATGCTACGCATCGACAATCTAGGCAAGCGCTACGGCGATCATCTCGTCTTCCAGGGGCTCACCCGCGCGTTCGAGCCCGGCTGCGTGGCGTTCTGCGAAGAAGACAGCACCGGCAAGTCCACCCTGCTGGGCATCATCGCGGGCGTGATCGCGCCAGACGAAGGCGATGTCTGGATCGACGGCCATTCCCTGGCCCATGCGCCGCGGCAGGCCAGGGCCCGCCTGGCCTACGTGCCCGACGATTGCATGGCGTTTCCTTCCCTCACGGGGCGAGGCTGGCTGGAACAGGCCGCCGCACAGAAGAATGCCGCCCTGGACGGCGCCGTGCTGGACCTGGCCGGCCGGCTGGGGCTGGAACAGCACCTGGACAAGCGCTTCGAGCAGATGTCGACCGGCACGCGCCGCAAGGTCTTCCTGGCGGCCGCCGCACTGGGCGATCCGGCCGTCGTCGTCGCCGATGGGCCGAGCAACGGGCTGGACGCACAGGCCCGCGCGGCGCTGGCCGAGCAGTTCAAGGCCTGGTCCCGGGACCGTGTCGTGCTGTTCGCCAGCCATGATGAAGCACTGGTGCGCGCCTGCGGGGCGCGCACGGCCCGGATCGTCGAATGACCTCAGCCCGGCAGGGCGTAGGCCACCAGGTAGTCTCCCATCCGGGTGCCAAACGAACCATGGCCTCCGGCCATGATCACCACATACTGCCTGCCGTCGACCGCGTAGGTCATCGGCGTGGCCTGGCCGCCGGCGGGCAGGCGCGCTTCCCACAGCAGCGTGCCGTCGCTCACGTCGAACGCGCGCAGGTAGTCGTCCTGCGTTGCTGCCACGAACATCACGTTGCCTGCGGTCGAGATGGGGCCTCCCAGGCCCGGCACGCCGATCTTCAGCGGCGGTAGCTGGAACAGGTGCGGCAGGCTGTCGCGGATGGTGCCGATGCGTTTCTTCCACACCATCTGGTTGCTCTGCAGGTCCACTCCGGCCACATAGCCCCATGCCGGCGCCTTGCACGGCAGCCCCAGCGGCGACAGGAACGGGGTCAGCTCGACGCCGTACGGCGCGCCGTACATCGGCTGCACGCCGCTTTCCGTGCCGGCGCCCTTCACGCTGACGTCGCGGTCCGGGTTTTCGGGGATGAGCCGGGAGACGAACGGCAGGCCGATCGGGTTTGCCAGGGCCACCTGGCGATCCCGGTTGACCGACATGCCGCCCCATTCGAACACGCCCAGGTTGCCCGGGAACACCAGCGTGCCGTTCTCGGACGGCGGCGTGTAGATGCCATCGTAGTTGTAGAGCCGGAAGATCACGCGGCACATCAGCTGGTCCAGCAGGGTGGCGCCCCACATGTCCTTGTCGGTGAGCTTGCCGGCCGGTGCCAGGTTCAGCGCCGAGAACGGCTGGGTGGGGGCATAGTGCTCGTCCCTGGTCTGCGGCCCGCGCGCCACGCGCTGCGGCACGGCTTTCTCCGTCACCGGCACGATGGGCCGGCCGTTGCGGCGGTCCAGTACGAACACATTGCCGGTCTTGGTAAGCACGTAGATGGCCGGCACGGTCTGGCCATCGCGCGTCGTCACGTCCATCAGCGAAGGCTGCGCGGGCACGTCCATGTCCCATAGATCGTGATGCGTGGTCTGGAAGTGCCAGATCAGGTGGCCCGTGGAGGCATCCAGCGCCAGCACGGAATTGGCGTAGCGCTCCTTCAGGGGACCGCGGTCTCCGCCCCAGATGTCGGGCGTGCCCACGCCGGTGGGGATGTAGACCACGTCGGTCTGCGCGTCGTAGGCCAGCGGCGCCCAGGCGTTGGGCGAATTGTGCGCGAACTTCGTCTGCTCGCCCGGCATGGCGTTGGGGTCTTCGGCGCCGGTGTCGAAGACCCATTTCAGCGCGCCGGTGCGCACGTCGTAGCCGCGGATCACCCCGGAAGGCTCGCGGTTCGAGAAGTTGTCGGTCACCGAGCCGCCGATGACGATGGTCGATGCCGTGACCACCGGTGGCGACGTCGGGTTGTAGCCGCCAGGGTAGGCATGGGGCATGTTCTGCTGCAGGTCGATTTCGCCGTTCAGGCCGAAATCCTTGCATGCCTGGCCGTTGTCGGCATTCACGGCGATCAGGCGCCCGTCGTTGGTGGGCAGCAGCACTTTGCGCGGGCACAGGGACGGCACCTGGCCGTCGGCCTTGGCGGCGCTGGCCGGGAAGCGCACGGCATTGTTCGCGTCATGGTAGGAGACGCCCCGGCAGGTCAGGTGCTGGAAGGTCTTGTCGGCCTTCAGCTGCGGATCGTAGCGCCACAGGCGCCGGCCGGTGGCGGCGTCGAGCGCGTCCAGGAACTGGTGCGGCGTGCACAGGAACAGCGTGTTGCCGACCTTGATCGGCGTGACCTCGTTGGTTGTCTCGACGGAGTCGTCCCCGGTGCGGAAGTCGCCCGTGCGGTAGACCCAGGCCACTTCCAGGTCCTTGACGTTTTCTTCGTTGATCTGCGCCAGCGGCGAATAACGCACGCCGCCTTCCGTGCGCCCGTAGGCGGGCCAGTCTTCGTTGGCCACGCCGGGCACCGGCTGCGCCTGGGCCGGTTGTGCGCGGGCGAACGTGCCATCGATTTCCTGCGGATCGTCGATCAGGCCGTAGCCCAGCACCGCCAGCATGCACAGCATCGCCGCCCCCATGGCGATCTTCGCGGGGCGTACGGCGGCGAAGCCGCGCGTGGCGGACGGCAGCAGCAGCCACAGGCCCAGCAGGAACAACAGGTCGTAGCGTGGCGCCAGCGCCCAGAAGTCGGCGCCCGTTTCCCACAGGCCCCAGGCCAGGGTGGCTGCCAGGACCAGCGCATAGAGCCACAACCCCGCTGTCCTGTGCCGCAGGAGCAGCCAGGCGCTCGCCAGCAGCGCCACGCCCAGTGCGGCGTAGTACCACGAACCCCCCAGCGCCGCTAGCCAGATGCCGCCGATCAGCGCGTAGAGGGCAATCAGGATCAGTATCGCCCCGCCGATGATCTGGGATTTGCTCCTGCCTGGGCCGGTCGTGTTCATGGGCGTCGTCCTTGCGTGTGAGGCATGCAGATGGTTCTATGATAGTGACGTCAGTTGCCTCGTTTCCCCTTTTTCGGTCCCGGAGTTGTTATGAAAGGAAAATGCCTTTGCGGTTCCATCGAGGTCACGGCGCCCGATCGCGAGCAGATCGGGATTTGCCATTGCTCCATGTGCCGGCGCTGGTCGGGTGGCCCCATGTTCGCGGTCCATTGCGGGACCGAAGTCGGGTTCTCCGGCCCCGCGCCGCGGACCTACCGCTCATCCGAGTGGGCCGAGCGCGGGTTCTGCCCGACATGCGGCACGCATCTCTTCTATCGCCTGCTGCAAGGCGATGAGTACATCCTGCCCGTCGGTGTCTTCCAGGACCAGGCGTTCCAGCTGGCCAACGAGGTCTTCATCGACGAGAAGCCCGCTTACTACGAATTGAAGAATCAAACGAAGAAATTCACGGGCAAGCAGGTGTTCGAGATGTTCGCGTCCAGGTAGCGGGGCCGCCTTCAGGCCTGGCCGGTCGGGATTTCTTTTCCCGAGCCAGCCACGCCACCCCTGAAAATGCGGGATTCGTCATCCGATATCCCCGGTCACCCTGGCGTCGATCCTTGTCGTATCCATGGTGGTGAGCAGGGCGTCTTGATCCGCCGTCAACCGGCCGCCATCGAGGAACGCGGTTGCCTGCAGGGGGAAGAATTGCAGCGAAGTCAAACCCACGCAGCCGAAAGCGGCTGTCAGATAAGGCGTCAGGAAGTCCGGCTGTTTCGCACGATCGCCCGTGAACACGCCCCCGGAAGCGATGCCGATATAAACGGGCCTGTCTTGCAGCAGGCCTGTTTTTTCTCCTGTCGGCGCCACCCCGATCGTGCGGCCCATCCGCAGAATTTGATCGATCCAGGCCTTGAGTACGGAAGGGACCGTGAAATTGTTCATCGGCGTGCCAATGACAAGCGCGTCGGCGGCCTCGATTTCCTGGATCAATTCTTCCGACAATGATGTAGCCGGGTTCGGCCGCCCGGAGACCCATGCCCCTGGCGAGGATAGAGCGGCGGCGTAGCCGGCCTCCGGATGAGGTATGGGATTCAGGCCCAGATCACGGCGTATGACGAAGATTTCGGAGTCGATGGCGAAAAGCCGCGCAAGGATTGCAGCCGAAAGCTTTCGGCTGTGCGACTCTTTTCTCGGGCTGCAATCGATGTGCAGGATTTTCATGACAGACCTTCCATGGGCTGCGCCCCGTTATTGCCGCATCCCGATCGCCAGCCGGTTGAATGCGCTCATCAGCGCAATGGCAAAGCACAGGTCCGAAATTTCGACATCGCTGAAGTGCGCCCTGAGCGGCTCGTAATCCTCGTCGGGCGCATGCGTCCGGTCCACATGTGTCAGCGCCTCGGTCCAGGCCAGTGCGGCGCGTTCCCGTTCGGTGAAATGCTCGCCCACGCGCCATCCGGCGAGGCTGTCCAGCTTGGCATCCGGCACGCCACCGGCACGCAGCGCCTTTGCGTGCATTTCCAGGCAGAAGGCGCAGCCGTTGATCTGCGACATCCGCAGCCAGACCAGCTCGATGAGTTCCTTGCCGAGGCTGCTTTTCTCCAGGGCGGCCTTTGTGGCACCGAGCCCACGGTAGGCTTCGGGCGAGAGGGTGTAATAAGGCAAACGTTTCGGGGTGCTCATCAGAAGTTCCTGCGATTGAAAAGTTTCGGGGGCGCGGTCGCATGCGTCGCGCGTGCGGTTTATAGCGGCTGGCGGAAATGCATGCCCGTGGCCAACAGGCCCTGCCGAAAATAGAAACGTTGTCCCAGGGAATTTCCCAGGGCCGTATCCAGGACGAAGTGCTTGCAGTCCTGCTTGCGCGCTTCTTCACGCAATGCGTCGATCAGCCTGGCACCGAGGCCGTGGCGGCGGGCATCGGCGGCGGCCACCAGGTCATCGACGTAGAGAAAGCGCCCGTACAGGAGGTTCTCCTGAAGGCGGTAACCCGCCAGTGCCTTGACCTGACCGTCCTGCCATGCGGCCAGCAGGCGATACCCCTGCGCTGCCTGGCGGCGCGCTTGCGCGGTGAACGTGGCGACGTCCGGCAGATGCGGCCGCAGTTCGCGCATGACGGCGAAGCTGGCCAGGTAGCCCTCATCGCTGTCGATAAGGCTCAATCGCAATTGGGTCATGTGCATTCCTTGTTGCAGAGCCGTTAATTTAGGGCAATGATGCCCCATGCGACAGGTGCAAGAAATGAATGAATTAATAGGACATTGCTCATGGATTTGCGGCATCTCAGGGTAAGCCGGGAGCAGGATGCGCCGATCTACCTGCAGTTGTATCGGCGCTACCGGGAAGCAATCGCCACCGGGAAGCTCCTGCCCGGGGATCGCGTCCCGTCTGTGCGCAGCCTGGCCAGCGAACTGAACCTGGCGCGAGGCACGGTGGAAACGGCCTATCAGATACTGACGAGCGAAGGCTATCTCGTGGCCCGTGGTGCCGCGGGAACAGTGGTGTCTCCCCGGTTGGCAAACCTGCCTGAGCCGGGTACGGCAAGGACGGCGGGGCGTTCCGTTCACGAGTCCCCCCGCTTGCAGGCGGTTTCCAGCGAGGTGCTGCCGTTCCAGCTGGGCCTGCCCGCGTTGGATGCGTTTCCACGCAAGGTCTGGGCGCGCCTGGCGGGACGCAGTCTTCGCACTTTGGGGACGGTGGCCATGACCTACCCCGACCCCGCGGGATACGAGCCGCTGCGCCGCGCGATTGCGGCCTATCTGGGCATCTCGCGCGGCATCATCTGCTCGCATGAGCAGATCTTCGTGGTCGCGGGGTATCGGGGAGCGCTCGAACTGGTATGCCGCACGCTGTTGCAGGCCGGGGACCTGGGCTGGTACGAGGATCCGGGGTATATCTTCGCCCGGCAGTACCTGGAGCTCGCCGGCATGCGCCTGGAGCCGGTGCCCGTCGATGAGGAAGGGCTGAATGTGGGAATGGGCCAGCAATGTGCCGCCCGAGCGCGTTTCGCCGTGGTCACTCCCACGCATCAGAGCCCGATGGGCATGGCCCTGTCGTTGCCCCGCCGGCTGGAACTGCTGGAATGGGCAGGCCGCCGCCGGGCATGGATCATCGAGGACGACTACGACAGCGAGTTCCGGTATCACGGCCGGCCCCTGCCGGCGTTGAAGAGCCTGGATCGTGATGGGCGAGTGCTCTACACCGGCACCTTCAGCAAGGTGCTGCTTCCTGGCCTGCGACTGGCCTATCTCGTCGTGCCCGTATCCCAGATCGGCAGGTTCAGGGATGTGGTGGATCATCTTCCTGGCCCCGGCTCCATCTTGCCCCAGGCCATGGCCGCCGATTTCATGGAACACGGCCACTTTGCCCGGCACCTGCGCAAAATGCGCGCCTTGTATGCAACCAGGCGCGGCTATCTGGTCAATGCGCTGGCGCAGACGATTGGAGACCGCCTGCACGTCCAGCCACAGGCGGGCGGCATCCATGTATTGGCGCACTTGAATGCCCGGCGCAGCGACAAGTCCCTGGCTGCGGCTGCCCAGGCCAGGGAGCTCGCTGTCACGGCACTGAGCAGCTGGCGGGTGCGCAAGTCGTCACAGGGAGGCTTGCTGATGGGGTTCGCCAATTTCGCAACGGCCGAAGATGCTGTTGCGGCGGTGCGGCGCCTGAAGGCCATCTTCTGATGAAGCCCGGGAAGCCAAAGAAGAAAGGCCCAAACCGAAGTTTGGGCCTTTTCTGAATTCTGGAGCGGGAAACGAGTCTCGAACTCGCGACCTCAACCTTGGCAAGGTTGCGCTCTACCAACTGAGCTATTCCCGCGTTTTTTTAGCTATTCAGCTAAGCTATACATTATATTGTGCATTTTTCAGTCTGTCAAATCAGCTGATTCTTCAGTCTGGGTTCCAGGCCTTCCGGGGATCCCCTTGGGGCGCTGTTGCCGATGCGCAATCAAGCAAGAGGCAGAACTATAAAACACGATTTCAGGGACTGTCAAATCAGCCTTGCGCGGTATGCTTACGCCTTCCCATGCCCCCCTTGTTTTCATGTCTTCCATGCCTCTCGTCTTCTCCGACCAGGATCTGCAAACCCATAACACCCTGGGCCTGCCGGCGCGGGCGGCCGTGGCGACGCTGGACGACGAATCCGCCATCCCCGATCTGTGCGAGGCCCTGTCCTCCGGCCGGGAAACCGATGAGCCGCTGTTCGTGCTGGGGGGCGGCAGCAATCTGGTCGTGGCGGCGCGGCCGCGTCGCCGCGTCCTGCGCGTGGCGTTGCGCGGCATCCGCCTGTGGCGGGAAACAACCGCGCACTGGTTCGTCGAGGCCGCCGCGGGAGAGCCCTGGCACGGCTTCGTGGACCATTGCCTGTCGCAGGGATGGCCGGGCCTGGAAAACCTGGCCCTGATCCCCGGGACGGTGGGGGCTGCGCCGGTGCAGAACATCGGCGCCTACGGGCTTGAACTGGACCAGCGCCTGCATTCGGTGGTGGCCTGGGATCTGCGGGCGGGGCGCGAGCGTGAACTGCGCGCGGACGAGTGCGGTTTCGCTTATCGCGACAGCCTGTTCAAGCGCGACGGGGCGGGGCGCTGGCTGATCGTGCGGGTGCGTTTCGCGCTGCCCAAGGCCTGGGCGCCGCGCCTGGACTATCCCGATCTGCGCGACTATCCCGGGCTGGGATCGCCCACGGGCGGCGCAGGGGAAATTCCGTCGCCGCGCAGCATCTTCAATGCCGTCTGCGACATCCGCCGCCGCAAGCTGCCCGATCCTGCGGTGCAGGGCAACGCGGGCAGTTTTTTCAAGAATCCGGTGATCGATGCCGGCCAGGCGGATCGTCTGAGGCACCGGTATCCGGATCTCAAGGCCTATCCCCAGGCGGATGGGCGGGTCAAGCTGGCGGCGGGCTGGCTGATCGAGCAGGCGGGCTGGAAAGGGCGGCGCCTGGGCCCCGTGGGCATGCATGAGCGCCAGGCGCTGGTGCTGGTGAACCACGGCGGCGCGCAGTCGGCCGACGTGCTGGCCCTGGCACGAGCCGTGCGTGCCGATGTGCAGGCGCGCTTCGGGGTGGATCTGGAGCAGGAACCGGTGGTTCTAGACTGAACCTGCGGCCCGTGACAGCGCCGGGATCGGCGGCGCGGCCGACGGATCTTCAGGTTGCCAGCACGTCCTGCATGTCGAACAGGCCGAATTCGCGGCGTGCCAGGTAGCGGGCGGCGCGCAGGCTGCCCTGGGCATAGGTGGCGCGGCTGCTGGATCGGTGGCTGATTTCGATGCGTTCGCCGGTGCCGCAGAAATACACGGTGTGATCGCCGACGATGTCGCCGCCACGCAGCACGGAAAAGCCGATATGACCGGTTTCGCGCGGGCCGGTATTGCCGTGGCGCGCCCAGTCGGCGATGTCGTCCAGCGGCTTGCCCCAGGCACGCGCCACGGCTTCGCCCATGGCCAGGGCGGTGCCCGATGGCGCATCGACCTTGTTGCGGTGATGGGCCTCGAAGACTTCGACGTCGTAGCCGCTGTTCAGCAGCCGGGCGGCCATGTCCAGCAGCTTGAGGGTGGCGTTGACGCCGACGCTCATGTTGGGGGCGAAGACGATGGCGATCTTCTGGGCGGCCGCGCGGATGGCCTGCTTGCCCGCGGCGTCGAAGCCGGTGGTGCCGATGACGCACTTGACGCCATGCGCGACGCAGGCCTCGAGGTGGGCCAGGGTGCCTTCGGGTCGTGTGAAGTCGATCAGGCAGTCGGCGCCCGCAAGAGCGCCCAGGTCGTCGGTGATGCGCACCTGGGTGTCGATGCCGAGGAAGGCCCCGGCATCCTGGCCGATGGCATCGTTGCCGCTGCGGTCCAGCGCCGCGGCCAGGGTGAGATCCTGGGATTCCAGGACGGCCTGGATCAGCATGCGGCCCATGCGACCCGAGGCGCCCGCGATGGCAATGCGCATTATTGCTGTCCTTCCTGGTCGTTCGTGCTGCTGGGCGCGGTCTCGATGATGGCTTGCGGGGCGCCGCCGGTTGCCTGGCCGCTGGGAGAGGCGGCATTGTCCAGGCCCGGGGACGCCGCCTGCTGGGCGTCGCGCTCGGCGTTGGCCGACTGGATGGCTTCCTTGCCGCTGTCGGCTTTCTGGAAGGGTTGGCGGTCGGGTTGCTCGTCGCCCGACCAGCGCACCAGGCGGTCGTTTTCGAACCAGACGGTGAACTTGCGCAGTTCGTCCTGGCCGTAGCCGGGCTGGTTGTAGTAGGGGTAGTCCCAGCGCTCGGCGTGGAAGATGTCCTGCAGCGTGGGCGAACCCAGGATGAAGCGCACCTGGTCGCGGGTCATGCCGGTTTCGAGCTGAGAGACCTGCTCGGTGGTGATCCAGTTGCCCTGCTGGATGGTGGCTCTGTAGGGAAAGCCCCAGTTGGTGGAACCGCAGCCCGCAAGACCCAGCGCCATGACGCTGGCAGTCAGGCATAGGGTCAACCTGTGGAAATGAGCGCTGGATCGGATGTGCACGAAAGCCCCCGTGTTGGATTCCATGGCCGCGCATCAGCGGCCGCTAAAACCGCTATCATAAAGGGAATTCGGATTTGCGCATGCGCGCGGCTGAATGCGGGGGGTTCCGGCCTGCTTGCCTTTCGCCGCATTCCCCGGGATACTTGAATCATGAACGACCAGATCGAACTCAAGACCATGGGCCTGAAGGCGACGTTTCCGCGCCTGAAGATCCTCGATGTATTCCGCAAGGCGGAAACTCGTCATCACAGCGCCGAAGACGTTTATCGCGCGCTGATCGCCGAAGATGTGGACATCGGCCTGGCCACCGTGTATCGCGTGCTGACCCAGTTCGAGCAGGCCGGCATCCTGCTGCGCAGCCAGTTCGATGGCGGCAAGGCGGTATTCGAACTGAACGACGGCGACCACCACGATCACCTGATCTGCACCAATTGCGGCCGGGTGGTGGAATTTTCAGACGCGGAAATCGAAAAGCGCCAGCATCGCGTGGCCAAGGAAAACGGCTTCACCCTGGAAAGCCACAACATGATGCTCTACGGCATCTGCCCGAAGTGCTCCGCCGCTAAAAAGGCCTGATCGGGGCGCACCGGCGCACGCCGGCGCGCAACTGCGTGCGCCCGCCTGGCGGGCGGCAACGCCACGCCTGATGCCGCCTGACGCTACTGGTGCGCCTGGCCAGACGCCAGCATTTCGCGGGCGTGCGTGCGCGTGGCAACGGTCATCTTCAGCCCGCCCAGCATGCGGGCGATTTCTTCCGTGCGGGATTCCTCGTCCAGGGGCCGGATGGCCGACAGCGTGCGGCCCGCGCGGGTGGCCTTGCTGACCTGGAAATGCCGGGCGGCGCAGGCCGCGACCTGGGGCAGGTGGGTGACGCAGAGCACCTGATGGCGCATGCCCAGTTCGCGCAGCAGGCGGCCCACCACCTCGGCCACGGCGCCGCCGATGCCGGCGTCGACCTCGTCGAAGATCAGGGTCGGTACCCGTGCGGCCTGGCTGGCGATCACCGACAGGGCAAGGGAAATGCGGGCCAGTTCGCCGCCGGAGGCCACCCGCGACAGCGGCCGCAGCGGGACGCCGGCATGGCCGGCCACCAGGAATTCGACGGTTTCAAGCCCATGCGCGGAAGGCTTGCAGTCTGCCAGGGCGATGTCGAAGACGCCGCCATCCATGGACAGGGTCTGCATGGCGGCCGTGACCTGCGCCGCCAGCTGGCCGGCCGTGGTCCGCCGGGCCGCGCTCAGGGCGCGGGCCAGTTCCGTGTAGCGCGATTCGGCCTGTCGGCAGGCCTGCTCCAGCGCATCCAGATCCTGGCCGGCTTCGGCCTGGCGCAGTTGGGTGCGCAGCGTTTCGTGGTGTTCGGCCAGGGCCTCGGGCTCGACATGGAACCGGCGTGCGGCTTCGAACATGCGGCCCATGCGGGCATCGGCCTGCGCCAGGGCGTCCGGATCGGGCTCCAGGCGGTCGGCGTAGGCGTTCAGGCCGGATACGGTTTCGGCGCACAGGATGCGGGCCGATTCCAGGGTCTGGCAGTGTTCTTCCAGGGAAGGGTCGTGGCGCACCAGGGCCTGCAGCGACTGGATCGCGGCGTGCAGGGCCTGTGCCGCCGAGCCGGTTTCCCCGTCGAGCGCCTCGATGGCCTGGCCCGCGCCAGCCAGCAGGGTCTGTGCGTGCGCGAGACGGGATTGGCGGGCGCACAGGTCGGGCCATTCGCCGGGTTCGGGCGCCAGTTCGTCCAGCCAGGCCACGTCGGCGGCCAGCTGTTCCAGCCGGGCCGCCTGGCCGGCCGCGTCGCTGCGGGCGGTATCCAGCGCGGCTTGCGCCTGGCGCCAGTCGGTCCAGGCCTGCTGCAGGGCGCGTGCCTGGTCGGCGTGCCCCCCCTGAGTGTCCAGCAGTTCCCGCTGGCTGGCCGGCTGCAGCAGGCTCTGGTGGGCGTGCTGGCCGTGGATGTCCACCAGCAGGGCGCCCAGGTCGCGCAACTGGCCCAGGGTTGCCGGCACGCCGTTGATCCAGGCCTTGCTGCGGCCCTGGGAATCGATGACGCGCCGCAGGATGAGTTCCGGGCCGTCCAGGGCCTGCTCGGCCAGCCAGCCGGCCGCGGCCTCGGGCGCGTCGAAGACGGCGCTGATGTCGGCGCGCGGGGCGTCCTGGCGGATCAGCGTGGCGTCGCCCCGGCCGCCCAGGGCCAGTGCCAGGGCATCGATCAGGATCGACTTGCCGGCGCCGGTCTCGCCCGAGAACACGGTAAAGCCGGCATCGAAGGCGATGTCGGCCTGATCGACGATGACGAAGTCGCGGATGTGCAGCGCGCGCAGCATGGTGGTGTGGTGGCTGTGGCCGTCGGCCCTATTGGTCGGGTTCGTCCCAGGGGTGCAGCATGCGGTTCCAGTTCAGCTTGCTGCGCAGGGTGGAAAAGTAGCTGTAGCCCTGGGGGTGCAGCAGGCGGACGCGGTGCGGACTGCGGCGCACGTCGATGCGGTCGCCTTCCTGGCAATTGGACAGGGCCTGCATGTCGAAGTGCACGCTGGCGCCCGATTCCACCCGGCCCAGGGCGCTGATGGTGATGTTCAGCACGCTGTCGTCGGGCAGGGTGATGGGCCGGTTCGACAGGGTCTGGGGCGCGACGGGCACCAGCACCAGGGCGTCGACCTGGGGGTGCAGGATCGGCCCGCCGGCCGACAGGGCATATGCTGTGGATCCCGTGGGCGTGGCGATGATCAGGCCGTCGGCGCGCTGGCTGTGCATGAAGGTGCCGTTGCACTCGACGCGCAGTTCGATCATGCCGCCGCGCCCGGCGCGGTTGATGATCACGTCGTTCAGGGCCAGGCCCGAGAAGATCGTTTCGCCGCCGCGCATGACGCGGCCTTCCAGGAGGATGCGCTCGTCCTGGACGAAGGCGCCGTTCAGGATGCGGGTGATGGCCTCGTCGGCGCTGCCCAGGGGGATGTCGGTGATGAAGCCAAGGCGGCCGTGGTTGATGCCGATCATGGCCACGCCCGACGTGGCCAGCTGGCGCGCGGCCGCCAGCATGGTGCCGTCGCCGCCCATGATGACGGCCAGGTCGGCGCGCGTGCCGATTTCTTCGTAGGAAGCCAGCGGAAAGTCGGCAACCCCGGTGTTGCGGCCCGTGTCGGCCTCGATCAGGACGTCGCATCCCGCCGAAGACAGGACCTGGCCCAGTCGGCGCAAGGGGGCATCCATGCCACTATCCTGGTGGCGGCCGATCAGGGCGACGGTCTTGAAGTGCATGGGCGCAGGGACTCCCGGAAATTAATGGAATAATAGGCGTATCCGATTATAGGGGGATGAGGACGCGGTTGCCGATGCGGGCGAGGCGTTTTCGCCCCGCCTGCTGGATGGACTGGACATGGATGATCGAGCCAAGACATTGTTGAAGGCGCTGGTCGAACGCTACATCGCGGACGGCCAGCCCGTGGGGTCGCGTACTCTGTCCAAGGTCTTCGATCTGTCGCCGGCCACGATCCGCAACGTCATGGCCGACCTCGAAGACCTGGGGCTGATCCACAGCCCGCACACGTCTTCCGGGCGCGTGCCCACGCCGCGCGGCTACCGCATGTTCGTCGACAGCCTGCTGACGGCGCGGCCCTACGAACTCAGCCCCGGCTTGCAGATCGAGGACTGCCTGCCGGCGGCCGAGCCCGGCCGCGCGGTCACCGCCGCCGCCTCGCTGCTGTCCAACCTGTCGCAGTTCGCGGGTGTGGTGCTCACGCCCAAGCGCACCCAGGTGTTCCGCCACATCGAATTCATCCGCCTGTCGGACCGGCGCGTGCTGCTGATCATCGTCACGCCCAATGGCGATGTGCAGAACCGCATCCTGTTCGTCTCGCGTGAATATTCCGAGGCCGAGCTGCTGGAAGCCTCCAATTTCTTCAACCGGCATTTTTCCGGCAAGTCCTTCCATGCGGTCCGGCTGGCGCTGGCCGACGAGCTCGCCTCGCTGCGCAGCGACATTTCCCGCCTGATGCAGCAGGCGGTGGATGCCGGGCTGGATTCGCCGGATACGGACGACGAGGCCGTGGTGATCTCGGGCGAAGGCAAATTGCTGGGCGTATCCGAGATGACGGCGAACATGGACCGGCTGCGCCGGCTGTTCCAGCTGTTCGAGCAGAAGACCGACCTGCTGCACCTGCTCGACGTCTCCAGCCGCGCCCAGGGCGTGCAGATCTACATCGGCGGCGATTCCCGCCTGGTGCCGCTGGAAGACGTGTCGGTCATCACTGCGCCCTACGGGGTCGACGGCCAGGTGATCGGCACGCTGGGCGTCATCGGTCCCAGCCGCATGGCCTACGACCGGGTCATCCCCATCGTCGACATCACCGCCCGCATGCTGTCCAACGCACTCGGCCAGGCGGCGTCCTGATGCCGCCTTTTCCTGTTTCCCGTACATGAGCCGCTTTCTTCCCGAAGTGTCCGATCCACGGGCGCTCGACCCCGACGCGCCCGGACCCGGCCGCGGCCCTCTGGGCATCCTGCTGATCAATCTGGGCACGCCCGATGAGCCCACCCCGGCGGCGGTGCGCCGCTACCTGGGAGAATTCCTGTCCGATCCCCGGGTGGTGGAATTGCCCGCCGTGCTGTGGCAGACCATCTTGCGCCTGTTCGTGCTGACGCGGCGGCCAGCCGCCGTGGCCCCGAAGTATGCCCAGGTCTGGCTCGAGCAGGGTTCGCCCCTGCTGGTGTACAGCCGGGACCTGGCCGACGCCGTGGCGGCGTCCCTGCGCGCGCGGGGCCTGGATGTCCGGGTCGAACTGGGCATGCGCTACGGCCGACCGGCCCTGGCGGGCGCCCTGGATGCCCTGCGCGCGGCCGGCTGCGGCCGCATCCTGGTCGCGCCGATGTATCCGCAATATGCCGCCAGCACCACGGCCACGGCCGTGGACGCGGTCGCCGCGCACCTGGCGCGGCTGCGCCATCAGCCCACGCTGCGTTTCCTGGACCGTTTCCACACGTCCGACGCGTATCTCGATGCGCTGTGCCGGTCGGTGCGGGCGCACTGGGACCGGGCCGGCAAGCCCGACCGGCTGCTGCTCAGCTTTCATGGCCTGCCCCAGCGGTCGGTGCGCCAGGGGGATCCCTATTTCCGCGATTGCCAGCAGACTGCCCGGGCCTTGCGCGAACGCCTGGGCGCGGACGGCGACCGCCTGCACGTGGCTTTCCAGAGCCGCTTCGGTGCGGCGCCCTGGCTGCAGCCCTATACCCAGCCCACGCTCGAAGCCTGGGGGCGGCAGGGGGTGGGCACGGTGGACCTGATGTGCCCGGGCTTCCTGGCGGACTGCCTGGAAACGCTGGAAGAAATCAACATGGGCTGCCGCGAGGCCTTCCTGGCGGCGGGCGGGCGCGATTTCCGCTACATCCCCTGCCTGAATGCCGATCCGAAGTGGGCGCGGGGTTTCGCCGGGTTGCTGGCCGACAACCTGGCCGGCTGGACCTAGGCGCGGGCCGGATGCGCCGGCCCGACATCGGGCGGCGTCGTGCCGGGGCTTGAAGAATGTGCGCCTCATCCCCATCTACCCAAGCGTTCACCCCCTTTCAGCATTGGAGATTTGAATATGTCGGCACCCCAGGAAGACTTGGACCCGCAAGCCGCGCCGAGCGCCGAAACCCCGTCCGCAGGCCGGAATCCGGCCGATGAGTCCGCCGGGCAGCCCGAAGCCGCCCAGCCGGGCGAAGACCTGGCCGCACTGCTGGACGAAGCCCAGAAGCAGGTCGCCGATTACCACGACCAGCTGCTGCGGGCCCACGCCGAAGTCGAAAACGTGCGGCGCCGCGCCCAGGAAGACGTGGCCAAGGCCCGCAAGTTCGGCACGGAATCGTTTGCCGAGAGCCTGATCCCGGTGCGCGACAGCCTGGAAGCCGCCCTGGCCCAGGAAAACCAGACTGTGGAAGATTGGCGCCAGGGCGTCGAGGCCACGCTGCGGCAGTTGAACAATGCCTTCGAGCGCAACCAGATGCGCGAGATCGCGCCCGCGCCCGGCGATGTTTTCGACCCGCACCGCCACCAGGCGATTTCCAACGTGCCTTCCGAGCATCCCCAGGGCGCCGTGGCCCAGACCCTGCAGAAGGGCTACCTGATCGCCGATCGCGTCCTGCGCCCGGCGCTGGTCATGGTATCGTCCGGCCCCGCCTGAGACCCCGCCGGCCCGGGCCTTGAAACCGGGTCCGGAAACCCCATATTCGAACCATCGGCGAGCCGGTGGCTCGCTCCATCATTCAAATATCGACAGGATCCAACATGAGCAAGATCATCGGCATCGACCTGGGCACGACCAACAGCTGCGTCGCAGTGCTGGACGGTTCCAAGGTCAAGATCATTGAAAACTCCGAAGGCGCGCGCACCACGCCGTCCATCGTCGCCTACATGCAGGACGGCGAGATCCTGGTGGGCGCGCCGGCCAAGCGCCAGGCCGTCACCAACCCGAAGAACACCATCTTCGCCGTCAAGCGCCTGATCGGCCGCAAGTTCGAAGAAAAGGCCGTGCAGAAGGACATCGACCTGATGCCCTACAAGATCGTCAAGGCTGAAAACGGCGACGCCTGGGTCGAGGCCCAGGACAAGAAGCTGGCTCCCCCGCAAGTGTCCGCCGACATCCTGCGCAAGATGAAGAAGACCGCCGAGGACTACCTGGGCGAGGAAGTCACCGAGGCCGTGATCACCGTGCCGGCCTACTTCAACGACAGCCAGCGCCAGGCGACCAAGGACGCCGGCCGCATCGCCGGCCTGGAAGTCAAGCGCATCATCAACGAGCCGACCGCGGCGGCCCTGGCCTTCGGCCTGGACAAGTCCGAGCGCGGCGATCGCAAGATCGTGGTCTATGACCTGGGCGGCGGCACCTTCGACGTGTCCATCATCGAGATCGCGGATGTGGATGGCGAAAAGCAGTTCGAGGTGCTGTCGACCAACGGCGACACGTTCCTGGGCGGCGAAGACTTCGACCAGCGCATCATCGACTACATCATCACCGAGTTCAAGAAGGAGTCGGGCGCCGACCTGTCCAAGGACGTGCTTGCCCTGCAGCGTCTGAAGGAAGCCGCCGAAAAGGCCAAGATCGAGCTGTCCTCCACGCAGCAGACCGAGATCAACCTGCCGTACATCACGGCCGACGCCTCCGGTCCCAAGCACCTGAACCTGAAGATCACCCGCTCCAAGCTGGAAGCGCTGGTCGAGGAACTGATCGAACGCACGATCGAACCCTGCCGCGTGGCGATCAAGGACGCCGGCGTCAAGGTTTCCGATATCGACGACGTGATCCTGGTCGGGGGCATGACCCGCATGCCCAAGGTCCAGGAAAAGGTCAAGGAATTCTTCGGCCGCGAGCCGCGCAAGGACGTGAACCCCGACGAGGCTGTGGCCGCCGGCGCCGCGATCCAGGGTTCCGTGCTGTCTGGCGACCGCAAGGACGTGCTGCTGCTCGACGTGACGCCGCTGTCCCTGGGGATCGAGACCCTGGGTGGCGTCATGACCAAGATGATCAAGAAGAACACCACCATCCCGACGCGCTTCTCGCAGGTGTTCTCCACGGCGGATGACAACCAGCCGGCCGTGACCATCAAGGTCTACCAGGGCGAGCGCGAAGTCGCCGCGGGCAACAAGGCGCTGGGCGAGTTCAACCTGGAAGGCATCCCGCCGGCCCCGCGTGGCCTGCCGCAGATCGAGGTCACCTTCGACATCGACGCCAACGGCATCCTGCACGTGTCGGCCAAGGACAAGGGCACCGGCAAGGAAAACAAGATCACGATCAAGGCCAGCTCGGGCCTGACCGAGGAAGAGATCGAGCGCATGGTGAAGGACGCCGAGGCCAACGCCGAGGAAGACCACCGCATCGCCGAACTGGCGCAGGCGCGCAACCAGGCCGACGGCCTGGTCCACGCCACGCGCAAGTCCCTGACGGAATACGGCGACAAGCTCGAAGCCTCCGAAAAGGAAGCCATCGAATCGGCCATCAAGGAACTTGAAGAAGCCATCAAGGGCGACGACAAGGCCGCCATCGACGCCAAGGTCGAGGCCCTGTCCACCGCCTCGCAGAAGCTCGGCGAAAAGATGTACGCCGACATGCAGGCCAAGCAGGCGGCTGCGGGCGCGGCTGCGGCCGATGGCGCCAAGCCGGCGGTAGACGACGTCGTCGATGCCGACTTCAAGGAAGTGAAGCGCGACTGATCCCCGCCGGACGCGCCTCGGCGCGGAACGCCCGGCAGGGCGGTTCCGCGCCCGGCGAGCCGGGGCGGCCCGCAAGCCGCCCGGGGAACAGCGAGCCTGCCCGGAACCGGTTCTGCACCGGGCCGGGCATGTGTCCTTCAATCAGCAGCGCATAGCACAGGCAACCCGAATCCATGGCAAAACGAGATTTTTACGACGTCCTGGGCGTGGCCAAGAACGCCTCGGACGACGACATCCGCAAGGCCTACCGCAAGCTGGCCATGAAATACCACCCGGACCGCAATCCGGACAGCAAGGAGGCCGAGGACAAATTCAAAGAGGCCAAGGAAGCCTACGAGATGCTGTCCGATCCGGAAAAGCGCGCGGCCTATGACCGTTTCGGTCATGCCGGCGTGGATCCGAACGCGGCGGCCGGCGCCGGCATGAATGGCGGCGCGGGCGGTTTTGCCGACGCCTTCGGCGACATATTCGGGGAAATATTCGGCGCTGCCGCAGGCCGCCGGGGCGGCGGACCCCAGGTCTATCGCGGCGCCGACCTGAAATACTCGCTGGAGATCAGCCTGGAGCAGGCGGCCAACGGGTTCGACACCGAGATCCGCATTCCCAGTTGGGAATCCTGCGAAACCTGCCATGGCTCGGGCGCCCGACCCGGCACCTCGCCGCGCACCTGCCATACCTGCGGCGGCAGCGGCGCCGTGCGCATGCAGCAGGGCTTTTTCAGCGTCCAGCAGACCTGCCCGACCTGTCATGGCACCGGCCGCGAGATCACCGATCCCTGCGTCGATTGCGAGGGCGTGGGCCGTGTCCGCAAGAACAAGACCCTGCAGGTCAAGATTCCCGCGGGGATCGACGACGGCATGCGCATCCGTTCCACCGGCAATGGCGAGCCGGGGCTGAACGGCGGGCCTCCGGGCGACCTGTACGTCGAGATCCGCATCAAGCCGCACGGCATCTTCGAGCGCCAGGGCGAGGACCTGCACTGCGAGCTGACCATCCCCTTCACCAAGGCGGCGCTGGGGGGCGTGCAGGAAGTCCCGACGCTGTCCGGGCGCGGGGAAATCACCATTCCCGAAGGCACACAGACCGGCAAGACCTTCCGACTGCGCGGCAAGGGCATCAAGGGCGTGCGTTCCAGCTATCCCGGCGACCTGTATTGCCACATCGTGGTGGAAACCCCCGTGCGCCTGAACGAAGAACAGAAAGCGCTTCTGCGCCAGTTCGAGGCGTCCCTGAACAGCGGCGGCGACCGCCATTCGCCCAAGAGCGAATCCTGGACCGACAAGGTGAAGAACTTCTTCTCCTGACGCAGGCCAGCCGCCCGATGTCCACCCCGTTCACCGGCCCAGCCGGCGAACGGGGTTTTTCTTTGTGCGGTTCGCGGCCTTCAGTGCTTCGGGTCGGGGTCGGCCGCCACGGCGATGCTGAGCGCCTCGGGATCGAGCAGCCCGTGCATGGCGGCGTTGACCTGCCCGGCCTCCAGGTCGCGCAACTGGTCGATGATGTGCTGCTGCCAGGCGAAGCTGCGGCCTGAGTCCAGATAGTCGATCCAGCGGCCCGCCAGGTAGGCGTCGTCTGAGCGCCCCAGTTGCAGGTAGTTCAGCAGCGACTGGACCCCCCGGTCGACTTCAGCCTGGGTGAAGCCGGTCTTCAGGGTCTCGTCCAGGACGGTACGCATCTCAGCCTGCAGCGCGTCGGCGTTCTGCGCGGCCATGCTGGCGAACAGCATCCATGCCCCCGATTCTTCGAAGGGCGAGGCGCTGACGGCGCTGCCCACGCCGTAGGACAGGCCGCCGCGCACCCGGATGGCCTGCCACAGACGGGAATCCTCGGAGCCGCCGATCAGATAGTTCGCCAGCATCAGCGCGGGCCAGCGCGGATCGGTGTCCCGCAGTTTCAGGGGCAGGGCGGCCCGGTATTCGGCGTTGGCCTTGCCCGGCGCCGGGATGCGGAAGGTCTTGGGTTCGACCGCATGCCAGGGATCGGCCAGGCGTTCGTAGGCCGGAGCGGTCCGCCAGCCGGACAGGCCGGCGCGCAGGCGCTGTTCCACCACGGCGGGGTCGAAATCCCCCACCACGGCCAGGGACAGGTGGCCCGCGCCGTAGAACCGTTCATGGAACCTGCGCAGCCGTTTGCGGCTCAGGGCTTCGATCCAGGCCAGGGTTTCGGCCGTCGTGGGGGTATAGCGGACATCGTCCCGGTCCCAGGGCTGTCCATGCCGCCGCAGCGTGTTGCGCACCAGGTAGGCCGGACTCGATGCGTCGTTTTCCACCCGGGTGCGCAGGCTGCGCTTGAGCTGCTCCAGTTCGTCCTCCGGAAAGGCCGGCGCGCGCAGCAGGTGGAACACCAGGTCCAGTGCATCGGCCAGGTGTTCGCGGGAAGTGCGCAGGGAAACGTTCAGCACGTTGCCATCGGCGCCGAACGACAGTTGGGAGTCCAGTGCGTTCAGGCGATCTTCGATCTGCTGGCGGCTCATGCCGTCGGCGCCGCGCAGCAGCATGGCGCCGGTGGCGAAGGGCACGAGGTCCTGCCCGCGCAATGCCTCGGCGTTGCCGAAGCCCATGCGCAATACGGCATGAACCTGCTCTCCCGCGGTGGCCTTGGGCAGCAGGGCCAGGGACACCGGACCGTTGGGCAGGGCCAGGACACTGCGCCTGGTGGTGGCGTCGATGGACAGGGGGCGGGTGTCGAAGGCCGCCACGGCGGGGCGCCCGGTGCCCGTGTCGAGCTGCCCGATCCACGGGCCGAGGTCGGCCGGGGCGGGCGCGGGCGCGTTCTTCGGGTCCGGCGTCGGCAGGTACATCCCGCTGGTGCGGTTGCTTGGCAGCAGCCAGGCGCTCAGCTGCGTGCGGATTGCATCCAGCGTCAGCGCCCGGACCCGCAGGCGCTCGATGAAGAACAGGCGCCAGTCCCCCCAGGCGACGGCGTCGGACAGGGCTTGCGCCAGGGCGCCGGACTGGTTGTAGGTCTGTTTCCAGTCGTTCAGCCAGGCCGTGCGGATGCGCTCCAGCGCGGCCTGGTCCAGCTGACCGATCCCTTCGGTTTCCAGGGTGCGTTCCAGGGCCGCCATGGCTGCCTGGGGATCCGCCCCGGGCTGTACCTGCGCGCCGAATACCGCGTAGCCGGGCTGCTTCATGGGCCGGGCGAAGCCGAACACGCTGCTGGCCAGGCCCTTGGCCACCAGGGCCTGGTAGAGCGGCCCGGCCGGGGTGTCGGCCAGCATGGCGCTGCCGATCGACAGGGCCGTGTAGGCGTCGCCGGCAGCCTCCGGCAGGTGATACTGCGCCAGGACGATGGGGCTGCCGCCGATGCGCCGCAGGGTGACGCTGCGCGCGCCCTGCTGGACGGGTTCGACCGTGTATTCGGGCGGCAGCGCGCCGCCGGGCCGGGCGATGGCGCCGAACGCCTGCGCGATCCATTGCAGCGTCTGCCGCGCATCGAAGCGGCCTGTGATGATCAGCGTGGCATTGTCCGGACGGTAGTATCGATGGTAGAAGGCGCGCAGCGGCTCGATGCCGACGTGCTCCACATCGGAACGCGCACCGATCACGCTGCGGCCGTAGGGGTGCCAGACATAGGCAGCCGAGGCAACCTGCTGCATCAGCATGCTGAACGGGCTGTTTTCGCCACGTTCCATTTCGTTGCGCACCACCGGCATTTCCGCGTCCAGGTCCGCGCGGGCGATGCGCGCGTTCAGCATGGCGTCGGCCTGCCAGGACAGGTACCAGCGCAGCGTGTCGGGGTCGCTGGCGAACGTGGCGTAATAGTTCGTCAGGTCGGCGGTGGTCGAGCCGTTGGCCGCCAGCCCCCGGCGCGCGAATTCGGCCAGGGCGTCCGGGTGTTTCGGGCTGCCACGGAACAGCAGGTGCTCCAGCAGGTGCGCCATGCCGGTCTCGCCCGGTCCTTCGTTGCGCGAGCCGACGCGGTAGCTCATGTTTACCGTGGTCTGGGCGCGGGAATCATCCGGGGCAAGCAGTACCTGCAGGCCGTTGTCCAGGCGGTATTCCGTCACGCCTTCGATCATGACGACCTGGTGGACGCCGGCGGGAAGGCTCTGCGTGGCGGCAGGTTTGGCAAGCGCGGGGCTGTGCAGGACGGGTGCTGCCAGCAGGCAGAACGCAAGAAACAGGGAGGGCAGGGGGTTCGGCCGGAGCATGGGTGCGGGGAACGTCGTGAGTGAAAAGGTGCGGCCCATAACATTACCGCATGGGCGCCCCGGAACGCACGCGTTGCCCGCTGGTCGCCAGGCGGATACCGGGGATCGGAATCAATTCGGCCCCGAGGTCACATCATGACATGTCGATGTCACCCGTCACGAGGCCGGCCTGCTTCGGTCTACTTCGACAGCAGCCGCATCGCCTGTTCCAGTCCGTCCATCGTCATGCCGAACATGCGGTCGTGCATCAGTTCCTTGACCAGGGCGATGGACTGGCGGTACTGCCAGGAACCGGAAGGTTCCGGGTTCAGCCAGACGGCGTGCGGCCAGTGGCCCAGGATGCGCTGCAGCCAGGCGGCCCCGGTCTCTTCGTTGTGGTGCTCGATCGAACCGCCCGGGTACAGCAGTTCGTAGGGGCTCATGGACGCGTCGCCCACCAGGATCAGGCGCCAGTCCTCGCCGTAGGTGCGCAGCAGGTCCCAGGTCTCTATGCGCTCGCCGTGGCGGCGGCTGTTGTGGCGCCAGACGGATTCATAGGGGCAGTTGTGGAAGTAATAGACTTCCAGGTGCCGGAATTCGCTGCGGGCCGCGGAGAACAGCGATTCGATGCGGGCGATGTGGTCGTCCATGCTGCCGCCCACGTCCAGCAGCATCAGCACCTTGACGGTGTTGTGGCGCTCGGGCATCCAGTGCAGGTCCAGCATCCCGGCCTGCTCGGCGGTGCCGCGGATGGTGCCCGGCATGTCCAGTTCCAGCGCCGCGCCCTGGCGGGCGAAGCGCCGCAGGCGCCGCAGCGCCATCTTGAAGTTGCGCGTGCCCAGGACCTGCTGGTCATCGTAGTCGCGATAGTCGCGCCGTTCCCAGACCTTGATGGCCGTGCGGTTGCCGGCCGATGGACCGCCGATGCGGATGCCTTCCGGGTGATAACCGCCGTGGCCGAAGGGCGAAGAGCCCCCGGTGCCGATCCATTTGCTGCCACCTGCGTGGCGTTCCTTCTGCTCGGCCAGGCGCTCGCGGAACATTTCCATCAGCCGGGCCCAGCCGTGCTTTTCCAGGGCTGCCTTTTCCTCGTCGGTGAGCTGCTTGCGGAAGGTCTGCACCAGCCAGTCGGGAGGGATGTCGGGCCCGCCGGCGCGGGCCTGGAGCTGGCCGATGAAGGCGGCGAAGACCCGGTCGTAGCGATCGTAGCGGGTCTCGTCCTTGACCAGCGCCAGGCGCGCCAGGTGGTAGAACGCTTCCGTGCTCGTGGGTGCGGCCGGGCTGCACAGCAGTTCGAGCAGGCTCAGGTATTCCCGGATGGAGACCGGGATGCCCGCGGCACGCAACTGGAGGAAGAAATCGGTCAGCATGGCCGGAATGGGTGCGGCGTCAGGCGCGGGGGCGGCGCAGCTGGTAGAGCAGGTGGGCGCGAACCTCGGGCCATTCGCCCGCCAGCAGGCTGTACATGACCGTGTCGCGCACGGTGCCGTCGCGCCGCAGCGCGTGATGGCGGAGCACGCCGTCGCGGTGCGCGCCCAGACGCTCGATGGCACGCTGGGATGCGTGGTTGTAGTTGTCGGTGCGCCAGCCCACCACGGCTGCGCCCAGCGTGTCGAACGCATGTTCGAGCAGAAGCAGCTTGCAGGCGGTGTTCACGTGGGTGCGCTGGCGGGAGCGGGCGTACCAGGTGTAGCCGATCTCCAGGCGGGCGACCGCCGGGATGATGTCGTGATAGCGCGTCGAACCCAGGATGGCTCCGCTGGCAGCGTCCGTGACGGCGAAAGGCAGCATGTGGCCATCGTCGAAGCCCTTCAGGGCCTGGGCGATGTAGGATTCGGTCTGGTCGGGTTCGGGAACCGAGGTGACGCGCAGGTTCCACAGCTCGCCGTCGGCAGCGGCGGCGCGCAGGCCGCCGGCGTGATCGCGGGACAGCGGGACCAGACGCACGCCGTGGCCTTCCAGGGTGACGGGGCTGGGCGTTTGCTTGAAGCCGGATGTGTTCATGGGTCGGTCGGGTGGTGGGGGAACGGAAGAAACATGTTGCGGCTTGCGTGCCGCGCCGCAGGCGGCCGATGTCGTCAGCGCACGCCGCGTTGCGTCAGGGTGGCCAGGCGCCGCAGCAGGTTCAGGTCCTGCTCGTTTTTCAGCAGTGCGCCGGCCAGCGGCGGCACGTCGCCTCGCGCCAGGCTGTCGGGGGGCACGGATTCGGCCAGCAGCAGGTGCAGCCAGTCCAGGAATTCCGAGGTCGACGGCCGTTTCTTCAGCCCGGGGACTTCGCGCAGGCGGAAGAACGCGTCCAGGGCCGCCCCCAGCACGTCGGCGCGCAGATCCGGGAAGTGGACGGCCACGATGTCGGACAGGGTCTCCCGGTCGGGGAACTCGATGTAGTGGAAGAAGCAGCGTCTCAGGAACGCGTCGGGCAGGTCCTTTTCGTTGTTCGACGTGATGATGATCAGGGGCTTGTGCCGCGCCCGGACGGTCTGGCGGGTCTCGTAGACATGGAATTCCATGCGGTCCAGCTCGCGCAGCAGGTCGTTGGGGAATTCGATGTCGGCCTTGTCGATCTCGTCGATCAGCACCACGCAGGGCCGTTCCGACTCGAACGCCTGCCACAGCACGCCCTGCACGATGTAGTTGCGGATGTCGTGCACGGCGGCCTCGCCCAGCTGGGAATCGCGCAGGCGCGAGACGGCATCGTATTCGTATAGTCCTTGCTGCGCCTTGGTCGTGGACTTGATGTGCCATTGCAGCAGGGGCCGGTCCAGGGCGCGGGCGACTTCCTCGGCCAGCAGGGTCTTGCCGGTGCCGGGCTCGCCCTTGACCAGCAGCGGGCGCTGCAGCGCCAGGGCGGCGTTGACGGCTGTCTTCAGGGATTCGGTGGCGACGTAGCGGTCGGTGCCGTCGAAACGGCTGTTTGGAACAGAGGCGGAGGTCTGGTTCATGGAAGAGGTTCAGTGGCGCCGTGGAGGCCCGGAAGCAGATGTTATGGACTTGAAATTTTCATGTCTGACTGTATTCGATCAATTATCGTACAATCGACATGCCTTATCGGCCCGGCAGGAGGGTGGCCGATGCCGACACAAAATGAATCAGAGAGACAAGAGGCCATATGAAGTCGCGAGCAATGCTTGATCGTGGTTTGGGCGCCGTCGTGGTGGCGGCGTCCTGTCTGCTGGCTGGTCCGGCCCTGGCGGCCGATCCGCCCGCAGTCCAGGGCGATGTCCAGGCCGGCGCCCAGAAGGTTTCCATGTGCATCGGCTGCCATGGAATCCAGGGCTACAAGGCTGCCTATCCCGAGTTGTACCACGTCCCCATGATCGCCGGTCAGAACGCGGCCTACATCGTCGCGGCCCTGAAGGAATACGCCAACGGTGCGCGTTCCTTCCCGACCATGGACGCCATCGCGCGGTCCCTGTCCGAGCAGGACATGGCCGACGTTGCCGCCTACTATTCCAGTCTCAAGTGATCCGGGGGGAGAGCATCATGCGTACATTGTGGATTGCCCTGCTGGGTCTGGGACTGACGGCCGCCACCGGCGCGCAAGCGGCCGACCTGCAGGCCGGCAAGGCCGCCTTCGATAAATACACCTGCGCCTCCTGCCATGGGGCCGACGCCAAGTCTCCGCTGCAGCCCGACTATCCGATCCTGGCTGGTCAGCACCAGGATTACCTGGCGCATGCACTGACCGCCTACCAGCGCGGCCAGGCCGGCGCACCGGCTTCGGCCAACGTGCGCAAGAACGCCATCATGGGCGCCATGGCTGCGCAGCTGTCGGCCGCCGACATCGAGAATATCTCGGCCTGGCTTGCGGCACAGCCTTCGTCGCTGGCCGTGCGCAGATAGCGCGCGGCGCCGTTTTCAGGATGCCCGCCGGGCCCGCGCGCCCGGCGGGCATTTTCTTGTCCGTCCGGGGGTGTCGGTGACGGCGGCCGTTTCCGGCCGGGCCGCTCAGCGGTCCCGTGTGGCGTGGCGCCGGATCAGGTCCAGGTAGCGTTCGTTGTCCAGCGGCTTGCCCAGCCGCTGGGCTTCCCAGACGACTTCGCCCAGGGCTTCCATGATGATGTGGGCGGCTTCGTGTTCGTCGCGGCTTTTCAGCAGCGTGTTCCAGGCGGCACGGATGCCGGGCGGGTGGTCGACCGACAATTGTTCCTGGATCGCCAGGTGCATCGACAAATGCAGGAAGGGATTGGTGCGGCCCGCTTCGACCGGGTAGTCGCGCTCCGCGGCGTCGGGGGCCTGCAGGTCGTCGTGGTATTCGGGGTGGCGCTCGATCAGGTCGGCGGCCATGGTTTCCAGCGGCGTGAGCACTCCGCCTTCGCGGCGCTTGCGCCATGCGTCGGTGAAGAACGCGCGAACCTGTTCTTTGGATGGGTTGAACATGGGGAGAGAGGAAGACGAGGCGGGCCGTCCATTTTAACCCGGTGATTCCGCCATTTCCGGGGTGCGGATCAGTAAAATAAGGGGATAGGTTGCCTGCCGGTGGCCAGTTTACGCTAAACTCTTATATAAGACTGATTCCCCCTTTCCTGTACAACAAGCACAGCCACACACTGGAGCACCCATGTCCTATCAGCACATCAAGGTCCCGGCCGGCGGACAGAAGATCACCGTCAACGCCGATTTCTCCCTGAACATCCCCGATGAGCCCATCGTTCCCTACATCGAGGGTGACGGTACGGGCCAGGACATCACCCCGGTGATGCTGAAGGTCGTGGACGCCGCGGTCGCCAAGGCCTATGGTGGCAAGCGCAAGATCCATTGGATGGAAGTCTACGCCGGCGAGAAATCCACCAAGATCTACGGTCCTGACGTCTGGCTGCCCGAGGAAACCCTGGAAGCCGTGCGCGAATACGTCGTGTCCATCAAGGGCCCGCTGACCACCCCGGTGGGTGGCGGCATCCGTTCCCTGAACGTGGCACTGCGCCAGGAACTCGACCTGTACGTCTGCCTGCGCCCGGTGCGCTACTTCAAGGGCGTGCCCTCTCCCGTGCGCGAGCCGGAAAAGACCGACATGGTCATCTTCCGCGAGAATTCCGAAGACATCTACGCCGGCATCGAATTCGAGGCCGAATCCGACAAGGCCCGCCAGCTCATCGAGTTCCTGCAGGACAAGCTGGGCGTGAAGAAGATCCGCTTCCCGGGCACGTCCGGCATCGGCGTCAAGCCCGTGTCGCGCGAAGGCACCGAGCGCCTGGTGCGCAAGGCCATCCAGTACGCCATCGACAACGATCGCCCGAGCGTCACCCTGGTGCACAAGGGCAACATCATGAAGTTCACCGAAGGCGGGTTCCGCGACTGGGGCTACGCCCTGGCCCAGAAGGAATTCGGCGCCCAGTTGATCGACGGCGGCCCGTGGTGCAAGTTCAAGAACCCCAAGACGGGTCGCGAGATCACGGTCAAGGACGTCATCGCCGACGCCTTCCTGCAGCAGATCCTGCTGCGCCCGGCCGAATACGACGTCATCGCCACGCTGAACCTGAACGGCGACTACATCTCCGACGCCCTGGCCGCCCAGGTCGGCGGGATCGGCATCGCCCCGGGTGCCAACCTGTCGGATTCCGTGGCCATGTTCGAAGCCACCCACGGCACCGCGCCGAAATACGCCGGCAAGGACTACGTCAACCCGGGTTCGGAAATCCTGTCCGCCGAGATGATGCTGCGCCACATGGGCTGGACCGAGGCTGCCGACCTGATCATCAGCAGCATGGAAAAGGCCATCCTGTCGAAGAAGGTCACCTACGACTTCGCCCGCCTGATGGAAGGCGCGACCCAGGTGTCGTGCTCGGGCTTCGGCCAGGTCATGATCGACAACATGTGATCTAATTCAGTCCGATCCGCAGCAGTCAGGAAAAGCCCCACCCCTCTATGAAGAGGCGGGGCTTTTTCAATGCTCACCGGTAGGGCGCGTTGCGGGCCGGCACCGGC